>Ga0209472_1002102_pt1 | contig 11294 bp, 9 predicted proteins | sample GraSoiAngelo_130_FD_185887 | JGI IMG/M metagenome (GOLD analysis project Ga0209472, IMG submission 185887) | Grasslands soil microbial communities from the Angelo Coastal Reserve, California, USA - 14_0929_02_20cm (SPAdes) (version 2) | ecosystem: Environmental > Terrestrial > Soil > Grasslands ...
CACCGCGTTGAAGTTGTTCGCGTTGTTCTCCCAGTAGAGCTGCGCGGAAGACGTCCCGGTGTTGGTGAGCCAGTACAGCGTGATGTCGTCGAGCATCTCATCGCGCGTGAGCACCTTCTCGGGGTCACCGCCGCTATACGTCCAGTCAGCGAATTTGTCATAGAACCACGCAGCGAGCCCGACCGGCGAATCCGCCAGGCTGTAGCCGAGAGTTTGCGGGCGCGTCACCATCATGAGCGCATAGCCGGAGCCCTTCTTGTAGAGGGCGTCCATTCCATCGAACGCGACTTTTTCCTCGGGGGACAGCCCTGCCGGGGCCGGACCGGCAGAGGCGAGAACTTTCGCGATCTCCGGTGGCACTGTCGCGGGCATATTGATGTGGATACCCAATAGTCCCGGCGGCGCTTGACGCGCCATTACGTCCGAGATCACCGCTCCCCAGTCGCCGCCTTGCGACACATAACGCTTGTATCCCAGACGCCTCATCAACTCGTCCCAGGCGCGTGCGATGTGGTCGGGATTCCAGCCCGTGCTTTGCGGCTTGCCCGAGAACCCATAACCGGGCATCGAGGGCACAACGAGATCGAAGGCGTCTTCCGCGCGTCCGCCATGGGCCGTGGGATCGGTGAGCGGGTCAATCACCTTCACGAGCTCGAAGATCGAGCCAGGCCACCCATGGGTCATGATCAGCGGCAGCGCATTCGGATGACGAGAGCGGACATGGATGAAGTGAATGTCGAGCCCGTCGATCTTCGTCACGAACTGCGGCAAGGCATTCAGCTTCGCCTCCGCCTTCCGCCAGTCGTAGCCCGTCCCCCAGTAGCGTACGAGCGCCTGGATCTTCGCCAACTGCGCGCCCTGGGACCGATCCGTGACAGGCTCCCGGTCGGGCCACCGCGTAGCCGCGACGCGTTGGCGGAGGTCGAGGAGTTCCTTTTCCGCAACGTTGACCTGGAAGGGGCGGATTGCGGCTGTCGTGGCGTCCGCCGTCGAGGCCGCCTGCGGCTGGGACGGCTGCGCCGCTACAGCGCCCTGCGTCTTCCCATCGCTCTCGGCGACGACGCCTTTGCCTTCGTGTGCGCATGCGAGCGCGATCGCACAGCCCGTCAACCATCCAAGACTCTTCATGGTGACCTGCCTTTTTCCATAGAGATGTCCGCACCTACGCGCAGACGCTGCTGGAGACCGGTCTCTCGGTGCACCGCGGAGCGACCGGCCCTAGCTCACGAGGGATCCCGCCGTTCACTTCTGCGGTTGGACCGCGTCGGGATTTCCCTTCTCGCCAGCGTTGATCTCGGTGTCGGTCGGGTTCTTGGCGCTGGCCTTGCGGTTCGCGGAATCCACGCTGTGCGGATTTCCCGTCTCGCCGGCTTGGAGCTGCTCGTTCGTGGGGTTGGGAGCGCTCTTCTTCCGGGACTTGTAAATCACGCTGTGCGGGTTGCCCCGCTCCAGCTTGTCGAGCTCGGTCTTGTTCGGATGCTTCTTCACCTTCTTCTTCTTCTCCGGCTTCGTCTGCGAGTCCGTCGTTGGCGGCGCTGCTTCATTTGACGAGGTGGATTCTGCGCGCGTGGGGACGGACCCGACGACGCACAGCGAGAAGCCCGCGATGAGCGGGAGCATCAGTTTCGAGGACACGGTGGAAACTCCTTTCGGGTCGTCTTCATGGGGTGACCCGACCCCAGGACTAGGATGAACCGGCAACTCCAAGGATTCCCCTCACTCGGCGCTCACTTGGCCACCACCAGGAGCGGCTTGCCTTTTTCGACGACATACGTGGCGAGCTCCGCCCCGTTGCCGGTGCCGACGTTCTTCGCGGAGTGGATCGCTTTGGCGGGGATGAACAAGACGTCGCCGGCCTTGAGCGTCACCGGCGTCTTGCCCTCGACCTGATACTCCAGCGAGCCTTCGAGGACGTAAATGATCTCTTCGCCCGGATGCCAGTGCTTGGGAGAGGCCACTCCCGGGTCGAGCTCGACGCGCGCCTGGATGACCTCGCGTCCGGGCGCGCTGAGATCGTGCCGCTGGAGATCGGTGCGCTTGGTTCCTGCCAGCTGCGCCCGCGCCACGTGCGGCGACAGACCGCTTCCGGCGATCAGCAGTACGACCGACATGATTCGGGTCGTTTTCATGTGGGCTTCCCTTCGGCGCACGCGATCAGCGCAAGCGCGAGCGCTGCGCTCCTCGTTTTCATGGGAATCCTCCTTTCTGAATCAGTCAGCGCGCCGATACTCTCGGGTCCGCTGGCCGCAGTGACTTGAACGCCGCCCGGATCTCCGCAGCGAAGAGTTCCGGCTGTTCCCAGGCCGCGAAGTGCCCGCCGTTGTCGACCTCGTGGAAGTAGATCAGGTTGCGGTAGGCGCGTCGGGCCCAGGTCTCCGGCGCTCGATAGACCTCCTCCGGAAATACCGTGATGGCCACCGGGAGCGAGATCTCGGCGGTTTTCTGCGCGGCCGCACTGATCACGCCTCGTCCGGCGTTCTCCCAGTACAGCCGCGCTGCGGAGGTTCCGGTGTTCGTCAGCCAGTACAGCGTGATGTTGTCCAGCACATCGTCTCTCGTCGGCGACTTTTCGCGATCGTCGCCGTACGACAACTGCGCGAAGCCTGGATGCCCGAGCAGCCATGCCGCGAGACCGGCCGGGGAGTCCGTCACGCCGTAGCCGACCGTCTGCGGCCGCGCGCCCATCATCACGACGTAGGCCAGGTTCCCCATCTTGGCGGACGTGAGGAGCACGTCGAACACCGCGCGCTCCTTCTCGGACAATCCCGCCGGCGCGGGCCCGCCGACGGGGAGCACCGCCGCTACCTCGGGCGGTACCGTCGCCGGCAAATTGACGTGGATGCCCAGCAGGCCCGCCGGCGCCTGGCGCGCCATCGCGTTTGAAACCGGGGAACCCCAGTCGCCGCCCTGGGCGACGTAGCGGGTGTACCCGAGGCGCTTCATCAGCTCGGCCCAGGCTCGCGCGATGTGGTCGGGATCCCAACCTGTGCCTGTTGGCTTGCCGGAGAAGCCGTATCCGGGCATCGAGGGGATGACGACATCAAAGGCGTCTTCCGCACGTCCACCATGAGCGGTGGGATCCGTGAGCGGAGCAATGATCTTGAGCTGTTCTATGACGGACCCCGGCCAGCCATGGGTGATGATGACCGGCAGGGCGTTCGGACGACGAGAGCGGACGTGGATGAAGTGAATGTCTAGGCCATCGATCGTGGTCATGAATTGCGGCAAGGCATTCAGCTTCGCCTCCGCCTTCCGCCAGTCGTAGCCCGTCCCCCAGTAGCGAACGAGCGCTTGTAGCTTTTCCAGCTGGACGCCTTGCGATCGATCGGGAACCGTTTCGCGGTCAGGCCACCGCGTAGCTGCGATGCGTTCGCGGAGGTCGACGAGAGCGTCCTCCGGAACGTTGACGTTGAAGGGGCGGATTGCGGCTGTCGCGCCGTCCGCCGGCGGCTGGGACGCCCCCACTACAGCGCCCTGCATCTTCGTGTCGCTCTGGCTTACGACGCCCTTGCTCTCGTGTGCGCACGCGAGCGCGAGCGCACAGCCCGTCAGCCATCCAGGGCTCTTCATGGTGCTCCCCCCAGCCCGCGACGCGCGGGCTACGTCGTAGCGGAGCGGTACGTTCTACGTCCGCGCTACAGCGCGCGGATGACGCTCGCCGAGGACGGGAAAGTCAAGTGACAAAGAACCGCACGACGACGGCTCGGATACGGCCCGATCAAAAGTTTTCAACCGTCTGCCGAGAGGGCTTCACGCGCCCGGCGCTGTCCGCTAGAGAGACCCGGTTTGCACCGGCCCATGGGCGCCGGTGCGAGAGAGCGAAGGAGACAATCCATGGCAGATGTGACGTTTCGATTGGATCGGACGGACGTCATTGCATTGGAACACTGGTGCTCCAGCGGGTTCGCCAACACCGATCTCGATTTGCAGCTCAAGAAGCACGGCATTCACCAACTGATCGCGATCGGCCTGCGCGCGAACACTTGCATCGACTCGACAATTCGTCATGCGGCGGAACTGGGTTACGAAGTCACGCTGGTGAAGGATGCCATCGGGGGCTTCGGCTGGGACGAAATGAAAGCCACGCTCGAGTTGATCTCCCCAACTATGCCCGGGCGATTTTCTCGACGGAAGAATTGATCGCTGCGATCCAGAAGATCAGCGATTGAAGACTCAGAACCGTAAGACAAGACGGCCGCCGGCCGTGAAGAGAATGACCATGCTCATGGCCATGAGCATGAGGTCGTAGTGCCAGCCGCCGGCCTTCTCGCCCCAGAATCCCGTCTTCCACGTCAGCGCCTTCTTTTGGATTGCTCCCATGCTCACCAGGATGAGCCCCAGCGCCGCCGGCTGGATGAGAATTCCAGTGACCAAGCCGAGGCTCGCCAGGGCTTCCGCGGCACCCAGCCCGGCCGTGACGGCGGGGCTCAGCTCGACGCTCTTCGCGCGCCCAATCGGGTCCTTGAGATGGAAGTAGCCGCTGGCACCGAAAACGATCGCCACCACCAGGCGCAAACCGAGCAGCGCGAAGTCCTGCAGGTGGAGGAGCTGAGGGAAGGTGACGTTCGCGGACACGGAGGATTCCTGATCTTCACTTCAATCCGACTTGTGCTCCGCCGTCAGAGACCGCGTCGACATGACCTCCGTCCGAAGCAACCGGATAAAGGGGCCGGCCTTCGACCTGCGTTTTACGCCTGTGGCTCAGCCGTTCGACGAGGACGAAGAGCATCGGGATGACGAAGATCGCGATGGCGGTCGCCGCCAGCATGCCGGTGATGACGGCGGTCCCGAGGATCCGCCGCGAAACCGCGCCGGCGCCCGACGCGATCCAGAGCGGCAAGAGACCGAAGATGAACGCGAACGAAGTCATGAGCACCGGCCGGAAGCGAAGCCTTGCTCCCTCCAGGGCGGCGTCCATGAGCGGTCGGCCCTTTTCGAGCTCTCCCTTGGCGAACTCGACGATGAGGATCGCGTTCTTCGCCGAAAGACCGACGAGCATGACGAGCCCGATCTGGCTGTACACGTTCAAGTCGTACTTTCGCAAAAGCAATCCAGCGAAAGCGCCGAACACGGCGATTGGAAGAGAAAGCAGCACGCTGAACGGCAGCGACCAGCTCTCGTACAGAGCGGCGAGAATGAGGAACACGAACATCAGCGAGAGCACGAAGGTCTGCGTGCCGGTGCCAGCCGCCTTTTGCTGCTGGAACGAGAGGTCCGCCCACTCGAAGCCCATCTCGCGAGGCAGGACTTGGTTGGCCACTTGTTCGAGCGCTCGCTGCACCTGATCCGAGCTGTAGCCCGGTGCGGGTCCTCCGATCAGATGGGCACCGCGGAACAGGTTGAAGCGATTCGTGAACTCGGGACCGTAGACGCGCTTGGTGGAAACGAAGGCGGAGAGAGGGACCATCTGGCCGTTGGCGTTGCGGACGTAGTAGCCGGCGATGTCGTTCGTGCTCTGGCGCTGATCGCCCTCCGCTTGCAAGTAGACCCTCCACTGGCGGCCGAACCGGTTGAACTGGTTGATGTAGCCGCCGCCCATGAACGCCTGCATCGTCTGGTAGACGCTGCTCAAGCTGATGCCTTGCTTGAGGACCTTGTCGCGGTCGACGTCGGCGTAAATCTGGGGTACCGAGGCGCGCCAGACCGTGTTGATCGATCCCACCTCGGGCCGCTTCCTTGCGGCTGCGATGAACGCATTGAGGTTCTTCGCGAGGAACGGGACGTCGGCGCCGCTGCGGTCCTGGATCCACATGGAGAATCCGCCCGAGGCCCCTAGACCAGGGATGGCAGGCGGCGGGAAGCCGAAGGCGATTGCCTCGTTGACCTGACCCGCGAGCTGCCCGTTGATGCGGGCGATCACCGCGTCGACGGTGTGCTTCGCGCCCGGGCGTTCCGACCAATTCTTGAGCGACACGAAGTAGAAGCCGCTGTACGTCGCCGAGCTGTAGCTCAAGATCGAGAAGCCGGCGATGGTGTTGTAGGACTGGACCTCCGGGGTCGCCGCGAGGATCGCGTCGATCTTCCGGCAGACCGCATCCGTCCGCTCCAGCGAGGCGGCGTCGGGGAGCGTCACGTTGAGGAAGAAGTAGCCCTGGTCTTCTTCCGGGATGAACCCTGCGGGAACTTTCTTGCCGGCGAGCACCGTCAGCACGGTGAATCCGGCGAGGATGGCGATGCCCACGACCGCCTTGCGCGCGAGGAAAGCGGACGCCTTGACGTACCCGTCGTTCGCCCGGCCGAACCAGCGATTGAAGCCACCGAAGAATCCGGCGAGGACGCCTTTCCTTTCCGGCCGGGGCCGCAGGAGCAAGGCGGAGAGCGCAGGCGAAAGCGTCAGCGCGTTGAAAGCGGAGAAGAGCACCGACACCGCGATGGTGAGCGCGAATTGCCGGTTGAGGAGCCCGGTGATGCCGCCGGTGAACGCCAGCGGAATGAAGACCGCAGCGAGGATGACCGCCACGCTCACCACCGGCGCGGTGACCTCCTTCATCGCCGCGAGGGTCGCGTCCTTGGGCGTGAGCCCCTCCTCGATGTGGCGTTCGGCCGCCTCCACCACCACGATCGCGTCGTCGACCACCAGGCCGATGGCGAGCACCAGCCCGAACAAGGACAGCGTGTTGATGGAGAAGCCCAGGAACGGAAAGAGAACGAACGTCCCGATCAGCGACACCGGTACGGCGAGCAGCGGAATCAAGGTGGCGCGCCAGCTTTGCAGGAAGAGAAAGACGACCAGCGCGACGAGCAGCACGGTCTCGAGGAGGGTGACGAGGATCTCTCGGATTCCCTCGGTCACCGGCGCCGTGGTGTCCAGGGAGATGGCGTAGTCTAGGTCGGCCGGAAAGCGCTTCTTCAGCTCCGCCATCGTCGCCCGGACACCGTTGGCGACGGCGATCGCGTTCGAGCCGGGCGTCTGGAAGACGCCGAAGACGAGCGCAGGCTTTCCGTTGTAGCGCCCGAGCTGGTTGTAGGTCAGCGCGCCGAGCTCGATGCGGGCGACGTCGCTGAGCCGCACCGTCGAACCGTCCGGGTTGAGCCGCACGGCGATGTTGCCGAACTCCTCCGCGGTGAGGAGCCGCCCCTGGGCGCGCACGGTATAGGTGAACTGCTGGCCGCGCGGAGCCGGCTCCGCGCCGAGGCGGCCCGAGGGGTTCACGTTGTTCTGCGCCTGGATGGCGGCGGCGAGGTCAGGGACGGTGAGACCGAGCTTGGCCAGCTTGTCGGGCTTGACCCAGACGCGCATCGCGTAATCCGAGGTCCCCCAATTGAGGACCTGACCCACGCCGGGCACGCGGTAGAGCGCATCCGTCAAGTTGATGGTGGCGTAGTTTCCGATGAAGAGCGTGTCGAAGCTGCCCTTCGGCGAGTAGAGCGAGATCCCCAGCAGTGGAAGACCGGTGGACTGCTGGAACGTGAGACCGTAGCTCGCCACGTCGGCCGGCAAGGATGGCTGCGCCTGAGCCACCTTGTTCTGCGTGTTCACCTGGTCGATGGCGATGTTGCTGTCGATGTCGAAGGTGACCTGCAGGACGAGCGAGCCGTCGTTGGCGTTGGTGGACTGCATGTAGAGCAGCTTCTCGACCCCGGACATCTGCTGCTCGATCGGAGTCGCGACCGATTGCTCGACGGTGACGGCATCGGCTCCCGTGTAGATCGTGCGCACCTGGATCTGCGGCGGCACGATGTTCGGGTACTGGGCCACCGGGAGGCCGACCAGCGCGACGGCTCCCACGATCACCATCAGGATGGCGATGACCATCGCCACGATGGGACGGCCGACGAAGAAGCGGGACATGGCTAGCGACCCGGTGAGGGCGGCGCAGGTGCCGTCGCGGAAGCCGTGGAGCTGTCGGAGGAAGGAGTCGCGTGCACGAGCATGCCGGGCCTCACACGCACGAATCCCTCGACGATGACCTTGTCGGCGGGTTGAAGACCTTCCTCGATGATCAACCGGTTGGCGACCTGCTCTCCCACTCGCACCGTCCGGACGTCGACCGTGCCGTCCGGTGCCACGACGCCGATCTGGTACGCCCCTTGGAGCTCGTTGACGGCCCGTTGGGGCACGACCAGCGCCCCCTTCCGAACGTCGATCGCGGCCCGCACTCTTCCGTACTGACCTGGGCGCAGGATGTTGCCGCGATTCGGGAATGCACCCTGGATGGCGATGGTGCCCGTCCGCGGATCGACCTGGCGATTGGTCACGACCACGGTCCCGCGTGCCGGGTACACGCTGCCGTCGTCGAGGATGAGGTCGAGGAGCGGATCATCGCCCCTCGCCGGCTCGGCCCAATGGTTGCCCTGGGCGGAGCGGAGGTATTCGACTTCGCTGATGTTGAACTGGACCTTGATCGGATCGACTTGCGAGACCGTGGTCATGACTGTGGAAGGGCTCACCAGGCTGCCGACCTGCGCCTGGGCTATGCCCGCGATGCCGTCGATCGGCGAAGTCACCTGGGTCCAGCCGTGACTGAGCTTCGCCTGCGCAAGTGTGGCACGAGAAGACTCGACGCTCGCTGCCGCCTCCTTCTCGGCCGCGAGATCGTTGTCGAGTTGCTGTCTTGGGATCACCTCCTGGGCGATCAGCTTCCTGTCGCGCTGGACGTCGAGGCGCGCCTTAGCCAGGGCCGCGATGTTCCTCTCCAGGGCAGCTTTTGCCTGGTCGGCTACCGCCTTGTAATTGCGCGGGTCGATCACGAAGAGGAGATCTTCCCTCCCGACGTACGTCCCCTCCTTGTACGCCTGCTTGCGGACATACCCTTCGACCTGCGGCCTGATATCCGCATTGACGAAGCCGTCCAAAGTCCCAACCCACTCGCGAAAGAGCGGGACGTCCATCTGTTCGACCTGCGCCACCTGGACGGTGGGAGGTGGCGGCGCTGGAGTGGCGGCGGTCTTGTGACAGGCGGCGCTGGCGAGCGTCAGGGCGACGATCCAAGTGCGCGTGTTCATCATGGCGCGGCCCCCTTTCATGATCCACCCGGTGCTCGGATGCGGCGCGCGGGCGAACGATGCAGAACCGCTCCCGCGCACATCTATCAAGAATGCGCGTGGGTGTCCGCATCCGGGTCACGACGGCGCGGCGCCGACGTTGTCGGCGTCGTCGCTTGGAGATGAATCCTCCTCGGAGTCGCGGAAAGCCCGCTGCCGCCGAGCGGATCAGTCCTGTTCGGCCAACATCTGCGCCTGCGTTTTTCCGTACGGATGGAAGTTTGCCTTCTCGCCCTTCGCCCAGGCTGTTCGCTGCTCCGCGCCGCTGATGTCCCAATCGGGACGGCAGCGCTGCAGTACGGCGCGCAGGTCGAGGCGCAGCTCCTCCACCGTCGGCCGGCCGAAGAACCAGTACCCATTGTAGATCTTGTAGACACGCAGGCCAGGCTCGAGCACCAGCGTGTGAGGGATCATCGGATTGTGATGCGGGTCGGTGTATTCCGCGATGTCGAGATCCTTCTGCACTTTGCGCCCGGGGTCCGCGAGAAACGTCCACCAGGCGCCGACGCCAGCGCGGAACTCGTTCGTCTCGAGGAGGTTGTCGGTCGAGATCGTCACGAGACGGCAGTAGCCCACCTGCATCTCGCGGTGGATTTGCAGGAGCCCTTCGTGTTGCCTCCTTTCTTTTGGACAGAAACCTCCGCGAGAGAGCTGCAGCACCAGCGGATCGTCTCCCTGCAACTCCGAGAGCGAGCGGTGCTTGCCGCGCTGATCGGAAAGCTCATAGTCGGGGAAGACCGCGCCGGGAACGATGTCGGGTCGCATTCCGACAATCTCTACCCCTGCGCGCGGTCGCACAAGCGGCCGGCGGCTCATCGATCGGCTGGCGCGCGGCCCTCAGCGGCGGGTACCTTCCATGTGGAGCGCGGCATCTTTGGCTGCCTCGTCGGGAGTCCTCCCCTGCTCCCGCGCGACGATGTAGGCGGCGTACCACCCGGACCAGTGATGCTTTGGAGCGGTCGGTTCGTACTCGCCATGGCGCTTCTCTGTCTCTCGCAGAAGCTCCGTCAGAGTCGCGACGTCCATGCTCAGTCCTCGTCCGGGAAGCCGCGTCTTGATCTCCTGGAGCAGCCAGCTGTTGCCGTCTGGATCACTGAATGAGGCCCATGATCGGTAGGAGTGACCTTCCGGGTCCGGGCCCGGCACGCGTCCCTTCGTCCCGTCGACATGGAGGCCGCCCGCGAAATGGAACACCTCACTCGCGTCGACGTCGTGTCCGATCAACTCGGCGCGTGCTGCCTCGATGTCATCGACGATGAGGAAATTTCCCTGAACTGAGCCCGGCACGGCGGTCGTGATTCCCTTGCCGAACAGAATCGAGCACGGTGAGCCGGGAGGTGTCAGCTGCACCACCCGCCAGTCCTCACCGGTGGCGAAATCGGCATCCAGGCGCCACCCCAACCTCTGGTAGAAGCGCTTGGCGCGATCGACGTCGGACACCGGAAGGACGACGACCTCGAGCTTCAGATCGACCATCCCAGCCTTCGGGTTCTGGGTTGCGTTTTCACTGTGCATCTGCGTGCTGCTCATCGTGGCCTCCGTGGGTTGGTCGTGTGAGGCATCAGGGTCGCGCTTTGGCCGCCACTTCGCGCCCGTGGAAGACCCTGGTCGGTGCGCTGGTGTGCGCGTTCTGGAAGCCAAAGGCAAGGACGGATAAGCACGGTCCTCGCCTATCTCCCCGCTTCATCAGAGTCAGCGCTTTCGCTCGCCGATCAGGAGACCCTGCAGGCCATATCCGATGGGGCCGCGCACGTCGTGCACGACCGAGTGCGCGAGCCCCAGGCCGCGGTTCGAGGCGGTGGTCACCGCCTCGAGGCAGACCCACTCGCCCTCGGGGTAGCGGTGCAGGTACACGGTGAGATCGGGGTTGATGAAGATGAAACGGCGGTAATCGAGTGCGCTCGACACGCCGTTGCCGGAATCGGCGGCAATGAGCACGCGCGCGAGCGGCGTCACAGGCTCGCCCGCGATGAGTGGATGGCGCATGCGCAGCCACGCGATCGCCGGGCCCTGCTCGAGGAAACCGCCGCGCACGAACGAGTTCTCCATCCCGGTGTGGTAGCCGACTTCGTAGCCGGTGGGAAAGAACCGCGCCACCTTGCCCCGATCGGGTCCGGGAACCGCAGGCAGGAGCGGCGGCTCGGGAAACGAGAGGTCGGTCGTGCGGATGCGTAGCGCCTCCCCGCGGAGGATCTCCTCGCTGCCCGCGGAGATCGCGCCGCCGAGGACCTGGACGCTGCGCCCCGCGTTGAGCACGCGGGTCGCGACCGTCAGCGGCGCGAGTGGGACGGGCTTCAGCATCTCGAAGG
>Ga0209472_1002106_pt1 | contig 11278 bp, 7 predicted proteins | sample GraSoiAngelo_130_FD_185887 | JGI IMG/M metagenome (GOLD analysis project Ga0209472, IMG submission 185887) | Grasslands soil microbial communities from the Angelo Coastal Reserve, California, USA - 14_0929_02_20cm (SPAdes) (version 2) | ecosystem: Environmental > Terrestrial > Soil > Grasslands ...
GAAGGGGCCGAGAGAACGTCGGTGGACAGAGACAACGTCGTTGAACCATAGCGGCAGGTAGGGGAGATCCTCGGCAAGGATTTTTTGGACTTCGCTCGACAAGGCTTTCCGTTTTTCCTGGTCCATTTCCACGCGAATCTGATCGGTGAGCGCGTCGATGCGCGGATTGTGGTAGTGTCCGCGATTGGCTCCGTCGGGCGGGAAGCGCTCGCTGAGGTGGAAGACGACGGTGGAGGCGTCGGGAGTCTCGCTGGACGTGAGCAGACGGAACGCGCCGCGCTTGGGCGATTTGTTCGTGGGATTGCGGATGAAAAGGAGACTGGCTTTTGACAGTCCAGCTCCGAGAATGGTGACCCTTCAGCGGGGAGGGGCATAGGAGATTTTGCCGAGGATGGCCGGACCGCTCGCGCCGGTGGCAGAAGGCAGATTTGCCGGGCGCTGGTTAAAGGTTTCATAAGCGAGGAGAGCGAAGGCGAAGGCTTCTTTCGCGTCCTCGGGCACGCCGAAGCGCGAGGAAGCAAGGACGGACATAAATGAAGCTTGCTTTTTTTGATGTGGGAAACCCTGGGCAGGTGTGGCGAGCGTCATTTCGGCAAAAGCTTTCTTCGGAAGTGCCGTGAAATTTACGGCACGCGGTGGAACGACGGTAAAGGCCGAAAGCTGTTCGAAGAGCAGGGGGTTATGCGCGCCGCCGCCGGAGACGATGAGCTCGTGGATCCGGTGATTGGGCAGGACGAAACGATGGAGAGCGTCGCCGACGGAAGCCGCCGTGAACGCAGTGGCGGTGTGAATGAGGTCGTTCGGTCTAGCCCGGTAACGTCGCCCGAGAACGAGAAGCTTCTTGACATAGGCCGCACCGAAGTATTCCCGCCCCGTGGATTTGGGCGGTTTGCGTTTAAGGTAGGGATCCTGGAGAAGAACCTTTAGCAGGGGCGGGTTGATTCGGCCCCTTCGCGCGAGGCGAGCGTCTCTGTCGAAACGCTCGCGGCCATGGGTGAAATGTTGGACCAGGGCGTCGATCAGCATGTTGGCGGGGCCGGTGTCGAAGGCAAAAACCTGCGAAGGTTTCGCATTGGCGGGGATTACCGTGATGTTGGCGATGCCGCCGAGATTGAGCGAGACGCGACCAAGTTCTGGATGGCGATAAAGAAGATAGTCGACGTAGGGAACTAGCGGGGCACCCTGGCCGCCGAGGGCCATGTCAGCGGGGCGAAAATCGGAAACAGTGGTGATGCCGGTGCGTGCGGCGATGACCGAGCCGTCGCCAATCTGGAGAGTGGAGGCGGTCCATGCCCCGAAATACCTGGAGGCGACCCCCTGGTGAAAGATCGTTTGGCCGTGAGAGCCGATGAGGGAGACGCGCTGCGGTGGGACGCCTAAGCGGCCGCAGGCGGCGAGAGCGGCTTCGGCAAAAATTCTTCCCAGGCGAAAGTTGAGCCGACTCAGGTCTCCAGCACCTATCGGTTGCTGCTCGGCGACGCGAAGGATTTCTTTGCGCAGCGGGCGAGGAAAGGTGAACGAAGTCTGACCGAGCAACTTCGCGTTTAGGTTCGGAGGCGCGCCGGAGATGCGAGCGAGGGCGACATCGATTCCGTCAGCGGAGGTGCCGGACATGAGGCCGAGGACGAGCATGTCAGCATTATCAGAGATTAGCGCTTCCCCGTTCGCTGCAAAATCCAGTGTTGGTCCTCATCTTCGAAATAGCCCCACCCACTCTTCCGGTTCGGAACGACCTCTGATCGAAACTTGTTCGTGCTGCCGCGGTTTGCTCATGAAATTTGCTTCTTGAGCTCGGCGAGGAGGTTGAGGGCCTCGAGAGGTTTCAACTGGTCGAGGTCGGCGTCGCGCAGCTTGTCGAGCACGGCCCGGTCAAGCGCGGTGAAAAGGATTTGTTGGTGGCCGTTGCTGCCGGGGGCTTCGCCGGCGGCGCCTGGAGAGAGCGTTTCGCTGAGCTCGCGCTCGCTTTGCTCGTGGCGCTTCAGGACTTCGCGAGCGCGCTCGATGACCGAGCGTGGGAGGCCGGCGAGGCGAGCGACTTCGATGCCGTAGCTTTTGTCGGCGCTTCCGGGCTCGACGCGGCGGAGAAAAATGATTTCGCTGGGCGTTTCTTTTACCGATACGTGGACGTTTTTCACGCCCGGAAGAAGATCGGCGAGTTCGGTGAGTTCGTGATAGTGCGTGGCGAACAGCGTGCGCGCGCGAGTGTGTTTCTGGAGGTGCTCGACGACGGCCCAGGCGATGGAAAGGCCGTCGAAGGTCGCCGTGCCCCGGCCGACTTCGTCGAGCAGGACGAGGCTCGAGGGGGTGGCGTAATTGAGGATGGCGGCGACTTCGCTCATCTCGACAAGGAAAGTGGAGCGGCCGCGCGCAAGACTGTCACTTGCGCCGATGCGCGTGAAGATGCGGTCGGTGATGGGAAGTTTGGCCTGGCGCGCGGGAACAAAGCAACCCACCTGGGCCATGAGAATAATCAGGGCAGCCTGGCGCAGATACGTTGATTTGCCGCCCATGTTCGGGCCGGTGATGAGAAGGAGTTGCTGGCGGCCGGGCTCCAGGCAGAGATCGTTCGGAACAAAGCGTTCGCCGCGCTGGTGGAGAAGTTCTTCGATCACGGGATGGCGGCCGCCGACGATGAGCAGTTCGCCGATGGAATTGAATTCCGGGCAGGTGTAGCCGCGGTCGGCAGCAAGCTTGGCGAAGGCCGCGAGAACGTCGAGCTGAGCGACGGCGGAAGCCGTGTGCCGCAGGCGCGCGGCGGTGGCGGCGACGAAGGAGCGAATATCGATAAAGAGCTGGCGCTCGATTTCCAGAATGCGCTCGTCGGCAGCGAGGATTTTGCGCTCGTATTCCTTGAGTTCGGGGGAAGTGAAGCGCTCGGCGTTGACGAGTGTTTGCTTGCGCTCGTAGTCCGCGGGAGCGAGATGCAGATTGGGCTTCGAAATTTCGATGTAGTAGCCGAAAACCTGGTTGAAGCGGATTTTGAGCGACGCGATGCCCGTGCGTTTGCGCTCGCGCTCTTCCATGGCGGCGATGATTTGCTTGCTGTGCTGGCTGAGGTCGCGCAACTCGTCGAGTTCGGCGTGATAGCAGCCGCGAATGATGCCTGGTTCGGTGGCGAGGGCGGGAGGCTCGTCCGAGATGGCGCGTTCGAGGCGTTCGCGGACGTCAGAGAGCTCGTCGATTTCTTCGTGGAGGCGGCGGAGGAGTTCGCTGCCGCCGACAGGCGGAGGCGTGACAAAATTCTTCAACACCGGGAGCTCACCAAGAGATTTGCGAAGGGCGACGAGTTCGCGCGGGGTCGCAAGACCCAATGTGATGCGGCTTGTGAGCCGTTCGAGATCCAGAATTCCCCGGAGCTCCTTGCGGATTTCACCGCGAACGACGGTTTGCTGCACGAGCTGAGTGACGGCGGCGAGGCGGGCTTCGATCGCATCGCGATCGAGAAGCGGCCGGAGAAGCCAGGTGCGCAGCAGGCGCGCCCCCATGCCGGTGACGGTAACGTCCAACGCGGCGATGAGCGTGGCTGGTCCTGAGGACCGACCGGTTTCCTCCGAAAAAATTGGCGTGAGCAGTTCGAGATTGCGCACGGAGACGGGATCGAGAACAAGCGTGTCGTGGTGTTCGTAATAACGGACGCGATCGAGATGGCCGAGGGCCCCCACGCCAGGAGCGTCTGCTCTTTCGCAGGCTTCGCCGGAGCGGTCGCCGCGGGCGGCGTTTTCGCGCAGGTAATGAATGACGGCTCCGGCAGCGGAAAGGGCCTGCGGATGAGCGTCGAGGCCGAAGCCGGTGAGTTCGGCCACCCCGAACTGTTCGCGAAGAATGCGTTCGCCGTAGTCGCGCTGGAAGGTCCAGTCTTCGAGGCGGGACTCGATGCCGCCGGTGCCTTCGAGGAGCGAGGTTTTCGCGGTTTCGAACAGCTGCGGGGGACGCGGGAGCAGGGTTTCGCGCGGGCGCAAAAGCTGGAGTTCGTCGCGCAGAGCTTCCTCCGCGCGCGGCCCGGAAAATTCCGTGGCTTGAAATTCGCCGGTGGAGAGATCCACGAACGCGAGGCCCAGCGGTGAGCCAGACGGGTGAGGCGCAACGGCGGCAAGGAAATTGTTTTCGCGAATATCGAGGACGCCAAGATCGGTTGCAGTGCCTGGGGTGATGACGCGCACGACCTCGCGGCGCACGAGTTTTTTGCCGGGGCCCGGCTGTTCCATCTGGTCGCAAATGGCGATCTTGAAGCCGGCGCGAATCAATCGGGCGAGATAGCCTTCTGCGGCGTGATAGGGAACGCCGCACATGGGGATGGGCTGGCCTTTTTCCCGATTGCGGGAGGTGAGGGTGATTTGGAGTTCGCGCGAAGCGATCATGGCGTCTTCGTAAAATAGCTCATAGAAATCGCCCAGGCGGAACAGCAGCAGCGCATGGGGGTAGCGCGCCTTGATGGAGTGATACTGCTGCATCAGGGGTGTGGCCGGCTCGGTCATTCGGGAGTTGTCAGGTGTCAGTTCTCAGGCTTCCGTACAGAGTCCCTAATGATGGCGTATCGGCATAAAAACGCAAGTGCTCAACTGTGACAGAGAGTGCGGAAAAGATTTCCTCGTTTTCAAGCAAGGCCTGCCGAGAATTCAGTCGCGAATGCCCAACTGCGTGAGCAGAAATGCGTAATCCAAAGCGATTTCGCGCAGGTAGTCGTAGCGGCCGGAAGCTCCGCCGTGGCCCGCGCCCATGTTGATTTTGAGCAGCAAAGGATGCGAGTCGGTTTTCAACGAACGAAGCTCGGCCACGTATTTCGCGGGCTCCCAGTACATCACTTGGCTGTCATTGAGCGCGGTTTTTAGAAGCATCGCGGGGTAGGCCTTGCGTTCGAGATTCGTGTACGGACAGTATTGTTTGATGCGGAAGTACTCTTCTGAGATTTGCGGATTGCCCCATTCTTCGTATTCGCCGACGGTAAGGGGCAGCCCCGCGTCTAGCATGGTGTTCAAGACATCGACGAAGGGCACCTGGCTGAGCACCACACGGAACAGGTCGGGGCGCTGATTCGTAACCGCGCCCATGAGCAGGCCCCCGGCGCTGCCGCCCTGGATGGCGAGTTTTTGCGAGGAAGTGTAGCGCTCGGCGATGAGATGCTCAGCAGCGGCGATGAAGTCGGTAAAGGTGTTTTGTTTTTGCTTCATGCGGCCGGCGTCATGCCAGGGCTTGCCGAGTTCGCCGCCGCCCCGAACGTGTGCAACGGCATAGATCACACCACGATCCAGGAGGCTTAGGCGATTCGCATTAAAGTTCACGGGCACGGAAATGCCGTAGCTGCCATACCCGTAAAGGAGCAGCGGCGCCGCGCCATCGAGAGGCGTGTCGCGGCGGTAGACGAGGGAGATCGGGATGCGCGTGCCGTCTAAGGCGGTGGCGTCGAGGCGCCCGCTGAGGTACTGCGAAGCGTCGTAGCCGCCGAGGACGGGTTGCTGCTTGCGAAGGACCCGCTCGCGGGTGCGGACGTCGTAGTCGAATACGGAACGAGGCGTGACAAAGGAATCGTAGTGGAAGCGCACGTGGGAAACGTCGAATTCAGGATTGTCCCCGAGCGAAGCATTGTAGGCGGGTTCCGTGAATTCGATCCGGTGCGAGGAGGCCAAAGCGTTTTCGTTATCCGCGCGTAAATCCACGATGCGCAGGCGGGGAAGGCCCCCTTCGCGCTCGAGTAAAACAAGGTGATCTTGGAAGGCTTCGGCGGAGGCCAGCATCACCTCGGGACGGCAGGGAATCAACTCGCGCCAGTATTCGGGAGCCGATTGCCTGACAGGGGCAGCGACGAGGCGAAACGTGCGGCCGCCCGAATTTGTGCGAAGGAAGAAAAGCCCTTCGCCAAAGCCGGGTAGAGGCCCGGGATGGTGGTCGGCGTAGTACTCGTGATTGTCCTCGCGAGGCGCGATGAATTGGAATTGCGCGAGCGGATCGGCAGCGCGGAGGAAGCGGACTTCGCTGGCGGTGTGACTGGCCGAGGTCGCCAAAAGGTAGCCGCCGCTCCGTGTTCGTGCGATTTTAACGTGGAAGCGCTCGTCGCTTTCCTCGTAGAGGAGCGTATCGGGATCGCTTGAGCCGAGGATATGTCGATACAGGCGATATGAGCGCTTGGTGAGTTCGTCTTCGACGGTATAGAACAGGGTCTGATTATCGGCAGCCCAGGCGACAGTAGTGACTCGCTCGAAGCGCCCGGGAAGCGTTTCGCCTGTCCGAAGGTCCTTCAAGTAAAGCGTATATTGGCGGAATCCGGTCGTATCGGTTGAAAACGCCAGCCAATGGCTGTCATCGCTGATCTCGAAGGCATCGAGTCCGAGAAAGGAGTGTCCCTCGGCGAGCTGATTCAAGTCGAGGAGAAGTTCTTCGCGAACGAGTTCGCCTTCGCGGACTCCGCCGGGTACCGTTGCGTGTAGAGGGTCGCGGCGCCGGTAATGGTAAGGATACTGCTTGCCTTCGACCGTTTTGGTGAAGTAGAGATACCCGCGCAAGCGATAGGGGACGGAAAGGTCGGTCTCGAGGATGCGCCCGCGCATCTCTTGATAGAGCTTTTCCTGGAATTCCTGAGTGGGCTTCAGAACGGCGTCGCTGTAGGCGTTCTCGGCCTCGAGAAAAGCAAGGACTTCCGGTGAGCCTTTGGCCCGGAGCCAGTCATAAGGGTCGACGCGGCGGTCGCCGTGAAGGATGTGCTCGACGGGTTCACGTGGGAGCCGCACCCGGGGCGCGATCTTCTGAAATCACTTCCGAGGTTTTCTTGGGGTCTGGGTTCACAGGGCTCTTTTGCCCATCCACGTCGTAAGGCGGTCGTGGAATATCGGGGTTGCGATGCTCCCGGCAGAAGGATTCGATTCCTTCGTTATACTAGCCGATGTCGACAACCTACGAAAGTAACGGGCGAGTCGTTGCCTGGAAAATAGCGTGGCGCACGAGAGAGAAATCAAGCTAAAGATCGAGGATCGAAAGGCCTTCCGGAGGCTTTTGAAGAAGCTCGGGGCGCAGCCCGCCCTCTCGGGAGCAGGCAGAGTACATGAGGAAAACGTCATTTTCGACACCCCGCAGGGAGGGTTGGCGAAACATGCCCAATTGCTCCGGATTCGCACCGAGACACTCGAAGGCGGCGGAAAGCCAAGAAAGCAGCGGCCGCGCGTGCTGCTGACCTTCAAGAGGCCCGTCGCGAAGCCGGCAGCTTCGGACGGAAAGGATGAGATCGAGATGGAAGTCGCAGATGCCGCAACGCTCGCGACGATTTTTGAAGGGCTGGGGCTGGCCGGTTGGTTCCGCTATGAGAAGTACCGAACCACCTTCCGACTTCCGGCTTCGAAGGCCTGGGCGCGGGGGCTGCTGATTGAGCTGGATGAGACGCCGATCGGGACCTATGTGGAACTGGAAGGGCCGGGCGGCGCGATTGACCGAGCCGCCACGGAGCTGGGCTATTCGAAAGGCGACTATGTCTTGAAGAGCTACCTCACTTTGTACCTGGAAGAGTGCCGCCGCAAGGGTGTCGAGCCCGTGCACATGCTTTTTACCTAGTCTGGTTCTCGCCTGCCGGAGTAGCTGGATTGGAAAAAAATTTGATGAAACTTCATTCTGCGCTTGACATTGCGATAAGCGCAGCTTATCAATGCAATGGGAGACCGCCAAAGCGGTCACGAACGATTACGTGGACCCTTTCGATGAGCACGAGCAACGAACTCGAGCCTGGCCCTAAAAGCTTGTGGAAGCTGTGTGCCCGAGAACGGATTCAAGGGTTGCCAATCCCGATTGAGTCGCGCACGGCCCAGGCAAAGGCACAACCGGTGGGTTGGGGAGGGTTCAGCGGCGGCTAAAGGTAAGTCCAATCCTGTCAGACACTTGCCCGCCGCCGAGGTTCTTCGGTGAGCGGGTTTTTTGTTGCCGGCCGGGGCTTCCCGAGGCCAACCCGCCGCCTGGCCCGGAGCGAAGGCAGGAGGTGAAAATCCATGGAGCTTTACGCCACGGAATTGATGGGCGTCAAGACTTATGACGTCCAAGGGAACTATGTGGGGCGCGTCCGCGAATTCTTCATCGAGCCTGCGGAGGCCCCCAATCGCATCTCGCACTTTTTGCTGTCGCGCGGCCACTTTCAGCCTTTGGTGGCCAAGCACAATCAAGTGGCTTCGGTGTCCGATGGAAAGATAAGGCTGAACGTAGGAGAAAAGGCACTCGAGATTTATCAGCCGAACGAGTCGTGGCTGGCGGTGCAGAAAGACCTGCTGGACCAGCAAATCATCGACACGCGCGGACGAAAAGTTGTGCGCGTGAACGACCTCGACCTGGCGGAACAACGTTCGAACGGCAATGTGGAGTTACGCCTGACGCAGGTAGACGTGGGGCTTCCGGGGGCGATCCGGCGGCTGCTGCAAGGCGTGGTTCCCTCCAAGGTGGTGCGCAAGCTGCAAAGCCAGTTGCCCCAGCGCTCCATCCGCTGGGAGTTTGTCAACCTGATTGAACCGGATCCCCTGCGGCGCGTGAAGCTGCGCATCACCCACGAAAAACTCGAAGACCTGCATCCCGCTGATCTGGCGGACATCATGGAAGAACTTTCGGCTTCGGAACGCCAGAGCATCATTGCCTCCCTGGACGAACAGACTGCCGCAGCGGTCTTGGGCGAATTGGACGCACGGCTGACCACGCAGATCGTCGAGGATCTCGATCCGGAAAAGGCCGCGGACATACTGGAGGAAATGGCACCCGACGCCGCCGCCGACGTGCTTGCGGACTTGTCCAAGGAAACTTCGGAGGAATTGCTCGAGGAGATGCCCGGGCACGAGGCGAAGGAGGTTCGCGAATTGTTGGAGTTCGACCGGGCAACCGCGGGCGGCATGATGAACACGAAGTTTGTGTTTGTAAGCGAGTCCGCGACACGGGAAGAGGTGCTCGAATGGATGCGCAAGCAGGACCAGAGCTTCGACCAATTGGACGCTGTGGTCTTGCTGGATCACAAGGCCCAGTATTCCGGTGTGGTTCCCGTGGTGCGGATCCTTCTGGCAGCGCCAGACGAGCCCTTGGCGGGGCTGAAGATGGAGCCTCTGGTCAGCCTGGCGCCGGAAGCCGATGCGAAGGAGGTGTTCCAGCTCTTTGACAAGTACAATTTACGGACGCTGACGGTAGTGGATAAGGACAACCGACCGATCGGGGCGATTGCCGTGGACGACGTGGTCTCCCATCTGCTGAAGCGCTAGAGGAAGGGCAGCGAGGCGAAGTGAACTGGGCGGTATTGTTGAGATCGGGCGTAGAAAATCTGCAGAATCACGGCGCCAGCCTGCAGAAGCGATTGCGCAGCCTGCGGCGGCGGCTGTTACTGTTGCTGGCGGTGATCGGGCCGGGACTGATCACCTCCAATGTGGACAACGATGCCGGAGGGATCACCGTTTACACCCAAGCCGGCGCCCAGTACGGCTATGCCCTCCTGTGGGCGCTCATTCCGATGACCATCGCGCTGTACGTTACCGAAGAGATGTGCGCGCGCATGGGGGTGGTGACAGGAAAGGGCCTCTCCGACCTTATTCGCGAAGAATTCGGATTCCGCCCGACGTTCTTCGTGATGATCACGGGTTTTTTTGTGGATTTGGCCAACGTGGTTGCGGAATTCGCCGGCGTCGCGGCGGCCATGCAAATTTTTCATGTGAGCAAATACGTCGCGGTTCCGCTCGCGGCGATACTCGTTTGGATTCTGGTCATTCAGGGAACGTACCGGCAGGTGGAAGTCATCTTTCCTTTTGCCTGCGTATTGTATTTGTCCTATGTATTTTCCGCCGTTCTGGCCAAGCCCGATTGGCTGATTGCCGCAAAGCACACGGTGATTCCAAACGTGCACTTGGATTCGGGGTATCTGGTTATGTTGACGGGGCTGATCGGGACGACGATTGCGCCGTGGCAGTTTTTCTATCTTCAGGCGGGTTTTGTGGAGAAGAAGGTTGGGCCGAGGCAGTACCCGCAGGCACGCGCGGATGTCATTTTCGGCAGCGTCAGCTGCATGGTGATCGTATTCTTCATTATCGTTTGTACGGCGGCTACTCTGTATGCCTCCGGCCACCGCAACATCAACGACGCGGCGATGGCGGCTCAGGCGCTGATTCCCCTGGCGGGAAAATGGGCGGGCACGCTGTTTGCGTTTGGCCTGTTGAATGCTTCGTTGTTTGCGGCGTCGATTCTGCCGCTTTCCACAGCTCACGTCATTTGTGAAGGACTCGGATTCGAGGCCGGGCTTGACCACAAATTTGCCGAAGCGCCGATCTTCTACTGGTTGTACACGGTGTTGATCGTGGTGGGGGCTGGGGTCGTGCTTTTGCCGCGTGCCCCGCTGTGGAAGATTCTGATTTTTTCACAGGTGGGCAACGGAATTTGGCTGCCGGTGGTGGTCATTTTTATCTTATTGCTGGTGAACCGGCGGGACTTGATGGGCGAGTACGTCAACACGATGACCTACAACATCGTGGCGTGGGTGACCGCGATTGGGATGATCGTGCTGACCCTGATTCTCACCTATACGGGGCTGTTTTAGCCGCGGCCGCCAACCACCTGATACCAGTCCAGATGTTACCTAGGACACGCAGCCGTTGCGCCACACCAACGGCGTGTGTTAACTTTGCGGCGTAAAGGGATTTTTGAGAAAAACCGTCTGCAGGCAGGCTTGTGTCGCAAACCAAAATCCATCCAACGCTCGCCAGACCGACGCTCGAGTCGCTGGGGCCGGTAACTGCGGAAGAAGCCCAGCTTCTCGAAAGGCTGGACTTGTCGCGTATGCCGAGGCACGTAGCCGTGATCATGGACGGCAACGGCCGCTGGGCCCAGAAGCGGCACCTGCCCAGAATCGCCGGGCATCGTTCGGGAACGCAGTCGGCGCGCACGACCATCGAAACCTGCGCGCGATTGAAGATTGAAGCGCTGACACTGTATGCGTTTTCGGTGGAGAATTGGCGGCGGCCGCAAACGGAAATTGACTTCCTGATGCAGCTCTTGCGGGAATACCTGAAAAAAGAGATGCCCCTGCTCCAAAGGAACGAAATTCGCATGCGTTTCCTCGGCCGCATCGAGGAGTTGCCGGCTGCGGTGCAAAACGACGCGCGCGAGGCGATGGAGAAGACAGCAGGGAACAAGGGCATGGTGCTTTGCGTGGCGCTGAATTATGGCGGGCGCGCGGAAATCGTGGACGCAATGAACGCCATTCTCCGCGAACACAACGGGCATGGCGCGTCATCGCGAATTACGGCGGAACAGATCGCGCAGCATTTGTACACGGAGGGCCTGCCAG
>Ga0209472_1002126_pt1 | contig 11240 bp, 10 predicted proteins | sample GraSoiAngelo_130_FD_185887 | JGI IMG/M metagenome (GOLD analysis project Ga0209472, IMG submission 185887) | Grasslands soil microbial communities from the Angelo Coastal Reserve, California, USA - 14_0929_02_20cm (SPAdes) (version 2) | ecosystem: Environmental > Terrestrial > Soil > Grasslands ...
GCTGCGGCGAATTGAAGGTGGCGTACCTTACGCTCTACGCCTTCTCCGCGGAAAACTGGCAGCGACCAAAAAGCGAAGTCTTCGCGTTGATGCGGTTGCTCGAGAAATTTTTAAAGGATAAAACGCCAGAGCTAATCGAGAAAAATGTCCGGCTACAGGCAATCGGACGACTGACCGATTTACCGGACAACTGCCAGAAGCGATTGCACGAATCGATCAAACGCACGGCCTCGAACACTGGGCTTACCCTCGTTCTCGCGCTCAGTTACGGTGGCCGCGACGAGATCATCGATGGAATTCGCAGTTTGCTGCGCGAAGTCGAAGCCGGCCACATTGATCGAGCGATGATTAATCCGGAGATGTTCAGCAAACATCTTTACACCCGGTATTATCCTGATCCAGACCTGCTGATTCGCACCTCTGGTGAGATGCGGATTTCCAATTTTTTGCTCTGGCAGCTTTCTTATACCGAAATGTATGTGACGCCAAAGCTATGGCCGGATTTCACGAAGAAAGATTTGTGTGCAGCGGTTGACGATTTCGCGAAACGGCAACGCCGTTACGGCGGGGTGTGATTCTTTGCAGGGACGTGCTTCTGCACGTCCAGGGCGAGAAGAATCTCGTGCCTCCGCAGAAGCCGGTGCTACCCGGAGGGATTGCCGGCGGCTACAACAACTCTTCGGCGACGGAATCGGCCAGCAATTTTCCGGCGCGAGTCAGAGCGACGCGATTTGCCTGGCGCGAGAGCAATCCGTCGCTGATCAATTCCTCTGCCTGATTTCGATCGATCGTATCGACGACAATTCCCTCACCCGTCCGCAGACCGAGCGCGATGTGCTCGATCCGTTTCATTGCGGGAGTTAATTTTTCGATCGACGTGATCGGTGATTCGTTGGCGAACAGGCGCCGGGCGTATTCATTATGATCGGCGATGTTCTGCCAGCGCTCGAATCCGCGCGTCGAAAACGCACTTGGACCGATCCCGATATAGTCCGCGCCGCGCCAGTAAGCCCGATTGTGCTCGGAGCGAAATCCCGGACGCGCATAATTTGAAATCTCGTAATGCTCGTAGCCAGCGCTCTCGAGCGTCGTCATCGCCAAGTCAAGAAAGCGTGCTTCGGTTTCATCGTTAACAGCGAATTCGCCACGTGCGAATCGCGCGAGAAACTCAGTGTCCTCTTCGTAGGTAAGGCAATAGGTAGAAATATGTTTGGGCTGGAGCTCGATCGTTTTCTGCAATGAATTGCGCCATTGCGTTTCCGTTTGCCCGGGTAATGCAAACATCAAGTCGATGCTGATGTTGGAAAATCCAGCGCTGCGAAAAATCCGAAATGACTCTTCCGCCTGAGTCGCGTCATGCTCGCGGCCCATCAAATTCAAAAGCTGGTTGTCCCAACTTTGCACGCCGAGGCTGATACGATTGATCCCGGACTCGCGTAACGTTGCCGTTTTCTTTGCCGAGACACTCCCAGGGTTTGCCTCAATGCTCCATTCGCGCAATGCGCCGAGATCGAAAATTTCGTGAAATAGCTCGAGCAAGTTCTTCAATTGAGCCGTGCTGAGAACGGTCGGCGTGCCGCCGCCGAAGAATATTGTTTCCAGCGTCAGGGGAAATTTTTCCGCAACTCGCGTCGCTTCGAAGACGAGCGCCTCGCAAAAACGTGCGACCTCCGCTGCGTTCCCGCGCGTCTTGTAGAAAGCACAGTAAGGACAAATGCGCGCGCAAAATGGAAAATGAACGTAAAGATGCCGGATCAGGTTTGAGGTGTGCGTCTCAGTTTCGTTCACAGAATCGTAAATCATTCGATGCTTCCACAGTTACATCTCGCGGATCGGATCGAGCTGAGCAACCTTTGTCTGTGAACGAGCTCGAATTGCTGAAACCGGTTTCGCGTTCGTTTTATATTTCGATTCGCTTACTGCCACGTGCGCTGCGGGAACCAGTCGCCCTGGCCTATTTGCTGGCGCGAACGAGCGACACCATTGCCGATAGCAGTACCGTTGCTGTTGAAAAACGAATCGAATTGCTGGATCGCTTCGCGGCGGGAATTGCCGGGAAAGATGAAGCGATCGGAAGGGAACTAGGGGAGGTGCTCGCTTCGCCGCAGGATCCCTCGATCCGAGCCGGACTGGCGGATTCCGCCTCCGCTGGGCTACGGTATGACGAGTCGCCCGGGATGACGGAAGGGGAAAAGACGTTGCTGGAATCGGCGGAGGCGGTTTTGCGAGCGCTGGAAAATCTTTCACCGGAAGATCAGCGCGATGTTCGCGAATTGCTCGCGATCATCACGCGTGGTCAGCGACAGGATTTGACGCGATGGCGTGGAGGACTGACGGCGGTGGCCAATGCGGACGAATTGCGGGACTACACTTATTTGGTTGCCGGTTGCGTGGGCGAATTTTGGACGCGCATTTGTTTCCGCAAAGTGCAGAGTTTCACGGCACGGGACGAAGCGGACATGCTCGAGCTGGGAAGGGATTATGGCCGGGGGTTGCAGTTAGTAAATATTTTGCGCGATGCGGGAAGCGATTTGCGCGCTGGTCGCTGTTACTTTCCGGAGGACGAATTGCGTGCTGCTAACCTTTCGGCGTCCGATCTACTGAACGCACCGGCTGACTTTCTGTCAATTTATCTGCGCTGGGTGGCGGAAGCGCGCGCTGGTTTGGACGCGGGGCTGGAATATTCCATTGCGATCAATCCGCCGCGAGTGCGCGTAGCGACGGTTCTGCCGGCAATGATCGGAGTACGGACGCTCTCGCTGATCGAGGAAAGCGGATTGGAAGCTGTGCGTACGCGGGTGAAAGTTCCGCGCAGTGCAGTGCGCGGCATGATCGCGTCGACCACGATCACGCTTGCAAGTCAAAGCCGGTTGCGACGGGCGCGGGCAAAACTGTAGCAGCGACGTGGCATTCGGATTGTCGAATTAACGCTTCAGCCCTGGCTCGACAGAGTCTCGCCCTGCCAATTCACGGCGACGATTGTTGGTTGGGCGACGCTCCGCGGGGCCACAAAAGCGGGGTCCCTAACCCCAAAAGCGTTCGGAGCTCGGGATGGTACGAATGACAAGGAAAACGGTTCGCGAAACGTGTTGGCGAGTTCTAGCCGCCGTCGTTGGCCGCGGCTATCATCTGATCACAGATTCGATCGATTTTCGGCGGTCATAGACCGCCGCTACAGAAGAAGCCAAGCTCAGAGAAAGTAATTTCGCTGTCTCTCGCTAATCGGGCGGTCGAGCCTTTCGAGCACCGTCATCATGTCTTCCCACACTTTGCGTTTCTCACTCGGCGATTGGTTCCGCAGCAAATACGACGGGTGATAGGTGATCATGAGAGGCGTGTCGTGATAGGACTGCCATTTACCACGCAACTCACGCATTACGCCGCGCGCTCCGAGCAAACCTTCCACCGCGGTTGCCCCCAGCGCGACCACCACGCGTGGTTGAATAATTTCGATTTGCTCAATCAGATAGCCGATGCAGGTCCGCATTTCTTCAGGCGTCGGCGGACGATTTCCGGACACGCCCTTCGGCATGTCGGGACGGCATTTTAAAATATTTGCGATGTAAACCTCGTCGCGGCTAAGGCCCATCGTCTCGATGATGCGAGTGAGCAATTGACCGGCCCGGCCCACGAAGGGCTCGCCGCGCGCATCTTCATCCGCGCCTGGTGCTTCACCGATGAACATCAACTCCGCATCCGGATTACCGACACCGAAAACGGTTTGGGTGCGGCTCCGCGCGAGGTGCGGACACTTCATACAAACGCAGACGCGATCGCGAACCTGCCCGAGCGCCGCGGCTTTCGCCGCAATATCGGCAACGTTGTGGTCCGGTCGAGACTCAAGCAATCGGTTAAGCGTCGCGCGGGAAACGCGGAATGGTTTCTCCCGGGAATCGCGAATTTCCCTGAGCGCTTCGAGAACGAGGGAAAGCGCGGGCTGAAGCACGGCTGATGATGTCACCTTTGCGCGCTCGATCAAATCCTTTCATGATGAAGCGTGAGCAGGCGGCTAAATGATTACAATTACGAACTGCCGCGCGAATTGATTGCGCAACATCCACTGCCGCGCCGGGAGGATTCGCGCATGATGGTGTTACATCGCGAACGGAAGAAAATCGAACATGCGCATTTTGTTGATCTCAGAAAATTCCTGCGCCATGACGATCTACTCGTTTTGAATAACTCGCGCGTTCTCCCGGCGCGTCATTTTTCCGACGACGGAAAATTCGAGTTTTTATTTCTGGAAAAGGTTGCGCCTTGTCGTTGGAAAGCGTTGGTAAAGCCGAACCGCAAATTTGGAAAAGGCGCAGCCGCCTTTATTCAAGGAGTGCACGCGGAACCGGGCGACATTTTTGCCAATGGCTCACGGGAAATCGTGATGTCTGACGACATCGATCTTCAGCACGGCGGTGCGATGCCTCTGCCGCCATATATCAAGCGATCGGCGGTGATCCGCCTTCGCGCAGCTACGGCGCGACAGGTAGACCGCCGCTACAGGGCCGAAGATGAAGCGCGCTATCAAACGGTGTTCGCGAAATACGAGGGCTCACTGGCGGCGCCAACGGCCGGACTGCATTTCACGCCGCAAATTCTGGGCACTCTTCCGCACGTTTTCATCACCCTCCATGTCGGGACGGCAACTTTTCGTCCGGTCAAAGTGGAAGACATCACTCAACATCAAATGCATCCAGAGCGATTTTCGATCTCTCCGGATGCAGCCGAGGCCATCGCGAAAGCAAAGCGCATCGTCGCGGTCGGAACAACAACCGTTCGGGTCTTGGAATCGGTTCAGCGCAGCCTTGGAGGAATTCAAGCGAGCGAAGGCGAGACGAATATTTTTATTTATCCGCCATTCAAGTTTCGAGTGGTCGATGTTTTACTGACGAATTTTCACCTGCCGCGGTCGACCCTGCTCATGCTGGTAAGCGCATTTGCCGGGCGCGAATTTATTCTGCGCGCTTATGAAGAAGCGGTGCGGGAGCGGTATCGATTTTTCAGCTACGGCGATTGCATGCTGATTTTGTAGCCGTGATTCACGTTAAATCCTATAGCGGCGTCTATGACCGCCGGGCGCATGAAAAATTTCGGCGCTTTTAGAGCGCCGCTACAGACAGAGCCCAGAAATCTTAAAGCTAGCTCATCGGGATCCCTCGACTTCGCTCGGGATGACCGGTTATAAGGTGACCACTCAACATGCAGTCGCCCGAAAAACCGAAAGGCGAATTGGTCATTCGCACCATCGCGATGCCGGCGGACACAAATCCCAATGGCGATATTTTTGGCGGATGGTTGATGTCGCAAATGGATCTCGGCAGCGGCATTCTCGCTTCGAAAACAGCGAAAGCGCGCGTGGTTACTGTCGCGATGGAAGGTTTATCCTTCCTGCAACCGGTAGGAGTAGGGGATACGGTTGCGTGTTATGCCTGGGTGGAAAAAATTGGCCGCACATCAATGACCATCCCGGTGGAGGTTTGGGTCGAACGCTTCCGGGAACACGGCCGGCAAATCCTGGTGACGCGCGGCGTTTTCGTTTGCGTCGCGGTCGATGATGCCGGCCGACCGATTCCGGTGCAGCGGGATGCCGGCTAGTTTTCCGATGCGGCTTGTTCCGCGCTCGTGGTAACAGATTCCGGGCCGGTGCTAGTCGCGACTGTTGGTTCGCTTTGCATGCGCGGCGTCTGAATTTTCGGCGAACTGGAGAGCTTTCGTTGTAGCTTCATCCGGTTGTAGCTGGAGTGCCTAATATAACGGGCATATGCGGCCTGATGGCGACCGTTGGATGTAAGGTAGGAGCAACTTCCATGAGTCAGCGCGATTAGGGCGACGAACAAAAAAAGGGGGATTTTTTTCACGACGCCTTCGCCAGTTGCGGCGTGGGATGAACGGTTGCGATTTGCCCAATCCGCAACATCTCGGAAACCACGAGATAGATTTTCAATTCACAAACCGCGTTCTGGCGAAACAGCTCATTAATAGTGAAGCGGCGATCAAAGCTGTAGTTCCAAATTCGTTCCGCCAACGGCTTCAGCTCCGGTTCTGCATCGGGCGGCCATTCAAAACTTGGGGCCAGCCGTTGCAGGAGCGTGTTGGGGTCAGGCGTTGTTTTCTTGAGATTGTGAAACTCGTCGCGATGCCGCATCGCGGTAATCAGCATATCGTTTGGAGATTGAGTGATCTCGACCGATTGCAGGCAATCGGTAATTGGCTGCACTCCGGAGGCGAAGGAAAAACTCCCGGGAATATCGTCGCTCAGGAAGAGCTGCCAGAATGCTTCCTCGCCGGTGAGCTGTTGAAATTGACCGCTACGAAGCGCACCGCCTTGAAAATAGAACGTGGCTATCCGTTCGTTGTGTTCGTTCAACACCTCAAGCTCGCCAGTTTGTCCGGAGCTGATGATGGTTTGGTGGACCGTAATCAAATCGAAGTTCGCCAGACTTCCGCTCAGTTTCTGAGATCCGCCTGGTCCCTTGCCCGCACGAACCTGATTGAGCCGGTGTGCCATTTGCTCGCACAAGAAAAGGAGAAACGACGGGACCCGTTGCGAGATGGCGACGAAATTCTCCCGGTTGAAACATTGCAGGCTGACGATTTCCTGGGCCCGCGCCGAACGTGAGCGCGGCATTTTGCCCAGGGCGTCAGCGACACCGAAAATATCGCCGCGAGTCACGAAACTGCGTTCGTCCGATTCGCCGGGAATGAGCTGGATCACCTCAACGACGCCCCGATTAACACTGTAGACTTCCTCCGCGAGCTCGCCGGTGGTATAGATCAATTCGCCTTTTTGCAAATGCCGCACGTGCGACAGTTCGCCGAGGGCCTTCAGCTCAATCGGCCGGAGTGTCGTGCAAAAGGAGAAGAAATCGCGACGGGGCACGGGCCTGACTACAGCAAAAGTCATGCAGGACGCGCGTCTAACTTATATATAAGCGGATTTCGTGCCTCGCTGGCGTTGGCAATCAGGCCGGAGCGCGTTAAATCGAGAGGTGCTCGCCTACGTTTTTGAACGGTTCCCGAAATTTTCCCAAACCTTTTGCTATCGGGAAATTGCCGAGCTTTTCCGACAGGGCATCCGCCCCGCAATTTTCTCGCTGCGCGGACCGGACTTCGGCCCCGAAACCACGTGGGACCGCGCGATCATCTCGAGAGTGCATCAGTTGCCAGAGGGCGACGCTTTTGCCCGCCTTGCAAATGAGGCGGCAACCAGTTTGCCAAAGCCGATGCGAAGAATTTTACACGGATGGCGCGGAAAACCTGACTCACTTCGCCTCCATCAAGCGACTTACATCGGAACGCATTTGCAGAAACTCGGTGTCCGGCATGTGCACACCCATTTCGCAGGCATGGCCGCCCGAACCGCGTTCTGGATGAAGAAATTCTTCGGAATCGATTACAGCGTCACTGTTCATGCCAACGATATTTTTGTTCCCGCCAATTTCGAGATCGGGTTATCCAAAATCCTCTCATCGGCCACTGCCGTCATCGCGGTCAGCGACTTTGCTGCGAATCAGCTGCGGGAACGCCTTCCCGAAAACGCGCGGCGGGTGCATCGGATCTATAACGGGATTGACTGCGCCCAATTTAAGCCAGCGCAATTCGAGCCGCCGCCGCTTATTCTTTCCATTGGCCGTCTGATCAGCAAAAAAGGTTTTGATGCCCTGATCGACGCCTGTGCTTTGCTGCGACAACGCGGCCACGGATTCCGCTGCGAAATTATCGGTGAAGGACCGCTGGTAGGGGAATTGCAGGCGCGCATCCATCGGCAGGATTTGCGCGAGCACGTGCATCTAGCTGGCCCAAAAACGCAAGCCGAAATCGCGGCGCGCTTGAGCAAGGCGACTGTTCTCGCACTGCCATGCCGGATCGATCCCGATGGTGCAATGGATAACCTGCCGACCGTCGTAATGGAAGCGATGGCCTCAGCCTTGCCGGTTGTTTCGACCAATATTGGCGGGATTTCGGAAATGGTTCGCGACGGTGAAACGGGACTGCTGGTGGCCCAAAATGACCCTGCTGCGACGGCCGATGCGCTCAGCCGGTTGATTAACGACATTGAGCTCGCGCGATCTTTTGGTGGCCGAGGTCGCAAGCGCGCGGAAGAAATTTTTTCGATCGAGAAGAACGTCCGCGCGCTGCGGCAGATTTTTGGGTTGTAGCTGCGATTGTCGCCACCGGCAGGGTCTCACTTTTGTCATGTCGAGCGAAGTCGAGACATCTCTAGTTTTCTCCTGAGAAAGAATAGTTAGAGATTCCTCGACTTCGCTCGGAATGACAAAGTACGTTTTGAGGAGGACAGTCTACAGCAGCTCGCGGACTTTCTCAACTGCGCGAAGGTAAACGTGGTGCGGTCCGCCCCGCATCAGCTCTTCGCTCATTAATTTGACCGGATCGTTCTCCGACGATGGCAAAACCTGGCGAGCGGGAACTTCGCCTAATTTGCTGCGACAGACTTCGAGTAGATCGCCGCAATCTGCTTGCGTTACTTGGAATTCGATCCCGTGCGATTGTGCGGTAAAGGATGCAATTGGCGCGTCGTCGCCTTTTTCCTGTAATTGGATCCGCACCGTTTCTCCGTCGGAGTTTCCCAATTCAATTGGTCCGGCGTTTTTCTCACTCCGAATCTCCCAACCGAGTTGCGCCGCGAGCCATCCGACAAAAAGAATTGCGGTCGAGCGAAATCCGTTACCAAAGATGATCGAGCCATTTTTGATTTCACGGAAATGATGATGCGAGCCCGGATGATCGAAAAACTGGGCGAAAGCGAGACGGAAATGAACGAGTCGAGTCCAATTCAAATCACAGAGCACGATGCGTTGTTTGGCTTCGCGCTGCGCCATCTCGACCAAGCGTATCTGGGCGTTGAAATCGCGCCACGATTGGCTGTCGTAAATCAATCGATCAATCCACGACCAAAGCTGCGGGTCCATCGGCTCGGCAAATTCCGATTGCCACCAAAGATAGAGCGGGAGATCGGAATCGAGCTGGGAAAAAACAATGCTCGGGAGCAGCTTGACCATTGCGCCTTCGAGTAGAAATGAAATCTGTTCCGAGCAAACTCGCTTGGTCCCGGCGCGACTAAGGTGGCAGTGGGCGCTAATCCATGCCTCCATCCGATCGTTTTTAGCGCGGGGATCGGCCCCAATAACAATTGCCCGACAAGCGTGGTTCTCGGTGATTCGGGCCAGTAACCGGGTGTTGCGGGTGAGGGATCCGGGCTCTTCGCTGTAGACCGCGAGATTCATCAGCGACGCCCGTGTCATCGCTCCTTCGCCTTCGCTCCAAAGTTTTTTTAACTCGCGGTCGATGCGATCGATCGCGACTGGGAGACCGAGCGAAACAGTTTCAGCGGCAGCAGGCATCCGTCATTAATTGGGTAGAGGTTGTCGCTGCGATTTGGTTTTCCTTGGAGGGACGCGCTTCTGCGCGTCCGGGAACGAGCGGAAGCTCGTCCCTCCGAATCGCGTTGGCACGCGTCGAAGATTCGGTGGGCACGCGTCGTTGTCGAATAGCTTCATAATCGCCTCCACGCTCGGCCATCGCGAGCGAGAAGTTCATCGGCTTCTTCCGGTCCCCACGAGCCGGCAGGATAAAATGTTAACGGCGGCGCGTCTTTCCCCGTCCAGGCCTGTTCAATCGTGTCGATAAATGCCCATGCTTCCTCCACCTCATCGCGGCGAGCGAAGAGGGTGGCGTCGCCGCTCATAGCATCGAGGAGCAAACGTTCATACGCTTCCGGGCTGGCTTTGCCAAAACTGGTTCCGTAATGGAAATCCATCTTTACCGGCTCGATGCGCAGACTCGTTCCTGGGATTTTTGCCATCATCCGCAATGAAATTCCTTCGTCGGGTTGGATGCGAATGACGAGCACATTTTGATCGTGCTCGGTGCTATCACGATTAAATAAAACCATCGGCGCTTTCTTGAAGTGCACAGAAATTTCCGTGGCAGATTTCGGCAAACGTTTTCCGACTCGCAGATAGATGGGAACCTCCGACCAGCGCCAGTTGTCAATGCGCAATCGTAGCGCTCCATAAGTTTCAGTCTCGGACTCCGGATCCACTTTTTCTTCCTCGCGGTAACCCGGAACATTCTTGGCATTGATCGCACCCCTGATGTATTGGCCGCGCACAACCAGCTCCGCGATTTCATCGGCGCGATAATGATGCAAGGAACGAACAACTTTCACTTTTTCGTCGCGAATGCTATCGGCGCTAAGGTCGGTCGGCGCCTCCATCGCAACGAGGCAAAGAAGCTGCAGCAAATGGTTTTGTACCATGTCGCGCAAGGCGCCGGCGGTTTCGTAGTAACCGGCCCGGCCCTCCACTCCGAGTGTTTCGGCGGCGGTGATCTGGACGTGATCGATGTAGCGCGCGTTCCAGATCGGCTCGAAAATCGCGTTAGCGAAGCGGAGAACGAGAATATTCTGTGCCGTCTCCTTTCCGAGAAAATGGTCGATGCGGTAAGTCTGATTTTCGGCGAACGCACCGAAGACGACCCGATTTAATTCTTGCGCGGAAGCAAGATCGCGTCCGAACGGTTTTTCAATGATGACGCGTGCCCAACTGCCTTCCTTCGCTTTATTGAGTCCGGCAGCTTTAAGATTTTTCAGGATCGGTTCGAATTGCTCCGGGGCGGCCGCGAAATAAAACAAACGGTTGCCGCGGGTACCGCGTTCTTCGTCGATCTTGTCGAGACGCTTGGCGAGCGATTGGTATCCCGATTCATCTTCGAACTCGCTTTGATGGTAGAAATGCGATTGCGAAAAAGTCTTCCAGATGTCTTCGCGAACATCCTGACGCGAAAATTGTTTGGTGGTTTCTGCAAGTTCCTTACGGAAGTCGTCGTCGCTTTTAGGGCGACGAGCGAAACCGATGACGGTCACCGCCGGTGGCAATTCTCCATCGGCGGCAAGATTGTACAGCGCTGGAATCAATTTCCGGTGGGTCAGGTCACCGGTGGCGCCGAAGATGACAATCGCGCACGGCTGCGGCACCGCGCGCGTGCTTAAACCCTCGCGCAGCGGATTTGTTTGTTCAACGTTCTTCGTCATGTCGAGCTTAGTCGAGACGTCTCTAAATTTTTCCGACGAGAATAGTTAGAGATTCCTCGACTTCGCTCGGAATGACAAGCGTCGGAACACAGACTTTCAGTCGGTGCGCCCAGCGGACATTCTGTCCGCTGTTGTAATTTCGGTGATGCCTCCGCATTTGCAGCGTTCAGCGGAGTGTAACTCCGCTGTGCGC
>Ga0209472_1002127_pt1 | contig 11224 bp, 9 predicted proteins | sample GraSoiAngelo_130_FD_185887 | JGI IMG/M metagenome (GOLD analysis project Ga0209472, IMG submission 185887) | Grasslands soil microbial communities from the Angelo Coastal Reserve, California, USA - 14_0929_02_20cm (SPAdes) (version 2) | ecosystem: Environmental > Terrestrial > Soil > Grasslands ...
GGAAGCGGACCGCCTCGACCTGCTCCGAGGCTGACGCGATGAGCGCGGTCGTCTGGCTGCCACTCCTCGTCCTGGGTGTCCCGTTCGCGAGCTTCGTCCTCCTCGCGGTCGTGGCCCCCCTGCGTCGCGCCGGGCGAGTGGCGGGCGGCGTCTCGATCGGGGCGATCGCCGCGGCGTTTCTCGGCGCGCTCGTCGTGTGGCGCGAGGGGTTCAGCAACGAGGCGACGTGGGTGTGGATCCCGGCCGACGAGGGTCCGATGGCGACGGTCGGCCTGCTGGTGGATCCGCTCGCGAACGCGATGCTCGTGCTGGTCACGCTCGTCTCGCTCCTCGTGCAGCTCTACTCGCTCGCGTACCTCGGCGACGAGCGGGCGCCCGCCCTCGGGCGGTACTACACCTACCAGTCGCTCTTCGCGTTCTCGATGCTCGGGCTCGTCCTCTCCCCATCCTTCGTCCAGATGTTCGTGTTCTGGGAGTTGGTGGGCCTGTGCTCCTACCTCCTGATCGGCTACTGGTACGCGCGGCCGTCCGCCGCGCGTGCGGCCGTGAAGGCCTTCTGGATCACCAAGCTCGGCGACCTCGGGTTCGTCATCGGGATCGTCATGCTCTGGGCCGCGACGGGCACCTTCGAGTTCCACGCGCTCTTCGCGAAGGCGCAGGAGCACGCGCTGGCGATCGACGGCCTCGGGACGATCATGTTCCTGATCTACCTTGGCGCGATGGGCAAGTCGGCCCAGTTCCCGCTCCACGTGTGGCTCCCCGACGCGATGGAGGGGCCCACGCCCGTCTCCGCGCTGATCCACGCCGCGACGATGGTCACCGCCGGCGTGTTCATGGTCGCCCGCGCGCAACCGCTCTTCGCCCTCGTCCCCGACGTCCTGGCGCTCATCGGTTGGGTCGGCGCCTTCACGGCCCTGCTGGCGGCGACGCTGGCGTGCGTGGAGAGCGACATCAAGCGCGTCCTCGCGTACTCGACGGTGTCGCAGCTCGGCTACATGATGGCCGCGGCCGGCGCCGGCGCGACGTACGCGAGCGTGCTCCACCTCCTGACGCACGGCCTCTTCAAAGCGCTCCTGTTCCTGGGCGCGGGCGCCGTGATCCACGCCGTGGGGACGAACGACATCTTCCGGATGGGCGGACTCTTCCGCGCGATGCCGCAGACCGGCGTCGTCTTCATCGTGGGCACGCTCGCGCTCGCCGGGCTGCCGCCCCTCGCGGGCTTCTTCTCCAAGGAGGCGATCCTCGCCGGCGTCTGGGAGGCGGACATGACGTGGCCGTTCCTCATGCTCGCGCTGACGGCGCTCCTGACCGGCTTCTATATGTTCCGCGTCGTCTTCGTGACGTTCTTCGGCCGGGCGCCCGCGGCCGGCCACCCGCACGAGCCGCCCTGGACGATGCGCGGCCCGCTCTGGGTCCTCGCCGCGCTCACCGTCGTCGTGGGCCTGAGGCTCGCGACGGCGGGCGGCGGGGTCCCCCACGGCCCCGGCTGGCTGGCGCCGCTGTCGGTGGCGGCGTCACTCGGCGGGATCGTGCTCGCCTGGGCCGCGTACCAGCGTGGCGCGGTCGACCCCGGGCGCCTGGCGGCGACGTTCCCGCTCTCGGTCATCGACGTCCTCGCACGACGCCGTTACGGCCTCGACGCGCTCTACGCCGGGCTCTACCGGGGCTTCCTCCTCGGCTTCTCGCGCCTGATCGGGTGGATCGACCGCTACCTCGTCGACGGCGTCCTGAACGTCGTGAGCGCGTGGACGCTGCGCGGCGGCGATCTGCTGCGGCGGATCCAGAGCGGGCACGCGCAGGACTACGTCTATGGCGTCGCGTTCGGCGTCCTCCTGCTCCTCGTCTGGTCGCAGTGGTGGGCGCGATGACGCCACGCGCACCTGTGTCAGGCCGCCTCCGGGTTGAGCCGGCCTCGCGGACCCCGTTACCGATGACGCCACGCGCACCTGTGTCAGGCCGCCTGCGGGTGGAGCCGGCCTCGCGGACCCCGTTACCGATGACGCCACGCGCACCTGTGTCAGGCCGCCTGCGGGTGGAGCCGGCCTCGCGGACCCCGTTACCGATGACGCCACGCGCACCTGTGTCAGGCCGCCTGCGGGTGGAGCCGGCCTCGCGGACCCCGTTACCGATGACGCCACGCGCACCTGTGTCGCGGGCCCTTGGAATGGATAGCGGCGAGCGGAACGCAGCCGGGTCGCACCTCGTCTCGGGCCACCCACCGAAGACGCCGGCCCCGCGGCTCTCGATACCATGACGCCACCGGTGCTGTCGCTCATCACCTGGTCGCCCTTCGTCGGCGCGCTTCTCATCATGTTCACGGCCCGCCACCGCCCGCTCGCGGTGCGGCTGATCGCCGCCGTCGCGACCGGCATCTCGACGCTCGGCTCGCTCTGGATCTACGCCGCCTACGATCGGGAGGCGGCGGGGTTCCAGTTCTACGAGAAGCTGCCGCTCGTGCCGCCGCTCGGCATTTCGTACGAGCTCGGCGTGGACGGGATCAGCGTGCTCCTGGTGCTGCTCACGTCGGTGATCATCCTCGCCGGTGTCTTCGCGTCGTGGACGATCACCGTCCGCGGTCAGGAGTTCTACGCCCTGCTGCTGGCGCTCGTCACGGGCGTGTTCGGTGTCTTCGTGGCGCTCGACCTCTTCGTCTTCTTTCTCTTCTACGAGCTGGCCGTTTTGCCGATGTACCTGCTGATCGGCATCTGGGGCTCGAGCGGCGAGGTCCGCCCGCGCGGCATCTTTGCCTGGGCGTATCGGGAGACCGGCGTCGGGACGAAGGAATACGCGGCGATGAAGCTGACGCTCTACCTGCTCTTCGGGTCGGCGTTCATCCTCGTCGGCATCTTCGCCCTCTACGTCAACGCCGGCGCGTCGTCTTTCTCGTTTGTGGACCTCGAGGGCGTGTCGTTCGCCCCCGCAGTCCAGCGCTGGGTCTTCCTCGCCTTCTACGTGGGGTTCGGGATCCTCGCCGGCATCTGGCCGCTGCACACGTGGTCGCCCGACGGCCACGCCTCGGCGCCCACCGCCGTCTCGATGCTCCACGCGGGCGTGCTGATGAAGCTGGGCGCGTACGGCGTCGTGCGCCTGGGCATGGGGCTCCTCCCCGGCGCCGCCGCGGAGCTCGCGTGGCTCGTGGGCACGATCGGGTGCGTGAACATCGTGTACGGCGCGCTCTCCGCGATGGCGCAGACCGATCTGAAATATGTCATCGCGTATTCCTCCGTCTCGCACATGGGGATCGTCATGCTCGGGGCGGCGACGCTCACCGAGGCGGGGCTCAACGGCTCGGTGTTCCAGATGTTCGCCCACGGCGTGATGACGGGCCTGTTCTTCGCCCTCGTCGGCCTCGTCTACGAGAAGGCGCACTCGCGCGAGATCGGGAAGATGGGCGGCTTCGGCGCAGCGATGCCGGGGATCGCGACCGCGTTCACGGTGGGCGGACTCTCGTCGCTCGGCCTACCGGCGACGGCGGGGTTCGTGGCGGAGCTACTCACGTTCTTGGGTGCCGCGCGCTCCGATCATTGGTGGTGGCTCTTCCCCGCGATCGTGGGCACGTTCCTGACGGCCGTCTACGTGCTGCGGGTCGCCAAGCAGATCTTCTGGGGGCCACCCTCGACGCACTTCCACCACCTCGAGGACGCGCGTGGCCCCGAGTGGGTCGCGCTCGTCCTCCTCGTCGCCGTGCTCGTGCTCTTCGGCATGGCGCCGGGGCTCGCGATCGCACCGGTGGACACCGCGACCACCCCGCTGCTGTCGCGGATCGTGGGGCCCTGACGCCGATGCCGGGCCCCGACGTCGTGCGCGCGTTCGCGCTGGAGATCGGCCTCGGCGCCCTCCTCGTACTCGTCTTCGTCGCGAACCTGTGCATTCGGTCCGTCGACCGGCGCGTGATCGGCTGGATCGCCTCGTGGGGCGTGCTGGTGCTCGCCGTCACGAGCTTTCTCGTGATGCCCGCTCCGCCCGCGCTCCGCGGCATGTTCGTGCAGGACGGCCTCGCGATCTTCGCCAAGCGCCTCTTCCTCGCCGCGACGTTCATCGGGCTGCTCGCCGCCCTCGGGAACGCCCACCCCGCGTTCGTGCGCCGCGCGGGCGAGTACCACCTGCTCATCCTGTCGTCGCTCCTGGGGATGTTCGTCCTCGTGTCCGCGCGCGACCTCATCCTCTTGTTCGTCGCCTTCGAGCTGATGTCGATCCCACTGTACGTGCTGTCGGGCTTCCTCAAACGCCAGGAGGAGGCGGTGGAGGCGGCGCTCAAGTTCTTCCTCGTCGGGAGCGTCTCGTCGGCCGTGCTCGTGTACGGACTCTCCTTCGTCTACGGCGCGGTGCGTTCCACCGACCTCGCGACGGTGGCGCAGGCCTCCACAGGGATCCAGCCATTTCTGACGCTCGGTCTCCTCACGGCGTTCGCAGGCTTCGCGTTCAAGATCGCCGCATTTCCGTTCCACATGTGGGTGCCAGACACGTACGAGGCTGCGTCCACGCCGTTCGTCGCGTGGCTCAGCGTCACGCCGAAGGCGGCGGGCTTCGTGGCGCTGTTCCGCGTCTATCTGGAAGGCGCGGGCGACCGGGCGGCCATGTGGATGCCGCTCGCCGCTGGCCTGGCGACGCTCACGATCGTGGCGGGCAACCTCATGGCGCTCCCCCAGCAAAACACGAAGCGGTTGCTCGCATACTCCGGGATCGCCCACATCGGCTACATGCTCGTCGGCTTCGCCGCCACCTCCGCGTCGGGCGTCGCGATGGTGCTCTTCTATCTGGTCACCTACGTCTTCGGGAACATGGGCGCGTTCCTGGTCGTGGAGGCGGTGGCGCGCTCCGAGGGCTCGGAGGCGACGGCGGCCTTCCGCGGGCTCGCCCAGCGCTCGCCGCTCCTCGCCCTCGCGATGCTGCTGTTCCTGCTCTCGCTCGGCGGGATCCCGTTCGTCGCGGGGTTCTGGGCGAAGCTCTACGTCTTCTGGGCGGCGGCGTCGGCCGGCCTCTACTGGCTCGTCCTCGTCGGCGCGGTCCTCTCGGTCGTCGCGCTGTTCTACTACCTGGTCGTCGCCAAACGCATGTACATCGAGCCGCCCGAGCGGCCCGAGCGGGTCCGCCTGTCCACGACGCTCGCGCTCGCCGTGCTCCTCTGCGTGGCGGGCGTCGTCGTCCTCGGCGTATATCCCACGCCCTTGGTGATGGCCGCGCTCCGCGCAGCGGCGCCCCTCTTCTAAGCAGCGGAAATCGCAGAAATCTCGCGGCTCAACGCGAACGATTGACGCGCAGGGTCATCGCGCGTAAGGTATGTACCGACTGGTTGGTACAAATGGCCACGAAGACGGCGGCGAGCGGAATCAAGGCCAGGGACGGGCGGTCGACGCGCGAGGCGATTCTCGAGGCGGCGAGCCGCCTGATCCATGTGCACGGTTACAACCACACGTCGCTCGACGACGTGCTCCGAGAGAGCGGCGTCGGCAAGGGCAACTTCTACTACCACTTCAAGAGCAAGGAAGAGCTCGGCTACGCCATCCTCGATCAGGCCATCGCCTCTTTTCTCGCCGAGACGCTCGAGGATGCTTCTCGGACCCCGGACGCCGGCCGCTCGCGCAGATCCGGTGTTTTTTCGACCGGGTGCACGAGATCCAGCGCGAGCAGAACTGTGTGGGGGGGTGCGAGTTCGGCAATCTCGCGGCGGAGCTCTCGGACGTTCACGAAGGGTTCCGCACGCGCCTGGCCGTCGTCTTCAGCGCCTGGCATGAGCGGCTGACCCAGGCGCTTCACGAGGCGCATCGCCGCGGCGACCTTCACGATGGTTGCCGGCCGGAGGCGGTCGCGCACTTCCTCGTCGCCTCGCTCGAAGGCGCCATCCTCTTGACGAAGCTCACCAAGGACATCGCCGTCATGGAGCAGTGCGTGACCGAGATGAATCGCTACCTGTCGCTGTACGAGCTCGGAGCATGACGACGATGGGGACGCGGAAAGTCGACACCGACGCGGCGCTCGTCGAAGCGCTCCGGCGCGACGACCCGGAGGCCCCCGAGCTCCTCGTGGAGACGTTCGGCGACCGGGTGTACCGTCTCGCGCTGCGCATCACGGGGTCGAACGAGGACGCGGAGGAGGCGGCACAGGACGCGCTCTGGACAGCGGCGCGCAAGATCCACACCTTCAAGGGCGAGTCAGCGTTCGGGAGCTGGCTGTACCGCATCGCCGCGAACGCGGCCTACCAGAAGCTCCGCGCGCGGAAGGCGAAGGCCCACGAGGTCGCCCTCGATGACGTGCTGCCCTCGCTCGACGGCGACGGCCAACACTTCGAACCGATGGACGACTGGTCGAATCGCGTGGACGAGCAGACCTTGCAGGGCGAGCTCCGGCACGTGCTCACCGACGCGATCGACGCGCTGCCCGACGACTACCGTACGGCCCTGGTGCTGCACGACGTCGAGGGGCTGTCGAACCCGGATATCGCCGCGTCGCTCGGCATCAGCCTGCCGGCGGTGAAGTCACGGGTGCACCGCTCGCGCCTGTTCGTGCGCAAGCGCCTCGCCGAGTACATGAAGAGCGCGTAGAGCGTCCGGCGGTCCTTGTTTCGGGCCACCCACCGATGAGGCCGGGCTCGCGGGCCCCGATCCAGTTGACGCGAGGCGTCGCCGTGTGGTCAGATGGGTCCTCGTCGCTATTCTCGATTCAGGAAGGTCTGGGTCCATGGAAGCGGTTATCGCAACCGGCGGCAAGCAGTACCGCGTGGCGGCGGGACAGGTCATCTCGGTCGAGAAGCTGCCCGGCGAGAAGGGCGCGTCCATCGAGTTCCGGGCCGTGCTGCTCGTGGCGCGCGACGGGGAGGTCATCGTGGACCCGAAGGCGCTCACGGGCGCCCGGGTTTCCGGCGAGGTCGTCGGCCAGGGACGCGGACGAAAGGTCAAGGTCGTGAAGTTCAAGCGCCGGAAGAACTACCGGCGTCATCGCGGCCACCGGCAAGCGGCGACGACGGTCCGCATCACCAAGATCGAGGTCTGAGCGTCGCATGGCTCACAAGAAGGGTGTCGGCAGTTCGCGGAATGGGCGGGATTCCAATCCACAGATGCTTGGCGTCAAGCGCTTCGCCGGACAGTTCGTGACCGGCGGCTCCATCCTCGTCCGCCAGCGCGGCACGCGCTTCAAGCCGGGTTTCAACGTGGGGCTGGGCTCGGACGATACACTGTTCGCCAAGGTGGACGGCTACGTCCGGTTCGCGCGGCGTGGAGACTCGCGCTACGTGAGCGTCGCTCCCGAGCGCGCGTGACCTCCGGCGGGCCGCCCCCAGGCCCGCGTGGGTGGGTATGTTCGTCGACGAGACCGATATTTTCGTCAAGGGCGGCGATGGGGGCGCCGGCTGCGTCAGCTTCCGCCGCGAGAAGTACGTCCCGCGCGGCGGTCCCGACGGCGGTGACGGCGGCGACGGCGGGAGCGTCTGGCTCGAAGCCGATCCCGCGCTGACGACGCTCCTCGACTATCACTACCGACGCCACTACCACGCCAAGCGTGGTCAGCACGGCGAGGGCGCGAACCGCCACGGCGCGAGCGGCGCCGACCTCGTCCTCGGGGTCCCCATCGGCACCGTCGTCGCCGACCGCACCACCGGCGAGCGACTCGGGGATCTGACGGCGCCGGGCCAGCGGCTCCTCGCGGCCCGGGGCGCCCGGGGTGGGCGCGGCAACGCGCGCTTCGCGACCTCGACCAACCGGGCGCCGCGGCGCGCCGACCTCGGACGTCCGGGCGCCGAGCGGTGGCTCCGCCTCGAGCTCAAGCTCCTCGCCGATGTGGGCGTCATCGGGTTTCCCAACGCAGGCAAATCGACGCTTGTCTCACGGGTGTCCGCGGCCAAACCAAAGATCGCCGACTATCCGTTCACGACGCTCGCGCCGACACTCGGCATCGTCCGCGTGGACGACGAGTGCACGTTTGTGATCGCCGATCTGCCGGGCCTCATCCCGGGCGCCGCGGAGGGCCGGGGCCTGGGTCACCAGTTCCTCCGACACACCGAGCGGACACGGCTGCTCCTGCACATCCTCGACCTCGATCCGCAAACCGCGCGCGAGCCCATCGACGACCTCCTCGTGATCAACCGGGAGCTCGCGGCATACTCGCCGGAGCTCGCCGAGCGCCCGCAGATCGTCGTGGCCAACAAGGTCGACCTCCCGGACGCCCTGGCGCGATACCGGGCGATCGAGCTCCACTGCGCTGCGCACGGCCTCCCGTTCCAGGCGATCTCGGCGGTCACGGGCCAGGGGCTCGCCGAGCTCCTGCGGGTCGTCCAGCAGAAGCTGGAAGCGCTCAAATGGGCGCGGGTCGCAAGCTAGGCCGCGTCCGCCGCCTCGTGGTGAAGGTCGGGAGCGGGCTCGTGACCGAGGCCGGCGCCGGGGTCGCGCCAGACCGCGTCGCGGCGCTCAGCGCGGAGATCGCGGGCGTGCGCGAGGGGCGCCGCGTGGTGCTGGTGACCTCGGGGGCCATCGCGACCGGGGTGGCGCGTCTCGGGCTCGCCGAGCGGCCGCGCTCGATCCCCGAGAAACAGGCCGCGGCGGCCGTCGGCCAGTCGGCGCTCATGTGGCAATACGAGGCCGCCTTCTCGCGCCACCGGATCCCGGTGGGGCAGGTGCTCCTGACCGCGGAGGACGTCAAAGACCGCGCGCGCTACCTCAACGCCCGCAACACGCTCGACGCTCTCCTCCGATTCGGCGTCCTGCCGATCGTCAACGAGAACGACACGGTCGCGGTGGAAGAGATCAAGGTCGGCGACAACGACAACCTCAGCGCGCTCGTCGCCTCGCTGGTCGACGCCGACCTCTTGGTGCTCCTCACCGACGTGGACGGCCTCTACACCGACGACCCCACCGTGAACGCGCGGGCGCGCAAGCTCGAGACCGTCGAGGCGGTGACGGACGAGATCGCGCGGCTCGCGCGTGACCGAACCGGCGGCGTCTCGGTGGGCGGGATGGTGACGAAGCTCCAGGCGGCGCGCAAGGCCGCCGCCGCCGGCGTGCCGATGATCATCGCGAGCGGCCGCGCGCCGGGCGTGCTGCGCCGCATCCTGGCCGGTGAGCCCGTCGGGACTTACTTCGCACCCAAAGCCGCGCGCCTGACGGCGCGCAAGCGCTGGATCGCGTTCGCCGTGCCGCCCCAGGGTAAGCTGACCGTTGACGCGGGGGCGCTCCAGGCATTAACTCAGCATGGCAAGAGCCTCCTGCCTTCGGGCATCATCGAGGTCGAGGGGGACTTTGCCTCCGGCGAGGTGGTGACGCTGCTCGCGGGGGCGACCGGCCGGGAATTCGCGCGGGGGGTGGTGAACTTCGACGCCGACGAAGTGCGCCAGATCCGGGGCGCGAAGACGAAGGAGATCGAGGGGCGGCTGGGTTACCGGAGCTTCGACGAAGTGATCCACCGCGACAACCTCGTGATCCTCTAGGGGGGCGCTAGACCATGGACGTTCGCGACCTCGTGCAGGCCAAGGCCCGCGCCGCCCGGGACGCCGCGCGCGTGCTGGCGCTCTGCCCGACGAAGATCAAGAACGACGCGCTCGCGCAGATGGCCCACGGGCTCGTCGAGAAGTGCCCGGCGCTGCTCGAGGCCAACCGAGTCGACGTCGAACGGGCGCGGACCCGGGGCGCGGCGCGGGCGTTCCTCGATCGCCTGACGCTGACCGAGACCCGCATCGAGGAGATGGCGCAGGGGCTGCGCGAGATCGCCGCGCTCCCGGACCCCGTCGGGACGGTGGTGGAGGCGTGGGGGCGGCCGAGCGGCATCGAGATCACGCGCGTCCGCGTCCCGCTGGGTGTCGTCGGCTTCATCTACGAGTCGCGGCCGAACGTGACCGCCGACGCCGCCGGCCTGTGCCTCAAGTCGGGCAACGCGGCGATCCTTCGGGGCGGGAGCGAGGCGATCGAGTCGAACACGATGATCGCGGCCGTGCTCGCCAAGGCCGTGGACAAAGCGGGCGGGCCCGCCGACGCGATCCAATTCATCGACACCACCGACCGCGAGGCGGTCGCGGCGCTCCTGGAGCTCGCCGGCCTCGTCGACCTGATCATCCCGCGCGGCGGCGAGGAGTTCGTCCGCTGGGTCGCTGCGCGCTCGCGCGTGCCCGTGCTCAAGCACGACAAGGGTCTCGTGCACGTGTTCGTCGACGCCTCGGCCGATCTCGCGATGGCCGTGGCGATCGTGCTGAACGCGAAGGCGCAGCGGCCGAGCGTCTGCAACGCCCTCGAGACCCTGCTGGTGCACCGCGAGATCGCCCCGCAGCTTCTGCCCCCCCTCGCCGCGCGCCTCACGGAGGCGGGCGTGGAGCTGCGCGGCTGCCCGCGGACGCGCGCGCTCGTCCCGTCCATCCGTCCGGCGACCGAGGCGGACTGGGACACGGAGTACCTCGACCTGATCCTGGCGGTCCGGGTCGTGGACAACCTCGACGCGGCGATCGCGCACGTCCAGCGCCACGGCACGGGCCTCGCCGAGGCGATCGTGACCAACCACCTGGCCAACGCGCGGCGCTTCACGCGCGAGGTCGACGCGGCCGCCGTTCTCGTCAACGCGTCCACCCGGCTCGTGGACGGCGGGCAGTTCGGCATGGGCGCCGAGATGGGGATCTCCACCTCTCGCGTCCACGCCCGCGGCCCAGTCGGTGTCCGTGAGCTGACGACGACGAAGTTCGTCGTGGTCGGCGACGGCCAGGTGAGGGAGTAGTGCGACTCCTGCTACCTCGGATGTCGGACTAGGCTTGGCCCGGACGGCGGTCTTCGGCGGGTCGTTCAATCCGATCCACTACGGGCACCTCCTCCTCGCCGACGAGGTGCTGGACGCCCTCGCCCTCGACCGGATCCTCTTTGTGCCGGCCGCCATCCCACCGCACAAGTCGCCCGCGTACCTGGCCCCGGCGGCGGACCGGTACGCGATGGTGGAGCTCGCGGTGGTCGGGCACCCGAAGTTCGCCGTCTCCGACCTTGAGCTGCGTCGCGCGGGCCCGTCGTACACCGTCGACACGCTCGAGGCGCTCCGCATCCCGCGCGAGGACGTGTTCCTCATCGTGGGCTCCGAGACGTTCCTGGATCTCCTCACGTGGCGCGAGCCACGGCGGGTCGCCCGGCTCGCCCGCATCGTCGTCGTGCCGCGGGTGGGGAGCGCCTTCGACCCCGAGAGCGACGCGGTGCGGAAGGTGGTGCGCGAAATCGGCCTCGAAGCGATCGACGAGGAACCGCTGATCGTGCGCGCGACGTCCCTGCCG
>Ga0209472_1002130_pt1 | contig 11220 bp, 10 predicted proteins | sample GraSoiAngelo_130_FD_185887 | JGI IMG/M metagenome (GOLD analysis project Ga0209472, IMG submission 185887) | Grasslands soil microbial communities from the Angelo Coastal Reserve, California, USA - 14_0929_02_20cm (SPAdes) (version 2) | ecosystem: Environmental > Terrestrial > Soil > Grasslands ...
CTCCCGCGTCATCGCCATGATTCACCGCCAGGAGAGCGCGAGCATCCTGGGCGTCCCGGTCGCCGGCAGCATCAGCATCGACGATTCGGAGGCGATATTGCGCGCCATCCGCCTGACGCCGCCCGACCAGCCCATCGACCTCATCCTGCACACCCCGGGGGGCCTGGTGCTCGCCGCCGAGCAGATCGCGAAGGCCCTGGTCGAGCGCAAGGCGAAGGTCACGGTGTTCGTGCCGCACTACGCCATGAGCGGCGGGACGCTCATCGCGCTCGCCGCCGACGAGATCGTGATGGACGCCAACGCCGTGCTCGGGCCGGTCGATCCGCAGATCGGCGACCTGCCCGCGGCTTCCATCGTGAAGGTCGTGCAGCTGAAAGGACCCGCGAAAGTCGGCGACGAGATGCTCATTCTCGCCGACATGGCGCAGAAGGCGCGCGTCCAGGTGGGGAGCTTCGTCGTGCAGCTCCTCTTGAAGCACATGCCCGAGAAGCCGGCGGTGCAGCTCGCCACCGTTCTCTCGGAGGGCCGCTGGACCCACGATTTTCCGATTACCGTCCAGGCCGCGCGCCAGCTCGGCCTCAAGGTGTCGACCAACATGCCGCGCAGCGTGTACGACCTGATGGACCTGTACCCGCAAGGCGGCGGCGTGCGGCCGTCGGTCCTGTACGTTCCGATCCGCAGAACCGCGGCGCCCGGCAAGGCGCCCCAGGAGAAAAGCGCGCCGGGCCAACCCTAGTGGCGTAGCACGCACTTCGCGTACAGATCGGCGAACGCGCCCTGCCGGTCGTACTTGTTCTTCAGCCGCCGGTACGCGTCACCGCCGTAGATCCGCTTGAATTCATCCTCGGGGAAAAAGCTCTCCGAGTAGAGCGACTTGATGCCGCCGAGCTCCTCCACCTTCTCCTCGATCATGCGATTGAAATGTCCGCGAGGGTACGCCGAGCGCGTGCGCTTCACGTCCCAAAAGCCGAAATTGACATACCAGTCCGGCCGCATCGGGTACAGCGTGAAGCGCCCGCTGCCCGGCGCCGGGCCGATCGGGCAGATCCACTGCGGCCAGAGGCCGATCGCGCGCGCGTAGAACTCGAAGAACTCGCCCGCGCGCGCAAGGGGGATGTCGACGTCCTGGATCACCGACTCGGAGTGCAGCCCGGCGAGGCGCTCGATCCAGCGCGTCGCGCCGACGCGGCTGTTCCAGCGCATGATTTTTGTGTAGGTGCGCGATCCCAGGCGCTCTTTCCCGTAGATTCTTCGTATCAGGGGATGCTGCGCGAAAACGTTCTTCGAGCACCAGAACCAGTCGGTGTCCCAGCGCCACAGATAGTCGTGCACCGTGAGGTAGTCCTCGCGTTTTCCGCGTATGGACTGGTAGTAAATCTTCTCGTACGTGTAATCGCTGGTGTAGGGCGCGGAATCAGCGAAGCTTCCCAGCGTGATGAAAAATTGCCCGGGATTGAAAACGGTGCCGTCTATGAAGTCCGCTTCTCCTGCCTCCAAGTGCCCGCCCAGTTCTTCAAAAAACTCGAGTGGATTCTTGAATTCCGTGTGTTGAAGGCGGACGAACGGCTTCACCGGCACGGTTTTCACCTTGACGCGCAGGGCGTAGCCGAGCGTGCCGTAGGAGTTCGGGAAGCCGAAGAAAAGATCGGCATGCTCGTTGTCGGGGGTGCAGGTGACGATGCGGCCGTCGCCGAGCAGGACTTCGATCTCGAGCATGCTGTCGTGCACCAGGCCGTGGCGATGCGAGGAAGACTCGATGCCGACGCCGGCGACCGCGCCGCCGAGGGTGATGGTCTTCAGCTGCGGCACCACCGCCGGCATCACGCCGTGCGCGAGGCATTCCGCCGCGAGCGCCTCGTAGGTGACCATGCCTTCGGCCTCGACATGGCCCTCCTTGATCAGGAGAACTTCATTGAAGTGGCGAACGTCGAGCCGGCGGCGCGCCGCGCCGGCGCGGTCGCGGAACAGATTCGAGGTGTCCTTCGCCAGCCCGACCGGGCCGCTGCCTTCCCTAAGCCGCGCTGCTAAGGCTTCTTTTTTCGTGGTATGCAGGCTGTTCGTAGAGGAATCCCCGGCTCATCGGATAGCTGGCCTGCGTGACGTTGCCCTTGGAGAACACGACCTGGAACAGGTGCGTGTGCCCCTTGGGCGAGCGGAACATCTCGGCGCAGCCGTACAGGTAGACGCGCCAGATGCGGCGGAAGCGCTCGTCGAAGCGCTGCGGATCGAGCTTGCGAATGCGCTCCCAGTTTCGGTCGAAGCGCTCGCCCCACGCGTCGAGCGTGAGAGCGTAGTGGCGGCGCAGGTTCTCGATGTCGAGCACCTCGAGGCCGGCGCGCTCCATCTCGACGATGGTATCGGCAAGGCTCGGGATCCAGCCGCCTGGAAACACGTAGCGGCGGATGAAGAACTCGGTCTCGAAGCGCCCGACGTGGCCGATGAAATGCAGCATGCCGAGACCGCCGGGCTTGAGAAACCTCGCATGCGCCTGCACCACCTCGGCGAGCTGGTCGCGCCCGGCATGCTCGAGCGTGCCGATCGAGACCACCTTGTCGTACTCGCGGCGCGCATCGCGGAAATCGCTGAGCACCTGCAGGGTGCCGCCGAGCCGCCGCCGCTCGATCTCGCCGCGCACCATGTCAGCCTGCGAGGCGGTGGTATTGACGCCGGTGACTCGCACCCCAAAGCGCTCATGGGCGTGGAACATGAAGCCGCCGAAGCCGGCGCCGATGTCGACTACCTCCTCGCCCGGCGCAAGCAGCAGCTTCCTCGCCACGTGGTCGATCTTGTTCCGCTGCGCTTCCTCGAGCGTGCGCGTGCCCTCTTTCCAGTAGGCGCAGGTGTACATCATCAGCGGGTCGTCGAGCCACAGGCGGTAGAACTCGGGGCCGAGCGCGTAGTGGAAATCGGCGTTGGTCCGCGCCTGGCGCCAAGAGGCGTTGGAGAAGCGCAACTCGTGCCACCAGTTGCGGACCCGCACCAGCGGCTTGGGGCGGTCCATGCCGCCCTCCATCCCCGCCGCCATGGCCTTGGCGAGATTGCCCTCGATATCGAGCTCGCCGTCGAAATACGCTTCGAGCAGGCCGATGTGCCCGAAGGCGGCGATGCGCCAGTACGCGCGCGCGTCGCGGAACACCAGCGTGAAGGCCGGCGGCTGGTCGGAAGTCCGGTGCTCGCCCCCCTCGGCGAAGCGGACCGCGAACGGGATGCCGGCGCGCTCGCCGACCTGGCGCAGCGCGGTTTCGATCAGGGATCTCACGGGCCGGAATTCTAACGCTTGTCGCGTTCCCGGTTAACATGCGACATCCACTCTGAGGCCTTCCGCATCGTTTTCCGCAAGGCACGGGCGCGCTGGCGCACCGCGCTCTACGGCTACATCGGTCTTCTCGAAGCGTATTTCGACGGCGAGCTCGACGTCGAGGGCAGCCTTGTGGCGGCGCTCGCGCACGGCATGCAGGCGGGCGGCGACCGGATGAACTGGCTCGCGCACGTGCGCAACCGCTGGCACGAGCTCGTGCACTCCAACCGCAGCTGGACGCGGGCGAAGCAAAACGCCGAATGCCACTACGCGCTCGGCACCGAGTTCTACCGGATGTGGCTCGACGACCCGCTGATGATGTACACCTGCGCCTACTGGAAAGAGGGCACGCGCACGCTCGAGGAAGCGCAGCGGAACAAGATCGAGCACGTCGCGCGCAAGCTCCTGCTCAGGCCCGGCGAGTCGGTGGTGGACATCGGCTCCGGCTTCGGCGGCTTCATGTTCCACGCCCACGAGAAATTCGGCGTGCGCGTGACCGGCGTGAACACCACCACGGCGCAGGTCGAGATGGTCCGCGCCGGGATTTCACGGCGCAAGCTCGGTGGCGAGCTTGAGGTCGTCGACACCGATTTTCGCGACGCACGGCGCGAGTACGACAAGGTGGTCTCGATCGGCACCCTCGAGCATGCCGGGCGCGACCAGCTCGCCGAGGTGGTGCAGGCGCATGCGAGGTTTCTCAAGCCCGGCGGTCTCGGCATGCTGCATTTCATCGGCCACGTCGGGCGCTTCGAGACCGAGTTCTTCATCCGCCGCTACGTGTTTCCAGGCGGCTGGATCCCGAGCCTTGCCGATACCATCGTCGAGATGGAGCGCGCCGGCCTCGAGGTGCTCGACATCGAGAACCTGCGCCGCCACTACGCTCTCACGCTCGACGCGTGGGGCGAGCGCTTCGACCGAAACTGGGAGCGCATTCGCAAGCTCGATCCGCAGCGCTTCGACGAGCGCTTCCGCCGCATCTGGCGCGTCTACCTGTACGGCTGCGCCGAGGTATTCCGCCTGCCGCGGGGCCGCCTGCACCTCTTCCAGGTACTGTTTTCAAAAGGCAACGTGACCCGCGACAGCTATCCCATGGGCCGCGAATTCCTTTATCGCTGACCCCAGGAGATCTCCCATGATCATGGGCATCGCAGTGGCGCCGGTCGTCGCGCTGATCGCCGGCATCCTGATTCTCTTCATGCCGAAGCTGCTCAACTACATCGTCGCGCTGTACCTCATCATCATCGGCGTCCTCGGCCTCGTATCCGGCCTGATGCCCGGCCTCACGGCGTGAACGCTGTTCCGTCAGATAGCCATTCTCAATAGATCGAATTGCGAATTTTGATTTGATCTATTGAGTAAGCGCTCGTACGCTATGCTTCCCTTACTCCCTCCCGAGGAGGCATAGCAATGAAAGCGCTGAAAGGCACCAGGACCCACGAGAACCTCAAGGCGGCGTTCGCCGGCGAATCGCAGGCCAACCGCCGCTATCTCTATTTCGCCGCGAAGGCCGACGTGGAAGGGCAGAACGACGTCTCGGCGCTGTTCCGCTCCACGGCCGAAGGCGAGACCGGGCACGCGCACGGGCACCTCGAGTACCTCGAGGCGGTGGGCGATCCGGCGACCAACCTGCCGATCGGCCGCACGCGCGACAACCTAAAGGCGGCGGTGGCAGGCGAAACCCACGAGTACACCGACATGTATCCCGGCATGGCGAAGCAGGCGCGCGACGAAGGCTTCGGCGAGATCGCCGACTGGTTCGAGACGCTCGCCAAGGCCGAGCGCAGCCACGCAAACCGCTTCCAGAAGGCCCTCGATTCGCTGAGCGATTGATGCGCGAGGGTTCGCTCGAGGCTCCGACCCGGCATCCGCTCGACTGGCAGAACCCCGAGTTCTACGACCAGGCGAAGGTCGAGAAGGAGCTCGGACGCGTCTTCGACATCTGCCACGGCTGCCGGCGGTGCGTGAACCTGTGCACCGCCTTTCCGACCCTGTTCGACCTGGTGGACGCTTCCGCGACCATGGAGGTCGACGGCGTTGCAAAGCAGGACTACTGGAAGGTCGTCGACCAGTGCTACCTGTGCGACATGTGCTACATGACGAAGTGCCCGTACGTGCCGCCGCATCCCTGGAACGTCGACTTCCCGCACCTGATGCTGCGCGCGAAAGCGATCAAGTTCCGCAAAGGCATCAGGTTGCGCGACCGGCTGCTGTCCTCCACCGATGCGCTCGGCAAGCTCGCCGCGATCCCGGTGGTGGCGCAGACCGTCAATGCAGTAAACAAGAACGCGGTTGCAAGAGCAGCTCTTCAGTCTGTGCTTGGGGTCCACAAGGACCGCGAGCTGCCGCCGTACACGAGCGAAAGATTCAGATCGAACTCTGCAGAAAGCGGCTCCTTTCCGGTAAAGGATGGCAAACATGCCCCGGGCAAGGCGGCGATCTTCTCCACCTGCTATGTGAACTACAACGAACCGGGGATGGGCCACGACCTGCTCGCGCTGCTCGAGCACAACGAGGTTCCGTACGTGGTGGTGGAGAAGGAAGCCTGCTGCGGCATGCCCAAGTTCGAGCTGGGCGATCTCCAGGCCGTAGACAGATTGAAGAGAATCAACATCCCGGTGCTGGCGAAGTATGCCCGCGAGGGGTACGCGATCCTCACGCCGGTGCCCTCCTGCACGCTGATGTTCAAGCAGGAGCTGCCGCTCCTGTACCCGCATGACGCGCAGACCCTGGCGGTGCGCGATGCGATGTTCGATCCGTTCGAATACTTCGTGCTGCGCAGGAAGGACGGGCTGCTGAAGACCGATTTCAAGCAGCCGCTCGGCAAGGTCTCGTATCACATCCCCTGCCATTCGCGCGTGCAGAACATGGGGCAGAAGACGCGCGAGATGCTCGAGGCGATTCCCGGCACCGCGGTGACCACGGTGGAGCGCTGCGCCGGCCACGACGGCACCTGGGGCGTGAAGGCCGAGTACTTCGCCAACTCGATGAAGATCGGGCGGCCGGTGTTCAGGCAGATGGCCGAGCCGCATCCGGATTACGTAGCCTCCGACTGCCCCATCGCCGCGCGGCACATCCGGCAAGGCATGGGCGACGAGGCGCAGGCGGCCGAAAAGGCGCATCCGCTTTCCCTTTTGCGAAAAGCGTACGGCATCTGAAAAAGAATCGTGGTCTGTCCCTGATTTTGGTTTTTCTCGCCGGCTGCGCGGCGCTGGAGCCGGCACCGCCGGGCGCGATCGTCTTTGCGCTGACGGGCGATGCCCCCTACTCCGAGGCGGAAGCGCAGCGCTTCGATGCGCTGATCGACGACCTGAATGCGCGCGACCTCGCTTTCGTCGCGCATGTCGGCGACATCACTTCAGGCCGGGGACCCTGCACCGACGAGTGGTTCGAGGCGCGCAAGCGCCAGTTCGCGCGGCTCGAGCATCCGTTCATCCTCCTGCCGGGCGACAACGACTGGACCGATTGCCACCGCAGCGGGTTCGATCCCATGGAACGACTCCGGAAATGGAGAGAGCTTTTTTGTGATCAACGGCTGATCCATCAAGGCGGCGAGTACTGCGAGCACGTGCGCTGGGAAACAGGCGGCGTGGTGTTCGTCGCCGTGAATGTGCCGGGAAGCAACAACAACCTCGGCCAGCCCGAATATGCGCCGCGCATGGAAGCAGTGTTCGCGTGGCTCGATGAAGCCGAGGCGGTAAGTCGAGGACGCACGCTCGTGGTCCTGATGCAAGCGGATCCCTTTGTTGGGAAGAATGGCTACGACACGCTGCTCGAGCGCCTGCGCACAATGGGCGCCGAGCGGCCGGGACGGGTTTTCCTCGTGCACGGCGACACGCACGTGTATCGCAACGACGAGCCGCTGCCCGGGATGAGGCGAGTCGAGGTCTGGGGCTCGCCCTTCGTCGGCTGGCTGCGCGGCTCGATTACCGCCGACGGCGTAGCCGTCGAGCAGGGCGGCATGCGCTAGCGAACGGTATCGATCACCACCGCGACGCCGGTCGCATCGTTCGCCACCGGCGCGCTGGTCCCGTGCAGGTCGCCAGGCTGCGGCGTGGCGCTCCCCGACCTCGAAATCCGGGCACCCACTACGACGCGAGGAAAGCCCGACAGCTTCAATCCCGGCGCCATCGCCATCGAGTCGTCGAGCGAGAAAGCGACCGGCAGGTCGCGCACCTGCCTGCGCAGCACCGCGAGCGGCATCGGCGGGCCCTCAGCGGCGCGCGCAAAAATGAACACCGCGTCGTCGGGCGAGGCTTTCTGTCTCAGCTTGGACGCAAGGCTGATCGTGCCCTTCAGCGCCTTCGTGCTGCTCGCCAGGCTTCTTGCTTCCTGCACGTTGGAGCGGATCGCGCGCGCGTCCTCGGAATCCGCCGCCACGAGCGGCAGCATGCGCTCCCAGTACGCCGCCGCCGCCTTGAAGTCCTTCCTCTCGAACGCGGCGGCGCCGGCGAGGGCCAGCGCCTTCAGGTTGCCGGGATCGATCTCGAGCGCGCGCGCGATCAGCTTTTCAGGATCACCCGCGAGGCGCTGCCCTTGCGCCATGCCGAGAGCGTCCGCGAAGTCGGCGAGGAGCTGCGCATCGCGCGGCGCGCGTGCGGCTGCCTTGGCATAGGCCTGGGCCGCCTCCTGGAAGCGCCCGAGCACGACGTAGGAGCGCCCGAGGAGCTTCCAGCCTTCGGCGTCGTCGGGATTGTCCTTGAGACGCGTGGCGAGCCGCTCCACCATTGCTTCGACCTGCCGCGCGGTGATGCCATGCGCTACCTGCGGATCGATCGCGCCCGGATTGCCGACCACCAGGTAAACGGCGAGCGCGAGCACGGGAATCGAGACCCCCGCAAGAATCATCGTCGCGCGGCCGCCGTGATGTGGCTCGGTTTCCCCGGCTTGATTCTCTACGTCTTCAAGCAGCCGCGCTTCGAGCTCGCGCCGCGCGCGCTCGTAGTCGGCCTGCACGAGCGTGCCGGCACTCAGGTCGGCTTCGAGCTCCCGCAGCTGGTCGCGGTACACGGCGAGGTTCAGCGCGCGGCGCGAAACCTGCGCCGCGGCACGGCGCCGCAGCAGCGGGCGCATCACGAGAAGCAGCGCCACCGCGGCGAGAAGCGCGCTCGCGGCCCAGAAGAGAATCATTCCTTCAGCAGCTGCTCGGCGCGCAGCCGCTCGGCCTCTGAGAGCTGGCGATTCATCTTGCCCTGCAGGCGGATGCGCCGGATCAAAACGCAAATTCCAGCAATCAAAAGAACAAACGGACCGAACCACAGGAGAAACGTGCTCGCCTTGAGCGGCGGGCGGTAGAGCACGAAGTCGCCGTAGCGCGCCACCATGAAGTCGACCACCTCGCGCTCGCTTGCACCGCGCGCGAGCTGCGCGCGGATCTGGTTGCGCAGGTCCACGGCCAGGCCGGCGTTCGACTCCGCGAGCGACTGGTTCTGGCATACCAGGCAGCGCAGCTCGGCGGCGAGGTCCATGACGCGCTTGTCGAGCGCCGCCTCGTCCGCGCTTGCGACCGAAACGGCAAGGAACATCGCAAAGGCGCTACTCGCGATCAAGTTCATTCAGCAGGGGAACGAGCTTGTCGCGCACCAGCTCGCCGGTGACCGGGCCGATGCGCTTGTAGCGGATCACGCCGCGCTTGTCGATGACGTAGGTCTCCGGCACGCCGTACACGCCGTAGTCGATGCCGATCCTGCCGTCGAGATCGAACGCCGACAGCCGGTAGGGATCGCCGAAGCGCTTCAGCCAGCCGAGCGCATCGTCGCGCGAATCCTTGTAATTGAGCCCGTACAGCGGTGTCGCGGCGCTCTTCGAGAACTCGACCAGCACCGGGTGCTCGTCGCGGCAGGCGACGCACCACGAGGCCCATACGTTGAGGATCCACACCCTGCCCTGCAGGTCCTTCTCGGAAAACGTCTTGCCGGGCTGCTGCAGCACCGGCAGCTCGAAGTGCGGCGCCGGCTTGCCGATCAGCGGCGAGGGAACCTCCCGCGGATCGAGCCGCAGGCCGAGTGCCAATAACACGATCAGGGCAAGGAATACTGCAATAACTGCTGCGATCCTCACGCCGTGACCTCCGCACCGCGCGGCTCGCGCGCTGCGACGCGATAGCGCCGGTCGCTCGCCGCGAGCAGGCCGCCGAGCGCCATGATCAGGCAGCCGGCCCAGATCCAGTCGACGAAGGGCTTGTGCTGTGCCTTCACCAGCCAGTACCCGCCTTCGAGCGGATCGCCGAGCGAGACGTAGAGGTCGCGCGTCAGGCCGGGATCGATGGCGGCCTCGGTCGTCGGCATGTCCTGCACGGTGTAGACGCGCTTCTCGGGATAGAGCACGGTGACCGGCTTGCCTGCGCGGCTCACCGCTATCCTGGCGCGCGCGGCGCGGTAATTCGGCCCGTCGGCCGCCGACACGTCCTCGAGGCGGAAGGTATAGCCGGCGAGCTCGAGCGCGTCGCCGGGCTTCATCTTCAGGTCCTTCTCGGCTTCGTAGCCCTTCACCAGGGTCACGCCGACGACGAACACCGCGACGCCCAGATGCGCCACCACCATGCCGACATGGGCGCGCGAGTGTGTCGGCCTCTTCTTCCACGCGAGGAAGGCGCTCGATGCGACCCAAACGGCAAGCGCAAGGCCGAAGCCGACGAGCGCGCTCCAGCGGCCGAAGGCGAACGGGAGCAGCAGGCCGAGCGCGAGGCTCACGCCGAGCGCCCAGCGCAGCAGCACCGCGAGCTCGGGCAGGCTGGTGCGCTTCCAGCGCGCGAGCGGGCCGACTCCCATCAGGAACAGCGCCGGCGCCATCAGCGGCACGAACACCGCCTCGAAGTACGGCGGGCCGACCGAGATCTTGCCGGCGCCGAGCGCGTCGAGCACCAGCGGGTAGAGCGTGCCGAGCATCACCGAGACGGCGGCGACGGCGAGCAGCACGTTGTTGGCGAGCAGCGCCGACTCGCGCGAAGCGAGCTCGAAGCTGCCGCCCAGGCCGATGCGCGAAGTGCGCCACGCGAACAGCACGAGCGCCCCGCCGATGAGCAGCACGAACAGCGCGAGGATGAACACGCCGCGCGCCGGATCCACCGCAAACGCGTGCACCGAGGTCAGCACGCCGGAGCGAACGAGGAAAGTTCCAAGCAGGCTGAGCGCGAAGGCGACGATGGCGAGCAGCACGGTCCAGCTGCGGAAGGCGCCCCGCTTCTCGGTCACCGCGAGCGAATGGATCAGCGCGGTGCCCACCAGCCAGGGCATGAACGAGGCGTTTTCCACCGGGTCCCAGAACCACCAGCCGCCCCAGCCGAGCTCGTAGTAGGCCCAGCCGCTGCCGAGCGCGATGCCGACGGTGAGAAACGCCCAGGCGACCGTGGTCCAGGGGCGCGACCAGCGCGCCCAGGTGGCGTCGAGCCTGCCCGAAAGCAGCGCCGCGACGGCGAAGGCGAAGGCGACCGAGAAGCCGACGTAGCCCATGTACAGCATCGGCGGGTGCAGCACCATGCCCGGATCCTGCAGCAGCGGATTCAAGTCGCGGCCGTCGGCCGCGGGCGGCAGCAGGCGGTCGAAGGGATTCGACGTGAAGAGCAGGAAAGCGAGGAACCCCGCGCTGACCAGTCCCATCACGCCAAGCACGCGCGCCACTATTTCCTCGGGAAGATGCGTGCTGAAGAGGCTCACCGCCGTCATCCAGACGCCGAGCATCAGCGCCCACAGCAGCAGCGAGCCTTCGTGCCCGCCCCATACGCCGGCGATGCGGTAATGCAGGGGCAGCGCGGTGTTGGAGTGCATGGCGACGTAAGCCACCGAGAAGTCGTTCGCCACGAACGCATAGGTCAGGCAGCCGAACGCAAAGGCGACGAGCAGCGCCTGCGCCTGCGCCGCCGGCCGCGCCAGCGCCATCCAGCCGAAGTTCCGTCTTGATGCCCCAAGAAGGGGAAAGAACGACTG
>Ga0209472_1002133_pt1 | contig 11212 bp, 9 predicted proteins | sample GraSoiAngelo_130_FD_185887 | JGI IMG/M metagenome (GOLD analysis project Ga0209472, IMG submission 185887) | Grasslands soil microbial communities from the Angelo Coastal Reserve, California, USA - 14_0929_02_20cm (SPAdes) (version 2) | ecosystem: Environmental > Terrestrial > Soil > Grasslands ...
CGGTGCCCGCCGGGAAGACCGCCTCGATGGCCTCGAGGTCCGCATCCTCGAGCCGCACCTCGAGCGCACCGAGATTCTCCTCGAGATTGCGGATCCTTCTGGTGCCCGGGATCGGCACGATGTGCGGGCCCTGCGCCAGCACCCAGGCGAGCGCCAGCTGCGCGGGAGTGCAGCGTTTCTCATCCGCCAGCGCCTTCACCTTCCCGACCAGCGCGAGGTTGCGGGCGAAGTTCTCGCCCTGGAAGCGCGGGTTGGTGCGCCGGTAGTCATCGGCGGCAAAGTCGTCGGGACTCTTGATCGCGCCGGTCAGAAAGCCGCGACCCAGGGGACTGTAGGGAACGAACCCGACGCCGAGCCGCTCGCAGGCCTGCAGCACCCCCTCTTCGTCGGGATCGCGCGTCCACAGCGAGAACTCGCTCTGCAGCGCGGTGATGCGATGCACGCGGTGGGCGCGCTCGAGCGTGAGCGGCGCGACCTCGGAGAGCCCGAGGTGACGGACCTTCCCGGCACGGACCAGCTCCGCCATGGCGCCGACGGTGTCCTCGATCGGCACGGTGCGGTCGACCCGATGCAGGTAGTAGAGGTCGATGTGGGTGACCTTGAGGCGCTTCAGGCTCGCCTCGCACGCCTGCCGGACCCACTCGGGGCGGGCGTCGATGACGCGGGCCACGGGGTTCCCCGCGTCGCGCACGAAGCCGAACTTGGTGGCGAGGAACACCGCATTGCGCCTGCCGGCGAGCGCGCGCCCGACGAGCTCCTCGTTGGTGTAGGGACCATACACGTCCGCGGTGTCGAGGAAATTCAGGCCCAGCTCGAGTGCCCGATGGATGGTTGCGATCGATTCGGCGTCGTCGTGCGCGCCGTAGAACTCGCTCATGCCCATGCACCCGAGCCCCAGGCCCGAAACCGTAGGGCCGTTGCGGCCCCGAGCTCGAGTGCCCGATGGATGGTTGCGATCGATTCGGCGTCGTCGTGCGCGCCGTAGAACTCGCTCATGCCCATGCACCCGAGCCCCAGGCCCGAAACCGTGGGGCCGTTGCGGCCGAGCGTGCGCGTCTGCATGGAGATCTCCTGGCGGATCGAATGCGGATATTCTGCGCCGCGCTGCACTGCTCGACGAATACACAGGAAGAGGGAGGGGCGGGCGGCCCGGGAGACTCAAGCGCGGCTCCCGCCCGCGGCGCCCGCGGCGCCCGCCAACCGCGGCCGCGGACCGTGCAGCGCGTTCCTCAGGGCTTCACGGCGCTCGTCATGTGCGCGTGACGCCAGCTGCCGTGCCGGTAGTAGAGCAGCGCGAGCACCGCGGCGAGCGCCGACGACACCGGGAAGCTCCACCAGATCGCGTCCGCCCGGTAGCGCTCGAGAAGGAGCTCCGCGAGCGGAAAGCGCACCGCGAGCAGCGCGACGCTCAGGATGACGAGCGGCGCGATCACGGCGCCGGCGGCGCGCACCACGCCGAAGAGCGCCACCGAGACGCCGAAGAAGATGAACGAGCCCGTGGCGATGCGGTTCAGGTGCCCGGCGATCGCGAGCGCCCCGGACCCCTCGGGGAGGAAGAGCGCATACACCCGCGTGTCGAGGAGCTCGAGCAGCGCCACGATCGAGCCGGTGAGCAGCACGCTGTAGAGGACGCCGACGTGCGCGGTGTGCGCGACGCGGTCCCACTTGCCCGCGCCCACGTTCTGCGCCGTCATGGCCGAGAGCCCCATGGCGACCGCGAAGGCGGGCATCTGGATGTAGTTCCAGATCTGCAGCGCCGCGCCGAAGGCGGCGGTCGTATCGACGCCGAAGCGGTTGACGAGCGTGATCATGAGCACGCCGCTCAAGGAAAGCACCAGCATCTGGGCGCTCATCGGCAGGCCCTTTCTCACGAGCGTCGCCACCACGCTCCAGTCGGGCCTGAGCAGCGGGAGCTCGTCGCGGTGCAGGCACAGGATGTGCCGCCGGCGATAGAGATGGCGGATCAGCGCGAACAGGCTGATGGCCTGCGCGACGAAGGTCGCGAGCGCCGATCCCGCGATGCCGAGCCGCGGGATGGGGCCTAAGCCGAAGATGAAGACCGGATTGAGCGCGATATCGATCCCGACCGAGAGCAGCATGAAGTAGAACGGGGTCTTCGAGTCGCCGGCGCCGCGCAGCACCCCCATCACGAAGGCGTACATGTACAGGCACGGCAGCGCGAGGAAGATCACCCGCATGTACGCCACCGCGAGGTCGACCGAGTCGGCGGGTGTCGCCATGGCCACGAGCAGCGGCCGGCAAAGCAACAGCCCGGCGACGGCCATCGCCAGGGAAATCGCCGCAAAGAAGCTGGCGCTGGTGCCGACGACGCGGCGGGTCTCGGCGAGGTTGTTGGCGCCGATCGACTGGCCGATGAGGATGGTCGCGGCCAGCGCCACGCCGAAGGCCGCCCCGATCAGGAGGAACATGACGGTGTTGGCGTTGGAGGTCGCGGTGAGCGCCGCTTCCCCGAGATAGCGGCCGACCCAGATGGAGTTCACCGAGCCGTTGAGCGACTGCAGGATGTTGGCGAACAGGATCGGCAGCGAGAACCTGAAGAGGACAGCCGGGATCGAGCCCTCGGTGAGGGAGCGTTGCACCGCCTCAGCGCCTCAGGCCCCAGCCCACGGTCAGGAGCCCGGCGGCGAGCAGCGCCCACCCCGGCCAGGCCACACCGCCGCTGCGCGTGAGCCACAGCCCGGCGAAGACGAGGGCGAGCGCGCCGAAGGCGAGCGTGTCGCGGCGGCGCACGGCCTTGAGCTCCGCGAGGAGCTCCGCGAGAGCGGGCCCGGGCGGCGGCGGCTGCGCCGCGGCGCGCTCGCGCTGCAGCCGGCTCTCGATGAGCGCCGGGAGCGAGCGCGCCGCGGCGATGATCCCCGGGACCTCCCCGCGCAGGTCCTCGAGGAGCGAGCGCAGGCTCGTGCGCTCGCGCATCCACTCGCGCAGGATCGGGCTCGCGGTGCTCCAGATATCGAGCTCGGGATACAGCTCCCTCCCCAGGCCCTCGACGTTGAGCAGCGTCTTCTGCAGCAGGATCAGCTGCGGCTGGATCTGCATGTTGAAGCGCCGCGAGATCTCGAACAGCCGCAGCAGGATCCGCCCGAAGGAGATGTCCTTGAGCGGACGATCGAAGATCGGCTCGCACACCGTGCGCACCGCGGACTCCATCTCGTCGACGCGCGTACCGGCGGGCACCCAGCCGGACTCGAGGTGCAGCCGCGCGACCCGCCGGTAATCGCGATCGAAGACCGCGAGGAAGTTCTCCGCGAGGTAATTCTGGTCGCGCGGATCGAGCGTGCCGACGATGCCGAAGTCCACCGCCGCGTAGCGCGGCCGCAGCGGATCGTCAGTGAGCACGAAGATGTTGCCGGGATGCATGTCGGCGTGGAAGAAGTTGTGGCGGAAGACCTGCGTGAAGAAGATGCGCACGCCGTTCTCGGCGAGCCGTGCGATGTTGGTGCCGGCGGCCTCGAGGCGCGCGCGGTCCGAGATCGGCACGCCCTGGATGCGCTCCATGACCATGACGTCGTTGCGGCAGTAATCCCAGTGCACCTCCGGCACGTACAGCAGGTCCGAGCCCGCGAAGTTGCGCTTCAGCTGCGAGGCGTTGGCCGCCTCGCGCATCAGGTCGAGCTCGTCGAGAATGGTCTTCTCGTACTCCGCGACGAGCTCGCGCGGACGCAGCCGGCGCAGCTCGCCCGAGTAGCGGTGCGCCAGGTCCGCGAGCGCGTAGAGCACTTCGAGGTCGCGCTCGATCACCTCGCGCATGTCCGGGCGCAGCACCTTGACGACGACCTCGGCTCCGCCGGGGAGCCGCGCGAGGTGCACCTGCGCGATGGAGGCGGCGGCGAGCGGCGTCTCGTCGAAGCCGGCGAACACCTCGGCGAGTGCTCGGCCGTAGGCGCGCTCGATCAGCTCGCGCGCGATCGCGCCGGGAAAGGGCGGCACCCGGTCCTGCAGCTTCGCGAGCTCGTCGGCGATATCGGGGGGCAGCAGGTCGCGGCGCGTCGAGACCGCCTGCCCGAACTTCACGAAGATGGGGCCGAGCTCCTCCAGCGCGAGCCGCAGCCGCTCGGCGCGGCTCGCCCGCCGGCGGCGCTCGAACCACACGCCGGGCGAGAGAAAGAACAGGAAGCGGAGCGGTCTGTAGAGGTGGGTCGCGCGCACGTAGTCGTCGAGGCCGTGCTCGAGCAGCACGCGCTGGATCTCGAGAAGCCGCACGAGCACGCGCAGCTTCACGGACGGGCGACCCGCGTCACGGTGAGCCGCGCCGCCTGGCGAGCAGCTCGAGGCGGTGGGTGAGCCGATCGACGCCCTCGCGCACCGCATCCACTCCGCGCAGGAACTGCTCGCCTTCGCTCCGCGACACGAGATCCGCGCGCTCGTGCGCCAGGTACTCGGCCGCGTTGCGCAGCGTGGTGCTCATCGTCCTACGGCCGAAGCCGAGCGCGAGCCGTGCGAGCCGCCCGAGCTGATGAGCCGGCACGTCGCCCACGATGAGCGACAGCTCCTCCTCGAGGTCGGGCCGCAGCAGCCTGCCGAGCTCGCGGAACTTCTGCGCGAGCTCCGCATCCCCCGCGATCGCGACGCCGCCCCGTGCGAGGACCGGCTCGGGCGAGTCCGCGGCGAGCGCCAGGACGCCGAGCGGCCCGCCGCTCACGGTCGCGTCCGCGGGCTCCTGGTCGCGCGTCACGCTGAGCTGCAGCCCGTTCGATGCCACGCGCAGCCGCGCGATGTCGCGGATCTCGACGGCGAGACTCCGGCCGGCGAGCTCCGCGCACAGCTCGCGCGCGCGCACCGAGCGCGGCAGGCCGCGGTTCACCAGGTTCTCGAGAGTGCGGAGCATCGTGGCGTAAGCGGCGGGTGCGGCGCTGCGGCCTTCAGTAGCGGTAGCCGCGATGCACCGCCACGATGCCGCCGGCGAGGTTGTGATAGCGGCAGCCCTCGAGTCCCGCCTCCTGCATCATCCCGAGCAGCGTCGGCTGGTCCGGATGCATGCGGATCGACTCGGCGAGATAGCGGTAGCTCGCCTCATCGCCCGCCACCCACCGGCCGAGCAGCGGCAGGATGCGGAACGAGTAGGCGTCGTAGAGCCTCTTCAGGCCGGGCACGCTCGGGTGCGAGAACTCGAGCACCAGGAGCTGCCCGCCGGGCTTCAGCGCGCGCCGCATGGAACCGAGCGCCGCTCGCTTGTCCGTCACGTTGCGCAAACCGAAGCCGATGGTGATGCAGTCGAAGATGCCGTCGGCGAAGGGCAGACGCTCGACGTCGGCCTGCAGGTACTCGACGTTGCCCACCAGGCCCGCATCGATCAGCCGGTCGCGCCCGCGGCGGAGCATGGCGGCGTTGATGTCCGCGAGCACGACGAGGCCCCGCTCGCCCACCTGGCGGGCGAGTCCCACCGCGAGATCGCCGCTGCCGCCGGCGACATCGAGCGCGCGCGCGCCCGGGCGAAGGTTCGCGAGCGAAAGCGTGAAGCGCTTCCACAGCCGGTGCGCGCCCGCGGACATCAGGTCGTTCATCAGGTCGTAGCTGTCGGCGACCGAGTCGAACACGCCGCGCACGCGGCGCGCCTTCTCGGCCCGCGGCACACGTTCGAAGCCGAAGTCGCTGGAGCCTTCGTCGCTCATGTCGGGCGCGTTCAAGCGAGATGGACGCATTCTATTCGATCGGGCATCGCGCGCTCAGTGAGACGCGCGATCGTGGTTGCATTTTCTCCCGCGCGATGCGCAGAATCGCCGCCGTTGAGGGGGTCTTGTGCTGGAAGCGGGCTGGGCATCGAGGTGTCCGGCCCGCTCTTCATTTGGAACGCGGTGCGTCGCCGCGCGAGTCGCGAGCGCGCGCCCGGCGCTCGAGATAGCGCGCCCACTTCGTCTCGCGTTCGCGGCCGAGCTCGTGGAGGTACTTCCACGTGTAGAGCCCGGTGTCGTGTCCGTCGTCGAAGACGAGCTTCACGGCGTACTGCCCCACCGGCTCGACGGCCCTGATCCCGACGTTCTCTTTGCCGAGCACCAGCACCTCCTGCCCGGGCCCGTGCCCTTTCACCTCCGCCGACGGGGAGTGCACCCTCAGGTACTCGAACGGCAGCTCGAAGCGGCTACCGTCGGAGAAGCTCACCTCGAGCACCCGCGAGGCGCGGCGCAGGCGGATCTCGGTAGCCACGGGATCGGACATCGGTAAAGGGCGGACTTAGGACCGGTACCGCAGTATAGGCAATGGGCTCTGGACGCCCGCATTGCTGCAGCGCAATAATGACCGTCCGGCTGCAGCCGCCGTCGCCGGATACGGCGTCGCCCGATACCGTATTCGCAGGCCGAGTACTGTGTTCGACGACGATGAAAATCCACGGCGCATCTCTATACTCACGGTCCCTTCGTCGCCCATGAAGGCTAAGGCACCGTGCCCGAGCAGTGAATGGAACCCACCGATACCTCCCATCCGGATTACTACCATCGAGTCGTGGATTGTCAGTGGGCCTGCCCGGCCCACACCGATGTTCCTGAATACATCCGACTGATCGCGCAGGGCCGGTTCACCGACGCCTACATGGTGAACCGCGAATCGAACGTGTTTCCCGGGATCCTCGGGCGCGTCTGCGACCGGCCGTGCGAGCCGGCCTGCCGCCGCGGGCGCATCGAGCAGAAGCCGGTGGCGATCTGCCGCCTGAAGCGCGTCGCCGCCGATCATCGCGAGGACGTGACGAGTCGGCTGCCGAAGGTTCCCAGGGTGAAGAACGGCAAGCGCATCGCCTGCATCGGCGCCGGCTGCGCATCCCTCACGGTGGCTAACGACCTCCTGCCGCTCGGCTACCAGGTGACGATGTTCGAGCAGTACGGCGAGCCCGGCGGGCTCATGCGCACCAACATCCCCTCGTTCCGCCTGCCGCAGCGGGTGCTGAGCGAGGAGATCGGGATGATCACGGGGCTGGGGGTGGACTTGAGGCTCAATTCCCCGGTGACGAGCCTGCGCGCGCTCCTCGCGCAGGGCTTCGACGCGGTCTTCGTCGGGTCCGGCGCCCCGCACGGCAAGAATCTCGACCTTCCCGGCCGCGATGCGGCCGCCGCCAACATCCACATCGGCATCGCCTGGCTCGAGTCGGTGGCCTTCGGCCACGTCGACTCGGTCGGCAAGCGCGTGCTGATCATCGGCGTCGGCAACACGGCCATGGACTGCTGCCGCACGAGCCTCAGACTCGGGGCCGAGAGCGTCAAAGTCATGGCGCGCAAGCCCCGCGGCTTCTTCAAGGCCTCCGACTGGGAGCTCGAGGACGCGGAGGAGGAGAGCGTCGAGATCGTCGTCAACCGCTTGCCAAGCGAGTTCGTCGTCGAGAACGGCCGCCTCACCGGGATGCGCTTCGAGCGGATGGAATACGAGCTCGACGCCAGCGGGCGCATCACCGCCGAGCGCGTCGTCGGAGAGGAGTTCCTGCCCGCGGACGACGTGATCCTCGCGATCGGCCAGGAGAACGCCTTCCCGTGGATCGAGCGCGATCTCGGCATCGAGTTCGACAAATGGGACGTGCCGGTCATCGATCCGCGCACCTTCCAGTCGACGCGTCCCGGCGTCTACTTCGGCGGCGATGCCGCCTTTGGACCTAAGAACATCATCTGGGCGGTCGAGCACGGCCACCAGGCCGCGATCTCGATCCACCGTCACTGCGAGCGCCAGCCGGTGAACGAGCGGCTGCCTCCCGGCATGAATCTGCAGAGCCGCAAGATGGGCATGCACGAGTGGAGCTACGCCAACGACTATTCCCCCGTCGAGCGGCGGCTGATGCCGCACGTCTCGCTCAAGGAGCGCTTCAAGAAGCTCAACATCGAGGTCGAGCTCGGATTCACGGCCGAGCAGGTGGAGCAGGAGGTGCAGCGCTGCCTCAACTGCGACGTGCAGACCGTGTTCATCGCGAAGCTCTGCATCGAGTGTGACGCGTGTCTCGACATCTGTCCGGTCGACTGTCTCACCATCACCGCCAACGGCCCCGAGGCAGACCTGCGCGCGCGTCTCAAGGCGCCGGCGAGGAACCTGGCGCAGCCGCTGTACGTGTCCGCCGCGCTCCCGCAGACCGCTCGGGTGATGGTGAAGGACGAGGATCTGTGCGTGCACTGCGGACTGTGCGCCGAGCGCTGCCCGACGGCGGCCTGGGACATGCAGAAGTCGCAGCTCCACTGGCCGCACGCCGAGGACGAAGCCCGCGCGCTCGAGGCGCGCAAGACTAAGATCGCCTGACACGCAAGAAGCCTATGCCTCAATCGACCGCCACGCGCGTCAACGACTTCACCATCAAGATCGCCACGGTGAACGGCACCGGCTCGGCGAGCGCCAACACGCTGCTCATGAAGTCGATCTTCAGGAGCGGCATCCCGGTGATGGGCAAGAACTACTTCCCCTCCAACATCCAGGGCCTGCCCACCTGGTACGAGATCCGCATCACCCGCGACGGCTACGTCGCCCGCTCGGGCCAAGTCGACATCATGGTCGCCATGAATGCCGAGACCTACGCGCGCGACGTGCGGGAGGTGGCCCCGGGCGGGTATCTCGTGTACGACTCGACCTGGCCGCGCCCCGCGCTCCTGAAGCGCGAGGACATCACCGCGCTCGGCGTGCCGCTCGCGCAGCTCTGCAACGAGAGCTTCAACGGCGTGCGTACGCGGATCCTGATGAAGAACATCTGCTACGCCGGGGTGCTGGCGGCGCTCCTCGATCTCGATCTCGAGCGCATCCGCGAGCTCCTCGCCGAGACCTACGCCAAGAAGCCGCAGCTGGTCGAGAGCAACATGAAGGCGATCCAGCTCGGCTACGACTACGCGCGCGGGGCTTTCGCCTGTCCGCTGCCGCTGCGCGTCGAGAAGATGGCGAAGACCGCCGGCCACATCATGATCGACGGCAACACCGCGGCGGCGCTCGGTTGTGTGTTCGCCGGCGCGACGGTCGCGGCGTGGTATCCGATCACCCCGTCCACCTCGCTCATGGACGCGTTCAAGATGTTCTCCGACCGCATGCGCGTCGACCCGGCGAGCGGCCGGAAGAATTTCGCCTTCATCCAGGCCGAGGACGAGCTGGCGGCGATCGGCATGGTGATCGGCGCGATGTGGAACGGCGCGCGCGCCTTCACCGCGACCTCGGGACCGGGCATCTCGCTCATGAACGAGTTCCTCGGTCTCGCCTACTACGCCGAAGTGCCCGCGGTGATCTTCGACATCCAGCGCGTGGGCCCCTCGACCGGCATGCCGACCCGCACCCAGCAGGGCGATCTGATGGAGTGCGCCTACGCATCCCACGGCGATACCCGCCACGTGTGCCTGTACCCGGCAAATGCCGAAGAATGCTTCTACATGGCCGTGCAGGCCTTCGATCTCGCCGAGCGGCTGCAGACCCCGGTGATGGTGCTGTCGGATCTCGACATCGGCATGAACGACTGGATGTGCGGCGACTTGAAGTGGGACGACAACTACCGTCCCGACCGCGGCAAGGTACTCGGCAAGGCCGAGGTCCTCGAGCTCAAGAAGTTCTACCGCTTCCTCGACCTGGACGACGACGGCATCCCCTATCGCACGCTCCCCGGCGTGCATCCCAAGGCCGCGTACTTCACGCGTGGCTCGGGGCACACGCAGTACGGCGCCTACACCGAGGACTCGGCCGAGTACCAGGTGGTGCTCGACCGGCTGCTGCGGAAATGGGCGACGGCGAAACGGCTGGTGCCGCGCGCCGTCATCGACGCCACGGCCGGCGCAGCAACCGGCATCGTGTCGGTCGGCAGCTGCGACGGCGCGATCCGCGAGGCGATCGACGTCTTGAAGCGCCGCGGCATCGGGGTCGACTACATGCGGGTGCGCTCGTTCCCCTTCAGCGAGGACGTCGAGCGCTTCCTCGCGGCTCACGAGCGGCTGTTCGTCGTCGAGCAGAACCGCGACGCGCAGCTGCGCTCTCTCCTCACCCTCGAGACCGCCGTGGAGAAATCGAAGCTGCGGTCGCTCCTGCACTACAGCGGGCTGCCGATCTCCTCCTCGTTCATCGTCGAGGGCGTGCTCGCGGAGCTCGAGCCCCGCCAGCTCGCCACCGCGCAGGGCGCCACAGGCGGGCGCAGCGGCTAGCAGCGGAGACCAACATGACTTTCATCGCCAAACCCAAGGTCGCGCATCCGTCGCTCCCGAAGAACTCCCTCGGGCTCACGCGGCGCGATTACGAGGGCGCGCTCTCGACGCTGTGCGCGGGCTGCGGGCACGACTCGATCACCGCCGCGATCGTGGAAGCGGGCTGGGCGCTCGCCCTCGAGCCGCAGAACGTGGTGAAGCTCTCCGGGATCGGCTGCTCCTCCAAGACCACCGCCTACTTCGTGAGCGGCGGACACGGCTTCAATTCCGTGCACGGTCGCATGCCCTCGATTGCGATGGGCGCGAACGCCGCCAACCGCAGCCTCACCTACATCGGCGTCTCCGGCGACGGCGACACGCTCTCGATCGGCCTCGGGCAGTTCTGCCACGCGATCCGCCGCAACCTCAACATGCTCTACATCATCGAGAACAACGGCGTCTATGGGCTCACCAAGGGACAGTTCTCCGCCTCCGCCGACGTCGGCACCAGGGCGAAGAAGGGCGAGACCAACTTCCAGCCGCCGATCGACCCCGTGCTGCTCGCCATGACGCTCGGCGCCTCTTTCGTGGCGCGCAGCTTCTCGGGCGACCGGCGCCAGCTCGTGCCGCTCATCCAGGCGGGCCTGAAGCATCAGGGCTTCGCGCTCATCGACGTGCTCTCCCCCTGCGTGACCTTCAACGATCACGAGGGCTCGACCAAGAGCTACGCCTACACGCGCGAGCACTACGAGCCGGCGGTGCACGCTGATTTCGTGCCGCTCGAGCGCGAGATCACCGCGGACTACAAGGAAGGCGAGACGCTGCCGGTCGTCATGCACGACGGCAGCCGCATCGTGCTGCGCAAGCTCGACGCCGCCTACGATCCGACCAACCGCGTCACCGCGGCCGCCGTGATCCAGGAGCGCATGAAGGCGGGCGAGTACCTGACCGGGCTCCTGTTCGTCGAAGAGGGCGCGCAGCGCGAGTTCCACGAGATCAACGGCACGCCCGACGTGCCGCTCAACAGCGTGCCGTACGAGGCGCTGTCGCCGGGGGCGAAGGCGCTGGAGAAGGTGCTCGCGCGGTATCGCTGACCGCACTGAAAAATCCGCGCGTCGGTGGTTCGATTCCGCCCCTGGCCG
>Ga0209472_1002134_pt1 | contig 11211 bp, 7 predicted proteins | sample GraSoiAngelo_130_FD_185887 | JGI IMG/M metagenome (GOLD analysis project Ga0209472, IMG submission 185887) | Grasslands soil microbial communities from the Angelo Coastal Reserve, California, USA - 14_0929_02_20cm (SPAdes) (version 2) | ecosystem: Environmental > Terrestrial > Soil > Grasslands ...
GTCTCCCCATCTTCGGCCTGCTGACGCCTTTGCCCGCAACCCCGCTCTACAAGCGCTTGGAAACAGCCGGTCGGCTTACCCGCCCCAGGCACTGGCAGGAGTTCATTCCGTTCACCATGGCCCACACGCCGCTGAAGATGAGCATCGGAGAAGCTCACGCCGAAGTGAAATACGGTTGGGCCCACGCCTACAGCCCCGAAGCACTGGCCCAGGCGGTCGAGTCGCTCGATGACGAGCCTCTCGGTTACCGCATCAACATCTTCCTCGCTCGCCTCTGTTTCCGCGGCATCTATTTCCCGATGATGGGAAAATTGGCGTGGCTGAAAGTAGTCGCGCAAAACCGCCAAACCATTTTCAAGCTGGTGAGAGAAGGCTTCTTCGGACGCAGATCGCACCCCAGAAATCCCGACGTCCAGGACTCATACGAAGATATGGCGGCGCCGGATGTCAGCGGCGAAGTGAGCGCCTAAGCCCGTTACCAGATTGCTTGTATGGGGCTGCCTCCGGCTAAAACTGGATTCGGGTGACGCGAATGCTCTTTGATGCCTGGACGGCGGCCAAATGAACTACGGATTCGCCGGATGGTTGACGAAATCAGGCGTTTGCGCTCACGACCGGTCACTGGCGTAACGGCGAATTACGCCAACAACGCAGGGGACGCACCTTGTACACCGATCTATTGCAGAAGTAATTTCTGCTTCAAATCCTCAGCGGCTTGCACTACATTCTCCGGCCTTCCGAGATCACGCCAATAATATTCATCGGCGCGAAAGCCGAGGATTTTTTCTCCTTGAGCAGCGAGACGCAGATAGGAGGTCATGATGGGGAAAACGCCCTGTTCGCTCATCATCGCAAAAAGACGTGGAGAAATAACATGGATTCCGGAAAAAGCCAACGCCCGCACCTGCTGTGAGGATCGAACCAATTCAGTTTTCTCATCGCACCCGAATCGCCGGCCGCAAAGCCGGAACGCCTCGTCGAAGAGCAGGTATCGAGAAGTCTTCCGGTCTTGCACGGCCAGTGTGGCAAGAGCCTGATTTTCATTATGAAATTGCACCATGCGCCGCAGATCAATGGTGCTGATGACATCGACGTTGTGCAAAATGAACGGCGCATCAAAGCCGCTGGACTCCTCGCGAAAAAAATAAGCGGCGTTTTTCAGGCCGCCGCCGGTGTCGAGCAGGACCTCCTCGCGAGAGATCTCAATATCCATGCCAAAGTTCTCGTTCGTTTTCAGATACTCCAGAATCATGTCGGCAAAGTGATGCACGTTGATTATCACTTCTCCAACCCCAAAGGCACGCAAGCGCGAGAGTGTGATCTCAAGCAGCGTGCGGCCGGCGATTTCCACCAGTGCCTTAGGGCGATTGTCGGTGAGTGGCCGCAAGCGCGTACCCAGGCCGGCGGCCAGAATCATAGCTTTCATTCGCCGACATTCTCCAACTCACGATGCCGCACCACCACCTCCACCCCATTCTTACCGCGCAAACGCTTTGCCAGTTGCTCCGCCAGATATACCGAGCGATGCTGCCCGCCGGTGCAACCGAACGACACCATCAAGCTCTTGAAGCCGCGGCGCTGATACTCGCCCACGCTGGCATCCACCAGCGATAGGGCGCTTGCGAGAAACTGATGCACGCTCTCTTGCTGATTCAGATAATCAATCACAGCCGGGTCTTTGCCCGTGAGCGCCTTGAAGCGCTCTTCACGGCCGGGATTGGGAAGGTTGCGGCCATCGAAAACGAATCCCCCGCCATGCCCAGTCTCATCTTTCGGCCAGCCCCGGTGAAACGAAAAACTGAAAATCTGTACGGTCAGATTCTCAGCGCCGGAAGCCAGGCTCTGCAATTTTTCTGAGCCCAGCATGCTGTTGAACGCGTCCATCAGCGTCGGCAGCGCGATGGGCAGCTTGACGTGGTGGAGCAGCCAGCGCAAGTTCGTTAGCGCGTACGGCACGCTTTGCAGAAAATGAGCTTTGCGCTCATAAAAGCCGCGAAAGCCGTAAGCCCCCAGCGCCTGCATGATGCGGATGTAAACGTAGGCATAGTAGTGCTGCATGAACTCTTCGCGCTCAAGCTTGACGAAACCGGCAAGCATGTCGAGATAATGTTCGAGCAATTGCTGGCGCAGCTCCGGAGGCAAATCCGCTTTGGCGTCGTACAAAAGAGAAGCGACATCGTATTGCAGCGCACCCTTGCGGCCTCCTTGATAATCCAGGAAAAATGGCTGGCCGCCGCGTAACATGATGTTGCGTGATTGGAAATCCCGATAGAGAAAGTAATTGTGCCCGGCGCTCAACAACAACTTTGTCAAGCGGCCAAAATCGTCCTCCAGCCCTTGTTCGTTGAAGGGAATGCCAGCAAGCCGAAGAAAGTAATACTTGAAGTAATTCAAATCCCAAGCGATGGACTGGCGATCAAAGTTGGCGCGCGGATAGCACACTTTGTAATTCAAGTCGCGGCCAGCCTCGATCTGAAAGCGCGGCAACACGGCCACAACTTTGCGATACACCTCAACCACTTGGGGAGCAATGTTCTCACCGGTACGATTTCTTGAAAGAAACTCAAAAAGCGTCGTGTCCCCCAGGTCTTCTTCGAGATAAGCACCCTGGCTCAAATCTTCCGCATAAACTTCCGGCACCGGCAGACCGTGCCGGCGAAAATGCCTGGAAAATTCGAGGAAAGCGACGTTCTCTTCGCGTATGTCGTACAGGATGCCAATCGCGCTGAGTTTGTCACCTGCCAGCCGGATAATGCTCCGCCCCGAACCGCCCAGTTCGCCCTGCAGCGGCTGCACCCGTGCGACCGGTGAGTGGAAATGCTGCTCAAAAAGTGTCTTGAGAACGTCCATCGAATATGGTGTCCTGGCCGCCATCCCAAAGATACCATCGAGCGATTGGAAGAGGGTAAGCAACGCGCGTCTGCCACAAAGACCACGCTAATATGCCGTATCACATGAATAGACCGTTTGGTTTTGCACCGGAGAATCTTGCACAGTCCGCTGCCGACCGTTTCGTAGGTGTCGCAAAACAGCGATTACACTGCCTACTCTGGGCCGCCTTCCAGGCCAGTTATTAGACAGACTGGCGGGTCGATTTATACCGCCCATCTCTATCGGACCTCAGAAATGAAACTTCAAACTCCCGCCAACAGTGCGTGAAGGGGCGTACTGGATAGGGATTTCTTCGCTCTCTTTGGCGATCTGGTAGGTGCTGTTGGAGACGTTGGTCACATCGAATTCCAGGTCGAGCCGCCGCGGCTCGGCCTTCCATAGATTTACTCCGGAAGCTAAATCGCACGTGAAGTGTTGCGGCAATCGGGCACCGTGTTCGATGATCGTTCCGCTGCCATAGCGCAACGCGGTGCCAGTCCAAAATCCGCGCCAGCGATTATGGTAGAAAATCTGTGCCGTGCCGGTGTGAGTTTGGTCGAACGCCGGAATAATGCGCTCGCCCGCGACTAGCGGCTCGTCTCCAGCAAAACCTCCGGTGATCGGGCCGTAGAAGTATGTCTTCGAGAGCGCATATTGGAAGCGGCCGCTGATGCCAATGCTTTCCAGCTGCCGCATGTTCAGCACCAGCTCTGCGCCCTCTGACCTCGCCGCGTGAAAATTAATCGGCACAAAAATCCGGGAGATACTGATTTCGTGATTCTCGAAGCTGTTGCGCCCGGTGTGCAGATATGCGTTGAGTTCCAGGCTGATTCGGGGATGCAGCTCCTGTGCCCAACCCACTTCGTAATAATTTTGCGTATATGGATGCACATTGCCCACTCGCTGGCTTGGATCAACGGCGTTATGCCCGATAAAGCTGGCCAGCAACGAATATTCGATTGGCGGAGGAGAGAAGTAGCGGTTGTAGGCGGCATGCAGCACGGATCTTGTCTGATTGAAGTGATACGCCAACCCAACGCGCGGGCTGGTCTGCACGCCCGTATCAACCAGATCGAAATAGTCATAACGCAGGCCCAGATCAACCGAGAGGTTGCGCATAGGCGAGAAGTGATCTTGCACGTACGCGCTGGCCTGGCCGCCAACCAGACCTCCGCTGAAAGGAGGAAACACATCGGGATCGCCGCGGCTATCGAAAAAGAAACTCTCGTCTTCCCGTAGGCCTACCAGATCCACTCCCGCTTTGAAGAAATGCCCGTGCCAGTAATGAGAAAGATCACTCTTGACTCCCAGCGTCAGGGGCGAGCGGGAAGCAATGGAAAATGGCGTGATCGGGTCAGTTGTGGGCAGTACACGGTCTGAACCGATGCGCTCGTAAAGCGACGTAGAAAGCAGCGTTTCAGGCGAGAACGTGTGCAACCAGGTCAGGATCGCAGTTTGTTGACGCAAGTGGCGTCGCGCATTGCGCCCGACTATCTGGTCGTCAGTGATGTTCGGCTGTTGGAAATTGTCGCCACCGCTCATCATCAGAAGCTTGAAAGCGTCTTTCGTGCCTGCGTGCCAGTCGAACTGCGCGGTCGCGCGCGAACCCTTACCAAAATCATAGAGCTCCTTCGGTTCAGGTGGATCGAGAAATCGGGCCGAGGTGAATCCATCGACGAAGAAGTAGTAGCCAATGCTTCGGTACTGGCCGCCGTAATCGGCGTTCAAGTCGTAATTTTCGAGCGTGGCGCCGCGAAAGTTTACGTCTCCGTGGCCACCCAGATCAGCACCCGAACGCGTGGTGATGTCGAGCACGCCGCCAAAGCGGTTGCCGTACTCGGGAGTAAAGCCGCCGGTCATGAGGTCCACAGTTTCGAAAATCTGAGGACTTGCGCCTGGACTGAACTGTGGCTGGGTATTGTCGAGAAAAGAGACGCCGTTGATGAACTCATGCAGCGAGAACTCAGTGCCGCGAACGGCAACAAAATTATCGTGGCTGTCGCTGGCGCCTGGCATGAGGTTGGTGACGAGGTCGTTCGTGGATTCAGCAAGCGGCTCGGGAAGACTCTCAAGATCCTGATGAGTGAAGGTATATGAGCCGCCGGTTTTCTCGGGATCGACGGTCAGGTATCCGGCGTTTACTTCGACATTTTCCCGTATCGTCTCTCGCTTTTGCAGTTCCAGTGTGAGTGCGACGGGCTGACGAGGACGCAGCACAAACTCGTAGCTCGCAGGATAAAAACCCGGTGCCTCAGTTTTCAACTTGTAGGCGCCGGCATCGACAGCAGCAAAATGGAATTTACCGTTCGGTTCAGTGATGGTGCTGCGGAGAACAGGTCCTTCGGAGTGCCGCAAGATGATCGAAGCATCCGAAACGGCATTGCCAGACGGGTCGCGGACAAGTCCCTCCACTGCGGTCTGGGCAGCAGCGGGAACGATTGCGCCGAGAACCAGGAAGAAAAGGTATGTACGCACGGACGCGAACTTACCTAAGACTGCACCAGTGTAGATGAGTCTCGCGCGGGAAGGGAAGCTTGCGCGGCCGAACTCCGCTCGGCTGGACAGCCGGGGCGGCTGTCCCCACGTGAATTGTTACTCGTGCTTCCTTGCGGATGCTACACGCGGAATGCCTTGCAGGTCGTTGGTGACCTGAACGGCATTCCATCGCCCGAGCAGGCGCTTTACCCCTTGTGCGATCGTGCCGCTGATTTCCATCACCAGCCAGCCACCTGGCTTGAGAGCGGCTTGAGCTTGCGGAATAAGGCGTTCGATTACTTCCAGGCCTGTTGGTCCGGCGAAAACAGCCTTGCGCGGCTCGAATTTGCGGACTCCGAGCTGGACTTGATCTTGCTCCGATTCGCCAACATAGGGAGGATTGGACACTACAAAATCAAGCCTCGCGCGTTCAAGGCATTGCAGCAGATCGGTTTCGTAAAACTGAATTCGATTTTCGAGCTGATGCCGGGCTGCATTCGCGCGGGCGACTTCAAGCGCAGCCGGAGAAATATCGGTGGCGTGAACTTCGGCTTCGGGCAACTCTTTGGCGAGGGCTAGAGCGATGCAGCCGGAACCGGTGCCCACGTCAACGATTCTCATGCCGGGCGAGGACGCCCGGCCTCCATTAACTAGTTGCAAGACGGTTTCGATTACGTGCTCAGTTTCGGGACGCGGAATTAGCACGGCTGGATTCACGATGAAATCCATGCCCCAGAATTCCTGGTGTCCAGTGATATATTGCGCGGGGATGCCGCGGGCACGTTGAGCGAGCGCTTCCTCGTAACGCGTCTGCTCCTCTGTTGTGAGTTCGCGCTCAGGATGAGCGTAGAGATAAGCGCGGTCGCAATCCAACGTAAACCGCAGAAGAAGCTCGGCGTTCATGCGAGGAGAGGGGACACGGGCTGCGGTCAGCCGATCGATGGCGGTAGTCAGGGCATCGCGCAAAGACACCAACGATTTAACCATAGAGGAACACGGAGGGGCTTCAAATCGCGAATCGTGGGCGGAGGGCCCGAGCAACACATTTACATTACTGGCGCCGCTTCACCCTTCAGCCGCTCCGCCTGATAATGAGTCACCAGAGCCTCGACGATCGGCTGGAGCTTGCCGTCCATCACATCTTGTAATTGATGTATCGTCAGCCCGATGCGGTGATCGGTCACTCGATTCTGCGGAAAATTATAGGTCCGGATTTTTTCGCTGCGGTCGCCTGTGCCGACCATTGCTTTACGTTCTTTAGCCAGCGCCTCCTGCTGTTTTTGCATTTCAACTTCGTAAAGCCGCGAGCGCAATACGCGCATCGCTTTCTCACGGTTCTTAATCTGCGATTTTTCGTCCTGGCAACTCACGACCGTATTAGTTGGGATATGTGTGACGCGCACGGCGGAGTAGGTCGTATTGACGGACTGGCCGCCGGGGCCGGACGAGCAGAAAGTGTCAATGCGCAGATCTTTTGGATCAATCTTGATGTCCACATCTTCCGCTTCAGGCAACACAGCAACCGTAACTGCCGAAGTGTGCACTCGTCCTTGCTGTTCCGTTTGCGGCACCCGTTGCACGCGATGCACTCCGCTTTCGTATTTCAACCGCGAGTAAACACGCTGGCCTTCAATGATGGCGATAACCTCTTTCAGCCCGCCGACGCCGGATTCCGAAGTTGAGAGCACTTCCACTTTCCATCTTTGCGTTTCGGCATATCGCGTATACATGCGGAACATTTCTGCTGCAAAGAGCGTAGCTTCGTCGCCGCCGGTTCCGGCACGGATTTCGAGGATGACATTCTTTTCGTCGTTAGGATCTTTAGGCAGGAGCAGGAGCTTGATATCCTCCTCGACTGCGGCGACGCGGGCTTCGAGCTTTTCCAGTTCCTCCTGCGCATAGGCCCGCATTTCGGAATCTTTTTCATCCGCCAGCACCGCCTTGCTTTCAGCGATACCTTTTTTCAGGTCTTTGTACTCGCGATACTTCTCGACGACAGGTGCAATCTCGCTGTGCGCCTTGGCAGCCTTCTGGTATTTCGAAGAGTCACTAATGATCTCCGGGGAAGCAAGGGCGTGCGTCAGCTCCTCGTAGCGGGCTTCGATTTGGTCGAGTCGTTCAAACATGGAATTTCAGTAATTTAGATGCAGCAACCCTCAGCCGTTCATCAAAATGACGCTTCGTCAGCGGGCACATTAAGAGCGCCTTGCGAAGACATTCTTCCCAAGTTATGAGTGCTCTGAATAGGAGGACGCCTTTAACCAGTATACGAGGCGGAAGTGATTGTCGTCCTGGTGAAGGCCGTCACTTAATATGCGCCACCGATTCAGGTTTCGGCCGAGCGTGGGTTCGTTCTGTGGTTTTGGCCATCCCGTATTTCGGTTTGACCTCGTGACAGCCGTCGCAATAGACGCCTCCAGCAGCGGATTCTGGCGAAGGCATCGGGCTGGCGACAGCATAATCGCGGTCTTCCCCAAGCTGACGGTCTACATCGGCAACCAGCTTTTCATTTTCTGCGCGTGTCAGCCACTTCTTCACATTTACCAGATAATTTTCGAACCGGGCAATCGGATCGCGCTTGCGCCAATACTCAAACAGCGGCTTGGGAACGTAGTCGGCGGCGTCGTGGATGGCATGGCCTTTCATGCGCATCATCTTGGCTTCGATCAGCGTGGGACCTTCGCCTCTGCGGGCGCGCTCGCAAGCTTCATGGGCGGCGTCATAAACCTGGCAGGCATCGGTGCCGTCCACGATCACGCCGGGAATCCCATAGGCGATGGCGCGCTCCGCAAGATCTTTCACGCGAAACTGCATGTCGGCGGGCGTGGAGTATCCCCAGAGATTGTTTTCGACAAAGAGTACCAGGCCGAGATTCTGTACCGCTGCGAAGTTTATGCCCTCGTAGGTCACGCCGGTTGACTGGCCGCCATCGCCTATGTAAGTCATAACAGCAATATTCCGACCTTGCAGCCTTGTGCCGAGCGCCACGCCTGCGAGCACGGGAATGAGATCGCCAAGCGTCGAGATGGGCGCGACTACGTTGCGCTCGTAGATGTCTCCGAAGTGAGATGACGCATCGCGGCCCTTCGTAGGTGAGCCCGCCTTGGCCATGTACTGCATCATGATGTCACGTGGAGAAAAGCCACGAACCAGCAGCGACCCCTGGTTGCGGATCAGCGGTCCAAGCCATTCGTCTTTATGAAGAGCGAAAGCCGAGGCACACGAGCAGGCTTCCTGGCCGAGTCCGAAGTAAACGCCTCCAACGACTTTGCCCTGCTTGTATAGGTTTTCGAGCGCCTGCTCCATCTTTCTGTTGAGGAGCATCCAGCGGTAGATCTCGATGTGCTGCTGCTTGCTCAGGTATTTCGATTCGCGGATCGGAGGAACGGAGGTATTTAGGTTCCCTTCGACTTCGTAGCAAATTTCATCACCTTTGCGAATCTGGCGGATGGTGAAGTTGGGTTTTTCCAGGCGGTAGTCGGGAATGGTATAGGTGCGATGTTCCGAAAATCGAGCTTTCAAAGACGAGCGGTTGCCGTTCGATGCTGATTTCTGCCCTGAACGCTTGTTTTCTCGGTTAGCCATTCGGCGATTCCTGCCGAAGTTGATCTTAAACGAAGCTGGACATCACGGCGAGGGCGCACGCGCCGAACTAGGCCCAGGTAGTATCGTCGTCCCCGTGAATTTTCCGCAACTCTGCCGGCGGCCGCATTGGAACCCCTATCGTTTCACTAAGCAGCATATCCAGATTTTCCAACCACAGAATTTGTCTGTCAAAGACGACGCCGAAGTTGCGGAAAATCGCATGAGCGACATCCTGCAGGGGAACTTGCTTCCCGAGTTCTTTCTCTATCGAGGTCACCGGCTTCGCTTCGATCCCGCACGGGACGATAAGATTGAAGTAGCTGAGGTCAGTGTTCACGTTGAGAGCGAAACCGTGCGAGGTAACGCCACGGGAAATATGAACGCCGATGGCAGCGATTTTCGCTGTTTGTTGTTCTGTGTGGGGACGGGGCTCTGCCCCGTCCGGGCGGGTCGAAGACCCGCCCCCACACGGTCCAGCGGTCCAAACCCCAGTGAGACCCGGAATCCGCTTAGCCGAGATCCCGAAATCGGCGCAGGTACGGATCAATACTTCTTCAAGCTTCCTGACGTATTCGATCGCGCCGAGGGTTTTACGTTTTCCATCCGACGTGGCGAAACCGCGCAGATCGAAGATTGGATAGGCAACGAGCTGCCCGGGACCGTGAAAAGTTACGTCGCCACCGCGATCGCATTCGAACACTTCCACGCCGCGCTGGGCAAGCAGTTCAGGTGCGGCAAGAATGTTTTTTGATTTCGCGTTGCGCCCGAGAGTGATGACCGGGGTGTGTTCGAGTAGCAAGAGCACATCGCCGATGCGAGCCTCTTTGCGCAACTCGACCAAGCGCTGCTGCAGGCAGAGGCCGGTTGCGTAATCAATCGTTCCGAGTTGGAAGACAGAGATCAACTTCTTTGCGGCTTATTCACGCGGAATAACCATTTCACCACAGAGAATACAGAGGGCACAGAGGAATCAATTCAGCAAATCTGTGCTCATCCGCGTAAATCCGTGGCTTGGATTCTAGGCATTTATCGCCATCCCATACACGCTGTTCGCCGCGTCCAGCATGGCTTCCGCCAGCGTCGGATGCGCGTGGATCGTCCACATCAAATCTTCGACAGTCGCTTCGGCTTCCATGGCGGTGACGGCCTCGGCGATCAGTTCGGTCGCCTGCGGGCCAATAATGTGGACGCCCAGAATCTCGCCGTAATCGGCGTCCGAAACGATCTTGATGAATCCTTCGTGCGCGCCGACGATTGAAGCACGTGAGTTGGCGGTGAATGGGAATTTCCCGATCTTCACGTTGTAGCCGGTTTCCTCGGCTTTAGTCTGAGTCAGACCCACGCTGCCAATTTCCGGATGGCAATAGGTGCAATTTGGAATGTGTTCCGGATTGATTGGCTTTCCCTTCTTTCCGGCGATCTTTGTCACCGCGACGATCCCCTCCATCGCCCCTACGTGCGCCAACTGTGGCGTGCCCAGCACGATGTCGCCGATGGCGTAAATGCCGGGTTCAGCGGTCTGCATCCAGCTATCCGTCTGGATAAAGCCACGGTCAGGCTTGATCTTGGTCTTTTCTAACCCGATGTTTTCTGTGCGCGGCTTGCGGCCAACCGCGATCAGAATTTTCTCGGCTTCAATCTTCTGCTGCTTGTTATCAACCGTAAAGGTCACGGTGATTCCTGATTTCGTCTTGTCAATTTTCTCGACTTTGGCGCTTGTATGAAAATTAATTCCTCGCTTGCGAAATACCCGAGCCAGTTCTTTGGAGATCTCTTCATCTTCAATTGGTACCAGGCGCGGCAGCATTTCGAGAATCGTGACTTCGCAGCCGAAAGAACTATAAATCGAAGCGAACTCCACGCCCACAGCCCCGGCCCCTACGATGACCAGCGACTTGGGAATTTCCTTGAGCGCCAGGATTTCGATGTTGGTGAGAATGCGGTCATCCGCCTCAAGACCGGGCAGCATGCGCGCTTCCGACCCGGTGGAGAGAATCACACTCTTCGCTCTGATGTGCGCCGTCTTACCATCATTTGTGACTTCTACCGAAATTACTCCATTCTGCGCAGGACCAGTGAGCTTGCCATACCCGCGAATCGTCTCGACCTTGTTCCTCTTCATCAGGAACTCGAGACCTTTGGCATGCTTGCCTACAATCTTTGATTTGCGATCCTGAATCGCCGCCCAGTTCAGCTTCCGCGCGTCCACGCCTTCGATGCCGAATTCTTTTGCGTCTTTCAAGTGATCCCAAATCTCTGCGTTGAACAGCAGCGCCTTCG
>Ga0209472_1002141_pt1 | contig 11192 bp, 9 predicted proteins | sample GraSoiAngelo_130_FD_185887 | JGI IMG/M metagenome (GOLD analysis project Ga0209472, IMG submission 185887) | Grasslands soil microbial communities from the Angelo Coastal Reserve, California, USA - 14_0929_02_20cm (SPAdes) (version 2) | ecosystem: Environmental > Terrestrial > Soil > Grasslands ...
GCCGCCACGCTCGTCACCATCGGGGGGCGCCGGGTGGAGATTCGGCACGCAGCGGAGCGCCCCGGCGAGCTGCGGCGCAACGCGCTGGCGGTGGACAAGGCGGCGCAGGGGCTCGGGTGGCGCGCGCGGGTCCCCGTCGGGGACGGCTTGCGACGGACCCTGCAATCGTTCAGGGAGGGCTGACAGCGTGCTCTTTCAGGTGGGCCGGGCGGTCCCCACGACGCCCTGGGAGCTGGTCCTCACGTCGAGCCGCGAGACCAAGTTCGTCCTCGCCATCCTCGTCGTGTTTTCCATCGTCTCCTGGTATCTCATCTTCCTCAAGTGGTGGCAGTTCCGCCGCATGCGACGGCAGGCCGACCGGTTCATGGCCGAGATCGAGCGGGCGACGCGGCTCGACGACGCCTACCACGCCGCCATGCGGTTGCCCGCCTCGCCCTACAATCGCCTGCTGCGCGAGGGCATTCATTTCTTCTCCGAGCTGAAGCCCGGCGGTCTGAAGGAAAACGGGCCCGCCGTGGCGACCCAGACCACGCTGACCACCACCCAGCTCGAGGCGCTGCGCATGGTGCTCGCGAAGGAGGTCGCGGCGGAGCGCGACGCCGCGGCGCGCTTCATTCCCTGGCTCGCGACCTTCGGCTCGGTGAGCCCGCTGCTCGGGCTGCTCGGGACGGTGCTGGGCGTCATGGACGCGTTCATCGGGATCGCCGTCGGCGGCTCGGGCAACATCGCCGCCGTGGCTCCGGGAGTGGCCGAGGCCCTGGTCACGACGGTCGCCGGGCTCGCGGTCGCGGTACCGTCCGTGATGGCCTATAACCTGTTCGTGAACCGCCTCGGCCTGTTCGCGGGCGAGCTGGAAGGGTTCGCCCAGGAGATCATCGGCACGATGGCGCGCGAAGGGAGGCTCTAATGGCCGGGCTCCTGGGTGGTAGCGGCGGGCTGCGCGGGCACGGCGAGCTGCCCCTCAACGCCGACATCAACGTCACGTCGCTCGTCGATGTGGCGTTCGTGCTGCTGATCATCTTCATGATCACCGCGCCGATCATGCAGGGGGGCGTGGACGTCCGATTGCCGCGCGCCGAAGCGCGACCCCTCGAGCCGAAGTCGGGCCTGGTGGTGACCCTCGATCGCGAGGGGCGCATCTTCATGGACCAGGCGGCGCTCTCGTACGGCGATTTCCGCGCCACGTTTCCGGCCTTCGTGCGAACCAAACGCCCCACCGGGGTGTACCTCCGGGCCGACGGTCGGGTGCCGTACGCGGACGTCGTCCAGGTGCTGGCGGTGATTCGCGCCGCGGGCGTCACCGACGTCGGCCTCGTCGCGGAGCCCGAGGCCGTGGCGCGGTGAGACCGGCGCGTCGGAATCCCGAGAGCGCGAGGGTGGCCCTCGTGGGAACAGTCGCGGTACACGCACTCGCCGCGCTGTTTCTCGTGGCCGGCGCAGCGGCTGCCCGCAAGCCCGTGCCTCCGACCTATCGCGTGCACCTGGTGGCCGCGCCCGAGCCGGCCGAGGACGCGCGCAAGGCTCCCGAGGCGGTCGAGCGGCCGGCCGAGGAAAAGCCCGCGCCGGCACCCAAGAGCAAGTCACCAAAGAGCACGGTGGCTCCGGCACCGCCGCCGCCGGTGGCGGACAACACGAAGCGCGAGGCGGCGCCGCGCACCACGCCCAAGGCGACGCCGCTCCCCGGGGAGAAGCCGTCGACCGGCTCCGACGTCGCGACGGTGAGCACGGAAGGCGTGGAGTTCCCGTTCCCCGAGTACTTGCAGAATATCGTCGCGCAGGTGCTGCGGGTCTGGCAGCGCCCGGTCCAAAGCATTCCTCTCGAGGCGGAGGTCTCGTTCCTGGTGCATCGCGACGGGTCGGTGAGCGATCTGCAGATCCTCAGGCGCTCGGGGAATTATGCGTTCGACCTCGAAGCGCAGGGGGCGATCGAGCAGGTGGGGCGCATCAAGGCGTTCCGGGCGCTCCCGGACGGATGGGATGCCGACGTGCTGTTCGTGCGCTTCTATTTCAGCGGCAGGCGCCAATGACGGGGGCGTGGCGGTCGGGCGGTCTGGCGGTCGGTGTGTCCGCGGCATTGCTGACCGCCGGTCCGCCCGACCGGCTGACCGCCCAAGACACGTCCGCGATCGATCGGGGAGTCCGCGTCGGGATCATTTACCGGCCCGGGGTGCGCCCGGGCATGGTCCTGTTGCCGGTGCACGCGCCCGCGCTCGATTCGGTGCGCGCCATCATGACGCGGGATCTCGACTATAGCGACCGGTTCGAGCTGATCACGCTGCCCGGCGGCGACTCGATCCGTGTCACGGCCGCAGCTCCCGGGGCCCGCCCCCCAGCCGCGGGCGGCACGGGGCGGGGGACCGGGGGAGGGGGCGCGGCGGCCGCCACCACGCTGAACTATCCGTTGTATCAAGCGCTCGGCGCCGACTTCGCCGTTGCCGTGCTGCCCGCGTCGGGCGATAGCACGATCGTCACGGTGCACGACGTGGCGGCGGGCGGCGTGCGGCGTGAGCTCCGCGTGCACCTGCCGGCGCTCAAGGACCCCGCGTTTCGGCTGGCAGTGCACCAGCTGGCGGACCGCGTGCTCGAAGCGGCGCTCGGCGCGGGCGGCACCGCCGCCACGCGCGTCCTGTTTGTGATGGAGGGCAAGGTCTACGCCATCGATCAGGACGGCGCCGACCAAAAGCTGGTGTCCTCGAGCGATCACCAGGCGATGTCGCCTGCCTGGGCCCGGGACGGGCGCCGCTTCGCCTACATGGAATTCTGGGAGGGCCACGGGCGGCTATTCGTTCAGGAGGTCGCGAGCGGGAAGCGCGCGCCCGTCGCCACGACGGGGCAGGCGCTGGACTTCACGCCGGCGTTCTCGCCCGACGGCAAGACGCTCGCGTTCAGCCGCGCGACCGAGGAGGGCACCGATCTGTACACGGTGAACTTCAAGGACGGCTGCTGCTTACAGCGCTTGACCGTGGGGCGCTTTTACGACAACTTGTCACCGACCTACAGTCCCGACGGCCAGCGGATCGCGTTCGTGTCGACGCGAGCCGGGCTGCCGCAGATCTACGCGATGGCGGCGGACGGGACGGACCAGCAGCTCTTCGCGCCGTTCGACTACGGTGCCACCGGTTCGTCCAACGCGCCGGAGTGGTCGCCCGACGGCCAGACAGTCGCCTTCCACCGCGACGTGGGCGGCACCTTGCAGGTGTTCGTCCTCGACGTGCGGACGCGCGCGGTGCGGCAGCTCACCTCTGTGGGACGGAACGAAGATCCAACCTGGGCACCCGACAGCCGTCATATGGCGTTCGTGTCGGATCGTTCGGGGTATCGGCAGCTCTGGATCATCGATGTGGAAACCGGCCGCATCCGCCCGCTGCTGCAGAAGAGCGGCGCGCGCCTGCCGGCCTGGTCTCCGCGGTTGCCGGAGACCGCATCGTCGACCCCTTGAAATTGGAGAGGACTTCAACCGATGAAACGCCTATCCCTGCTCCTGCTGAGCGGTCTCGCCGTGGCGGCAGTCGCCGCGTGCGGCGGCGGACCCAAGCCAGAGCCGCCGGGGCCTGTGACCGCCAATACGGACTCGATCGCGGAGGCTCAGCGGTTGGAGGCGGAACGCCAGGCCCGTGAGGCAGCCGCGGCCAAGGAGCGCGAGGAAGCCGAACGGCGCCGCCAGCAGCAGATCGCGGATTCGCTCGCGGCGCTCGGTAAGTCGACGGAGGCGGTGCGAGCCCTCCTCGGGACGATGATCCACTTCGACTACGACAAGGCGATCATCCGGGGCGGCGACGCCTCGGTCCTGGACCAGAAGGTGGCGATCCTCCAGGCGAACCCGGGCCTGCGCATTCGGATCAGCGGCCATTGCGACGAGCGCGGGTCCGACGAATACAACCTGGCGCTCGGCAACCGGCGCGCGACGGCGGCCAAGCAGTACGTCGTCAGCCACGGCATCGATGGCAGCCGTATCGAGACCGTGTCCTACGGCGAGGAGCGGCCGCTCGCTTCCGGACACGACGAAGACGCGTGGGCGCAGAATCGCCGGGACGAGTTCGAGATTCTCGGCGGCGGCGAGAACCTGAAGCAGCCGTGAGTCGGCTCGACGGGTGAAACACGCCCGGCCGTTCGTGCTCGCCCTGGGGCTCACCGCCGGCTGCGCGCTGAAAGGCGACGTCCGGCGCGTCGAGCTCCAAGTCGAGGCGCTGCGGGTCGAGCGTGCGCGGGCGGACAGCCAGCACGTGCTCGCGGTCGATTCGGTGCGCACGCTGCTCGCCGCCGTCCAGGAGCGACTCGCCGCCCAGCAGGCGTACCTGGTGCAGCTGCGCGGTGACGTCAAGACCGACCTGCTGGCCGTGCAGCAGCAGCTCGTGAGCGTCCAGGAGCTGACCGGACAGAGCCAACAGCGCCTGACGGAGCTGCGCGGGCGGCTCGAAGAGCAGGCCCGCCAGCCGGTGCCGGTCCTGGATACCAGCCGCGGCGGAGCGGGCGTGCCGGTCGGGCCGTCGGGGAATCCGGCGGGCCCGGGGCCGGAACAGATGTACGACCTCGCCCATCAGCAGTACCGGGCGAGCCGCTACGGGACGGCCCGACTGGGCTTTCGGGAATTCCTGCGGCTGTTCCCCACCAACGAGCGGGCGCCCGACGCGCTCTACTTCATCGGTGAGTCGTTAGCCGGGGAGAACGCGGATTCGGCCGCCGCGGTGTATCAGCAGGTCGTGAAGACCTATCCCACCTCGCCGCGCGCACCGGCGGCGCTCTACAAGCTGGGCTTCCTCGCCGAGCAGCGCGGCAACAAGGCGGGGGCGCGGACATACTACGCCCGTGTGATCGCCGACTATCCGCGCGCTCCAGAGGCCAACCTCGCGCGCGACAAGCTCCAGCGCCTGGGGCGGTAGCCCGCTCCGGGGTCTGGGGCCGGGGGCCGGGGTCGGGGCGTCGGGGGGGGCCGGCGTGTCGGAGACGCGTGACAACCGGGCCGAGATGCCGTTCCTCGACCACGTCGAGGAGCTGCGCTGGCGCATCCTCTACAGCCTGCTCGCCATCGTGGTCTGCACGCTGGCGGGCTGGGTCATCGTCGAGCATGTGGACGTCATCGGTCTCCTCATCCGCCCGATCGCGCCGCTCATCCCCGGCGGCAAGCTCCGTGTCACCGGTCCCACCGAACCGTTTTTCATCACCCTGAAGTTCGCCTTCGTGCTGGGGCTGGTGCTCGCGTCGCCGGTGGTGGGATACCACGTGTGGGCGTTCCTGGTGCCGGCGCTCTACCCGCGGGAGCGTCGACTCATCGTGCCGGCGCTGTCGATCGGGGCCCTCCTGTTCCTGGGGGGGGCCGCCGCCGCGTACTTCTGGGTGCTGCCGCGGGCGCTGGCCGTGTTGTTGAGCTTTCAGCAGGGGGTGTTCGACCCGCTGATCACGGCGGACAAGTACTTCGCGTTCGCGGCGCAGCTGATCATCGCCTTCGGCGTCGTGACCGAGCTGCCGCTCGTGATCGTGATCCTGGCCGCGCTCGGGCTCGTCACGCCCCAGTTTCTGGCGCGCAACCGCCGCTACGCGATCGTGATCTCGGCGGTGGCGGCCGCCCTGCTCGCGCCGCCCGACGCCGTCTCCATGGTCCTGATGATGGTGCCGTTGTGGCTCCTCTACGAGGTCGGGATCTGGTGCGCGTGGGTGGTCGAGCGGCGTCGCGCGCGCCGGGCGCGCGCGGCGGGGGGTGCGGCGAGCGCGGCCGGGCTCGCGGCCCTGCTCGTCCTGGGGGGCGGCGCGCTCGACGCCCAGACACCGCCGCCCTTCCGGCCGACTCGGGCCGACACGACGCCGCGCACCGCCGCGGACTCGGCCGCTCAGGGCCGCCTCGACACCGCCACCGCTCGCCGGCTCGGCTTGCCGACCGGGCCGACGCGCAGCTTTCCGCCGTCCGACGCCGTGATCGACTCGCTCCTCAAGCTGCCGGGATTTCGCATCACGCAGTATGTGTCCGATACGCTCATCGTCCAGGGTGGCGATACCGAGACCATTCATCTGCGCGGCGAAGCGTACGTGGAGCGGGAGGGCACGAAGCTCGAAGCGGACTCGATCCGCTACCACCAGCGGAGCTGTCGGCTCGACGCGATAGGGGATCCCCGCTTGTTCGATCAGGCGACGGTCATGGTGGGGGAAGGCATGCGGTACGACACCTGCATCAAGCGCGGGACGGTCCACAACGCGCTCACCGACTTCCAGCAGGGTGCCGCCCGCTGGTATGTGCGCGGCGACCTCGCGGTCGACTCGGGCTCCACGCGCCTGTACGGCGCGAAGAGCGAAGTCACGTCCGATGAGAACCCCGTTCCCGATTACCACTTCTCCACGGGCCAGATGAAGTGGCTGAACAAGGATGTGATGGTTGCGCGCCCGGCCGTGCTCTACATCCACGACGTCCCGATCATGTGGCTCCCGTTCATCTTCCAGGACGTCCGCAAAGGGCGTCGCAGCGGCATCCTGGTGCCGCGCTTCGGACTCAACGACATCGTCCGCCCGGTCCGCAGTTACGAGCGCCACATCGTGAACGTCGGGTACTACCTCGCCATCAACGACTACCTCGATGCGCTGGTCTCGATGGACTGGTACGCCGGGCGTTACGTGTCGGTTCGAGCCAAGAGCAGCTATAAGTGGCTCGACCGGTTCATCGACGGGGGCATCTCGTTCGAGCGGTACGGCCAGCTCGACACACCCGGCTCCTCCATCCGCCTCGGCTGGCAGCACCAGCAGCGCTTTTCCTCGCGTACGCATTTCAACGCGAGCGTCGACTACTCGAGCAACACCCAGGTCATTGAGACCAACACCGTCAACCCGTTCCTCGCGACGGCGAGCCTCACCTCGCAGATGAGCTTCACGAAGCAGTTCGACTGGGGCACCCTCAGCATCGGCGGCAACCGGCGGCAGGAAGTCGGGAGCGGTCTCGTCTCGCAGACCATCCCGTCAGTCAGCCTCGCGCCATCCCCCATCAACATCACGCCGTCCATCACGTGGTCGCCCGGGTTTTCGTTCTCCAATCAGCAGTCGTTCCACCAGGTCCAGCCCCCGGTGCTCGTCCCCGGCGGCGCCTTGGACACGCTGTTCGCGGACAGCCGCGTCTCCACCCTGGGCTTACAGACACCCCTCCGCATCGGGCCCTGGAACTGGAGCAACACCTTCGACGTGACCGACAACATCAGCAGCGCGCGGCAGGAGTTCGACATTCCGGATACGACGGCCCCCGGCGGGCTTCGCCGGGTGCTCTTCGACCAGACGTTCAGTACGGCCGTCAATTGGCAGACTTCCATCAACCTGCCCTCGCTGTTCACGGGAACCTGGAAGCTCCAGCCGGGCATCGCGATCGTGAACCAGACCTCGGCGGGGCCGTTCATGATCCGCAATCAGTTCACCAACGGCCAATTCCTGCGGCAGGGCAAGCGGCTCCAGTTCAGCGCCGGCCTCAGTCCCACCTTCTTCGGATTCTTCCCGGGGATCGGGCCCATCGCCCGGATTCGGCATTCGGTCTCGCCGCTGATCAGCTACGCCTACGCGCCGGGGTCCACGGTCGACTCGGCCTTCGCGTACGCCGTCGATCCCACAGGCCGGAACTTCACCGCGCGCAGCGATCCCCAGCAAACGATCAGTCTCGGCCTGTCGCAGAACTTCGAGGCCAAGCTCAAGCCGCCGGTGGGCGACACGACCCAGCGGGCGGCGCGCAAGATCCGCCTCCTGAGCATCAACACGAGCTCGCTGTCCTACAACTTCGAGCAGGCGAAGGAGCCGGGTCATACCGGCTGGCAGACATCGTCGATCAACAACGCGTTCGCCTCGGACTTGCTCCCGGGCTTCTCGCTGAGCCTGACGCACGACTTGTGGAAGGGTCAGGTGGGCACCGACACGGCGAAGTTCGCCCCGTTCCTGACGAACGTCTCGGCCCAGTTCGCCATCACCCCGGCGACGATCCACGGCATCGCCGCCCTGTTCGGCCTGGGGGGGCGCTCCGCCACCAGCCCCCCCCCCGCCGCCACCCCGACGCCCGCGGGAACCGAGGGCCCCTTGGGTGGCGCTGGTGGACTCGGTCAGAAGGGCTTTACGGGGCCGGGCGCCCTGCCGATCGGCGGCGGGGGCAAGGGGTTCAACCTGTCGATCAACTACACCAGGACGCGCACGCGCCCGCAGGCGGATACCGGATTCGTCGGCGCGAGTGCGGGGAGCCAGCAGCTGGGACTTCGCCTCTCATTCCAGCCGACGGCGCATTGGTCGGCGACGTGGGATTCGAACTACAATTTCGACACACGGCAGTTCGGCGCTCACGCCATTCGCCTCGAGCGCGATCTGCACCGGTGGCACGCGAGCTTCTCGTTTCTGAAGTCCCCGAACGGCAACTTCGCCTTCAGCTTCTATGTCGCCCTGCTGGATCAGCCCGACATCAAGTTCGACTACGAGCAGCAGTCCTTCACCCAGTAGTCGTCCCCTCCAGATGACACAGCCGGCGCGGCGCCGGTTTCCAACTGCCGCGGCGTGTGGCACTTACGTGTCGGCATGCCGCGTGCGTTCTCCCCGGCCGACCTGCAGCCCTGAGGATGCCATGCGGCTCTCGCTTTGCTCATTGTTGGTCTTCGCCGGTCTCGGCGCCGTTGCGTGCAGTGAGAACACGACGGCCGCGTCCACCCCGCTCGAGGCGCCGGCGAGCCTCAGCTCGATCTCGCTCGACAGCGCGATTCACCTCGACTGGGCGGACAACGCGTACCAATCCGATCCCAGCCGCTTCTCGATATACCGCGTGTACAGCGCGAGCTACGACCTGGATCGTGGGCTTTGCGGCACCGACTGGTTCGCAGAAGGGACCACGGTCTCACACACGTTCCTTGTCGCGCAGCTACGGAACGGCGTGCCACGCTGCTTTGCCACGTCCGCCATCAGTACCGACGGGCTGGAGAGCGAGTGGTCGCCGCTGTGGCAGGACACCCCGCGGCCCGACGGCCGCAATAGGCTGGTCTGGGCGGTCGGCGTGAACACGCCGCAAGCGGGCTTTCGGTTCTGGCTGGACGGGAACGCCAACGGGTACGGCGACCCGGGCGAGCTGGGCCTGGTGCAAGACGGCAACCGCAGCGACATCGATTTCTCGGTCTTCGTGGAGCCGGCCGATTCGTCGCTCTGGCTCGTGCCGGAGTTCGCGGGGGACTCCATGCAACTGTATCAGAGCTCGCCGGTGGCCGATCTGACGTCCATCGACTTCGCACCGGCGACGGGGTACGGCCGCGATACGATCCAGGCCGTCCCCGGCTACGGCTACGTATTCCAGCGGCTGGAAAGCGGGCAGTACCACTACGCGGGCCTGCGTGTCACCGCGGTGAGCCGCCAGTACGTGATCTTCGACTGGAGCGTGCAGACGGATTCAGGGAACGCGGAGCTGGTGCCGCCGAAGCGGGCGGCGTCGAGTGGGCAGGCGGTAGCGTCGAGGTAGACGCCGTGTCGGCGTCTCCCTTGGCGTCTCGCCACTCGTGCACGTAGCTTTCCTCCCGCATGCCCGCCTCTGTCACCATAGACGGCCTCTCCCTCTCGATCGCGGACGTCGTCGCCGTCGCGCGCCACGGCGTGCCCGTCGCCCTCGCCCCGCACGCGCTGGCGGCGGTGACCGCATCGCGCCGCACCATCGAGGCCGCCGCCGCCCGTGGTGACACGATCTACGGCGTCAACACCGGCTTCGGGAAGCTCGCCCATGTGCGCATCAAGCCGGAGCAGACGCGCGAGCTGCAGCTCAATCTGATCCGCAGCCATGCGTCGGGCGTCGGCGACCCACTGCCTGTCGACGCCGTGCGAGCGATGATGCTGCTGCGCGCCAATGTGCTGGTGCGCGGGACGAGCGGCGTGCGACCGGCCTTGCCCCAGCTCATCGTCGAGATGCTGAATGCCCAGGTGCACCCGCGCGTTCCCTCGCAGGGCAGCGTCGGAGCGTCGGGCGATCTCGCGCCGCTCGCGCATCTGGCCCTCGCGATGATCGGCGAGGGTGCGGACGGCGAGGCGCTCCGGGCCCGGCGGCTGCGACCCCTCACCCTGGAGGCCAAAGAGGGACTGGCGTTCGTGAACGGGACGCAGGCGCAGACGGGGATGGCGGCGCTCGCCGTCCACGACGCCTGGGTACTGTGGCGCACCGCCCACGCGGCGGCGGCGATGAGTCTCGAGGCGGTCCGGGGCACGCCGGAGCCGTTCGACCAACGGATCCACGACGCCCGCCCTCACCCCCTCCAGCAGCGCTCCGCGGCGCTGTTGCGCGAGTTGCTCGCCGGCTCGGAAATCCGCGAGTCGCACCGTCAGAACGACCCGCGCGTGCAGGACGCTTATTCATTGCGCTGCACGCCCCAGGTGCTGGGCGCGGTGGGAGAAGCGCTCGCGTTCGCCGAGCGGCTGGTCACGACCGAGCTGAACGCGGCGACCGATAACCCGCTCGTGTTCGATGACGACGTGCTCTCCGGCGGCAACTTTCACGGGCAGCCGATCGCCCTGGCACTGGACCTGATCGGCATCGCGCTCGCCACGCTCGCCGGGCTCGCGGAACGGCGGATCGAGCGCATCGTCAACCCGGACCTGTCCTCCGGGCTGCCGCCCTTCCTGGCGCGGAATCCGGGCGTCGAGTCGGGGTTCATGACCCCACAGATCGCCGCCGCGGCGCTCGTTGCCGAGTGCCGGGTGCTCGCGACGCCGGCCAGCGTCCAGTCCGTGCCCACCGAGGGGAACCAGGAGGACGTCGTCCCGATGGGCATGACCGCGGCGTGGAAGGCGGAGCGGATCCTCGGGAACGCAGCGCGCATCGTCGCCGTGGAGCTGCTCGCGGGGGCTCAGGGGCTGGAATACCTGAAACCGCTCCGGCCCGGGCAGGGCGTGGCGCGCACGTACGCGGCGGTGCGCGCCGTGGCCGCGGCACTCGACGGCGACCGGCCCCTGACGGCGGACATTGAGCTCGTGGCCGCTGGCATCCGCGAGGGAAAGTTCGATCCGGAGCGGCAATGACAACGCGAAACCTCGAAACGCGGAAGTGGGAACGCGGAACGCGGAACAGCAATGGTGGGTCGGGCACGGCGTCGACTCTCCCCTCTCTGTTCCGCGTTCCGCGTTCCACGTTCCCCGTTGACGGGGAGCCCCGGGTGCCATGACCTCCCCCCGAGTCGTCCGCGCGCCGCGCGGTGCGGTGCGATCCTGCAAAGGCTGGATCCAGG
>Ga0209472_1002143_pt1 | contig 11186 bp, 8 predicted proteins | sample GraSoiAngelo_130_FD_185887 | JGI IMG/M metagenome (GOLD analysis project Ga0209472, IMG submission 185887) | Grasslands soil microbial communities from the Angelo Coastal Reserve, California, USA - 14_0929_02_20cm (SPAdes) (version 2) | ecosystem: Environmental > Terrestrial > Soil > Grasslands ...
CGCCCAGGCGAACGAGCGTCCCGTTTGCGTGGGTGACATGAGCTGCGCAGCCGCCACCAGCCCGCCGGCCACGAGGAAGGCGAGGAGGGCGGGGTCGGCGAGCGAGCTCCACGCGAACAGCCACTGCGGCAAGAGCCGCGCGCGCAGCAGGGCTGCGGTGGCTCCCGTAGCCTCGCGGTCGAGGATCGCCACGAGCGCCAGCTGTCCCAGGATGAGTGCAAATCGGGCGAGCCCCGGCGGTGTCAGCACGCCGCGCTCCGCGCCGAGCAACAGGGCGGCGAGGTTGAGCGGCAGCAGCACGCCGATCGCCTGGAGCACGACCGGGTGCCGCGCCAGCCCCTGTCCCACCGCGAAATGGAGCAGCGTGCGATCCGCCAGCGTCACCAGCAGCAGGGCGAAGAGCAGGCGGCTGCGGTGGAAGCGCCAGCCCAGCAGCACACCCGCACCGAAGACCGCGTACGGGTAGAACGGCGCGAGTCGGCCGAGCAGGGACTGCAGCCAGTCCGTATGGGTGTACGCGAGCGCCGCGAGAATGATCGGGGCTTCGGGGAGGCCGTACGACAGGGCCTTCCAGACGGCCTCGTAGGGGTGCGTCTGCTGAGTCGCGGCTCGCGGCACGGTTCGCTTGGCTCCTTGGGGACGACGGCGCGGTTAAGGGTAAGCAGAAGCTGGCCGAGGTCAACAGTTGGGTTGCGTGCCGTGCGGGCGGCTAGTGATATTTTTCCCCGCCCAGGGCGGTATCGTCTAGGGGACTAGGACGGAGCCCTCTCAAGGCTCAAACACGGGTTCGAATCCCGTTACCGCTATAAAGTCAAAGAGGCGTCAAGTAAAGGCGTCAAGCAACGCCGTCACGCAGAACCGTCGCGCACAGACGTGGGGTGCGGGCGGGTACGGTTCTGCTCGACGAATTCTCGCGACGTTCTCGCTCGACGTCTTTGCGAGACGTTGTTAAGCCCTTAGCCCCCATCGTCTAACGGTTAGGACACCACTCTTTCAAGGTGGGAACAGGAGTTCGATTCTCCTTGGGGGCAGAGGCAAAAAGGCGTCGAGCAGAGGCGTCACGCAACGGCGTCAAGCAGGACCGTCGCGCAGAACCGTACGGCGCGACGACCACGATTTCGCGTGACGTCTTTGCGTGACGTCTTTGCTTGACGATTTTTTTCTGTTAGGGCCGATAGCTCAACTGGCAGAGCAACTGACTCTTAATCAGTAGGTTCTCGGTTCGATTCCGAGTCGGCCCACTCGCAACATCACTTCGACGGTTCTTCTCCGCGCGCCCGCCGGACTTCCTCTTGTCGCCTGCGGCGCTCCTCGGCGAGTCGCGCGGCTTGCTCCTCCTCGACCGTCGCCGCGTGCTGCGTCCAGCTGCTCTTGGACGCGATTCTCCAGGCCGCGGATATCGCGAGCAGAATCCACAGTACGTCCCAGAGATCAAACTCCGCGCGGAACACTTTGGAAAAGCCCACTTGCCGGCCGACGATCTTCACGACCGAGCTCACCGCCCGGTGCACCACGACCTTCCGCTCCGCGAGCGGGGCCCGGCGAGCGCTGTCGAGTGCCTCCTGGAGCATGCGCGCTCGCAGCGGGCGCGGCACGGAATCCGACAACAGCGTCGAATCCGACCAGACGACTTCGGGGAGCGCGGCCCGGAGCTCCGGCGAGAACGCCCGACGGTGCGCCATGTCCAGGAAATACGCCACGTTGACCGCCTCCTGATTCCCGAGCAGCTCGTCCTCGATCATCGGCTGGAGGGCGAAAACGTGAATCAAGAGCTTGCCGAAGATCAATGCGCCGACGGCGAGCGCCGCGGCGGTGATACCGAGTGACGGATTCCCTTGACCCGCGGCCTTACGAACCGCGAGGCCCACCAAGGCGCCCAGCCCCAACGCCCCCCAGCTGAACGCATAATGGGTGAAGTACGCGACCAGAGCCCAGAGCGCAGCCGCACCCAGGCCCGCGATGATGCCGGCCAGGATGGGGCTCGAGTCGCGCGATTTCGTGCGGGGCTTGGCGCCGTAGACCTTGGGTGCAGGGAGGGGCCGCCTGCCGGGAGTCGTCACGCTGCCCAATCTTTGACGGGAGGTTGGGGCCCGCAACCCCGAAGGGCGAAATGTGTCTTAGGGCGCCTAGGCCGGCAGGGTGAATCGGACCGTCGCGCCTTCGTTGACCTTCCCCTCCGCCCAGATCCGCCCGCCGTGTCGCTGGATGATGCGCTGCGCGAGGGCCAGGCCGACCCCAGTACCCTCGAACTCGTCGGGACGATGCAGCCGTTGGAACACGCCGAACAGCTTGCCGGCGTACTGCATGTCGAATCCCACGCCGTTGTCCTTCACGTAATACGCCACTTCTGATCCGTGCTGCTCAGCGCCGATCTCGACCTTCGGGTGCGCCCGCTTGACGCTGAACTTGAAGGCGTTGCCGATCAGATTGACGAGCACGTGGCGCAGCAGCGCCGCATCCCCGCTGGCGGGAGGCAGCGGTGAGAGCACCACTTCGACGGCGACCGAGCCCTGAGTCTGACGCAGCTCGGCTACCACGCTCTCCGCCAGCGCCGTGACGTCGACGGGGGCCCGCGCGAGCGCCTGGCGTCCCAGCCGGGAGAAGTTGAGCAGGCCGTCAATCAGCTCGCCGCCCAGCTTCGCGCTGTCGCGGATCACCGCCAGGAGCCGCTTGCCCTCATCGTCGAGCCGGGCGACGTGGTCCTCCCACAGCGCCTGCGCGTAGCCGTTGATGGCGCGGAGCGGGGCTCGCAAATCATGCGATACCGAATAGCTGAACCGCTCGAGCTCCTGGCTCGTCTGCGCGAGCGCCTGCTCGGCGCGGCGCCGCTGGGTGAGATCGCGGGTCACCTTGGCATACCCGATGAGGCCGCCCTGTAAGTCCCGCATCGGACTGATCACGGTATTGGCCCAGAAGCGCGTGCCGTCCTTGCGCACGCGCCACCCTTCGTCCTCGTGACGGCCCTCCCGCTCCGCGATCTCCAGTGCCCATTGCGGCTTGCCTTGCGCCACATCGTCCGGGGGATAGAACGTCGAGAAGTGCTCACCCATGATCTCTTGGGCGCGGTACCCCTTGATGCGCTCCGCAGCGGCGTTCCAGCTGGCGACCCGCCCGTCGGGGTCGAGCATGAAAATGGCGCAGTCCTGGATGCTCTCCACCAGCAGTTGGAAAGTCTGTTCGCTCCGATGCAGCGCGTCCTGCGCTTCCTTGCGAGCCGTCAAGTCGCGGGTCACCTTGGCGAACCCGATCACCGCCCCCTCGGAATCCCGCAGGGCCGTAATGGTCACCTCGGCCCAGAAGCGGGCGCCGTCCTTCCGCACCCGCCACCCTTCGTCTTCCACCTGGCCGTCCCGCGCCGCGATCGCGAGCAGCCGCGCCGGCTTTCCCTCTGCCACGGCCTCCGGAGGGTAAAAGCGGTGGAAATGCTGCCCCACGATCTCCTCCGCCCGGTACCCCTTGATGCGCTCCGCTCCGGAATTCCAGGTGGAGACGCGACCCGCGCCATCCAGCATGAAGATCGCGACGTCCTGGACGCCCTCGACCAGCTGTCGGAAGGTCTCCGAGGATTCGCGGGGGGTGGTAACGGCGGGCATTACGCGTTTCGCCAGCATGATGACAAGTATGCCAGGGCGTACATTTCATGCAAGCCTTGGCAACGGCGTGCCCCCGTCGCGGCGCCGCAACACTGGAAGCCAGCGTGGAGGATGAGTCGTGGAGCTGCGCGAACACGTGCCCCTCGCCCCGTACACCACATTCGGGCTCGGAGGGAAAGCCCGCTATTTCGTCGAGTGCGGCTCCGAGGACGAGGTCCGCGCAGCGCTGGCATACGCGGCCGAGCGCCGCCTGCCCGCATACGTCCTGGGCGGCGGCAGCAACGTGGTCTTCCTCGACTCAGGGTTCCCCGGACTCATCCTGCGCCTCACCATCGGTGGGATCGAGTTGCGCGACGGGCCGAGCCCTGAGGTGCGCGCCGGCGCCGGGGTCGATTGGGACACGCTCGTGCAAAACGTGGTGCCGCGCGGCTGGACAGGGGTCGAGTGCCTGTCGGGCATTCCGGGCACGGTCGGCGGCACGCCGATACAGAACGTGGGCGCCTACGGGCAAGAGATGGCCGAGAGCCTGGTGAGCGTCGAATGCCTCGACCGCACCACGCTCGAGCGCCGGACCTTCACCGCACGGGAATGTGCCTTCGGGTATCGGGACAGCCGGTTCAAGCGCGCGGACCGAGGGCGGTATGTCGTGCTCGAGGTCACGCTGCGGCTCGCTCGGGACCAGAAGCCACGAATTCGTTATCCCGAGCTGCAGCGTGCCGTTGCGGGCCTCGGCGGGCTCGACACGGTGACCGCGATAGAAGCTGTCGGCCTCGTGCGTCAGGCCGTGCTCGCATTGCGCCGCAGTAAGTCCATGGTGCTCGATCCAGCGGACCCGAACACGCGCTCGGCCGGCTCGTTCTTCACCAATCCGGTGCTGTCGGCCGCCGCCTTCGCCGACCTCGCGCAGCGCTGGAAGGAGATCCCGTCGTTTCCGGCGGACGGGGGCGTGAAGGTCCCGGCCGCGTGGCTCGTCGAGCACGCAGGGTTTCCCAAGGGATACCGGAGCGGGGCCGGGGCGGGGATCTCGACCCGTCACGCGCTGGCGCTGGTGAATCGCGGCGGCACGAGCGCGGATCTGCTGGCGCTGGCGGAGGAGGTTCGGGCCGGGGTAGAGAAACAGTTCGGCATCCGGCTCGCGTACGAGCCGGAGGTGGTGCGTTCCGAAACGTGAGGTGCGCTGGCGGGCCCGACGGGCCGGGGCATATTCTCGAGACCGTCCCGCTCGCGGAGTTATGCAATGCCCCGAATTGTTATGCGCGCCCAGCTGTTGGCGCTCGGGCTCGGCCTCGCTGCTTGCACCGAGGCACCCGCCCCCACCGCAGTCGGTCCCGCCTTCGCCACCCGCCCGCGCGGGCCGGCCGTCGTCGTCGTGGACGTGAGTCGTGACACGACCGCCCAGAACGAGACGCCGATCGCCGCCAACCCGCTCAACCCGAGCAATCTGATCACCGGCGCCAACGACTGGAACTTCAATGACGGTTGCGCCGTGAACGCCTCGTTCGACGGCGGCCAGACGTGGACTGCGACGCTGCCGAACGGGTTCATTCCGGGGGTAACCAGGTTCACGAACGATCCCAGCGTTCCCGGGACGGGATTCTTCGACGCCGGGGGCGATCCCGCGGTCGCCTTCGGGCCGGATGGCACGGGTTACTTCGTGTGCCAGGGATTCAACTTCACCTCGCCGTTCCAGATCAACCTCCTGCTGAGCCGGTCGACGGATGGCGGCCGCTCGTGGCTGAAGGGCGGGACGGCGGAGCCCCTCACGGTCATCGCGAGCTGGAATGGCAACGGGAAAACGAAGGGTTCGAACGGGCAGTTCACCGACCATGAAGCGCTGTGGATTGACCGCAGCCCGTCGAGCCCGTTCTATGGCTCGATCTACGTGACGTGGGCGCAGTTCAACGGATTTGGCACGCATTCCCCGGTGCTCGTGGCCTTCTCGCGGGACGGTGGACGAAGCTTCTCGGCGCCGATCAAGGTGAGCGCCGGTCCGATCCGCAACAATCAGGACCAGCGCATCGTGAGCGGGCCCGATGGCACGCTGTATCTCACGTTCGACAACGGTATCCAGGGCGGGAAGGGCACCGCGAACTACGTCGCGGCGTCGCGCGACGGTGGCGCGACGTGGACGGCGCCGTTCGCGTTCTACGTATATGCCAACCCGGTCTGCATCTTTCCTTCATTCTGCTTCAATATCCCGGTCGGCCCCTCGGGCACGCCGTTCCGAGGACCCGGCTCGTATCCGGCGCCGGCGTTCGATGCGACGCGCAACCGCGTGGAGGTCGTGTTCGCCGACCTCGTGAACGGTTTAGGAAGGATCTATTTCACGTCGGCCGCGGCGAGCGACCTGGGGCACTGGTCCCCGCCGGTGGAAATCGCACCCGGCACGGGTGATCGGTTCGGTGCCGAAATCAGCGTCGCCACGAATGGCCGGATCGATGTCATGTTAGACGACCGGAGCTACAGCGGCAACGCACTGGTCGACGTGACCTATGCGTCGAGCACGGACGGGGGTGCGACCTGGACGACGACGCGCGTCAGCACCGCCGGCTTCGATCCCGGCGCCTCGGGCGTGCCCGATGCGTCGAGCCCAACGGGGATCCGGCCGTTCATCGGGGACTACAACGGGATCGCGTCGCTCGCCGACCACGCCGTCATGACGTGGACCGGCGTCGCGCCGAAGACGGGGACCTTGAACGACAACCTGGAGATCTTCTTTGGGAGCGTGACGCCCTAAGCGGTCTTCCCCGCCACCTTCCCGATCGCGCTGATCAGGTCGTTGAAGTCGTAAGGCTTCATCACGGCGGGCTGGCCGCATTCCTCGAGAAAGCGGCGCGTCTCGTCGCGCGCGCGGTCGCCGGTGACGAAGACGAAGCGCTCGGCCAGCAGGGGACGCTGCTCGCGCAGCTGCTCGTACAAGGCCCGGCCGCCGAGCCGCGGCATCTGCAGGTCCGTCACCACCGCGTCGAAGCGGTCGCTCGCGGGCCCGAGCCGCTCGATCGCTTCGAGGCCGTTCTCGACCGCGACCACCTCGTGACCCTCGCGCTCGAGCAGCAGGCGCATCGCCTGGCGGTTCACCGCGTCGTCGTCGACGACGAGAATGCGCAGCTTGGGCAGCGAAGGCGTGGCGGCGGTGGCGCGCGCCAGCGGTGCCAGGACGCTCTTGGGGAGGGTCACCACGACCTCGGCGCCGCCTCCGGGACGCGGGCGGAGTCGCAAGGTCCCCCCCGACGACTGGGCCAGCGCGCGCGCCAGCGCGAATTCGATCTCGCCCCCACCCGCGCTCTGCGTGAAGCGGAACGGCGTCACGAGGCGCTGCTCCGCCTCGACCGAGAGCGGCGTCCCTGAGTCCCACAACGAGATCGTGAGCGAGGGTCCGGTCTCGCTCACCGCGATGCGCAGCTCGCGCGGCGGCTGGCTGTCGCGCAGCCGACGCAGCGCGAAGTCCAACAGCTTCATCAGCATTTCGGTGAGCTGCGCCATGGGGCAGGCGACCATCGGGAGCTCGTGAGGAATGCTCCGGACCAGCTTGACGCCCAGCTCCTTCAGCGTCCCTTCGCGCTCGGCGAGCACGCCGTTCAGCACGATGGAGCAGTCCGACGGCTCCGCCGCCCCGATGGGGTGCTGCGCCAGCTCCAGGAAGTGCTGTGTGATCTCGGCGGCCCGGCGCACTTCGCCGTGCAGCATCATGAGCGCCCGCGCGCGCTCGGGGTCGAGCGGGCTGCCGTGCAGCAGGTCCGCCAGCGCCCCGATCGCCGCGAGGCGGTTGTTGAGAGCGTTCAGCACGTTCGCCGAACCCTCGTCCAGCACCACGTGCTGCACTTCGGGGGGAGCGAAGCGCGCGGCGGGGGGAGGCGGGGCGACCGGCGGCGCAGCAGCGCGGCGCGCCGCCGCGCGCTGTCGGCCGATGATCGTCCCGATGAACGCGCCAATCAGCGCCCCGAAGCCGAACGCGACCCAGAGTTCCATGGGGCACCAATCTAGCGCACACCGGCGCGCGGCGCCGCATCGGTTGACCCCCCAAAGGGCCGATTCTACCTTTCTTCACCCGCCCTGGTGGTGAAACTGGTAGACACACTGTCTTGAGGGGGCAGCGCCGCAAGGCATCCCGGTTCGAATCCGGGCCAGGGCACTTTCAAGAGCTGGTTCGCTGTCGCAGCGAGACCCGCACGATGATGGCCATGGTGAGTGAGATCACCGCGCTGATGGCCGCCGTTAACCGTACAGACTGAGCGAATGCGTCCCGGGCCGTGTCGAGCAATTCGACACGGAGGTGGTGGGGTAGCTGTTGGGCCACCGAGAGCGCCCCGCCCAGCGTGGCCCTCGCGACCTCCGCCGCTTCGGGGGGAACGCCCATCGGGATCCCAGTAGCCATCATGCCACGGTACACCGCGACGCCGATGCTGCCGAGCACCGCGATCCCAAGCGCTCCGCCCAGCTCAGAGCTGGTCTCCGAGATTGCCGATGCGGCACCCGCCCGCTCGACCGGCGCGCTCCCGACGATCAGATCGGTCGCCAGGACGACCACCGGCGATAATCCCAGCGAATAGATGACGGACCCGATAACGATGGCCCCGAGCCCGGCGGCCCCGTCTACCTGAGTGAGCACTCCGAATCCAACGGCACCGACGACCAGCCCGACCCCTATCAGAGACCATGGGCGCACCCGGCGCGCGAGTACTGGGACCACCATGGAGCCCACGATGAACGCGGCCATCGAGGGCACCGTCGCCAGCCCTGCCTTCAATGGCGAAAGACCCAGCACGAGTTGCAGGTACTGCGCGATGAAGATGTACGCTCCAAATGCAACGAGTGTCGCCAGCAGATAGACTCCCAACGACGCACTGAAGGCGCGCGACCGGAACAGGTGGAGGTCGATCAGCGGGTGGGCCAGCAGGCGCTGGCGGCGCAGAAAAACGATGCCGACGACGAGGCCCGTCACCATTGTGAGGGCCGGTACCAACGCGAGGCCGTGCTCGGCGATCCGCTTGAGGCCGTAGATCACCAGAAGCACGGCGACGAGCGACAGCGCCGCACTGAACAGATCCAGGCGCTCCGCTGCGGGATCGCGAAACTCCGGGAGCAGCACCGGCCCGAGCACCAGCAGGAGCAGCATCACCGGCACCCCGATCAGGAACACCGAGCCCCACCAGAAGTACTGCAGCAGCACTCCGCCGAGCAGCGGGCCGATCGCGCCCCCGACCGAATAGCTGGTAACCCACACCCCGATGGCGACTGTGCGCTGCTGTGGGTCGAGGAACATGTTGCGGATCAAGGACAGGGTCGACGGCGCCAACGTCGCCCCCGCAACTCCGAGCAGCGCGCGGGTCGCGATCAGCATCTCGGCGGTCGTCGAGAACGCGGCGATCACCGAGGCGACGCCGAACGCCGCGGCGCCAATCAAGAGAAGCCGGCGGCGGCCGATGCGATCGCCCAACGTACCCATCGTGATCAGCGATCCGGCGATCAGGAAGCCGTAGATGTCGACGATCCACAAGAGCTGAGCGCTGCTCGGCTTCAGCGCCGCGCTGAGCTTGGGCACCGCCAGGTTCAGCACGGTCAGGTCCATGGAATAGAGCAGACAGGGAAGGGCGATCACCGCGAGCCCGATCCAGTCGCGGCGCGTCGCTTTGGGGCCGCTCACGCGGGCTCTACCGCCACCTTGATCCCGCGCCACCTTCCCTGACGGAACCGCAGCACGCTCAACGCACAGCGCGTGATGTGCCCCAGCAGGATGGCCGTCCAGATGTCGGCGGGGCGCAGGCCGCGCGTCGCCTGGAACAGGGCGCAGAGCCCGAGCGGCACCACGATCTGTGATACGATTGAGATGTACAGCGGTGACCGGGTGTCGCCCGTGCCCTGGAGTCCCCCGGTGTACGTGAGGGCGACGGTGACGAACAACCCCGAAACACTGAGGAAGCCGAGTAGCTGCACGCCCAGGCCGACGACCACCGGGTCGGTCATGCCGAACAGCCCGAGCAGCGAGTGCGGGATCGTGAGGAACAGGACGCCGATCGCGGCCGCGAGGCCGAGCCCGATCCCCGCCGCGACGTGCACGCCGTGCACGGCGCGGTCGGGACGACCGGCCCCCAGGTTCTGACCGCCCACGGTCGCGGCGGCGCTCATCAACCCCACCGACGTCCACGTGATGAAGGAGAACAGCTCGGTGTACCCCACCGCATAGGCGGCTTGCGCTTGGGCGCTCTGCGCGAGCGAGCCGATGAAACGGAGCAGCAGCACGCCCGCGATGTTCATCGCGATCCCCTGAACGCCGGTGGGCAGCCCGAAGCGGAACAGCTCGCGGATGATGCGCCAGTCGGGTCGCCAGCTCATGCCGCGGTGCCACGTCACCGGGAGCCGCCCGGAGAGCAGCAAGTATCCCGCGATGCCGCTCACGACGATCCCCGCCACCGTGGTGCCGACGGCGGCGCCGGCGGTGCCCAGCCGGGGAAGGGGCCCGAGGCCCGTAATGAACGCCACGTTGCACACGATGTTCAGAGCAGTGAGGAGGACACCGAGGCGCAGCGGCGTGCGCGCGTCGCCCGCCGCCCGCAGGGCCCCGCTCACCATGAAGAAGAGCAGCATCCCAAGGCTGCCCACGAACATGATACGCAGGAACGGCAGCGCCTCGGCCTGCACGGCGGGCGCGGCGTTCACCACGCCGAGCAGCGACGGCGCCAGGAGCCACCCCAGCGGGGCCAGCAGCAATCCCCACAACGCCACCGCGGCGAGGAATGCCTGGTAGACGGTGCGATTCACCTTGTCGCGTTCGTTGGCCCCGGCGAAGCGGGCGACCAGCACGCCCATCCCGCTGAACACCGACATCACGAACACGATGACGACGATGAAAATCTGGATGGCGACGCCGATCGCGGCGTTGCCGGCGTACCCGACGAAGTGCCCCACCAGGGCGTGATCGACCACGCCCTGGAGCCCGCCGATGAGGTTCTGGAGCATGGTGGGCCAGGCGAGCATCCAGACGGCGCGCGCGAGCGGACCCTCGACGATGGAGCGGTCGAGCGGCTTACTTCCCCCGCTTGGCATCCAGGCTCCATGGCCCCGGCCCGGCGGCGGAGATGTAGAGCCAAACAAAGCAGAACAAGATGGCGGGATGCCCCTGGTTCAGCACCGGCCAAAAGCCATGTGGCGCATGGCCCAGGAAATACGCGACGGCCATCTCGCCCGCGACGATGAAGGCGACCGGCCGGGTGAACAGTCCGAGCAGCAGGAACAGGCCGCCGAATGTCTCGAGAGTTCCCGCGATGCCGGGCAGCGACGCGATCGGCGCGGTGCCCCCGCCTGGCATGATGGCCGCCGGAAACGCGAACAGCTTGGCCGTCCCGAACTGCATGAAGAGAAATGCGGCCACGATCCGGAGGACGCTGAGCAGGTACGGTGCCCACGTCGGCCATTTCGCGGGGATGCTTGGAGCGGTCATGATACGCGTCTCACTTTCCCTTGGTTGAGTGGAAGGGGACCTGACCACCGGTGGACAGCCACGAGCCTCCCAGAATCAGCGCTAGTCCGGTGAGCGACGTGGCTCCCAGGTGCTCGTCGAGCACCACGACGCCGAGCAGGACTGCCACGACCGGG
>Ga0209472_1002153_pt1 | contig 11139 bp, 10 predicted proteins | sample GraSoiAngelo_130_FD_185887 | JGI IMG/M metagenome (GOLD analysis project Ga0209472, IMG submission 185887) | Grasslands soil microbial communities from the Angelo Coastal Reserve, California, USA - 14_0929_02_20cm (SPAdes) (version 2) | ecosystem: Environmental > Terrestrial > Soil > Grasslands ...
AGGCGGCGTTCAGATCCTGATGCAGGGCGGACATCATCCGAAACTGCCGTTCCAGTGGTATGTCGATCTTTTGCATCACATTCGGGAGAAATATCCGCACATCAATATTCACGGGTTTAGCCCGCCCGAATTCCAGCATTTTTCGGAAACTTTCCGGATGCCGCTGCGCGAAGTGATCTCCGACTTCAAAAACGCGGGGCTCGGATCAATTCCAGGCGGCGGCGGCGAAATTCTGGTTGATCGCGTGCGCAAAGAAATTTCGCCGCTGAAGATTAACAGCGATCAATGGCTGGACGTAATGCAGATTGCGCACGAGCTCGGATTGAGATCAAGCGCCACAATGATGTTCGGTCATGTGGAGACCATTGAAGACAGGGTCGAGCATTTGCGGCGTATTCGTGACCAGCAGGATCGCAGCGGCGGATTCACCGCGTTCATCTGCTGGACGTTTCAACCGCAGCATGCCGTTCTGAAGGTGAAGCACCCAACTGGCGTGACTGAATATTTGCGGACGCAAGCGCTTGCGCGGATTTTCTTGGACAACATCCACAATGTGCAAAGCTCCTGGGTAACGCAAGGTCCGGGGATTGGCCAAATCGCGCTCAAATATGGCGCGAACGATTTCGGATCAGTGATGATGGAGGAGAATGTCGTGAGCAGCGCAGGGACGACATTTCGACTAAATGCCACAGAGATTGAATCGCTCATTCGCGATGCCGGCTACGAGCCACGCCGGCGAAATAACTGGTACGATCTTTTGAACTAAAAACCGTGGCCGAGTTGGTTTGTGGACAAACCGCCTGCTTCCCCGGAAAATCTCGCCTTGACGATTGCCTTCTTATTTCCGATATAGCCGCCTGTCCCTCGTGGGCTCGTTGCGCGTGGGACTGCGCTTCTTAACTTATGAGACATTTTTTTCGCCAATCGGACGAACTCGTCCCGTGGCGAGCCGGATGGATGCGCCGCCCGCCGTTTGCAACCGGGATCGCGTTCATTTGCGTATTGCTCGGCGCCATATCGGCCCGAGCACAGAACCCCCAGGCAGCTCAGGGGCCTCCCATCATCAAGTCAATCGACGTGCAGTACACCGGACCCGGGACGGTCAGCAAGGAACGGATTCTCGCGCAAATGCGAACCAAGGTGGGCCAGCCGTATTCGGATCAGGTAGTCGAGCAGGATATTGAGACCCTTTACAAAACTGGCGCCGTTCTGAACGTTCGCATCTTCGCCCAGCCGGAAGGCAACGGCGTGAAGGTAATCGTTGCCGTGCAGACGCGTTCTATCGTCCGAGAAATCGAAATCGATGGAGCCGAACAGGTCAAGGCGAAAAGGCTGCGCAAAGAAATCAAATTGAAGCTCAATCAGCCGGTGAATGAACAACAATTGGATGAAGCACGCCAAAAAATTGTCGAAGTCAGGGACGTGGGTACAACGACGTTAGCGTTCAGTTTCGCGTCGATCCAATTGATGAGAAGCGGGGCACGGCACGCGTTGTTTTCACTGTCAACGAGGGGCTAAAAGGGGCTGTGCGCCAGATCCATTTTGAGGGAAACGAGCATTTTAGCGAGAAGGTGTTGCGCAAACAGATGAAGACGCGGGGCAAAACGCTCATTTACTTTCTCGATAAGTCCGGACGGCTGGATGAAGTGCAGTTGGAACAGGATCTGGACAAGATCCGTGAGTGGTACCAAAACCACGGCTATATCGATGTGCAAATCAAGGATACGCGCAAGGAACGCACCAAGAATGGTCCGATGATTCTCACGATCGTGATTGCGGAAGGTCCGCAATATCACGTGAGCAAGTTGACGATTTCGGGGGAGAAAGCGACAACGGAAGACAAGATTCGTGCCCTGTTGAAGATGAAGGAAGGCAGCGTTTATTCACCAAAACAGCTGCGCGACGATGCGAAAGCTGTGGCCGATGCGTACGGCAGCGGCGGTTATGTCGATCTTGTGGTTTTGCCGGAAGGCACGCCGGCCGGGCCCGCCCGGATCGATGTGCATTATAAAATCGAGGAGGGCGACCGCTCGTTTGTCGAGCGGATCAATATTGCCGGTAACACGCGCACCAAGGACAAGGTGATTCGTCGCGAGGTTCTCCTTGCGCCGGGAGACGTTTTCAACACCGTTCGCGTGGACACGACCAAGAAACGCCTGGAGAATCTCGGTTATTTTGCGAAGGTCGAAACTTACCCGGAAGATACGGACGTACCCGGCCGCAAAGATCTTACTATTCTGGTGCAAGAGAAAAGGACTGGTTCGCTCACGTTTGGTGGCGGATTCAGCACGATCGACAAGCTGGTCGGCTTCGCGGAACTCACGCAAGGCAATTTCGATTTGTTGAACTGGCCGGGCTTTACGGGCGCGGGTCAAAAATTCAGGTTGCGCATCCAGTACGGCACGCAACGAAAGGACTTCATTCTTGTGCTGACCGAGCCATACTTCCTCGATCGGCGATTGGCGCTGAGCGGTCAGGTTTTTTATGACGAGGCAAACTACCTGAGCGCGCAGTACGACCAGCGCAATTACGGGTTTGCGATCGAGCTGCGCAAACCGATCAACGCGTTTATCTACGCGACCCTAGGCTATAAGCTACAGGACGTTGATATTTTTAACGTGGACCCAAGTGCATCCGAGGCAATCCAATCGCAAGAAGGCTCCACTGTGGAGAGCGAAATCTTTAGCAGTGTTGTATTTGATCGGCGCGATAATCCCTTGCTTACTCGGCGCGGTCAGCGCGTTACTCTTTCGCCTTATATTGCCGGCGGTTTTCTCGGAGGCGATACCCAGATATACGGACTTGACCTCGAGGGGTCCCAATATTTCCCTTTTCGGTGGGACACGATCCTGCTCATCAACGGCGAAATCGCAACCGTTAGCACGTGGGGGAGCGGCAACCAGATTCCAGGGAGCAGCGACCAGGTTCCAATTTTTGAGCGGCTCTTTCTCGGCGGCTCAAATAATTTGCGCGGATTTCCGTTCCGCGAAGTCGGCCCGCAGGATCAGAACGGCGAACCGCTTGGCGGCAACTCAATGGCCCGGGCGACGGTGGAATTCACGTTTCCGATCATCGAAAAAGCGCGCGGTGCAATCTTTTATGACACCGGTTTCGTCAATAGCGATTCGTGGTCCTTTGGCTTCAATCATATCGCCTCTGACATCGGCATTGGGCTTCGACTTGATTTGCCAATTGGTCCGTTGCGCCTTGACTATGGATACCCCATCCAGCGCGACGGATACAACGGCGGTGGGCACTTCAACTTCAATGTTGGTTATCAATTTTGAACGAATATAGGTGGTTGCAGTCTAACGCGGTTCCCACCACCGTTACCTCTGTCTTATGAAGAAGCTTTTCTCTACAATCCTTGCTTTAATACTCTCCTCTCCCATTGCGGGGTTCGCGCAGGGGACGTTAAAAATCGGAACTGTCGATATGCAGCGCGCATTTAAGGAATACACCAAGACCAAGGACGCGGAGACGAAAATCAATGACGCCAAAAATGCGGCCAAGAAAGAATATGATGATCGGGCGGAGGCCTACAAAAAGGCTCTTGATGAAATCAATAACCTGAACAAGCAGCTCGATGCTCCAGCACTGAGCGCTGAGGCAAAAACCCAAAAAGCAAAGGAGCGCGACGACAAGATTGCCAACATCAAAAACATGGAGCGGGAAATCAACGACTTCCGTCAAACCCGCGAACGGCAGCTGCAAGAACAAGCGATGCGCATGCGAGAAGGTATCGTTAAAGAAATCACAGACGTAGTGATGGAAAAAGTGAAAGCTAACAATATGGATTTGGTGTTTGACAAGTCGGGCGTGAGTCTAAACGGCGTCCCTGTTTTGATGTACTCGCACGGCGATGTCGATTTTACGAACGACATCATCACCGTGCTAAACAAGCCGGGTCGGCCCACGAGTTCTCTCGAGAAGACGCTGGCCAGCCCCTCCCCGGCTCGACCTTCGAAACCTTAATTTTAAGTTCGACAATTCGGAAATACACGCGAGCTAAACTCGCGTGTATTTTTTCGTACAGATGAAAAGTAGACGCGCACATCGACAGGAGACGATCTGTGAGCGGTCGCAACCTGCGCAAATGTCCGTTCGAAGCCCGCTTGCGCGTCAAGCAAGATTTCGGGCAGGACAATGCATGGCGATCGTACTTTTCGCATTCTGCTCTGGCTCGCTCGCGGCGAATTGGCAGTCAACGGTCAGCAAGGAGCCACCTGGAGATTTTCCCGGGCTTCGGCCCCTCCATGCAACCTATCGTTTCGGGTGGTCAGGCCTTACGGCGGCTACCGGAGAGGTCCACTTTACAAAAACATTCGATGACAAATTTCAGCTCGTTGGAACGGGACGAACAATCGGCTTCGTCCGCGCCTTATGGAGGCTGGACGTGAATTATCGTGCGGTCGCCAACGCGGAGACGCTGCGCCCAATCGAGACCGAGCAAACAGAGAATTATCGATCAAAGAAAGTCGCCACCCACATCACTTTCACAAATAATGGTGTAACTTGCGCGAGGACGACAGGAGGCCAAGGCGGCTCTGCCGAAACAAAGACCCGCCAATTTAGTTTTCCCAATCTGTTCGAGTTGCACTCGGCCCTCCTTTATTTGCGTAGTCAGCCGCTCGGGGATCGTAGCGTTTACCGCGTTGTCGTCTATCCGGCCACTAATGCTTATCTTGCTACTATCACGGTGGTTGGCCGGGAAAAAATCTCGGTGCGCGGCGGCAGTTACAACGCACTAAAAGTCGATCTGCACCTTAACCGGATCGGCAAGCATTTCGAACTGGAGCCGCACCGGAAATTTCGTCGCGCCACGATCTGGGTCTCGGATGATGCCGACCGAATTCTGCTTCGCATCGAAGCGCAAGTTTTTGTGGGCACAGTTTTCGCCGAACTACAGTCGATGCATTTCGACAGCGCAGGGTCGTGATGGCATCAAAGATGGGATCCACTGAAAATTCCTGGGCTATTGGGGAATCCACTCGCCACGCACGGGCGGGCTCGGCGGAGGACGCATACGTTGCTGCGACGGATTGTAGCCCGGTTGGCGTGGCCGCGGCAACAACTGGAGCGCGGCAAGCGTTTCCAGATCAAGCCGGCCTGTGACAGGGAGGCGCGTCCGGGCTTGATAGGCGCGCAGGGACAATTCCATTCCCGGCCCATAGGCTCCGTCGATCTCACCTCGATAAAGCCCGCGGCGCGCCAGCGCTATCTGTGCGGAGAGTATTACATTCCGTTGCACATCGGGCGGGGCCGCCTCGTAGGGAGTGCCAGCAAAGAGTCCTCCTGGGAAAGTACCGGGGGTGACGCGGTTAGATGGATAAAGCTGTCGATCTTGCGGCGCGTTGGCGAAAGGCTGGACTGACGGGGGAGCCACTCCCGCTGTCTCGCCCGAAGATCGATCGCCTGGACCAGGCTCGCCAGGGCGGGGTGGCGGGCTAGACTTTGCCGCCGGTCGTGCAGAGCCAGAAGAATCAATTCCAAGGGAACGAAGCGTCTCACTATTGAGTTCACCGTTGACCTGGAGCCCGTTGCGAATTTGATAGCGGCGAATCGCGGCGGTCAGATTTGCATTTGTCTCGCCAGTAATCTCACCATAATAAAAACCCTGATCCTTCAGCGCTTGCTGCACGCCTTCGATCATTTGATCCGCTCGCACAAGCATAACCGATCCGAGGAAAATCAGTGCGGCCACTTGGTTTTTCATTCGATGTTTATTTTGACGGTCTCACTTTTTGCCTATTCAGCGCTTTCCCGGAAGCTGTCACCGCCAATGTTGACTGGCGCTGCTTTACTGTATCGCGATAACGTAAAATTCCGTCGGTAACGGCTGCGGCAAGTTGCTCGCGATAATCTTCGCTCGCCACCTTCGAAATGTCCTCCTTGTTCGTGAGAAATCCTCCTTCGATCAAAACAGCGGGAGAAGTCACGTTTGCGATGACAAAAAATTGTTCGGCCCTTGTGCCCCGATCCAAAGCTCCCGTGCGTGCGACGAGCGCTTCCTGAATATATTGGGCGAGACTTTGACTTTCAAAATTGGGCGAATCGAAAAGTGGCCGCCACAGGAAAGGCAACCACGAAGCCACAAACGACCCCGCAGTGATCTGGTGAGCGGCATAATACGTTTCCACCCCGCTGGAGACCGGCTTGTTGTCTTCGTTAAAATGAACGCTGACAAAAATGCAATTGCTTACTCGGTTGGCGAACGTCGCACGATCTGCAAGCGAGACATACGTATCACCCATGCGCGTCATCAGCGTTGCGATTCCTTCCGCTTCTAACAATCGATCGATCCGCCGCGCCACATCGAGGGTGAGATCTTTTTCAAGCACGCCGTTGCACATTGCACCGGAATCTTGCCCCCCATGGCCTGGATCGAGCACAACCACTGCGAAGGGCTCAGGTGTTGTGGGTGGCCGTGCGGTTTTCGCTCTTGTTGTGGGTCCCGGTTTTGGGATCCGCTGCATCCAGATGAAGGAGGCAATCATCAACAACAAGCCTGACAGAGCCAGTATGCTCCGGATCGCTGGTTTCATTTGTGATCTCTGAGCGAACATCTCTCTGCATATTTTAATCGCTAATCAAAGGGCGCAATTCCTTATCTGATAACGAACGATAACGAATTGCCCTGCTCTTATCGCGTTCAAGTATTCCCGCTTCGATTCCAGTATGGGCAAGCTGTTCTTGTAGATACTTCGAAACGGCAGCGCGCTCTGGCAGTTCCTTCGCGTCGGTTGTCTGTAAACTCATGTGCCCGATGCTCCAGGCGTCGAGCGCGGATTTGAGAGCCGCTTCCAAACTGGCGTCCGCGCCATGTTCAGTTTTGAGGAATGATTCCATCAGCTCCCTCGATTGCTGTGTGCCGCTGAGAACAGCGAAATCCTGTCGTGCTTGCGCGAAGGTTGCGCCGCTGGTTGCAATCTCACCGTCGTACTCCACCCGCAGAAACAAATCTTCCTCTGGTCGTTCTCCGACTTCCGCAAAAAGCATCCGCGCCAGATAAGGCGGGCCATACACTTGCTCAAATGCGCTCTTCATCACTGGACTGAGCGAATAATGCACCAGCCGCCGCAATGAAACATCCGTTGCCGAGCGGGTGAATCCTTCCGTGCTGGCCAGTTCGATGGCCCCCATCCGCAACCGCTCAATGTCTCCTGGATGACCGATTGCACCCATCGCAATCCGGTCGTAAATCTCGAAAATTTTCTGCCGTGTCTGGCCGAGTGTGAGAAACAAAATTCCGTCGTGATAACCGAGCGCTGCAATCGGGCTGCCCGAGGCAAGCTGTGCTTCGATGTACTCGCGGCGGTTGGCGATCGCCTCAACCCAACGATACGGCTCTTCGATCATGCAACCGTTTCTTTGAAGACGGCGGCGATTTTGCTCTCCGGCAAAGTGGTGATACCTTCACGCGATACAATTTTAATGAGCGGATAAATCTTTCCGCCACGATCGACGCCGCCGGTTGACGTATCGGATTCGGCAGCCGTATCGAGCGCACGCAATGCTATCGATACTGCTTCGTCTTCACTCAATTTTTGCAGCGGCTTCGCACGCCAGTTGTTTTCGTAATAAAGAATGCCGCGCACGGCGGGCGATCCCGATCCAGTTGCGGCGTAATCGGTCGCCTCGAATTGTGCGCCCATCGCATCGTAAAAATAGAGTCGCGCTTCGGGTTTTGGATGAGAATCGTAGGTCGCGAAAATCGGGACTACTACTCCGACGCCTTGCATGACGAATCCGAAATTGTCGCGCAATAGCTTGGACAGCGCGCGCACTTTCCCGTCGACGCTCATTTCCTGCAATTGTGTCCGCCGAAAGTATTGGAATGAGTGTTCAAGGACGCGCGCCATTTCCCATGCCGTCGCGGGCACGCCGGCGATGGCCATGATCGAATGGCGATCGATTTCCAAAACTTTGTCGGCACGATCGTAAACAACCGTGTTGCCGGCGGTCGCGCGCCGATCGCCTGCCACCAGCACGCCGCCTGAAAATTTGAAAGCGAGAATTGTGGTCGCCTCCGTGGGCTGCCACGATTTTTGGTGCGGCGTCCCACCCTGTGAATTAACAATCGCCGCCGGAGCAAGCAGACCTTTGCGTCGTAGCAGCGCGGGGAAATCGTCGGCTGCGCCAGAGAAATTCTGGTCAAACGCCACCAGGGACGGCTCCATTATTGGCCGGTGCGCTGGCGATAGCGCCTGGATTGATTGGGATCGACCTTGCGCATTTTTTTTAAAAGATCCTTCGTGTCCGGTCGCGATACGTCCGGCGAGCGTGGCCCGCCGCCATCGCCTTGTTTTGGGCCCCATGGAACCGGATCGACCGGCTTTTGGATGCGCTCAGGCATGAAAAAAACTTTAAGAGGAAATATTGGAAAGGCAAGCTGCGCGCTATTGTTGCCTGTTCCAGATGCTTGCCAGACAAACCTGCTAATGGCAAAGTTCGGGCTCGATGAAGCTTGCTGCGATTCTCTGTGCGACTTTTTTTTTCTTCGGCTCCTCGTTGTTTTGGACAGCTTCCGGCCAGACACCTACGCCGGAGCCGCTCAAATCGCTTGATGCTGGTCAACTCGAGGCGTTAGCAAAAAAAATCGACGAGCAAAACGCGAAGATCGACGCTCTCTCCCAACAAATCCTTAAACTCGAGCAGCAGGTTTCGCACATTCGCCCGGGCGTAATCATTGGAGAAAGCACGCCGTCAGTGCCGACGGGCGGTGCTTCGGGGGGATCTCCGCCCTCCCCGGTGAGCGGGAATACGCATACAGTCGCACGCGGTGAGACGCTTACCTCCATCGCCAAAATGTACAAGGTAAGCGTGGACGAACTGCAAAAGGCCAATAATATCGAAGATGGTCGTAAATTGCAGGCTGGACAAACGATCGTGATTCCAGGTTCTCCCTCGCCCGCGCCTTCTGCTTCGCCGCCAACTGATTGATGGGGCGCGGCCTCCGAGTCAGTGAATTAGACATGCAATTGCTCGTCGGGAGCAAGAATTGGCAAAGTCGCTATTTCTGCGGGCGTTTCTAGTTCAGGTTGCGCCGAAGCTTCAAGTAAACTCTGCCGGCACAGCCGCGCATATTTTCCGCCGAAGACGATCAATTCGCCATGCGTGCCACGCTCGATAATTCGGCCGTGATCGAGCACGAGAATTTGATCCGCGTGCACGATCGTTGAAAGCCGATGAGCGATGACGATGGATGTGCGGTGAAACATCAGGCGTTCGAGGGCTTCTTGAATCAGCCGCTCCGTGGCGGTGTCCACGCTGGCCGTCGCTTCGTCGAGAATCAAAATCGGCGGATCCTTCAGCAGCGCGCGCGCGATCGATAACCGCTGCTTCTCGCCTACGCTCAACTTCACGCCGCGCTCGCCGACGATGCTTTCCAAACCAGCTGGCAATCGCTCGATGAATGCCCCCGCATTGGCGGCGTCCACGGCGCGCCATAATTCCGCATCGCTCGCATCCGGCTTTCCCATCAAAAGATTTTCACGAATCGAGCCGTTAAATAAGAAACTTTCCTGCGTTACCACCCCCATCGCTTCGCGCAGGCTGTGCAGCGAGTATTCGCGGATCCGCCTTCCATCAATATAAATTTCACCTCTGCCAAATTCGTAAAAGCGCACGAGCAGACTCACCAAGGTCGATTTGCCGGCGCCTGTCGCTCCGACTAACGCGACAGTCGCGCCCGGCGGCGCATGAAAAGAAACGCCATTCAGCGCGGGAAGTCCCTCTGCATAACTGAAGCTCACCTCTTCATAGCGAATGTCGCCAGCGATTGGTCCTGAAATCCTCTTCTTCTCGATCCATCCCGGTTCGATTGGTTGATCGAGAATCTCAAAAACGCGTTCGCCGGCGGCGCGTCCGGCTTGCACAAGTTGATTGAGCTGATGCAACCGGCTGATTGGGTCGTATAGAAATGCCGTCAACATCAGGAACGCGACCAGATCGCCGATCTGCATTGCCCCTGTCAAAACGGCATGACTACCAAACCCAAGCACGAGCACTGCGCCGAATGCCTCAAAGATCGACATCGACGGGCTGTAGATCGCCCAAACCCGCATCACCACAAGCGTGGCCTGCCGCAACTGATCGCTCACCCGATTAAAGCGGCCGTGTTCTTCCTTCTCGCGCACGAAACTTTTTATCTGCCGAACTCCGGAAAGATTATCGTGCAGGAGCGCGTTCATGGCCGACGCCGCCCGGCGTTGCAAACGATAGCGGCGATGTGCTGTCAACGTGTAAGTGAGCGCGCCCGCGATGAGCAACGGAAACGGCGCCAACGCAAGGAGCGCGAGCTTTGAATTCAAATAAAACATCACTGCCATCACGATCACGATCTGTAGAACCGCCACCACGCCTTGCTCGATTCCATCAATCAGTACGCGCTCGACGGAGTTGACGTCCTCGATCACGCGCGTCATCAAGTCGCCGGTGGCGCGGTTGTCGAACCAGCGAAGCGGCAGCAACTGAATGTGCGAATAAAGATCGCTCCGCAGATCGAAGATGACTTTTTGCTCGAACGTGTTGTTCAAAACGATCCGCAACGCGTTGAATGCGTGTTGAAGAAGAAATGCGGCCGCCGCTACGAAAATCAGCGGCAGCAACTTGTCCGGCCGATTCGCCCGCACCACATCATCGATGATCCACTTCGTCACGCCCGGGAACACGATCACCGTCAGTGTGCTTAAGATTGCGCAGCTCAACGTCCCCGCGGCGATCCACGGGTAACGCTTTAAATAAGCAAAAACGCGCCAGACCGTTTTCATTGCGCGATCAACCTCACTGCGCGGGTCATCACGTCAAGGTAACGCATTCCGGCAGACGCCTGCCGAAACGAATGTTGCTCTGATCGGCAGCGTAGTAATCTTGGCCGATGCCCTGCGAGCTAAACCCGTTCTCCGATCGGATTCACATCGAGCAGCTTGAGGTTTTCAGTCGCATCGGAGTTCCCGAAGAAGAGCGCGCCACTCCGCAGCGATTGGCGGTCAGCATTTCCTTCTGGCTGTATCAGGAGGCGAGCGCCCTGGAGGACAAGATCGAGAACACAGTTAATTATTCAGCCGTCGCCGAAGAAGCGAAGAGTTTCGTGCGCGACCAGTCGGTAAATCTGATCGAGACGTTGGCCGATCGGCT
>Ga0209472_1002154_pt1 | contig 11139 bp, 10 predicted proteins | sample GraSoiAngelo_130_FD_185887 | JGI IMG/M metagenome (GOLD analysis project Ga0209472, IMG submission 185887) | Grasslands soil microbial communities from the Angelo Coastal Reserve, California, USA - 14_0929_02_20cm (SPAdes) (version 2) | ecosystem: Environmental > Terrestrial > Soil > Grasslands ...
ATCCAAAAGAAGCCAAACACCTTGTGGGATCAGATCGGTCGGGCCTACGGCTTGCTCACTTATGCCCATGCCATGACCTCGAAAGAAGCGCTTAACCTGCTTTCAGTGGTGAAGCTCGGGATTGATCTGGGCGCATTCCCGGAAGACAAGCGCCTGGCCATTGATCAACTCTTTATCGAAACGCAGCCCGCCCATTTGCAAAAGAGCACGCAGCAGAAGTTGAACGCGGAAGAGCGGGATCATTTCCGCGCGCAAATCATCCGCGAGCGTTTGAAATCCTTCCCCAAGCCTGATATTAGTAAAGTGGCGCGGGAGCCGGAACCCAAGGGTAATTCCGAGCCGGAGAAAAATGAATAACTTCACGCCACGCGCCCAGCAGGTCCTTCAACTTGCGCGTAAAGAAGCGGATCGCTTCAACCATAACTACGTCGGGACCGAGCATCTTTTGCTCGGCTTGATCAAGCTTGGCCAGGGTGTGGCGGTGAACGTTTTGCAAAAGATGGGACTCGATCTCGAGACCGTGCGGATGGAAGTGGAGAAACAAGTCGGGTCCGGTCCGGAAACAAAAATGGTGGGCAACATTCCGTACACGCCACGAGTGAAAAAGGTTCTCGCACTCGCCGGCAAGGAAGCGAAGGCGCTAAATCATTCATACGTTGGGACAGAGCACATTTTGCTGGGATTGCTGCGCGAAGGTGAGGGCGTCGCGGCGCGGGTGTTGAAGAGCCTCGAGATCGATATCGAGCGCACACGCAACGAGATTTTGAAGGAACTCGATCCGAATTTCACGCCGCCGGAAGGGGAGGCAGATGAAGCCGCCGGCACCGCGAGTGGCGGAAAAAAAGATGTAAAAACGCCGGCCTTGCGTGCGTTCGGGCGCGATCTGACTGACCTGGCGAAGAAAAGCGAGCTCGACCCGGTGATCGGCCGGAAAAACGAAATCGAGCGCGTCATTCAAGTGCTTTGCCGGCGCACGAAAAATAATCCGGTATTGCTCGGTGAGGCTGGTGTGGGCAAAACCGCTATCGTGGAAGGACTGGCGCAGGAAATTGCGACCGGCAACGTGCCGGAGCTTTTGCGCGACAAAAAAGTCATCACGCTCGATCTGGCATTGATGGTGGCGGGGACGAAATATCGCGGCCAGTTCGAGGAACGAATCAAAGCGGTGATGGACGAAATTCGTCGCAGCAAAAACGTGATCCTGTTCATCGATGAGCTGCACACGATTGTCGGGGCCGGTTCGGCCGAGGGCGCGATGGACGCGAGTAACATCATCAAGCCGGCATTGAGCCGGGGCGAGTTGCAATGTGTGGGCGCAACCACCTTGAACGAGTATCGCAAGTACATCGAAAAAGACGCGGCCTTGGAGCGACGGTTCCAGACCGTGAAAGTGGATGCGCCGACGGTCGAGGAAGCGATCCAGATTTTGAAAGGATTGCGGCCAAAGTATGAAGCGCATCACAAAGCCAAGCTGACCGACGAAGCGCTTGAGACTGCGGTGAAACTTTCCGAGCGCTACATCACCGGACGATTTTTGCCGGACAAGGCGATTGATGTGATGGACGAGGCCGGCGCGCGCGCGCGCATTAATGCGATGACCCGGCCGCCCGACGTGAAGGAGATCGAAAAAGAAATCGAAGTCATTCGCGGGGAAAAAGAGGGCGCGATCAAGGCGCAGGATTTTGAGAAAGCGGCCGGGCTGCGAGACAAGGAGAAACAAACCAAGGAAAAACTCGACACGATTTTGGCGCGATGGCGGGAGGAGCGGGAAGAAAGGCAAGTGACGGTGACCGGAGACGACATGATGCACATCGTCTCGAAAGTCACGGGCGTTCCGTTGCAACGAATGGAACAGAAGGAGACCGAAAAACTTCTCAAGATGGAAGAGGAGTTGAGAGGCAAAGTGGTCGGGCAGGATGAAGCGGTGATCGCAATTTCCAAAGCGCTGCGTCGTTCGCGGGCCGATTTGAAAGATCCGCGCCGGCCGATCGGCTCATTTATTTTCCTTGGGCCGACTGGCGTCGGTAAGACTTTTCTCGCGCAAACCCTGGCCGAATTCATGTTCGGCGACCGCGATGCGCTGATTCAGATCGACATGTCGGAGTACATCGAAAAGTTTACCGCGTCGCGGTTGATCGGGTCGCCTCCTGGTTATGTCGGCTACGAAGAGGGCGGCCAGCTTTCGGAAGCGGTGCGGCGACGTCCGTATTCTGTCGTCCTGTTCGATGAAATCGAAAAGGCGCACCCCGACGTGATGCATCTGCTGCTGCAAATTTTGGAAGATGGGAAAATCACCGACTCGCTCGGACGCAAGATCGATTTCCGCAACACCATCATCATTATGACGTCGAACGTGGGCGCGGAAATTTTGCGGCGGCAAACAACAATGGGTTTTGCCGCGACCAAACCGCTGGGCGAACACGAGTTCGAAGCGATGCGCGATCGATTGCTGGAAGAAGCGAAGAAAGTGTTCAAGCCTGAATTTATCAACCGGCTCGACGACATCATCGTCTTCCATCAGCTGACCAAAGCGGACCTGATGCAGATTGTGGAATTGGAAGTGGCGAAAGTTTTGCGCCGGGTAAAAGCGAAAGAAGTGCACATCGAGCTCGAGCAATCGGCCAAGGAGTTTCTGATCGAGAAAGGTTACGATCCCCAGTACGGGGCGCGTCCGATGCGCCGGGCGGTGGAACGTTATTTGGAAGACCCGTTCGCGGAGGAACTGCTGCGCGGAAATGTCAAAGGCGGCGATATTGTCCACGTTGGCGTTAACAACGGCAAACTTGTCTTCACGACCGCTGCTCCGGCAGGGAGTGAGGCGGCGAGCGCGAGCTGACAACTCACGCGCGCGGGTGTGCCTCGGCGTATGCCTTCTTCAATCGCTCGACCGTGACGTGGGTGTAAATTTGCGTAGTCGATAGACTGGCGTGGCCTAACAGGGCCTGGACGCTGCGTAAATCGGCACCGCGATCGAGCAAGTGAGTGGCGAAACTATGTCGCAATTTGTGGGGACTGATTGAGATCGGAATGGTGGTGAAAGGCAAATAGCGGCGCACGATTAACCAGATGGAACGGGCCGAAATTCGCCGTCGCGCTTTGTTAATGAAGAGCGGGCCGGCATGCACTTTCGCCGCCGCCCGATAACGCTGGATTGCCTCGAGCGCAGGCAATCCTACCGGGCAAACTCGTTCCTTTCTGCCCTTTCCGAAAACGCGGACCGACTCGGTGTAAAGATCGGCATCCGCGACATCGAGTGCCGCCAATTCACTCAATCGCAGACCGCTACTGTAAAATAGTTCCAGAACCGCAGCATCGCGCAGCGGCATCCAGGCTGGAGCAGCGGATTGTTTTTTCACACGCAGTGGGGCGGAAAGAAGCTCCTCCATTTGTTGCCGCGTGAGCACGATCGGCAATTGCTTTTGCAGCTTGGGCAACTGCACTTCTGCACTGGGATCGTGCGCGAGTTTTTTTCGGGCACGCAAAAATTTGTAAAAGGTGCGCAGGGCCGAAAACTGGAGCCGGATGTAACTGCGGGCCGCTTTTTCTTTCGAGAGATGAAAGAGATATTCGCGAAAATCGTCGGCCTGGCATTTCAGCCACGGCTTGGTCTTCAACTGTTCCCGAATCTTGGCGAGGGCACTCGCATACGCTTTCAGTGTTCGCGGCGAAGCGTTGCGCTCGACCGCGAGGAAGCGCAGGAACTCGTCGGCCAATAGATCACGTTTCTTCGACGCGCGAGCAGGAGGCGTCATTGAAATGGCGAATGACGAATGAGTCCGAGCCGGACGGGCGGAAATGACGAAGGAAGCACGAAGTGACAATGACGAAACAAGAACGCGTCTGGAATACGGCCACTTTGGGTTTCTGGCTTCGTCATTATTTCGTCATTCGTGCGTCGTCATTCCCTACAGCTGCGGTTTTTCGACTAGATAACGATTCACCCCGGCCTGAGCGCGCCCGGAAAACTGGCTGGAAAAAATCGGCGGCGGATTGGTCGAGATCAGCTCGTAATTTTTCAGGACGAATTCCGGATAAATCGTGTTACTGGCGGGCTCGTAAACCTTGTCGCCGCTGAAGTAACCATAGAGTTTGTATTCGTAATTGTTGTCGCTGCCGAAGTCGAGTTTCTGGCGATCGGGGGCGAGTTTTTGCTTTTCATTCAGCATGACGAGTTGCGATTCACTCCACGGTTGGCCCGGGCGCCTGATATAACCCCAGAACTTGAAATCCGGTTTATAATAGCGGCGTCCGATAAAATAATCGCCCGGCATTTCCGCGGCATATTTTTGGACCATCGCCACTTTCGCCGCTTGAATGCCGGGAGGCGCGGTTTCGCAGCCGGCCAGAAGCAGGAGCGGGAGAAAAGCTCCGAGCAAGGGAAAGACGCGCCTCATCTGGCAGAATGTGTTAACCAGCCGGGGCATGAACGCAACGCCGTTTTAAGCTTTTGCTTTCGCAGGCGCCTTCGTAAATTTGGAGAATGATCGAGCTTGAAGTTTACGCGGCCGGCTTGCGCAACATCGACAAAATCCTCGAACTCGATCACCAGCTCGAGACCATCCCAGGGTTGCGCTACAAAGTGGATCGCAGTCACGATCTAGTTTATCTGGAAATGGAAGAGGCCGGGATTACGCTGCGCGAGTTGCGCGCGATGTTTCGCAAGATCGGACTCGAACCGCGTTTTATCGGCGCGGTGCCGGATGAATTGCGTGCAAAATCAAAGACGCAACCGCTCGCTTCCTGATCGCGGAGATTGGAAAATGGGGCTTGGGCGAAAATGATCGTGCGTTTTTTCATTGCCATTGGCGCGCCCCTGGTCGTTTTCGTCCGCTATCTGGGCGAGGTTGTCTTGCTCGCCGCCGATACCTTTCGTTCCGCTTTCACTCACCGATTACGCTGGCGCTTGTTCCTCCAGCAAATTGTCGAGATCGGGTTGTTATCCCAAGTGGTCGTGATTGTGACCGGCGGCTTCACTGGCGCCGTTTTCGCCGCCCAAACCTATTTTCAATTCAACAAGATCGGAATGGGCTCGGCCACTGGCGCTGTCGTTTCCGTAGCAATTTGTCGTGAACTCGCGCCGGTGCTCTCGGCCTTAATGGTAAGTGGTCGTGTCGGCGCGGCTATGTCGGCGGAAATCGGGACGATGAAAGTGACTGAGCAAATCGATGCCCTTCGCGCCCTCGCGGTTTATCCGGTCGATTACCTGGTCGTTCCGCGCGCGCTGGCGATGATGATTTCGATGCCATTGCTGACGGCGGAATGCATTGGCTTTGGAATTATCGCGAGCTATCTCATCGCCATCGTGGTCCTGGACATTAACGGGACATATTATCTCGACAACATGGTTCGCTGGACCCGGATGCGCGATCTCATCATGGGAACATCGAAAGCCTTCGTCTTCGGCATCCTGATCGTTTTCATCTGCTGTCACAAGGGATTGACCACGCGCGAAGGGGCGGTGGGGGTGGGGCGGGCCACGACGGAAGCGGTGGTGGTTTCGTCGCTGGCGGTTTTGATTTCGAACTTTTTTCTGACCATGGCGCTGAATATTGTTTATCCGGCAGGGTATCAATAGAGAAGACGGTTAAAATGTTAAAAGAGTTACATTGTTAAAACGGAGGGCGTCCCTGTTTAACGTTGTAACTTTTTAACGATTTAACGCCCTGGGCTGGTTGATGGTTGATTGTTGATGATTGAGGGAAAGATTGGCGTTGATCATGCCGATCAAAGACCAATCATCAGCAACGAGCAATGGTGCGATGATCGCGGTGCGCGATTTGTGCAAGTCCATCGGCGGGGAAGAAATTTTGCGCGGGGTCGAGCTTGATGTCGCGGTTGGTGAAACGCTGGTGATTATCGGGCGAAGCGGAGGCGGAAAATCAGTCCTGCTCAAGCATCTCATCGGATTAATGCAACCGGATGCGGGCGAGATCTGGGTCTCGGGCAAGAATATCATTGGGATGAGCGAACGGCAGCTGACCGCGATCCGGCAAAAAGTGGGCATACTTTTTCAAAGCGGGGCGCTTTTCGATTCCATGACAGTGGAAGACAACATCGCATTTCCGCTGCGCGAGGCGGGTATGCGCGATGTGAAGGCGATGCGGGCGCGAGTCAACGAAGTGCTGGAGGTGGTTGAGCTGGAAGGCGAGAACGCGAAGATGCCGGAAAGCTTGAGTGGCGGAATGCGCAAACGTGTCGGCCTCGCACGCGCCATTATCCGCCGGCCATCCTGCGTGCTCTACGACGAACCGACATCCGGGCTCGATCCCGTGGTTTCCGATAGCATCAATCGGCTGATCCGGCGTTTGCAGGAACGTTTTCAAATGACGAGCGTCGTCGTCACTCACGACATGAAAAGCGCGGTGCACGTCGGCGATCGCATTGCTTATTTACATGAAGGTCGCGTCTATTTTCAGGGCACACCGGCTGAGTTGAAACAATGCGATGATCCGATTATTCAGGATTTTTTGCTCGGCCGCTCCGAATCGGCAACGCATTGAGAAACAGAAAACCTAGCCCACGACCCCGAATCGGCGAAGCCGCGCGCTGTAAAATTCATTTTTCGTTTTCTGATCCGGTTAGATTAACGTTATTCGTTTTATATGAATCGCGACCGCGCTCTTGAACTTAAGGTCGGCATTTTCGTTGCCATCGGGCTAGCCATGATCTGCGGGTTTGTGGTGCGATTCGGACGACTGGGGGAGGGGATCAAAGCTTATTATAATTTGACCATTCGCTTCAAAGACGCCAGCGGCTTACTCAAGGGATCGGATGTTTTGTTCAGTGGTGCCAAAATCGGGCGGGTCGGGGGCGGGCCGCGATTGGTTTCGGAGGGCGAGGGCGTGTTGGTCCAGCTCCGGATCTATGATTACGTTAAAATCCCGAAAGGGAGCAAGTTTACAGTGGGTAGCTCCGGGCTGCTTGGCGACCGTTTTGTTAATGTGATTATGCCACCAGCTCCGGCGAAGGAATTTCTGCCGAAGGACGCTGTCATCGATGGTGCACGCGAGAGCGGGCTTGACGACCTGACCCGCGAAGGCAGCCAGCTAATCGAGGATCTGCGCGGCACTGTGCAAAACATCAACGGCACATTCACACGATTGAATACGGAAGCGCTCTCGCCCGAAGCGATGCAGAATTTACGCACAAGCATCGATCATTTGAACGAGACCACCAGCGCGTTGGCGCAGTCTTCCAAGAAACTTGATGGCGTAGTCGAGAAAGCCGACGCAACCATGGCGTCGGCGAAAAAAGACGCGGATGATTTGCACGGGACAATTGGGGAAGCGCACAAGACTTTTTCCGCAGCCACCCAATTAGTGCGCGAAGCGACCAATGGAAATGGTTTGCTTGCCAGCTTGATTAGGGATTCTGATATGGCCCGTGATCTCCGGGCCTTGGTTGCGAATTTGCGGGCACACGGCGTCCTTTTCTATCGTGATTCCGCGCCCAAGGTCGTACCATCTCCTTCGCCAGCAAAACGCCGCAACTCTCCTTGAAAAATGACGCCGCTTTTTACCGTTAATCTTCTGCGGGTGCTATTCGTGACCTTTTGCGGGGTCATTGGCGCGTCAATTTCCTCTGAACTACTCGATAGCACCCTGCCAGGTTTGCTGGTCGGGTTTGTCCTCGGCCTGCTCGTCGTCCTGGTGGACAGACTTTTGAAGGGAATTTCTCTGCGGGCATTTTCGTCGGCGACCTTCGGTCTGTTGCTTGGCCTTATTTTCGCCAGTCTCTTGAGCGGATCGCAAGTTTTGCGCTTTCAATCGGAAACCGTTCAGTGGTCAGTACGCTTGGTTGTTTACGTAGTCTTCGCCTATTTCGGGATGATGTTGGCGATGCGGAGCAATCGGGACGAATTCTCGCTCCTCATTCCGTATGTCCGTTTTACCCGCGAAACGGTGGAGCACGAACCGCTCCTCGTCGACACCAGCGCGATCATCGACGGACGCATCGCCGAGTTATGTGCGACCGGTTTCGTTAGTCGCGCGCTGATCGTGCCGCGCTTTGTCCTGACCGAATTGCAAGCGCTGGCCGATTCGCGCGAACCGATTAAGCGGGAACGGGGCCGGCGCGGTCTCGACATTTTGAATCAGTTGCAGCGCTCCCGCGAAATCGAGCTAACGATTCATGAGAGCGAATCGGGCGAAGGCTCAGTCGATGACCGACTGGTGCGAACAGCAAAGCTTTTGCAGGCACGTCTGCTCACGAATGATAATTCGCTCTGTCAGGTTGCACGTTTGCAGCAGGTAGGCGCGCTGAATTTGAATGACCTGACGCGGGCGCTGCGGCCGATTGTTCTTGCCGGTGATGAGATGGAATTACAGCTGGTGAAGGAAGGGCGCGATCCGCACCAGGCAGTTGGTTACTTGCCCGATGGAACGATGATCGTGATCAATCACGCTCGCTCGCTCATCGGGAAGACAGTGAAAATTGTGGTCTCAAGTACTCTACAAACGGCCGGTGGCCGTTTGATTTTCGGGGAGCTGAAAGCTGGCGCCGACCAAATCAGTTTTGTCCGCTAAACACGCTGAAAAACGCCAAAATCAGCTTAACGAGGTTAAGCCTGGGATGATCGAAGCGGCGACGAAGAATGCTCGGATTGCCTCCGACCAATTCGCTCGCGATTCGCAGACAACACTGGGTAAATTACGAACCGCCTCGCGGGGCTGATTCCAAGTGGAAAATCGATATGGGGCGACGCCTGAACGGAAAACCATGCGGGTTGTGGTTGATGTGAATTATGAGGTCAAGTGATTTGACGGCCTGGGCCAGTCGATTGTTGAATTCCTAATCGGCGGCGAATTTCCATCTTCGCTCAAACCTTCAATGCGAATCAATTTCTCGCGCGATTTTTGACCGCGCTCCAGCACGATCGCGTGCTCCGCGATTTCCAATTGTTCAGCCAGGAAATTGAGTAACGCTGCGTTGGCCTTTCCTTCTATTGCCATCGCGCGCAGCTTGATTTTAATCGCGGCGCCGTGCGTGCCCACCACCTGGTTGATCTTCGCCTTTGGAACGATGTGAAAATGAAGAATGGGCACGGCTAACGGTGGCGGCGGTCTACGACTGCGGGATTGGTGAGATTTCCGGCGGTCACAGACCGGCCCTACAGCCCCACGGCAGCACGCACGCGCTTCATCACTTCATGCGCGATTGCGTTTGCGCGTTGAGCGCCTCGCTCCAAGACATCGTCAATGTAATTTTTGTCGCGTAAAATTTCGTCGCGCCGTTTTCGCATCGGCGCAAAGTAATCCCACAGTTTCTCGAACAGCTGTTTTTTGAAATCGCCGTAGCCCCGGCCGCCTTTACGAAACTGTTCCCGCATTTCCTGGACTTCATCCTTCGAAGCAACAAGTCCGTAAAGTTGCATGATGGTCGATGCATCCGGATTTTTTGGCGCTTCCACCAGCGTCGAATCAGTCACAATGCTCATCACTCGTTTCCGTGTTTCCTTTTCGTCGCCGAAAATGTCGATGGTGTTGCCGTAGCTCTTGCTCATTTTTTGACCGTCGATTCCCGGAACAACTTCTGTTTGCGCCTGAATACGCGGCTCCGGCAACTTCAAAACTGGCTCCTTCCGCGCCGATCCAAATGTTTCGTTAATTCGCGCCGCGATGTCGCGGGTGATCTCGATGTGTTGCTTTTGATCTTTCCCCACCGGGACGATGTCGCTGTCGTAAATTAAAATGTCGGCCGCCATCAGCACCGGGTAGGTGAATAAGCCAGCCGCTGCGGCCGCTCCGCGCGCGACCTTGTCCTTATAAGAATGCGCCAGCTCGAGTCGCGAGACCGGCGTTACTGTGGAAAGAATCCAGGCCAGCTCGGTCACCTGCGGCACATCGCTTTGCAAAAAAAGCGCCGCTTTATCGGGGTTCAATCCACAGGCCAGGAAATCGAGCGCCACTCGGCGGCTGTTTTCGCGCAAAGCGATTGGATCGCGCAGACTGGTGAGGGCGTGGTAATCGGCGATGAAGTAGAGCGCTTCGCCTTCGTCCTGCAATGCGATCGCCGGCCGCATCATGCCAAAGTAATTGCCGATATGCAGAATGCCGCTCGGTTGTATGCCAGAAAGAATACGCATCGGTTTTTTCATCCGCCCAATACGCTAAAAGAGGCTAAAAATCCGAGAAATTGCAGCAAAAAGTTTGGCCCACGAAACACGCCGAATACGCTAAAATGCGAAACGTTTCGGCCATATTTTCTTTTTTAGCCCTTATTTGGTGTGTTTAGCGGATCGTTTTTAGCAAGCAAGGAACACAGACTTTTGACTCTGTGCGTCCAGCGGAGTTTTACTCCGCTGACTATGCCATGTGGTGGCTGCTAGCAGCGGTTAAAAACCCGCTTGGCGCACAGGCCGCAGGCCCGTGTTCCAAGCTGCCGAGATGAACAGGCTGGCAGCCTGCGCTCGCCGGACCAGCTTTGCGCGAACAGTTTCACTCAGAATCCCTGGCTAGAGATTTCTCGACTTCGTTCGAAATGACAAGTTGTCGAAATTGCTCGTCAGCCACGCCGGCCTGAATTAGAAGAACACTCCACCATGCCCGCTCCCGCCAAGCCCGTTTCCGTCGTGACCGGTGGCGCCGGATTTCTCGGATCGCATCTGACCGATCGCCTGTTGGCCGAAGGGCATCGTGTCATTGCGATCGACAATTTGGTCACCGGGAATGCTGCCAACATCGGGCACTTGGCCGGCAACGAAAACTATCGATTCGTCCGGCACAACGTTTCCAATTTCATTTTCCTGCCCGAGCAAAAGATCGATTTCGTCTTCCATTTTGCCTCGCCTGCCAGCCCGATCGATTATCTTGAGCTGCCGATACCGACCTTGAAGGTGGGCGCGCTCGGGACTCACAACACACTCGGCCTGGCCAAGGACAAGAAGGCCACCTTCGTTCTCGCCTCGACTTCGGAATGCTATGGCGATCCGTTGGTGCATCCGCAAAAGGAAGATTACTGGGGCAATGTGAACCCCATCGGCCCACGCGGCGTGTACGATGAGGCCAAGCGTTTCGCCGAAGCCATGACCATGGCCTATCACCGCTATCACGATGTCGATACCAAGATCGTGCGCATTTTTAACACGTACGGACCCCGCATGCGTTTGCACGATGGACGGGTTGTGCCCGCATTCATCGG
>Ga0209472_1002165_pt1 | contig 11103 bp, 9 predicted proteins | sample GraSoiAngelo_130_FD_185887 | JGI IMG/M metagenome (GOLD analysis project Ga0209472, IMG submission 185887) | Grasslands soil microbial communities from the Angelo Coastal Reserve, California, USA - 14_0929_02_20cm (SPAdes) (version 2) | ecosystem: Environmental > Terrestrial > Soil > Grasslands ...
CTCTTGTGGCGATCGGCGCGCTGCTGCTGTCCGCCTTTGCGTTCGGCAAAACGTTCGAAGGCCCGTATCTGATTCTCGCGCTGATCGTATTCTCGCTGACCTTTCACGGAACCCCAACGAAAGGCACCAGCCTGAGAGCGCTCGCCGGTGACGTCGCGTCAAGCTGGTTTGTCGTCGTCGCACTCCTGTTGCTTATCGGTTGGGCGACGCGAACGCTCAACTCCTTTGATCCGCGCGTCATCCTCGCGTGGGTATTCGCCGCTCCGGTCGCGTTGTTCGCCGCGCGAGCGCTCATGCCCGTAGTTCTGCAGCGCCTACTCGCGGCGGAGGGTGTGCAACGAGTCGCCGTCATCGCAGGTGAGGGCGAGCTCGGGCGCAAGCTCGCCGAACGGATCCGAGGCACCCCGTTTCTCGGCATCCGCTTGGCCGGTTTTTTCGACGATCGCAGCCCCGAGCGCCTCGGCAGCGCCGAGCCCGGCGAGACTCTCGGAGCGCTGGATCAGGTCGCGCCTTACGTAAAAACACATCATGTCGATCTGATCTATATCACGCTCCCCATGGCTTCGCAGCCCCGCATCCTCAAGCTGCTCGACGAGCTGCACGACACGACAGCCTCGATCTACTTCGTCCCGGACATCTTCCTGTTCGATTTGATCCATCAATGGTCTGATCAAGCGCGCGAGCGACATCGTCCTCGCATCGGCGATCCTCGCCTTGATCTTGCCACTCATGCTTGTCATCGCAATCGGCGTAAAGCTGACTTCTCCCGGGCCGGTGCTGTTCAGGCAGCGGCGCTACGGGCTCGACGGCAAGGAGATCGTCATCTACAAGTTCCGCACGATGACCGTGCTCGAGGATGGGAACGTGATCAAGCAGGCCACGCGCAACGACGGACGCGTGACCGGCCTCGGCGCGCTTCTGCGGCAGACCTCGCTCGACGAGCTGCCGCAGTTTTTCAATGTGCTCCAGGGCCGCATGAGCGTCGTCGGCCCGCGCCCCCACGCAGTGGCGCACAACGAGATGTACCGCCGGTTGATCAAGGGCTACATGATCCGGCACAAGGTCAGGCCGGGAATCACCGGGCTGGCTCAAGTCAACGGTCTGCGCGGGGAGACCGATACGCTCGACAAGATGCAAGCCCGCATCGAGCATGATCTCCATTACTTGAGAAATTGGTCGCTGCAGCTCGATTTGCAGATAGTGGTCAAGACGGTCTTTGTCCTGCTCAGAAAACAGGATGCCTTTTGAGGGGCTCGGCGCGCGCCCTCCCGAACGAGCGGTGCCGGCTGCAGAGAGCATAGAGCGGGCGGAAAACCCCGGGCGGGAGCGCGGGCCTCAGGCCGGCTGGCGGCGGAAGCGGTAACCCATTCCGCGCACGGTCTCGATCAGACCTTCGTGGCCGCTGGGGGTGAGGACCTGTCGCACTCTGCGGATGTGGACGTCCACGGTGCGCTCTTCCACAAAGACGTGATCCCCCCAGACTTCGTCGAGAAGCTGGGCGCGGCTGTAGATCCGATCAGGGTGAGTCATGAAGAAATGCAGCAGCCGAAACTCGGTAGCCTTGAGATCGATTTTTTGACCGTTACCGGTAATACGATGCGCGGCCGGATCCAGCCTTAAGCCCGCGATTTCCACGACCTCGTCGCTCAGGAGCGGCGCGCGCCGGCGTATTACGGCCTTGATTCGCGCGAGCAACTCGCGCGGGGAGAAGGGCTTGGTGATGTAATCATCCGCTCCTGCCTCGAGCCCCGTCACCTTGTCCGTTTCCTCTGTACGGCCCGTCAACATGATGATCGGAATGTCCTTGGTGCGTTGATCGGTGCGCAGTTGCCTCGCAAAGCTCACTCCGGTCGCGTTGGGAAGAATCCAATCGAGGAGCACCAAATCCGGCAGTACCTCGCGGATGGCCGCTACGGCCTCGGGCACGCTGGCCGCGCGCATCACCTTGTGCCCGGCACGCTCGAGGTTCACCGCGATCAACTTCTGCGTGATGGGTTCATCTTCGACTACAAGTATGGTGCCGCCGCCCATGATCTAAATGGCTCCCTTCAACAGTAATCCGACTGGCGAAATCATGATAGTGTGCCGGACTTCCGCTCACCATACCGAAGGCTTGATTTTGGTGGCGCATCGGTGACTTGGTGTAGCTGTGTGGCTACGCGCCTAGACGAGTTGTTGCTTGACGGCATAACGGACAAGCGCAGCGTTGTCCGTCAGCTTCAGTTTCTTGAGAATGCGGGCCCGGTAGGTGCTGATCGTGCTCGGGCTCAGGAACATCTCCGCCGCAATCTGGTTGATCTGCTTGCCCGACGCGAGCAGCCACATCACCCGGTACTCGCGGTCGGAAAGAGACTCGTGAAGAGGTTTTTCGGCGTCGGGGGCAAGATCGGTTGCCAGCTTCTCCGCAAAGTTCGCGCTGACATACTTGCCCCCGTTCGCCACCTTGCGGATGGCAGCCGTCAGCTCCTCGCCGGCGCTTTCCTTGTTGATGTAGCCGGAGCCGCCGGCCTTGAACACCTGTGCGGCATGAGCCTCTTCAGGGAGCATGCTCAGAACGAGGACCGGACGACCCGGGTGCCGGCGTTTGATTTCCTTGATCAGCTCTACCCCGCTTCGGCCGGGCATGGAAAAGTCGAGAACGGCGACGTCCCAGTCGAGCTTGCGAACGAGCTCGAGGGCTTCATCACCGTCCTTGGCCTCGCCGACCACGTCCATGTCGTGCTCCGCGGCAAGGATCTCTTTCAGACCACGCCGAACGACCGCGTGGTCGTCCGCGATTAGAATTCTCATGGCGTCGCCTCCCCGGAAGCGATTCCCACAACACAATCGGGTTGCGGCACTGGGTCGCCGCAGATGCCGTCAAATTCTACTTCAAGCCCAAGGGGATTGACACTCTCACCTTTGTCCCCTTGTTCTGAGCGCCGGTGATTTCGACGGCCCCGCCAAACGGAAGAACACGCTCCCGCATTCCCAAGAGCCCCAGCGATTTCGGGTCGTAAATCGCGGATTCCGCGATGCCTTTGCCGTTGTCTTCGACCGTCAACACCAGAGCGCCGGATTCTATCTGCATCGTGACATCGATCCTGGTCGCGTTCGCGTGCCGCGCGACATTCGTCAGCAACTCCTGAAAAATACGGAACGCCGCCGTCGATCGTTCTTGATCGAGCACAGGCGCGTCCGAGAACACCGAGACTTTGCATCTGATCCCGGTGCGCTTGCGGAAATCTCCGGCCTGCCACCCGATGGCGGCGGTCAGCCCCAGATTGTCCAACACTCCCGGCCGCAGCCGCGAGGCGATCTTGCGCACGGACTGGATGGTGTCGTCGATCAACCCGGACATCGATTTCGTCTTCTCGAGGAGCACCCGTTGATCACCGGGCAGCCTGTTCGCCACCCAGGTCAAATCCATTTTCAACCCCGTCAGCGACTGACCGAGCTCGTCGTGAATCTCTCGGGCGATCCGCGTCCATTCCTCCTCGCGCACGGATTGCAAATGAGCCGCCAGAGCGCGCAAATTCTCCTCCGACTTCCTCAGCCGCTCTTCGGCCCGCGTGCGTTCGGCTATCTCCCGCATCAATACGGCATTCTTGTTGTAGAGATCGACGAAAACCGACAACTTCGATTTCAGAATTTCCGGAACGAGGGGCTTGACGATGTAGTCGACGGCCCCGGCCTCGTACCCGCGAAACACCGAGTGCACGTCTTCGTAGGCGCCGGTCAGGAAGATGATCGGGGTGTCCCGCGACCGTTCGCGCTCCCTGATCAATCTGGCGGTTTCGAACCCATCGACCCCCGGCATTCGCGCATCCAGGAGAATCGCCGCGAAGTCCTCCTTCGAGACGCATTGCAGAGCTTCTTCGCCCGAATGTGCAAGAACGACTTTTTGTGTCTCGCTTTGCAGGAGTTCTTGCAAGGCAAAGAGACTCCTCGAGTCATCATCGACGATCAAGATGCTCGCTTGGGATAGACTCGTATTCACCGCTCCTCTCAGGCCGCCGCCAAGCGCGCGTTGTTTCTGCCGGGGTGCCGCCCGAGCCCAAGCTCGCGGCCGCCCTTTGCTGCGCGCCCCGGGCGTCAGATCACGCGGATCTCGGGCAGCGGGAAGCCGTTAAAGCCGCTCGCGTAGGCCGTGGTGTAGGCGCCGGCGTTCCTGAGGTAAATATAGTCGCCCTCCTGCAGATCGGAAGGGAGCGGCTCGTCGCGCATCACCACGTCGATCGAATCGCAGGTCGGTCCCGCGACGTTCCAGGGAATGTCCGGTCCGGAGCGGTCGGTGCGGATCTTGTACTTGAGCCCTTCGGCCGTCTCGATGATGCCACCGAAAAGCCCCGCGTCCAGATGCATCCAGCGCTTGTTCGCGCGGGTCGCCGTCCCCATGATGCGGCAGACGAAATAGCCGGCATCGGAGACCAGGAATCGGCCCGGCTCGGCGATCACCCTCACCGCGGCAGGGAACCCTTCCAGCGCCCGGTTGACGACCTCGCCGATCACCTCGATCGCCGGAATCGGCTTGACGTGCCTCACCGGGAAACCTCCGCCGATGTTCAGAAGCCGCGGATTGAGCCCCGCCTTCTGCATCTGGTCGAAAACGCCGCGCGATTTTTCGATGCCGACGCGCCAGTTTTCAGGATTGCGGCACTGCGAGCCCACGTGGAAGGCGACGCCCGCGAGGTCGACCTTGAGCCTCGCCGCTGTCACGACGATGTCGCGCATCTCGGAGGGGTGCGCGCCGAACTTGCCGGCCAGGGGCCAATCGCTGCCGATATTGGGCGTGTCGATGCGCAGGTACAGCCGGGCGTCCGCCTTGATCGACTGGATTTTCTTCAGCTCCTCGACCGAGTCGATCACGTACCAGAGGACGCCCCTCGAGCTCGCATGGGCGATCTGGTCGCGAGATTTGACCGGATTGGAGTAGAAGACATCGGCCGCGGGAACGCCCAGGGCGAGCAGGAGATCCAGCTCGGCGATAGAAGCGATCTCGAATCCCGCACCTTGCTCGAGCATGAGCTTGAGAATGCGGGGATCGGGGTTGGCCTTGACTGCGTAGTGCGGTAGCACACGCGGCATCGCCGCCGTGAAGCGCCGCGTCTTCTCGCGGACGATGGTGGAATCGATCAGGAGAAACGGCCTGTCGTAGCCGTCTTTGACTGCCGCCCGGACTTTCTCGAAATCCAGGCTCGACTCGGGGTGCGAGTCGAAGAGGTGGGTTGCTTCGAACGCCTGCTGTCGGATGGATCGGATGGTCTTTTTAGCTACGCCGGCACGCATCTGCATCGTTTAAGTCTCCAGGACGAACCTACGTTACGGGAATGTCGAGTGCGAAAAAATCCTGCGAGCCGCGGTGCTCTCTCTTGCTTGTCATGATGACCTCCTTTGCGCGTGGTTTGCAGTTCAAATCCGATCTCCAAAAGCATCGGGCCCGGGTTTGACCGTCCGCTTTGCAGACAACCGAACCGGAGCCCGTATGCGCCCGATTATAGGGGTTGCGTTTCCGAAATCAAGCGGAATCTTCGGCATTCTGCGCACCTCCCGCGCGCCGGCAGTTCTCTCCGCCGCCGCTGGACCACAATGTATGGTAGGCGCGGTGAGCCCGAAACGCAATAGGGAGTGGATGGAATTCAGATCTTGGGCAGTGTTACACCTTTCTGTCCCTGGTATTTCCCGCGGCGGTCCTTGTACGAAGTCTCGCAGACTTCGTCGGACTCGATGAAGATCACCTGGGCCACGCCCTCGTTGGCGTAGATCTTGGCGGGCAGCGGAGTGGTGTTGGAGAACTCCAGCGTGACGTGCCCCTCCCATTCGGGCTCGAGCGGCGTGACGTTGACGATGATCCCGCAGCGGGCGTAGGTCGATTTCCCCAAGCAGATGGTGAGCACGTTCCGGGGAATGCGGAAGTACTCGACCGTTCGCGCCAGGGCGAAGGAGTTGGGCGGGATGATGCAGGAGTCGCCTTTGACGTCCACGAAGGACTTGTCGTCGAAATTCTTGGGGTCGACGATGGTCGAGTTGAGATTGGTGAACAGCTTGAATTCATTCGAACAACGCACGTCGTAACCGTAGCTCGAAGTGCCGTAGGAAACGATACGCTGCCCCTTGACCTCCTTCACCTGACCCGGCTCGAACGGCTCGATCATGCGGTGCTCGGCCGCCATCCGGCGGATCCACTTGTCCGACTTGATGCTCATCGGCAATGAGCCCTCAGGTATCCTTGGACACGACGATGTTCGGAAACTTCGAGGTCATGTCCCTGGCGGACTCGGCGATCTTGACCGCAAGCCTGCGCCCGATCGCCCTGTAGATCTCCGCCGCCCGGCTTTCCGGGTCGGCTACCACGGTCGGCTTGCCCGAATCCGCCTGCTCGCGGATTGCGATGTCGAGCGGTAGTGCCCCGAGCAGCTCGACGCCGTATTCCTTGCACATGCGCTCGGCCCCGCCTTGACCGAAGATATGCTCCTCGTGGCCGCATTGGGAGCAGATGTGGGTACTCATGTTCTCCACGATCCCGAGGATGGGAATACCGACTTTCTCGAACATCTTGAGTCCCTTGCGGGCGTCGATGAGCGCGATGTCCTGAGGCGTGGTGACGATCACCACTCCGGTGACCGGGACTTTCTGGGCGAGGGTGAGCTGGATGTCTCCGGTTCCGGGCGGCATGTCGACGATGAGGTAATCGACGTCCTTCCAGCGGGTGTCCTTGAGGAGCTGTTCGAGGGCCTGGGTCACCATCGGCCCGCGCCAGACCATCGGGGTATCGATGTCGATGAGAAAGCCGATCGAGATCGCCTGGATGCCGTGGCCCATCATAGGCTCGAGCGTCTTGCCGTCTCTGGACTCGGGCCGACCGGCGATGCCGAGCATCATCGGCTGCGAGGGTCCATAGATATCGGCATCGAGCACCCCGACGCTCGCTCCTTCCGCCGCGAGCGCGAGAGCCAGATTCACGGCTGTCGTCGATTTTCCCACCCCGCCCTTGCCGGAGGCGACCGCGACGATGTTCTTCACCCCGGGAATCAGCTTGACCCCGCGCTGCACCGTGTGGGAAATGATCTTGCTCGTGACACTGACGTTCACGGCGCTCACGCCTGGGATGCCGCGGAGCTTGCCTGCGATGAGTTTGCGGATCGGATCGAGCTGGGTCTTGGCGGGATAGCCGAGCTCGATCTCGAGCGAGACGCTGCCGCCTTCCACTTTGATGTTTCTCGCCGACTTGGTCGCAACGAAATCCTTGCCCGTATTCGGGTCAATGACTTCCTTGAGCGCAGCGTGAACTTGTTCCTGGGTGACTGACATGGTGGTTCACGCGATTTCCGTCGCGCGAGACGCTACCGGCTCTGGCAATGGGTTGATATTCTAGCAACTTTGCGGTGCCTGCCACGCCCTGCCGCGGTAGAATGAGGCCCCAAGGGAACACGGGCCGCACACGTGCGGGGGAGCCCGGCAGGCAGACTGCGGTGGACAAAGATGGCGGAGCATACCAATCGAACATTCATCTGCAGCGTGCTCTTTCTCGACATCGTCGAGTACTCGCAGCGCTCGGTCGCCGAGCAAATAGCGCTGAAAGAACGCTTCAACGCCGTCCTGACAGAGGCGATCGCAGGCGTCGCCACCGACGATCGCATCATCCTCGACACCGGGGACGGCGCGGCCGTGAGTTTTCTCGGGGACCCCGAAGATACCTTGTTCGCGGGAATGAGCCTGCGCGATGCCGTTGCCGGCCAAGACGTCACCAGCGGCCCGCAACTGCAGATCCGCGTCGGCGTCAACCTCGGACCGGTGAGACTCGTAAAGGACATCAACGGCCAGCCCAACATCATCGGCGATGGGATCAACGTAGCGCAGCGCGTCATGAGCTTCGCCGAGCCAGGCCAGATCCTCGTTTCGCGCTCGTATTACGACGTGATGGCGCGCCTCTCCGAGGACTACGCGAAATTGTTTCACTACGAAGGAGCCAAGACCGACAAGCACGTGCGCGAGCACGAGGTCTACGCGATCAGCTCGGCGCCGAGCAATCTGCGGCGAACAGTCCCCGCGCCTGCGCCGAAACCGACGTTACGTCTTCCGAGCCTGCACATCCCGAAATTCCTGAAGCTACGCCCCAGGACCTGGCCGGATACGCTGGCGGTCAACGGCAAGTTGCTCGTCGCTGCGCCGCTCGCGTTCACGCTGATCGTCGGGACAGGGGTCATCGCGCGCAGTCACCGGAACTCAGACGGCGAGGCGAAAATGGTGGTATCAGTGGCGCCACCGTCGGCAGCGCCCAGGATCGGGCCGACCAAGGTCGAGGCGCCGGAATCCGCGCCTGCGCAGGTGGAAGAGCCGGAAGCGCCGCCGCAAGCCGCGGAGCCGACTGCGCCACGCAGGGGGCGGGACGCAGTCGCGACCCCCAAAGCCGGTGCGCCGCTGCAAACGGCGAGAGTGAACGAGACCGGCGCAGGGCTCAAGGACAAGGAAATAGCGTCGGCGCCGGGGCCGAGCGAAGCGGAGGTTGTCGCAGCAGTCCCTGCTCCCCGCGATGCCACGCTCAATATCGTCGCCCTGCCCTGGGCGGAGGTTTTCGTGGACGGGACGAGACAGGGAGTCAGTCCTCCGTTGCGAGCTATCCCCCTCAGGCCGGGCAAACATCGGGTAGAGTTGAGGAACGGGTCGTTTCCGGCCCACATCCAGACAGTCGAATTGAAGCCGGGCACGGAGCTCAGCATCACGCACCGATTCCGCCGCTGAAAGGGCCATGGCCGCTTATCGCGCTCTCGCGTCGTTGCTCGTTTGCCTGGTGATATCCGGATGCGGGACGTTCTCGAGCAAGGGCGAACCGGAACTCGAATTCGGAATAAGGGCCTACGAGGACGGCGAGCTCGCTTACGCCGCGAGGCTGCTGCAGCTGAGCCTCGACTCGGGGCTGGGCGGCGCGTCCAACCGGATGAAGGCCCATAAATACCTCGCTTTCATCCATTGCGCTTCCGGTCGGATTCAGCAGTGCCGCGACGAATTCCGGATGGCGCTGGAAGTCGATTCCTCGTTCGACCTCCGGGACGACGAGACCGGACACCCGATCTGGGGTCCTGCATTCCGCAGCGTGAAACCGAAGAAATAGCCGGACGATGACTGAACCCTGGCTGCTGGGCCGCTACGAGATCGTCGCCGAGCTGGGCAAAGGCGCTATGGGTGTGGTGTACCGCGCGAACGATCCCATGCTCAACCGCATCCTGGCGATCAAGACCATCAATACGGAGGAGGCCGGGCACGAGGGCATGGCGGAGTACGAGGCGCGCTTCTACACCGAGGCCAAGGCGGCGGGCAGCCTGAACCATCCCAACATCATCATCATCTACGATATCGGAAAAAGCGGGCACCTGGTGTACATGGCCATGGAGTACATCGAGGGCCACGAGCTGCGCGAGCTCCTCGCGCAGGGACAATCGCTGCCGGTCGTGCAGGCGGTCGACGTCGCCGCCCAGGTCGGAGAGGGCCTTGCCTACGCCCACCAGCACCAGGTCGTCCATCGGGACATCAAGCCCGCCAACATCATGATCACCCCGGAAGGGCGAGCGAAAATCGCCGACTTCGGCATCGCCCGGATGCGCTCGAGCGAGACCCGCACACAGACCGGCGTGATCATGGGCTCGCCCAAGTACATTTCGCCCGAACAGGTCGTGGGAAAGCGCGCCGATCATCGCTCGGACATCTTTTCGCTCGGGGTGATCCTCTACGAGTGCCTGACCGGGTCCACCCCGTTCAACGGAGAAGGCTTGAGCGCCTTGATGTATCAGATCACCAACCACGATCCGGCGCCGCCCAGCTCGGCCAATCCGCAAGTGCCGGTGATGCTCGACTACATCATCGCCAAGGTGCTCGCCAAGGCACCGGAAGCGCGCTACCAGAGCGCTGCCGATTTTGCGAACGACCTGCGCGAGTGCAGGCTGCAGATGGAAACGGGACAGCAGGGCACGGGCCCCGCCCTCTTGACGACCCGGCCGCCGATTCCCGTGGCGCCGCAGGCCGCGACAGCCCCGATTGCGCAGAGTCCGGGAGGGAAATCGGGCGAAGAGGACGCGCCGGCGCCCTCGCCGACCAAGGGCATCTCGCGCGCGTTCGATTCGCAGGAGGCGACCCAGCGCCTCATGCGCCAGATCGGCGCGGACGGGACAACCGAGTTCGTTTCGACCAAATCCATTTCCGCGACGTCGATCTCGCGCGACCGGGCCCTGCGCCCCGGAGAGCGGCCTTGGGGACAGCGCGAAAACGTGATCATGGCCGCCACCGTCGGGGCGGCGGTCGTCATCGCGACGGTGATCGCTCTGGTCTGAGCCCTGACCCGCCGCGCGCCCGACGCGAGGCGCGAGGCGATAGAATGACGGCTTTTGAAAGTCAGCATGCCCCGCCGGCTGTTCGTCACCACCGCCCTGCCCTACGCGAACGGCCCGTTCCACATCGGCCACATCATGGAATACATCCAGGCGGACATCTGGGTGCGATTCCAGCGCATGCAGGGCCACGAGGTGCACTTCATCGGTGCCGACGACGCTCACGGCGCGCCGATCATGCTCGCGGCGGAAAAGGCCGGAAAGCCGCCCGAGCAATTCATTGCGGAAATCGCCGCGGGGCGCAAGCAATACCTCGACGGCTTTCACATTGAGTTCGACAACTGGCATTCGACCCACTCGAAAGAGAACACCGAGCTCTCGCAGGACATCTACCGCAAGCTCGACGGGGCGAGGTTGGTCTACAAGAAGGCGGTCGAACAGTTTTTCGATCCGGTGAAAGGCATGTTCCTCGCCGATCGCTACATCAAGGGCGAGTGCCCGAACTGCGGAACGAAGGATCAGTACGGAGACGCCTGCGAGAATTGCGGCACTGTCTATTCGCCCACGAAGCTGAAGAATCCGTATTCAACGCTCTCGGGTGCGAAACCCGAGCTGCGCTCTTCCGATCACCTTTTCTTCAAGCTCTCGGACGAAAAGTGCGTCAATTTCCTGCGCGAGTGGCTGGAGCAGCCCGGCCGGTTGCAGCCCCAGGTGGTCAACAAGGCTTGGGAGTGGCTGGACGGCGAAGGCGACAAGGCGCTCGCCGACTGGGACATCTCGCGCGACGCGCCTTACTTCGGCA
>Ga0209472_1002167_pt1 | contig 11090 bp, 5 predicted proteins | sample GraSoiAngelo_130_FD_185887 | JGI IMG/M metagenome (GOLD analysis project Ga0209472, IMG submission 185887) | Grasslands soil microbial communities from the Angelo Coastal Reserve, California, USA - 14_0929_02_20cm (SPAdes) (version 2) | ecosystem: Environmental > Terrestrial > Soil > Grasslands ...
GGTCAGCCATGATCGACAAGGGCAAGGCACAACGTCTGGTCGGCGAGACCATCCGCGATGTCGGCATTCTCGTTGTCGTATTCGGTCCGCTCGACGCAATCTTCCAGAAGGAAGGACCGGGCGAACCTCTCATCGCGCTCATGGTCGTGTTCGGCTTGCTTTCCGTGACGCTTGGGATCATCCTTGAATCACTTGAATCAGACGAGTAGAGCCACCTGATGAGCTACCTGATACGCTGGATTCCTACGTTTGTCGCTGTGGCCATCCTGGCCGTAGCCGGATTCATGCTTCGCGCTTCCAACCGTCGCGACAAGCGCAGCCACTCTCGCTGAGCGCATCAGGAGGGACTCGGAGGGAAAAGCTCTGGGAATGCCCGGGTGTCCTCCCGTCCCTGGTTCCATCTCCGTGGTCGCGAGTCCTCACCCTCCTGAACCCGCTCTCGTTGTCATCGGTCCTCACCCCCTGACCCCCTCTCCCATCGGGAGAGGGGGAACTCACAACGTCCCCCCTCTCCGGAACGGAGAGGGGGACAGGGGGTGAGGACCGGGCCCTATTCCGCACGCAGCGCAATTACCGCGTCGATGCGCGTGGCGGACCGGGCCGGAATGAGGCTTGCGAGCGCCGCGATAACGATGAGGAACCCGGTGACCATCGTGAGCGTCGCCAGGTCCGTGGGGGACACGTCGTAGAGCAGCGACACCAGGAGACGGTTCGCCAGTAGCGCGCCGAGTAGCCCCAGCACCGATCCCACGCTCGCGACCGCGAGGCCGTGCCCCATCACCATGCGCCGCAGATCTCGAGCGGTGGCTCCAAGCGCCATCCGCACGCCCAGCTCGCGCGTGCGTTGGCGCACCATGGTCGCCATGGCGCCGAACAGCCCCACGGCAGCGAGCGCGACCGCGCTGCCCGCGAACACGGCGAGCAGCAGCGCGTTGAGTCGCGGCTGGGCCAGTGGTTCCTCGAGATACGTCCCGAACGGCGCCGCGCTCGCCAGCGCGACACCCGGCTCCATCTCGGCGATCACTCGCCGGATCGTCGGCACCAGCTCGGCCGGTGGACCCGCCGTCCGTATCGCCAGCGTCACCGGCTCGAATGGGAAGAACGGTTGACGCAGCGGGAAGTAGACGCTCGGCCGCGCTTCCCGCAGCTCGCGGTAGCGCGTGTCCGGCACCACCCCGACGACGGTGACCGTCCGCTCCAAGTGCTCCCCTATCCTCAAGCGCTTGCCGATGGGATCGTCGGTCCCCCAGTAGAGTCGCGCCACGGACTCGCTGATCACCACCACCGGCTGCGCGCCCTCGCGGTCGGCGTCCGTGAAAACGCGCCCGCGGCGCACAGGAATGCCTAGCGTCGCGAAGTAATCCGGGGTTACGACCTCCATGTTGAGCATCGGGTTGGCGGCAGCCCGTTCGGGGGACTGTCCTTCGGCCGCGAACTTGCCGTCCCACCCGCCCGGGCCTGAAAAGGGTGCAGCGACGACGGGCGAGACTGCCTGCACGCCGGGAATCGCCCGCACCTGCGGCAGCAACCGCTCGAGCAGGGCTTGCTGCTTTGCCGGCGAATCGAACTGATCGTAGCGAAGCGCCAAGTCGCCGATCAGCAGGTGTGACGGCTGGAACGAGAGGTCCGCCCGTTCGAGCTTGATGAGGCTTCTGGCAACCAGCCCCGCGGCAGACAGGACAAGTAGCGCGAGCGCGATCTGTCCCACCACTAAGCCTTCCGTCCCGAGGCGGGAGCGCCTGCTGGCGCTCTGCCGCGTCCCCGACCGGAGCACCCGCTCAATCTCGACGCGCGAGGTGATGACCGCAGGCGCGAGGCCAAAGATGAGCATGGCGAGGCCCGTGATGCCGACCGCGCCGGCGAGGGCAGTCGCGTTCAACTGAATCTCGTCCAGACGGGGGAGCCCGGGCGGCGCGACGGCGACGAAGCTCCGGACCGCGGCCGCTGCCACCACGACGCCGAAGGCGCCGCCGGCAATGGCGAGGAGCGCATTCTCGGCGAGCAGTTGGCTGACAACCTGGAGTTGGCCCGCGCCCAGCGCCGACCGCACCGCGATCTCCCGCACGCGCGCGAGGCCGCGCACGAGGAGCAGGTTCGCGACGTTGATGCACGTGATCAGGAGGAGGAGGCCAGCCGCCGCGGCGAAAGCGATGAGCGCGGGGTGGGTCTCGCCCAGGACGAGCCGCGGCAGCGTCTGGGCCACGCCGTGCCAGTCACGCTGCCACGGCGAGGCCTCGGCGCGTCTCAAGAAGGCCGTCAACTCGTCACGCGCATGGGCGGCAATGGCGCCCGGCCGCAGGCGTCCGATCACCTCGACATCGGCGACCGTCGAATCCGTCCCCGATCGTGTCCTGGCGGGGACCAGCGGCGCCCACATGTCGGCGCCTCTCGGGTAGTCGAGTCCCTGGGGCATCACGCCGACAATCGTGTACGCGACGCCGTTTCCATGCATCACGATCTGCCGGCCCAGCACCTCGGGGTCGCCCCCGAACTGCCGCTGCCAAGCGCCATAGCTGAGCACGAGCACCGGTGCGGCACCGATGACGTCGTCCGCAGCGTGCAGCGCCCGGCCCAACACAGGTTGCGCCCCCAGCGCGTCGAAGAACTCGCCCGACACGAGCGCTCGGCGGAGGCGAGAGATGCGCTCGCCATCGCGAATCGGCGTCGGCCAAGCGCCTTCGCGGGCGAAGAATGCGACCGGTGCGAGAGAGCGGGTTCGCCGCGCAAACTCGCGCGCCTCATCGAGCGTGAACGGATAGTCGAAGCCTCGGTCGGGTGCTTGTGACCAGAGCACGACCAACCGGTCCTGATCGCGGACGGGAAGCCGGCGCAACAGCAGCGCGTCGGCCACCGTGAACACCGCGGTCGCGAGCCCGATGCCGAGGGCGAGGGTGAGGATCGCGGTCAGGGCGAAGCCGGGACCCGTGCGCAGGGTGCGGAACGCGTACCGAACGTCATTCATAGCGGAGCGCCACCATCGGATCCACCTGCGTCGCCCGCCGCGCCGGGACCCACGTCGCCACCAGTGCCACGGCGACGAGCAGCAGCGCCGTCCCGGCGAACGTGACCGCATCGCGCGGCGCCACTTCGAACAACAGGGCGCTGAGCGCCCGCGTCACGCCGAGCGCCGCGACCAGCCCGAGCCCCACGCCTACTGCCACTCGGCGCAGGCTCTCTCTCATCAGCAGGCGGACCACGTCTCCGCCGCGCGCCCCCAGGGCCATCCGAATGCCGAGCTCCCGGGTCCGCTGGGTCACGGCGTACGCGGTGACGCCGTAGATGCCGACCAGCGCGAGCCCCACCGCCAGCAGGGCGAAGATGGTGAGCAGGGTCGTGTTGAAGCGCCGCGCCGCAGTCTGCCGGCCGATCAGCTGCTCGAGGCTCACGATGTCCCCGATCGACTGCTCGGGATCCGCCTGGTGCACGGCGTCGCGGATCGCGCCCACGAGCTGGAGCGGCCGGCCGTTGCTCGATCGGAGCGCCACCCACATCTCCCGCATGCCCGATAATGCCGGCCAGTAGATCTCCGGCTGGGGCGTGGCATCGAGCGAGGCCGAGCGCAAGTTGTCGATCAGGCCGACGATCGTCATGGGCCCCCCCGCTCGCCCCGGCCCGCCCAGGGTGAGCTGTTTGCCAATGGGGTCCTGGCCCGGCCATAGCTGATCTGCCGTGGCGCGGTTGATCACGGCGACAGGTGGCGCGCCGGCACGATCCTGCGCCGTGAAGCCGCGCCCCCGCCGGATCGGTATGCGGAACGTGGTGAAGTAGTCCGGGGAGACGGAGGACGACCGCAGCACCATGATCGGTTCGGGATAGTTGGGACGCACCGTGCGCGGATCGAACGCGTACATGAACATGTTCCCGCTCAACGGCAGCGTGCCCGTGAGGCTGGCCGACTGGACACCAGGGTGGGTTGCGAGCGCCGCGAGCATGTTCTCGAAGAACAAGGTTTGTTGCGCGGCCGCGGGATAGCGCGCGGGCGTGAGCCGGATGCGGGCCGCGAGCACATCGCGCGTGTCGAAGCCGGGGTTCACCTCGTTGAGGCGGATGAGACTGCGCACCAGCAGACCCGCCCCCACCAGCAGCACCAGGGCTAGGCTCACCTCGCCCACTACGAGCGTGCTCTGCAACCGCCGTCGCCCGCCGGTCGCGCCCGGGGCGTCCTCGCGCAGCGTTTGCTCGATGCCGGGCGCCGAGGCGCGCCACGCAGGCAGGATTCCGAACGCCACGCCCGTCAGCACCGCCAGGGCCAGGCTGAAGGCGAGGACCCGGCCGTCCAGTCCGATTTCCGCGGTCCGCGGGAGCGCGTGCGGCCAGACCGCGAGCAGCGTGTGGAGTCCCCACGTAGACAAGACGACCCCGACCAGGCTTGCGGCGAGGGCGAGCAGCGTGCTCTCGGTGAGCAGCTGCCGGACGAGCCGCCCGCGTCCGGCGCCGAGCGCACGCCGGACCGCCATCTCTCGGCGTCGCCCGGTGGCGCGCGCCAGCAGCAGGTTGGCCGCGTTGGCGCAGGCGATCAGCAGCACCAGGGCGACGGCACCCAACAGTATAAGGAGGCGCCGGCTGACATCGCCGATCGCGGTGTCCCGGAGCAGCGTGACGTCGAAGCCGCTGTCGAGGATTGATCTCCCGCCGGCGGAGGGGGCGGGAGAGCCACGACCGGGACTGGCTTGCTCCGCTACGATTCGCCGCCGCCCACCACCCGCGCCCGAGTCCGCGGCACTGAGACGCGCCCCGAGCAGCTTGACGTCGCCGACCGCACGCTCCAGCGCGACGCCCGGTGCGAGACGCGCCACGGCGGGGAGGAAGTGCATACCGCGGTTCGTCTCGGCTTGCGGGTTTTGTGACAGGAACTCGCCGATCGGCGTCCACACCTGCACGTCTTCGTTGGGGAACTGGAACCCCGCCGGCATCACACCGACCACGGTGAAGCTGCGGCCGTCGAGTGAGATCGACCGACCCAGGATGCCGGGATCGCGCCCGAAGCTCGTGACCCAGAGTCCATGGCTCACGAGCGCGAACGGGCTGCGCTCTTCGGCGGCGGTGAAGCCATGCCCGATCTCGGGGTGCACCTGCAGCACGTCGAACAGGTCGGCCGTGACCGCTGCAACCTGGACTTCGCGCGGGTCTCCGGTACCCGTGAGGTTGTAGCGTTGCGTGGCCGTCGCCCCCACTCCCGCGAAGTCCTGTGACAACCCGCGCAGGTCGTGGAGGTCCGGAAGGGACACGCCGAAGTGCACGCCCCGGAACCCGGTAGACATGATCTGGACGAGTCGGTCCGATCCGGGGTACGGCAGCGGTTTGAGCAGCAGGGCGTTGACCGCGCTGAAGATGGCGGTGTTGGCCCCGATGCCGAGCGCGAGCGTGAGCACTGCCACCGCGGTGAAGGCGGGGCTCTTGGCGAGGGAGCGGACGGCGTAACGCACGTCTTGAAGGAGAGTGTTCATCATTCTGCGCGCAACGCCTCCAGCGGTGAGATGGAGCTTGCTCGAAGCGCGGGAATCACCGACGCAGCCAGCGCAGACAATCCGAGCATCACGACGGCTGCGAGTATCACGATGGGATCGTATGGGCTCACGCCGTAGAGCTGATTGACCAGGAATCGCCCCGCGGCAAACGTCAACGGCAATCCGATGAATAGTCCAAACAGAATCAGCCCGAACGCACCGCGGAGTACCAGCCGGAGGATGCGGCCGCGATCAGCGCCCAGCGCCATGCGCACGCCGATCTCGCTGACGCGCCGCCCGACATTGTGGGCCGTGACACCGTACAGCCCAATCGAGGCCAGGATCAGCGCAACAGCCCCGAAGAACGAAGTAAGCCGCGCGAGGAGCCGCTGCTGGGAGAGCTGGCTGGCCACTTGCTCGCTCAGCGTGCGAATCGCAATGATCGGCAAGTTGGGATCCACCGAAGCTACGGCTTGGCGTACCCCCGCCAGGGACAGGCTCGTTCCCGGCCTCGTCACCAGGACAATGTCATGGAGGAAGAGCGAGCCCTGATTGCCCTGCGTGTAGTCGGCTTGTGCTTCGGGTAGGAAGAAGAAGGGAAGAATAGACTGGTACAGATTGTTCGCCACAAAGCGCGCATCGCGAGCGACGCCCACCACTTCGAATTGACGACTGGCTCCCGCTCGATTGCCGAAGCGCTTGCCAATCGGATCTTCGTTTTGGAAAAACTTCCGCGCAAAGGCTTCATTGATCACTGCCACTTTTCGCGAAGCCGAACCATCCTGCGAAGCGATGCCTCGCCCCCTGACGATGGGATTCCCGATGACGTCAAAGAATCCCGCTGTCACCCGATCCCATGAAGCGGAGTTGTCATCCAGTGGGCCCGGAGCGGCATGCCCATCCACCCAGACCCCGGCACCCCAACCCCCATTCAGCGGTGAGTACAGACAGAGAGCCACTGACGATACGCCCGGAATGTTCGCTATGGCATCGTGGAGGCGCCGATAGAGCGGCGAGAGTTGCTCTGTCCGATAACCGGCAAGGCGTGGATTGATACCCGCCACGACGCGTCGATCCTGGTCAAATCCGAAATTCTGGTTCTGCAGTTTCCCCAAAGCGCTCGTGAGCAGACCTGATGCTGATAGCAAGACGAGCGCGAGCGCCGACTGAACCACCACGAGCGTCTTCCTGGGAAGCGAACCCGCGCGAGCGGTAGATCGACTCGCGCCGCGCAGAGCTTCGATCGGATCTACCCGCGTCGTCATCCACGCGGGAGCGATGCCGAAGGCAACGCCCGTCAACAGAGAAGTGACAGTGGCGAACAGCAGCACCGGCATGGACGGCGATGCGTCGATCGGCACGCCGGTGAATCCCGGCAACGCAGGGAATGCGAAATGCAGAATCAGGCGCGTGCCCCCAAAGGCGATCGCCAGACCCGCAATGCCACCACACACCGAAAGCAGGATGCTCTCTGTGAGGGCCTGCCGCACGACCCGCGACGCTCGCGCCCCGAGCGCCATACTCAAAGAGGCCTGCCGCCGCCGCTCCAAGCCGCGCACGAGCATGAGATTGGCAACGTTGGCACACACGATCAGCAGCACGAACCCGGAGGCGGTCATCAGGATCTCGAGCCAGTGCTCGTATTGTGCGCGCATGCTCGTGATGCCCGCACCTCCGGGAGCCAGGTACAGGGTCTGGTCCGGGAATCTCGCGCGATCGTTGGCGCTCATCTCACCCCAGTGCGAGCGCAGCCACTGCTGGAGCGCGACCCGCATGTGCGCTTCGACCGATGCGGGCGTCACACCTGGCTGGATGCGGCCGATCAGATCCAGCCAGTGCGTGTCGTACTTGTTCAGGTCGGCATCGACCTGCACGTACGGTTCGGTATTCAGCGGCAGAAAGAAATCGGGTGCCGTATTGCGCAGCGCGCCGCCAAAGAAACCCGGTGGAGTGATTCCCACGACCGTAAATGGCTTGCCATCTACACTGTAGATGCTGCCGATAACGGACGGGTCCGATCCATACTGTTGCTGCCACAGGCGATAGCTCATCACTGCCACTGGCGGAGCGCCGGGTTGATCGTCTTGAGGCGTGAGCGCACGCCCGGCATGCGCCTTAATCCCGAACATTGTGAAGTAATTACCCGAGACAAACTCGCCCGCATGGCTTTGCGCGGCCTCTGAGCTGCCCGAGCGCCGCACACCAAACAGCGGCTCCAACGCCGGGAAAGCCGCCAATTCCGCAAAGCCTGTGGTGTTGTCCCGCAGGTATTTGTACAGATCATATGAGACGAGGGAGAACTCTCTTTCTTGACTGTACCCGGCCCGGTAGCAGCAACGGCTTTCTCTCCCCAGGCGGTACAATTCGCCGGGATTCGCTACCGGCAGTGACTTCAGCAGCACCGCATGCACCAACGTGAAAATCGAAGTGGTCGCGCCGATCCCCAGCGCCAGCGTCAGTAGGACGCAGAGCGTGAAGCCGGGGTTCTTCGCGAGCGTGCGCAGCGCGTAGCGAAGGTCCTGGAGCAGGGTGTCTATCATTGGGTCCTCAGGGCCACCATCGGAGCGACCTTCGTCGCCCGCCGCGCTGGGAAGTAACTGGCCAGTAGCGCTACGCCCGAGAGAATGAGTGGAACAGCGATGAACGTCAGTGGATCCGTGGGCTTCACACCATAGAGCAGGCTCGATACGAATCGCGCCAAAGCAAAGGCCCCCAGGACGCCGATGGCCACACCAATGAGCGTCAGCTTGAGACCCTGCCCGACGACGAGTCTCAGAATTTCTTGTCGCGGCGCGCCCAGCGCGATCCGGATTCCGATTTCGTGCGTGCGCTGAGTGACGGCATAGGCCACGAGGCCGTAGAGGCCTACCCAAACGAGCAAAAGCGCGAGCAGGCCGAAAAGGCTCGAAACCCGGGCGAAGAGGCGCTGCTGAAAGAGAGATTTGCTATTCTGCTCCTCCTGAGTCCGCACATTGGCAATAGGAATGTTTCGATCCATCTGCGCCACCACACCGCGAACTTCGGAGACAAGGCTCAGAGGATCGACGCGGGTGCGAACCTCGACATTCATTCCGCCAAGATCACCCGACCGCTGCGAGTAAGGCAGGTAGAGATCAGCCAACTCCTGCTCACTCGCGCTGCTATACTTTGCGTCCTGAACCACGCCCACAACCGTGACTTTAGATGGCAGGTCGGCGTGACCAATCCACCTGCCGAGTGGATTTGCGTTCCCGAAGAATTGGCGAGCCATCGTCTGGCTTATCAGGACGACTCGTTGAGCGGTTGAATTGTCCTGCGGGCCGAAATCGCGGCCGGCCAGGAGTGGGATAGTCATGGTTTGGATGAACCCGGGACTGACCCAGTTCACATGCACCCCGGTGTTGGCGTGCGCGCTTGCCCCACCCTCTTCCGTCGCGAAGCCGGTAAAGTATGAGCCGCCACCCGATAGGAGCGCGTGCGAGGAAAGACTGGCCGATTCGACGGCAGGGAGCACGCGAATCCGGCCAAGCAGGTCGTCATAAAAGTGCGCAGTACGCTGGCCCTTGTAATCCTGTTGCGACGGATCGAGTTCGAATAGCAAGACGCGATGCGAATTGAAGCCAAGATTCTGGCTTTCGAGATTCACGAGCGTGCGCACAAACAATCCGGCACCGACCAGCAGAATCAAGGAAAGCGCAGTTTCGGCGACTACCAGTGCTCTGCGTGAATGCAGTCGAGACTGTGGAAGGTTCGGCAGGTTCGCGGAATTTTCCTTGAGGCCCGGCACGAGCTCCACTTGCGTAGCTCGCAGGGCCGGCACCAGGCCAAACAGAACGGCTGTCGCGATGGATACTGCCAATGTGAATCCGAGCACGAGCGGATCAATCCCGACTTGAATTGGCAACACATCCCCCGGCGGCGAGGCCATGACGAAAAGGACGCGACTCCCCCATTCAGCAAGGAGGGCCCCTGAGGCCCCGCCAGCCAGCGCGAGGAGAACGCTCTCTGTAAAAAGTTGTCGCGCCAGGCGCGTGCGGCTGGCTCCAACAGCCAAGCGCACACAAATCTCACGGGTGCGAGCCGTGCCACGCGCGAGCAGGAGACCTGCAACATTGGCGCAGGCAATCAGCAACACGAGACCAACAGCGACAAAAAGGAGGTGGAGGGGTTCAGAGAACCGTGTACGGAGACTGTCGAGACCTTTCGCCGCCGAGGAAAACTCGAGGTGCGGAATTTCCTCGGGCTTGGGCGCGGGTACAATGTCGTAGCTGGATTCCTGCGTGAGAAGCACATCGAGCGCGGAGCGGGCCTGTAGTTGGGTGATACCCGGCTTGAGTCGTCCCAGAATTGAAATCCACCAGGCGTCGCGGCGCGTAAAGCTGGTCGTCCCATTATGGATTTTCAGCGCCGCCATTTGTCCCAGTGGAACCCAGACGTCAATCGGCGTACGCGGGTCGACACCGAAGAACTCCGGCGGCGCGACACCAGTGATGCTGAAGGGGACATTGTTAACCGCGATGGACTGCCCCAGGGCGCTGCGATCGCCCGAAAAATGATCGAGCCAGAATTTGTAACTGATGACCGCAACGGCAGGAGATCCCGGATTTGCATCCTCCGGGGTAATCGCGCGGCCAAGCATGGGCGGCACGCCAAGACCTGAAAAAAACTCTCCGGTCACCATCACTCCGTGCGCCAAGGTAGCGCTGCCGCGGACATTGACGTTCACCTGGTCCAGATCGTAGAACCCGAACAGGCTCGAAAAAGCAGTCTGGTCGGTGTGGAAGCGCTCAAAGGCAGGATAAGAGAAGGAAGCAGCGAATGTGCGTCCGGACTCGTCTTGGCCCATCGACTCGCTGCCGCTAATTCCGTGGACGACTTTCGGCCACTTCGGACTGGCCCAGGAGAAATGGACGAGCTCCCTGGGATTCCTTACGGGCAGACTGCGGAGCATGATGGCGTCCAGCAGGCTGAAGATGGCGGTGTTGGCGCCGATCCCGAGGGCCAGCATCAGCACGGCGACGAGCGTGAAGCCGGGGGTCTTGGCGAGCGTGCGGAGCGCGAACTTGAGGTCTTGGAGCATGTGAGCGGTCAGGGGTCAGGGGTCGGGGGTCAGAGATGGGACCGGTCGCGTCCAGAGCGCTTCACTTCTGTGAGCACCCTGACCCCTGATCCCCGACCCCTGACCCCTATTCATATCTCAAGGCCACCATCGGATCGACGCGCGCCGCGCGGCGCGAGGGCACGAAGCTCGCCAGCCCCGTCACGCCGAGCAGCACCACCGTGACAAACCCGAAGACGAGGGGATCATGCGGGGATTCCTGGAACAACAGGGGTCCTAGCCAGTTGCCCCCGGCGAGCGCGATCACGACGCCGATCACGACACCGGCGGCCCCGAGCGTCAAGCCTTCGTTGACGACGAGTCTCACCAGATCTCGCTGCTGTGCGCCGAGGGCGGCGCGGACGCCCAGCTCCTGGGTGCGCTGCGACACGTTGTAGGCCATCACGCTGTACAGGCCGATCGCCGCGAGCGCGAGCGCCAGCGCACCGAAGGCGAGGAACATGGTCGAGCCGAGCTGCCACGAGCGCGTCCGCTCGCCCAGGATCTCGCGCAGTGGTGTGACCGTGACGTACGCTGCGCCGGGCATGACTTGCTGGAGGCTACGC
>Ga0209472_1002174_pt1 | contig 11082 bp, 9 predicted proteins | sample GraSoiAngelo_130_FD_185887 | JGI IMG/M metagenome (GOLD analysis project Ga0209472, IMG submission 185887) | Grasslands soil microbial communities from the Angelo Coastal Reserve, California, USA - 14_0929_02_20cm (SPAdes) (version 2) | ecosystem: Environmental > Terrestrial > Soil > Grasslands ...
TATCCGAGCCTGCGCGACGCGTTCCTGGAGCGCTACGCCGAGTGCGTTTGCGTCGACACGCGCCTGTTCCCCGGCATGCCCGAGCTCCTGCATGAGCTCGAGAGCCGCGACATCGCCTGGGGCATCGTCACCAACAAGGCTACGCGCTTCACCGACCGAATCGTCGAATCGCTTCGTTTGAGACCCGGCTGCGTAGTGTGCGGTGACAGCACGCCGCATCTCAAGCCGCATCCCGCCGGGTTGCTGCTTGCCGCGGAAAAATTGAAGCTGCCTCCCGAGAATTGCTTCTATCTGGGCGACGACTTGCGCGACATCCAGGCCGCGCGCGCTTCCGGCATGCGTGCCGTGGCCGTGGAATGGGGCTATCACAGCCCCGACAATGCCGGCCCGCGCGCCTGGAGCGCCGACTTCGTCCTCTCGCAACCTCTGGAGCTCATCGACCATCTATGAAAGCCATCGCCGCGCCTGCGCTCGTCGAGATCGAATTGCCGAAACCGTCACCCAGCGGCCGCGACCTGCTGGTGAAAGTCGAAGCCGTGTCCGTCAACCCGGTCGACACCAAGCGCAGGCCCGAAGCGAGCGACGCGCAGCCGCGCGTGCTCGGCTGGGACGCAGCCGGCACGGTCGAGGCGGCAGGCCCGCAAGCGACGCTCTTCAAGGCCGGCGACGAGGTGTACTACGCGGGCGACGTCACGCGCCCCGGCTGCAACAGCGAGTTCCATCTCGTCGACGAGCGCATCGTCGGCGCCAAGCCGAAGAAGCTGGACTTCGCGCAGGCCGCGGCGATGCCACTGACCGCGATCACCGCATGGGAGGCCTTCTTCGACCGGCTGAAAGTTCAGCCAGACAAGTCGATGCTGATCATCGGCGGCGCGGGTGGCGTCGGCTCGATCGGCATCCAGTTCGCCAAGATGGCCAGGCTCACGGTCATCGCCACCGCATCGCGGGAGGAATCCGCGGCGTGGGCGAAGACCATGGGCGCCGACCACGTCGTCGACCACCGCGAGCCGCTGCGCCCGCAGGTCGAAGCTCTGGGCATGAAGCACGTCAACTACATCGCCTGCTTCAACGACCTCGACCAGCACTGGGCCGCGATCGGCGATCTCATCGCGCCGCAGGGCGCGATCGCCGCGATTGTCGGCAACCGCAATCCGCTGCCGCAGGACGCGGTGCGCGCGAAAAGCGCCGCGCTGTGCTGGGAGCTGATGTTCACGCGAGCGCGCTTCCAGACGCCCGACATGATCGAGCAGCATCGCCTGCTCGACCGGGTGGCCGACTGGCTCGACGCCGGGCGGCTGCGCGGCACGCTGCGCGAGACGCTCTCGCCGATCAACGCCGCCAACCTGCGCGCCGCGCATGCCAGGCTCGAAGCGGGAACCATGATCGGAAAACTGGTTCTATCGGGCTGGTCTTAGGAGTAAACTGCACGCTGAATCCGGGGGCGACCTGGTTTCGACGTGGGCAGCGAAGCAGCGCAGGGCATGCCGAGGGCCAGATCACCTCGTAAATCCAGTCTGGAAACACTACAAACGCCAACGACGAGCGTTTTGCTCTAGCGGCCTAATACCCGCTGGACGCTGCACTGGCTTGCTGATGGGCCAGGCCCGGAACATCGGGTGCAGCGTCATTCACATCAGCCTCTCCTCCCGGTCTGGCCGCTTGGCCGGGGGGATCCGTCGAAGCGGCTAGCCGAGCGTCAGCCTGCCGGTTGGCGGGCGCGAGGCGAAGCTCAAACAACCAGGCTAAGCATGTAGTCCTGACTGTCTAGGGCTCACGGACGCGGGTTCGATTCCCGCCGCCTCCACCAATTCTTCGGCCGCTCAGAGCGGCCGTTTTCTTTTCCCGATGGCGCGCGTTCATCTTTCCGCTGCGGCCCATTTTCGCAGCGTCACCGTAGTTCCCGCACCCGTTTTCGATTCGATCCCAAACTCATCCACGAGTCGGCGCGCCCCGGGAAGACCGAAGCCGAGACCATGCTTAGTCGAGAAACCGTCTTGCATCGCCTGTTCGATGTCGGGAATGCCCGGTCCGGCGTCGCGCGCAATCACGACGACCCCGCGTCTCGGACCATCCACGGCCTGTCCGAAGAGGATCTCGCCGCCGCCCGCGTGAACGACGATGTTCCGCGCGATCTCCGTGACCGCAGTCGCGAGAGCTTCGGCCTCGGCCTCGGAGAATCTCTGCTGCGAAGCCAGCTCGCGAGCGCGTCTCCGGGCCACGACCACATCGGACTCATCGCGGATGAAAACCCGGACCTGAGCCCCGGAGGTGGCGCGCTCCATCACGGCTTGCGTCCACCCCCAAGCGTGAAGTAGAACGTCGCGCCGCCGTCGATTTTGCCATCGGCTCCCACGCGACCGCCGTGCCTTTGTACGACACGCTGGACCGTGGCCAGACCGATCCCGGTACCGTCGAACTCTCGTGAAGAGTGAAGGCGCTGGAACGCTCCAAAGAGCTTATCGGCGTAGCCCATGTCGAACCCCGCTCCGTTGTCTCTGACGAAGTAGGTCGGGTTGCCATCGCGTTCCTCGCAGCCGAAAGTGATCTCCGCCTGCTTGCGCTTGGAGGTGAACTTCCAGGCGTTGACGAGGAGGTTCTCCAGGACCACGGCGAGCAGGCTTGGGTCGCCGTTGCCGCGCACGCCGTCCTCGATGATGAAGCGGCCGCCGCGCTCGGGTGACTCGGCCCGCAACCGCTCGGAAATGCGCCGGGCGAGGGCGGTCAGGTCCACGTCGACGCGCTGAATCTCGGTGCGAGTAACGCGCGCGAGTGACAGCAGGCCGTCGATGAGTAGCGACATGCGCTGCGCGGCTTCGCGGACATTCCCGAGGTACTTCTTGCCATCGCCACCGAACGCGTGAGCGAAATCCTCGAGGAGGATCTGACTGTACCCGTCAATGCTCCGAAGCGGCGCGCGCAGATCGTGGGAGACCGAATAGCTGAACGACTCCAGTTCCCGATTGACGATCTCGACTTCTTCTTTCTGCCGTCGCAGCGACTCGTTGAGACGTTGCAGCTCCTCGTTCGCCTCGCGGTAGCCCCGAAACGACATCTCGAACGGCGAGAGCAGCTCGTTGAAGAAGTCCGCCACCGCCCTGGCGAACTGCGGTTGGTCACGCGCCGGCGCAGAGACGACGAGAACATCGACGGCGCCCCGATGAAGGACGGCCATGTCCAGGACACCCAGGCCGTCGGCCATTGCGCGTCGACCGAGCTCGTAGGCGCGGATCAGCGCGGATTCATGCCTGACTCTGAGATACCCTTCAAGTGCGGAGAAATACTCGAACGCGAGCCCGTCGGTCCGGTCGCTCACGGCTTGGCTCCTAGATAGCGAGCAACCACGATGTGAGCGTCGTCCGTCCCCTTCGCAAAGCGCGCGAGGATGGATTCGGCGATTTCCTGGGGGCCATACTCGATCGCCAGGCCGGTGGCGAAGCCGCCTCGGATTCCGTCGGTCGCCATGATCAGGGTGTCGCCCGGGAAAACGAGCAGCGTCTCTGCTCGCAACGGAGGGAGCTGATACCCCACGACGCCGCCACGGACGCTCATCGATGCGTCGGGATGCTCCGGGTCGCCCCTGGCACGCAGGAGAACGCCCTCGACGTTGCCGACGCCTGTCCAGGTCATCGACGAATCGGCGGTGCGGAAGGAGGCAAGGCTCATCACGACACCGCGTGTCCTGCGCAGGGCGTCGTGGCATCGCGGCACGAGCAGCAGCGGAGAGTCTCCCGCGTGATCGTGAAGCACCGGGAGTGCCGCCTTCGAGGCTGCGGCCGCCTCTTCTCCGTGCCCGAGCCCGTCGAGAAGGGCAACCAGGACGCCGCCGGGAAACGGGGCGACGACGTGCAGGTCACCGGAGGGCGCTTCCAGCGCGCTGCCCGCCCATCCCCAGTCGATGATCGGGTGTACATGCGGCGCGACATCGGTCATCGAAGCCATTTTTTCATCGTCACCGTCGTGCCCTTGCCCGGGGCCGAGACCAGCTCGAACTCGTCCATCACGCGCCTCGCGCCGGGAAGCCCGACGCCCAGGCTCCCTGCGGTCGAGTAGCCGTCGCGCATGGCAAGATCGATGTCGGGGATGCCTGGACCGTCGTCTTGGGCGACGATCAGGATGCCGCGACGTCCGCCTTCGTCCATCCGGCTGAGAGTGAGCTTGCCGCATTGTGCGTAGCTGACGATGTTGCGCGTGATCTCGGAGATGGCGAGGGCGATGATGGTCTGGTCGGCGCTCGAAAATCCGGCCGCGGCGGCAAGCTGACGCCCTTCATGACGCGCGGTCACGATATCCGCGTCGCGCTCGATCGAGACAGACACCTCAGCGGACACGCTGGCCGCCCCGTTTCGCGACGTCCCTGATGTACGCGAGGCCCTCTTCGAGGTCGAGCGCCGTCGCCACGCCCTCCAGAGACAGACCGAGCTGGACCATCGCAAAGGCGACATCGGGCTGGATGCCGACCACCACCGCGTTGGCGCCGCGGAGCTTGGCCGTGTACGCGATCGATCGAAGGGTGCGGGTTGCGAAAGAGTCGAGGACATCGAGCGCCGTCACGTCGATGATCACCCCGCGGCTCCGGAATCGCCCCACCTGCTCCGCGAAGGCGTCGTGAAGTTGCGCCAGCTCCCGATCGGAGAGAGCGGCCTGGATCGAGGCGATGAGCACATCGCCCTGCTTGAGAATGGGGACAGACACGGGCTCAGGTCCCTTCCGGCGCCGGACCCGCACCCGCCTCGGCCGTGAGCACGCGGTACCCCAGAATCCGCTCGGCGTCTTCGAGTCCCCCCTGGAGGTCGCCGACGGTGTTCAGCTTCGAGAGCTCGATGCCGAGCGCGACGAGCGACTGGGCGACTTCCGCGCTGAGGCCGGTCACGATCACGTGGGCGCCCATGAGCCGCGCTGCGGTCACCGTCTGCAGCAGGTGATTCGACACCTTCGAGTCGATCGTCGCCACCCCCGTGATGTCCATGACGACGACCTTCGCGCGGTTCGCGCGTATCGAGCGAAGCAGGCTCTCGGTGATGAGCCGCGCGCGCTGGGTGTCGATGACGCCGATGATCGGGAGCAACAGCAGGCGCTCGCGGATCTGGAGCACCGGCGTCGAGAGCTCCCGGATGGACTCTTGTTGCTGCCGGATGGTGCGCTCGCGCTCGAACACGAGGATGTCCACAATGAGGCCGATGTCGAAGAACGCGATCTTCTTGAGCGACATGAAGCTCTCGAAGCCGTCCACCGGCTTGCGGTCGAGCTGCTTCATGACCGCGCTGCCGATGTGCTTGAGCAACTGGTGGAACGCGCCGAGGAACACGCGCGCGTCCAGACCGGCCTTGGCGTAGAGGATGCCGAGCTCGATGCGTTGCTCGACGTACTTCATCCCGTACTCGCCTTGCACCATCGCCACCAGGTGCTCCTTCTTGAGCTGGCGCGCCCTCTCCGCGATGGCGCGGCTCGCGATCAGGGGACGGGCGTCATCGAGGCCCGAAAGATGGTTGAAGAACGTTGTCACGTAATCATCGGCGTGCTGCGTCACCAGGTCCCGGATCGCCGCGATGCGCGGCAAGTCCGACGCCTCGAAGCCGACGATCTTCTTCCGGCGCTCGATGTTCGCTTCATCGAGCCCCATCTCGCGCAACAGGGCTTTGGATGCGGCCTGCTGGATCCCGTCGGCCATGTTTTCTCCTTAGTTGGTATACTGGCTGGGCCGAATGAATGCCCATCATAGACTCGTTCACGGGCAGCGAAAACCGCTGAGCAGTCAGGCAAACCCTACACAGCGCGTCAGGTAATCCCCGCATCCTCACGGATTCATTGGCGATCACATTGCGCGGGGGCAATTCTGGGGGCAACCGAGCGCCCCGCGTGATCCATGAGAGATGCACATCGATTGATCAGCATCTCGAATCGATCGGCGGCGACGTACTGCTATGTTGCACGCGTGGCGCCAGCGGAGCGGGCCCATCAACCAACCATAGAGGAAATCATGCAAGTGACGAGGCGGGGAAGCATCGGGGTCGCGCTCGCGCTCGGACTGACGGCTGTGTCCGGGGCAGCCCAGGCCGCCATGAGCTGCGACAGTCTGACAACGGTGACACCGGAAGCATCCACGATCACATCGGCGGCGATCGTGACTCCGCCGGCGACGATCGGCGGCGCCGCGGTCAGCGTGCCGTTCTGCCGTGTGCAGGGTACTGCCAGGCCGTCTTTCGACTCGGAGATCAAGTTCGAGGTGTGGCTGCCGCCCACCGCTGCGGACTGGACCGGACGCATGAAGGTGAACGGCACGGGCGGCTACGCCGGCGCAACGCCGTACGCACGCCTGGCACAGGACATCGGTGACGGCTTCATCACCGCCGGCAGCAACATGGGACACGACGGCGGCGAGGCGGCGAGCTGGACGATGAATCACCCGGAGAAAGTCAAGGACTGGGGCTTGCGCGCGCACTACTACGTGGCCACCGCAGCGAAGACGCTGAGCCTCGCGTTCTACGACAAGCCGGTAGCGCATTCGTACTTCGAAGGCTGCTCGAACGGGGGGCGCCAGGCGATGATGATGGCGCAAAACTATCCGGAGCTCTTCGACGGCATCGTCGCGGGTGCGCCCTCGATGTTCTACCCCGACATCCTGTTCTGGCTGCTCTGGACCGGCAAGACCCTGACGCCCGTCTCTGGACAGCCGGCCGTCCTGAGCAGCGCGAAGCGCAGCTTGATTACAGAACGCGTGCTCGCCAAATGCGACGCGATCGACGGCCTCGCCGACGGACAGATCACCAACCCGCGCGCGTGCAGCTTCGACATCGACACGCTCGGCCCTTCGGGCGAGAACCTGCTCACCGCGCAGGAGCTCGCGACCGTCAAGGCGATGTACGCCGGCACGACGAACGAGGACACCGGCCAGCAGCGCTACAGCGGCGCCAAGTTCGGCTCCGAGGCGAACTTCGATCCGAACTTCGCCGACAACGGCGGCTACGGCCCGTTCATCGGCCACTACGTGTATTCGATGCTGTCACCGCCGTACGAATGGCGCCGCGACATCAACTGGTCGACGGTCTACGACCGCGCGAAGGCGGCGCTCTCGCCCATCACCGCGGCGCCCAGCCCGGACATCAGGGCGTTCACGAGCCGCGGCGGCAAGCTGATCCAGTACCACGGCTGGAACGACTCGGTCGTGCCGCCGGATGGATCGCTCGCTTACTTCTTCGCGCTGACGCAGTTCGAGAAGCTGCAGCACCTGCCCGACCACGCCTTCGACAGGCAGGTCGAGAAGCTCTCGCCCCAGGTCGTGGCCGCCACTGCGCAGGCCTTCGGCAAGCGGGTGCGGGAATACCACCGTCTCTTCATGCTCCCCGCCGTCAGCCACTGCGGCGGCGGCACCGGGCCCAACGCCATCGGCGGAGGCGCTCCGGAGCCCACGGCGGTGCTTCGCAATGCCGAGCACCACGTGGTGAGCGCCGTGATCAAGTGGGTCGAGGAAGGCGTAGCGCCCGAGAAGATCGTCGCGAGCCGCATCGTCAGCGGCGCCGTGGTCCGGCAACGTCCGGTGTGCCCGTACCCTGCCCAGGCAGCCTACAACGGCTCCGGCAGCATCGACGACGCCGCCAACTTCTCCTGCGTAACGCCGAAGCTCCAGGAGCGCACGATCAGCTCGACCGACATCTTGCTCATCCAGAACTCGCTGCGGCAACGCGATCTAAAGCTGCCGAATCGCTGATCCGCAGGGAATAGAGAGCGATGGGATTCAGTCAGTGAGAAGCGGGGCCCCGCCGCGGTCAGGGCGACGGGGAAGCACCGAACCGATTGAGCAGATTCGCCGTGATGCGCTGGATGAGCGGGTTCATGTAGCCATCGCCATCGTCGGACAGTCCCCAGCTCCAGCTGGTCGTGCCCGCGCCGAACACCCACGCGCTGCTCGGTGCCTGGTAGATCGAAGAGTTGGCGGTCTTCGGTCCGCTGTAGGGATCGACGTACGGGGATTCCGACAACAGCTGGTAGGTGCCGGCGACGGAAGCCGGAAGCGGGAAGCCCGACATCGACGAGTCCATTTCGTAGCCGACCATCAATGGAATCCTGTCGCCGTCGTGCAGTCCGGTGCCTTCATACACCCAACTCGAGCTGTTCTTGACGACATACGGCGCGTTTGGCGTGCTATAAGGGATCTGTCCGGAGAACTGCACTCCGATGAGCTGCTGCTCGGGGCGGTTGAGAAACGGATCGCGCCACAGGATGGTCGTCGTCGGGCCTTGCACCGGGTCGATCGTGCGGTCCTTGTAGCCGACCATCACCCGGTCGGCGGCGCCGCTCAGCGGCGACGCCTCGAACCGGACTTGCCAGAGCACCGCGTCCGCGCCGAAGAACCCGAGATGGACGCCGGCGTCGCGTGCCTGCTGGACACCGTCGTACATCGGCTTCGACCAGTACTCGTCATGACCGACCGACAGGAACGCTTTGCTATTGAGCAGCCGTGCACTGTTCTGATGCGTGTCCAGGTCAGTGGAGTACTTCACGTCGTAACCGGAGCGTTCCAGCCAGCGAATGGAGTAGACCTCATAGTCGAGAAGCTGCCCGATGCCGCGCCCGGCATACGGTCTGTTCCACGACACCTTCACCGCGCGCGGCGTGCCCGCGACCGTGCTCGCGCCGTAGCTGTTGAAGTCGTAGAGGCTCTTGCCGGTCGCGCCGTCGTCCGGGTAGTTGTTGGACGCCTGGTAGGTTGCAACCGCCTGTTGGAACATGATGTCCGCGCGCCGCGCATCGTCGCGCACGACAAAGGTGATGTAGTTCTGGTAACCCTGCGCGTTTGTGAGCATCACGACGAACGCGCCGCTAGTCCAGGTCGTAGGCACGCTAAGCGTGTAGCTCGCCGTCCAATCGCACTCGATGAGTCCGGTGTTGGCGTCGACCGGGCATGCGGGTTGCGCCACGCCCTGCAGCGGGCCGATGCTCTGCATCAACCGGCCCCCTTGGCCCTGGTACCAGCCCATGCGATACACGTCCATCGTGTACTGCTGGGCGGGATTGACCGTGACATAGAAGGTGATCGACTCGCCCAGGTTCACGCTGGTGGCGGAGGCGTAACCCTTGATCTGCTTGCCGGCGTCGTCCGCGGGCTTGCCGGCGGGCCACATTGACCAGCCCATCGAACCCGGCTGCTGGTTCTCGAGCACGATCGGTGACGCATTGACAACGGTGACGCTCACCGGCGCCGAAGTGGTGCGATTGCCGGCGGCATCGCGCGCAACCGCCGTCAGGGTATGCGGGCTTCTGCTCGCAGTGGTGGTGTCCCAGGGCGCCGAGTACGGCGCGGCGGTGACTTCCGCGCCGACGTTCACGCCATCCAGCAGGAACTGCACGCCGACGACCCCGATGTTGTCGGAGGCATTGGCGGTCATCGTGACTGTGCCGGAAACGCGCGCCCCGGATGCGGGAGACGTAATCGACACCGCTGGCGGTGTCATGTCGGCAGGCGCACCGTTCGAGACGGTGACCGCGACCGGCGCCGAGGTGGTGCGGTTGCCGGCGGCATCGCGCGCAACCGCCGTCAGGCTATGCGAGCCATTGCTTGCGGTGGTGGTGTTCCACGAGGCCGAGTAGGGCGCCGCAGCGGCTTCCGCACCGGTATTGAGGCCGTCCAGCAGGAACTGCACGCCCACGACCCCGACGTTGTCGGAGGCGCTGGCCGTGACGCTGATCGTGCCGCCGACGATGGTCCCGGAGGCCGGAGAGGTAATGCTGACCGAGGGCGGCGTGGTGTCGTTGAACACCGTGACCGTGACCGGGTCGGACGTCCACAGCATGCCAAGCGAATCTCTCGCCACCGCGGTCAGCGTGTGCGAGGCATTGCTGGCGGTGGTCGTGTTCCAGGAGACTGAGTAGGGCGCGGTCGTGTCTTCCGCGCCGAGGTTGCTTCCGTCCAGCTTGAACTGCACTCCTCTGACACTGAGAGCGCCGAAGGCGGTTACGCTGGCGGTGACTGGCACCGTGCCGCTAACGGTGGATCCGGAGGCCGGGGCCGTAACCGTGACGATCAGGCTGCCCCCCAATTGCGCCAGGGCCGGCTGCGGCGCGATCAAGCTCCAGCCGACCATCGCCAGCAGGACTGCTACGCGGGCAATTCTCTTATTCACGTTCATTCCAACAATAATAGTGGCTCGGGTTCTCGATTCGCTATCGAGAAAGCCTGATTCTGTTGTAGCCAATCGACGATCTGAACTCGTCGCCCGACTACATAACGTTGCAGGCGATGCCTTTCGGATCATTGCTCATGCGAACCGCGCTGCAAATCGTGTAACGCCGTTCTTCTAATCTGCAGATGGTCGCTTCCATCCCTTTCGCCTCGGAGCGGCTCCAAGCCCCGGCGCCCGCCTCCCGGCCGCCGGGGCTTTTCCTATAGAGCTATGGCTTGCGCGTTGGGCGATCGGCGTTGCTAGTCGAGCGGCCACGGCACAGCCTTCGGCAACGTGGCGGGCGCAGTCGTGTCGAGCTCCGGTTTTCCCGTCGCGTCGACAGCACGCCACCACGGCTCGACGCGCTCCGCATGCGTGGGCTCAACCGGCTCGCCGAGGCGAGGCATCACGAGTCGCGCACCCGCTCTCGGACTCAGCTCCAGCAAGGTCTCCGCAGGCTGGTCCCAGGCATGCATCGCGAGGTTGAACGTGCCCCAGTGCACGGGCAGAAAGGCGCCGCCACCGAGCAGCGCCAGCGCCTTCAGCGCGTTCTCGGGTCCGAGGTGCATGTCGCCCCATGAAGGATGGCGCCCTCCCACCTCCAGCATGACGAGGTCGAATGGGCCGAGCCGCTCGCGGATCGCCTGGTATTCCGTGGTGAGGCCCGTGTCGCCGCTGAAGAAGACGGCGTGCCGCTCAGTGCGGATGACGAAAGAGGACCACAACGTCGAGTTACGATTGCGCAGGCCGCGGCCGGAAAAGTGCTGCGAGGGCGCGGCGGTTACGGTGAGCCCGCTATTCGGCAGCTCGTGCGATTCCCACCAGTCGAGCTCGACGATGCGCTCGGGCCTGACGCCCCAGTATTCGAGGTGCGCGCCGACGCCGAGCGAGGTCACGAACGGCACGACGCCCTTGGCGATCTCGT
>Ga0209472_1002175_pt1 | contig 11078 bp, 8 predicted proteins | sample GraSoiAngelo_130_FD_185887 | JGI IMG/M metagenome (GOLD analysis project Ga0209472, IMG submission 185887) | Grasslands soil microbial communities from the Angelo Coastal Reserve, California, USA - 14_0929_02_20cm (SPAdes) (version 2) | ecosystem: Environmental > Terrestrial > Soil > Grasslands ...
AACGCGACCAAAGTTGAAACGAGCAGACCGACTGCCACGGCTCGGGAAAAAAACCAGCGACGTCCCCAAAGTAGACGCAGCTGTTCCGCTTGCAACTCCTCAAGCGGCATTTCCGGCAGCGAAGCCTCTCCCGCAAACGGTTGCGGTGCCTCAGGTTGCTGTTTGGTGGCCGTTTGTGTCACTTCCTGCCCAACCTCCGCTCTTTCTTTTCACACTTCATTGATCCGCGCTCACTTCCACCAACGAGGCCAAAGTGTGAACTCAACTGAAGTGGCCACGTTTGATCTTGGCAGCAGGTCCAACCCAGGATAATTCCACTTCTCATATTGCACCGACGCCGACAGCATCACTGTGGCACCCAACCAAAGATCGACCTTCGTCCCCCCGTCGTTCAATGTGCCTCCTTGCGGGAGATACTGCCCGCTCACCTTCTGGTGTCGATAGTTGAATTGAATCTTGTTGCGAGAGCTGAGCCAGTAAGTGCTCCAAGCCTGTTCGCCTTGTCCAGCGCGCCCCAACCAGCTGCCGACAAGGTTGCCAAGATTTGTGTAAGAACCATCCGGGTAACGATTGTTCACGTAAAAGCAGCCAAAGCACCCTGGAAAATCGGGCGGAACCGTCGATCCACCTTCGATCCGAAGGTCAAGCTTAGGAATGCCTGGAATCCGAGGCATATATATGCCCCCTCTGATCGCAGACTTCCGCGGGTAACCCAGGGGGGAAAACTCATCTTCATCAAAGGCATCGGCGTAGAACGTCAACCAATCGCGAAGCCCGGGAACCCTGTAGCTGAAGTCCACACCAGAGCGCCGATCACCCGGATTAGCGACGTCAGTCTGAAACGGGGTATTGCCCAAGGTATAGCTCCGCAAAAAAGTGTGCCAAGTCAGCGCGCCCGGACCACCAGCAAAAACAGTCGTAGACGAAACGCTAAACTCAAAGTTCGACGTCGGCTTCAAGCTAATTCTCTGTCCTTGCAGAAAAGGCTGCCGATCTAACGAACGGCCAAACTGACCCACGATACCTGTGTCCGTCCGGACGACAAACTGATGGCCGTCGAACTGGCCGAGAAACCACTCAGCCCTGATCGGCCCAAGCCAACCCAATATGCTGGGTAGTTTGAACGGCGAAACGCGATTGATTCGAAACATGTTCACCGGTTCGGCGTTGTCGCTAAACATTAGCGGGCCACCCTGCATGGGACTCCACCACAGGCTTTGTTTTCCGAACGAAACTTGCCAATTCTCAAAGTTCATACCAACATAGGCGTCAAGCAATCGAAGGCGATTAACGGTGGAAAACGGCGTAGCGGGCGGAACGTCAGGAACGACGTCGACCGAAGCAATAAATTGCCGCGCGCTATCGGGCTGAGCCGGAGCTGATGGGGAGTGTTGGTATTCAGCGCGAACGTAGCCCACCCAACGCCCCGCTGTTGTCCAAGCGGAAATTCCGTCGACGGAGTTGAACCCTTCCTGGTACGGTCTCCCAAAATCATTTATCACCGTCTGCCCGAAGTGATTGCCGTCCGTGAGTGGCTCTCCGGAGATTCCTGTCATTCGCGCGTAGACAGATTCGACGCGTCCGCGAAATCGTCCGTCGCCACCCTTTCCTTCGAACTCGTCGCGGAATTCCGTTTCGAGCAGGCGATATATCTTCTCCGCCTCAGGCCCGCCGCGGCCTTCTCCAACTACCATCGCCGAAGCCTCCTGCAAGAGGCGAACGCATTCATTGCGAGTCCAAGGCTTCATCCCGGCAAATCCACTGTCGATCAGGCCCATGGCTGCCAGGCGGTCGAGGGCCGGATAGATCCAGCTATCGAGTGGAACATAGGGCGAACCGTGGTTCGCAGGAGAAGAGTTTCCATCGCCACGAAAGATTTGGCTGATCGATCGCCATTCTCCGCCGCCGAGATCAGGATCATGACGGCGGCTATAGATGTTCTGTGCGACGAGGTTGCCGATCATGGCACCAACGACCACGTCCGACGGAAAATGCTGTTGGGCGCGCACGCGCGAAATGTCGACCAAAGAAGCCAAACCGTAAGCCATGATTTTAGTAAGCGGGCCAGGATATTCGTGTGCGATGACTCCGGCAACGGACCATGCTGCGGCGGCGTGCTCAGACGGAAACGAAGTGCCGCCACTCTGGAAGAACGGCCCGCTTCTGTCGCCCTGATACGGTCGCTGGCGCCGCAGCGTGTACTTGAAGGACTCGACCGCCACCAAGCTGTTCAACGCGGCTTCTCCAGAGAGAAAGCCGGTCTCACTCCAATGCTCATTGTGGCTAACGTGACCCAGCGCCCACATTCCAGCCGCCCCACCAACAAGGGCTCCTACACCAGCGTTTGATAGTATTTTGTAGTGACTAATCGTCGTGGGATTCTGGGACAGGTGCTTGCTGAAATCGTGGTCCGTCACAAAGAGTCCGGCCGAAATTCCACTGAGCGGAACAAGCCACTCCGTATCGGAGAACCGGAGTTTTGTAGGGCTCGTCCAGATCTGTTCCTGGTCCCCGAGGAAATCTCTAGCTAAACTATGAAAGCCACGTCCAAATCCCGCGGTGGGGTAGACTCCTGGGAGATTGCTCGCGTCTTTCGGCTTTTCCGTCTTGATTTCACGAGTCGTGTCGGCGGGTTTGCTTGATGACCGGGCATCCACGTCCCTTGCGTCCGCGCCCACGCGTTGCTCCTGTGCTTGCGGAGGCGCAGGCATAGAGGAGGGCGCTGTCAGCGTCAGTCTCGACGCCGCGCCAAGCGCGAATATGATGAGTCTCATCTGCATCAAATCATCCTTCGTCACGGATGGATGTACGCCACCGCCAAAGCCACCGACGAAGCCAGTTGTGCCGATTGCATGATCTGCGCCCAGTTACGGCCGCCGATCTTGGGCGCTTTTTCGGGCACAACGATCATGTCTCCAGCGCGCAAGGTCGTGCTCATCGGATCGCCTCCCCACCATCCACTGCTGTTGTTTTTCGCGGCGATTACCGAGCCGTCGGCGCGGACCACAAAGACCGCCTTCTTGTCCGCAAGTTGCGTCACTCCGCCAGCCTGGCTGAGATACCACTTGGCGCTGCGGCCCGGACGGAAACTGACGGCTGTCGGGTTGAAGACTTGGCCGTTCACCATCACGTAGCCAGCTTTCTTCGGAACAAAAAGAGAGTCGCCTTCGCGGACCTGCACATCCGCCGCCGTGTTTTGCCAAGCCTTCATATCCGGCGAAATATGCATCACCAGGCGGCCGATCGGGGCGCTAGCTTGCAATTGAACGAGTGTTGCTTCTGTCTGACTGATGACGGTTAACTTTGCGTTTTTCTGGTCATTGTCTGTTTCCGGCAGCGCTCTGAGCGTTGCCTGTTGCGCTTTGACCCGCTCTACAAGTTCCATGTGAGACTTCATCTCCAACTCGCGCACTTCGCGCCTGATCAGCACGGCCCCGTAAGGATAAGCTTCCGGACCAAATCCTCCACTTCGCGCCAGAACGGAGCTCAGGCGTTCTCCAGGTGCAATACCATATGTACCGGCGTGCAAAACTTCCCCGCGTACCGTCATGGTCGCGCCGATGTCGGTCCAGCGCGGAAGCTGCCTAATCGTCAGAATGTCTCCGTCGCGCAACGGGACGTCAGTCTTCGGGTCTCCATTCATAGCAGCTGTCAAGTTGACCTCAAGCCGATCGCCAGGGCCTTTCTGGGAGCCATTCATCTCGAAACGGGCCAGATCAGCGCTCTCCGCGTAGGCGCTTCTTTTTAAACCCCCGGCTATGCGAATCAAATCCTCGACGCGCATGTTCGTTGTGAGGGGATAACGCCCCGGTTTGGTCACTTCACCCTTGATGTAAACCGTCGGCGGATCAACACGGGTCGGATTGCGGTGCACCAGTAAGCGGTCACGTGGCTGGATCATGATGTTGTCCACCGGATTCCCCGCGAGGGCTTCGCGGAGATCAACACTCAGAATTTTCATGCTCCCGTCGGGCTGCGTGCGGAAGAGCTGAACCGATTCGAGAGAAGCATCTTGTGTGACACCGCCTGCCTGATAGACCACGTCTCTCAAGTGCGCTTGGCCGGAAGTGCGGTATTTCCCCGGTTCTCGGACTTCCCCGCCGATCCAAACTTCCGGCGCGGGCTCAAAATCGTAGCGGCTGAATACGCGAACGGTATCAAGCGGCTGAAGCTTGGGCGCTGAGGCTGGATTCGCCAGAGCAGCGGTTAAGTCGAAACTTTCGACGCTCGGATGAAAGTCCGGCGGATTCAACCTGACGATTTCTGCGTAGTGCGGCGCAGGTTCCGGGAGTAAATCCTTATATGACCCAATCAGGTCAGACAGGCTCATCCCTTGCTTGTAGGAATATCGCCCAGGCCGGAGCACATGTCCTTGAATATAGATGGCGTCTTCGTTGTAAGGAGCAATCGGAAAAATGTGAACTTCGTCGCCGTCATTGATCTTGAAGGCTTCGAGCTGCTTGTTGATGGAATCTGCTTCCTCACCAGCCGAGAGATCGAGCGTGAGCATGGTGCGCTTCTCGTGCACTTCGACGCGCTGGACTTCAATGTGGCGTAGCGTCGCGGTCGGAAGGATTCCCCCTGCCAGTTCAAGCACGTCCGCAAGGGAACTCTCACCGTGCAGCTCGTAAATGGCCGGCCGGCGAACCATTCCTTCCACCGTCACTTGAGGTCCCAAAGAGGGGACGAGTAGGGTGTCGCCATTTTCCAACCGGCGCATATCAGAGCGCACTCCGTGAAGCAGCAAATCGTAGGCGTCCACCTCTTCCACAAGTTGCTTGCCACGATAGTGTTTGAGTGCGCGCAGTGAACCGCGAGGCGTTACTCCGCCCGCGGCAAATAGTGCATTTAAGGGAGTCGAGAGCGAGCTGATGTCGTAAGCGCCTGGCTCCGCCACGTCACCAACTACATACACACGAACCGTTCTAAGCCTCGAAAGAGAAACGTCGGCTGAGATATCGCGATACTGAGTTCTCAGCACCTGCTGTACGGCCTGCTGCGCGTCACCCAAATTTCGTCCACCGACGAGAAGTGGTCCGGTTTCGGGGAGCGACACGCGTCCTTCACGATCGACGACGCGGAACAGGCGCTGTGAAACTCCGCCCCAGAGATCGATCTCGAGGCCGTCACCGGGACCGATGACGTAGTCGGGACCGACCGGAAGATCCATGGGGATCGCTTGCGGGTCATTGGCAGTGTTGCGAAAGACCTCCATGCCAAAACGCTCATTTGGCAGTTGATGCACAGATGCTTGCACATACATGTCGTAAAGCGATGGGATATCCGAGTAGGGATTCGCCCGGTGGACCATTCTCACCGGCGTTACGTCTTCCTCTCTGGCCATTCCTCGCGTGTACCTTGCGCCCGAGGGCGATTCCGTTCCGTTCTTGCCCGAAAAGACTTCCGTGGAGCCGCTGCGCTCAAGCGGCATGGACGGCAAGTTCCGCCCCGCCGGCAACCCATCGAGTGCGCCCTGATCCAAAGAGGGGGATCCTGTCAACGGATTGGTATCACGCCTGGCAGAACTGGAAGTCAATTCGAGGTTCAGCGACGAGTCAGCACCAGTGACACCGTCCAGGGAGCCCGCGGTCTGTGGCAATCCGTCCGCTCGCAGAATGCGCGAAGGGCTCTGTGATGGTTGCTCTGGGGCTCCTTGAGGGCTGGTTTCCGGTGAAGATTTCCCGCCGGGTGCGCGCGTCCTTTGGCGGCGGTCTGCCGGCAATTGTTGCGGGCAATCTTCGTCGCGACGTGGATCGCAGGTTGTGGTGTGTTCGAGATCTCGATCGTTTCTCTGCGGGCGAAGCGACTCTGAATCTTCCTGCGACTCAATTTGAACAAGGCGCCGCGCCCGCTCTTTGAGCACTAATTCTTTTTCTTTTGCAAAGTCCGAATCCGGGTTCGGCTTCGGCGTTAGGTAGCCGTATCGTTGCAGGAGTCGAGTCGCCACGGATCGAAACGCGACGTCCCGCTCCAAACGTTCGAAGATAGCTTGGTCCGATAGATTGGAATCCTCAACGACCTGGCCGCTATCGGACGCTTCCTTCGCCACCCAACGCTTTAATTCCACCATCAGCCCTTCATCTCTAACCAACACGCTTCCAATCTGTCCTGCCGAAGCTGCCACCCTGCCTAGGTTTTCCTGCGTCAAACCGGAAGATTGTTCATCGCCATACTCGTTCCGGCCTTGTTCGCTCCTCTTGCGCTGCCTGTCGCCTTGCTGCTGGGCGAAACCAGAGGCGCAAAATAGGAAAGTCAAAGCCAGACAAAAAATACTTCGTTTCAATTTGTTTTGGTCGAACATAAGCTCACCCTTTTAGCTGGGCACGAAATCTTTCAATCTGCTCCGTTCGCGACCATCCTGCTTCGCATCGCGTTCAAAATTCCCTCTTCAGACGCTTCAATATCGTTGGAATGAATATTGAGAGAAGCCCAGTAATAGACGATGGAGTTCTTCTCAGGCGCAACCGCGATGACACGCACCTCCGGATGCTCACGCAGCAGCTCGTCACAAATGGCGGGCCTCTTGCCGGGGTGGTCAAGAGCGATGACCACGAAATTTGGCAGAGTTCTCTTTACGCTCTCGGAGATCTCCGACTCTTCGCCGACTTCCCCGACAATCTCGATGTCAGGTTGATCGGCAAATGTCGTGAGTATGAGCTCTCGCATGAGACGGGGACGATTCGCCACGAGGACCCGGATAGCTTTTTGCATTGCGTACTCCGCGCACGGCTAGTTCGGTCCACTCAGGGGCCGGTCGGTAAGTGTCCATTTTTTCAGCTAGTTAAGGGAAGATTCAAAAGATGTCTATTTTGAACGATTAGTACGCTTTAGGTCATGTACCAATGCAAATCTCATGAATACCTAAGGATGACTCAATCAGCTATACTCGGCTCCCATTGCGAGGAACTGTCAGCCAAACGTTACAGTGGTGACGTTTTCAAGCTGGCAATTAGACTTTTCGAGGCAATTCAGACATCAAGACAACGCAACAAATATGTACAAATGGATGGCCCTAAACATAAAGGTAAACTTTGGACTATCTTTTCTCAAATGACTATGGCGACTCCATTAATTTAACTTGACAGAGTAAGGCACGAAGTCTACTTTATCGCCTGCCGACTATGACTGGGTCATTTGCCTTTTTCGTGACCGGGCCATCGTTCTAGGTCGGAACCCCAGCAGCCGAGCAGAAAATGGAACCCGTGAACGAAAGCGTCCCCTTTTCCTCGATTCGTGTATTTTTGATGATGGAGAATCGTCTGCTACGCGAAGCGCTGATTCGTCTGCTCCGCAAGCGCTCCGACATTGTCGTTGTCAGTCACGACGGGCCAGCCGATGCGATGGCGTTCTCAGTACATGAAACGCAATTCGACGTGCTGCTCATTGACTCGCTTCAAACGACATGGCCTGCCGCAAATATTGCCCACGAGAATGGGGGACGTGGCGCCTACAAGGCTGTACTCATAGGAATGGAACCTGACGAAGAACTGTTCATGGCTGCCATTCGTTCCGGAGTCATGGGCTATCTGCTGAAAGATGCATCTGCTTCCGAGCTTGTTGCTGCTGTGCGCGCTGTCCACCGAGGGGAAGCCGTCTGCCCTCCTGAACTTTGTTCCACGCTATTCCGGTTCGTTGCCCATGTAATCGAAGAGAGCCCAGTCAAACGATCGGCGCCAAAACCTGATCTTACGATCCGTCAGCAGCAATTGATGGCTCTCGTCGCCAAGGGTCTCACCAACAAGGAAATCGCTTCTCGCTTGAACCTTTCCGAGTTTACAGTGAGGAATCACATCCATCGTGTTCTGAAGCAATTGGATGCAGGAAGTCGAAGCGAGGCCGTTGAAGCCATCCGCGCCTACGGCTATGCGATCAGTTCATAATTGTTCCGCGCACCATTCTCGCAAAACAAGAACCTTTGAATCTCCGGAACAGACCCATTCGGCGTTCCACCTCATGATTCTTCGTTTGACTGGTGCAGCCTGTCCTTTGCTTATTAGGCAGTATGACACTTTGCCAGCGCGAATTGATTGACGGTCCTTCCATCGGCTGCGACCATGAAACAAGCTTTGCGTTCCGCGCGTTGGCGTGGAACGAGTCTGCATACAGGGGTTTTTCGTTCAGCGCAAATGACGGTTCCCATCGCCAAATTGAGTTTTTGGGGCGTGCGCGGGTCTACGCCGACGGTCGACCCGGCGACGTGGCGCTACGGCGGCAACACGCCTTGCCTGGAACTGATTGCGCCGGACGGGACACAAATCATTCTGGATTGCGGCACGGGGCTGCGCATGCTGGGGAGCCGGTGGGCCGCGCCGAACGGCGGAAAAACGCCGGAGACGCACATCCTGGTGACGCATTATCACTGGGACCACATCCAGGGAATTCCTTTTTTTTCGCCGTTTTATGTGGAGAACAACGAATTTCAGTTTTACAGCTTTCGGTCAAAATTCCTCGGGCGCGGCAGCCTGAAACAAGTATTCGAAGCGCAGATGACGCTTCCATATTTTCCCGTGGACATGTCCGCGATGAGCGCGAAGCGAAAGTTCAAGGAATTGGACGGCGGCGATTCGTTCAAAGTTGGCGAGAACAAAGTCACGGCGTACTGGCTGAATCATCCGCAAGGCTGCCTGGGATTTCGAATTGAGACGCCCGCAGGGATCGTGGCTTATGCCACAGACAACGAGCCGGGGGACGCGAAACTGGACGAGAGCCTGCGCGAACTAGCCGCCGGAGCCGATATCTTAATTAACGACGCGCAATTTACGCCGGAACAACTCGGGACGACGAGAAAAGGCTGGGGGCATTCTTCGTGGCTGGAAGGGGCGAAATTGGCGCGGCAAGTGGAGGCGAAAACCCTGGTGCTCTTCCATCACGATCCGGATTCCACGGATCGCATGGTGGATTCGATCCTGCGGCAGGCGCGGGAAGAGTTCGATTCGGTGTATGCAGCGAGCGAGGGGATGGTGGTGACGCTCGGAGCGCCGGGCGACCGCGTACAGGCGCACATGCCGGGAACGCGGACGGCGCTGCGCCGCGAAGCGCAATTCCACGCGAAGGTGTGTGGCGTGACCGAAGGCGGAAAAGATTTCGAGGAAGAGACCGTGGTCCGGGACATTTCCTTGCAGGGAGCGCTGATTTCGCTGAAACACATGCCGCAGCTGCAGTCGGAACTGCAAGTGACGATGGAGGCGCCCGGGTCGGATGGTTTGCAATCGATGAAGCTGCGAGGGTACGTGGTGCGGATCGACGCGGGAACAGAGAAAGGGCGAAGCTCGGTGGGCGTATTTTTTACGGACTGATTCAGAGGTTCAAGGTTAGCTGATTTTCCACAGGGGCGTTTGCTTCGGCGGCGCCCCTACTGTTTTCTTGGCATGGCCACGGCGGTCCTGTAGGCTGACTTGAACCCCTATGGCTGAAAAGAAGGCGAACTTCGTTCCTGTCAATGCGCTGGATAAGCGGCCGCCCTCGAAGCGCGACTTGTTGCACGGGCTGGTGCGGCAAGCGCCTTTTGCGGCGAAGAATTTTCAGCTTTACTTTCGCAATGCGTGGCGCCGGCGCGTATTGCGGACCAAAGTGGTAGCGCCGTACGCGGTTACGTTCTACGTCACGCACAAATGCAATCTGGACTGCAGCTACTGCACGCAAAAAGAGCCGGACGTGTTCAGCGACGAATTGCCGACGCGACAGACGATTCATCTGCTGAAGCGCATCCGGAAAGAGACCGACTCTATCGTGATTACCGGCGGCGAACCGACGCTGCGAGCCGACATCGAAGAATTGACGGAGGCGGCGCGGTTCGAATGCAAGTACCGTTCGCTGCTGCTGATCACCAACGGCACGCTGCTGGATCGCAAGCCGCGAATCCTGCGAGCGGTGACGGGACTGGTGGTAAGCCTGGACGCGCTGGCGGCTGATCCGACGAATCTGTTCTCGAAACCGGCGGCGCTGCCGAAAGTGCTGGAAAACCTGGAGCTAGCGAAGGAACTGCTGGGCAGCCCGCGGCGGATCACCATCAGCACGGTGATCGAGCAATGGAATATCGGTGAAGTCGAGCGGCTACTGGACTGGTGCGGGGAGCAAGGATTCGTGTTTGCGGCGCAGTCCGCGCAGATGGAGAAAATGCCGAACCTGGCGCTGCTGCAAAATCCACAGTATCAGGCGCTGGTAGACAAAATCATTGAGCGGAGGCGCAAAGGCGCTCAGCCCATCAACGGCACGCCGCGAACGATTGAGACGCTGCTTCGATTCGGTAGCTTCGAGTGCTATCCGACTATGTTTCCACGGGTGTATCCGAACGGAGACGTTTTCTATCCCTGCGAGCCGTTGCGTAAGGTTGCCGGTAATTTGCTTCGGGACGGTTCGTTGAAGAAAGTATTTGCGCGTGGCAAGAAGATTTATGGAGATATTCCGCCCTGCCAGGGGATTTGCTACCTGTTCGGAAACGTGCTGTCGCATTATTACGTGAATGATTTTTGGGGGCTGGCGGGGGATTTCATTCGGTAGGGCAGAAATTTCTAGGAGAATCTTTAATTAAGGTCGGCGATTTTTTTGTCGAGGTGGGCGAGGGCGGCTTCAAGGGACTTGCGGTGATTGGGATTAGTGGCTGACGCGAGGTCGTTGGCGATGCGGATGCGCGATAACTGAAGATCCTTGCGCGATTGCTCGCGCATGAGTTGTTCCGGAGTTTTCTGTCCTGCAGCCCCTTTATGCTTGGGCTCTTCCGTCTCGGCAACCTGTGCTTCGACGTCCTTGCTTTCCCAGCCCCGTGCCATGCCTATAGTTTGCCACACTTTGCCCAAGCCGTGCACGATTCAAGCAAGAAAATTACCAAAGACGAATCATGCGCCCGCCGCGCGGCGTTGGGGAAGAACAGGAAGAGCGGGGCGCATCACGCTGCGAATGGTGGTCTCGGCGACGCGCGCGAGGTGTTCGCCGAAAGCTCCGCGATAGGCAAAGACGGCTGTCTTGTTCGCCCAGTTGATGCGTAGGAACCAGTGGCCATGGGATTCTCCAGCTTGTACGGACGTGATTTCGGCGACGGGGATTTCCAGAAAAGATTCGAGTTGAGCATCGCGCACGGA
>Ga0209472_1002177_pt1 | contig 11074 bp, 10 predicted proteins | sample GraSoiAngelo_130_FD_185887 | JGI IMG/M metagenome (GOLD analysis project Ga0209472, IMG submission 185887) | Grasslands soil microbial communities from the Angelo Coastal Reserve, California, USA - 14_0929_02_20cm (SPAdes) (version 2) | ecosystem: Environmental > Terrestrial > Soil > Grasslands ...
GCTCCGCAGAAGCCCAGAGTGCAACCCCGGCAGGTTGCAAAAAAAGCAGTCACGGAAATAAAGAAAACACCGCCCAAGCTTTTCGGGTACTCACTCGCGACTGCGGTTGGAGTGATTCTGCTCGTGATCGCCGGGATCGCGTTTCATATTTATTTGCAGAATTCCGAAAGCAGCTCTTCGCATTTTGGCGCAACGCTGCCCGCGGCACAGCCGAAACCGGCGCAACCGGCAGCGTCGGCCAAATCACAAGCGTCGGAGGCTCCGGCCGCAGTCGCAGCGGGACCGGAAGAGATTTCTGCAGAGCCATCCAGAGTTTCGGTCACTACCAGACATGCCAGCAAGCGCAGGCAGAAGACAATGATCCCGGCAGCGCCAACAGTCGCTCCGGGACAATTGACGATCAACTCCACGCCGGAAGGCGCGACTATCCGGATTGATGGCCGCACCGATCCCAGTTGGGTAACTCCATTTAATCTCCCGGGATTGGCGCCCGGCCAGCACACCGTGAACATCGCAAAGGGCGGCTATTCGCCCGAAATACGCACAATTGAGATTGCCTCCAACAGCAAATCATTTCTTGTTGTGCAATTGGCATTAGCCGGTGCCATGGCGTCCGTGAGCAGCGATCCTGCGGGCGCAGCGGTTTTCCTCGACGGCAAAAATACGAGTCGCGTCACTCCCGTACAGGTCTCCATAGATAAGCCTGGCATGCATACTTTTGTGTTGAAGAAGCAAGGCTATTTGGATGAGAGCACCACCGCGAATTTGCAAGCGGGCCAGACGTTTCGTTTTGCTCCGGAATTGAGACCGCTGGGCACAACTGACGACATCAAGATCGGCGGCGGCAAATTCAAAAAGCTATTCGGTGGCGGGGACACGGCTGGCATGGGTGCTGTGAACGTCAAGACTCAGCCCAAAGGCGCGCAGGTTGCAGTCAACAATCGTATTCTGGATAAACCTTCGCCGCTGCAGTTCTATCTGAATCCTGGAAACTATGTCATCGACATCACCATGTCGGGATACAAAGACATTCACCGCGTGATCACCGTAGAAAAAAGCGGCAAGCTCACGCTGGATGAAACCATGGAGCGGCAATAGCTCCGGGCCCAGGCTCCTCCGAATTGCAACCCATTCCAATGCGCAAACGATGACTCGGAACATGCCGAGATAGTGCCGGAGTCCCGACAGGTACAGTGACGTTCTATGACGGCGCGACGGCATTTGGAACGGGATCGCTGAACGGGTCCGGGCAGGTTACACTAAGCATTTCCAGCCTTGCTGCGGGTTCTCACAGCATCACTGCGTCTTATGGCGGGAACGGCAACTTCACGGCAGCACGTCTGCTGTCCTGACACAGACCGTGAACAAGGCTAACACGACGACCGTGATCAGCTCGCGAACGCCTAATACATCGGTTGCAGGACAGGCAGTAACAGTCAATTTCACAGTCACGGCCGTGACACCGGGAAGTGGTACGCCAACCGGTAATGTCACAGTGAGCGATGGTCTAGGAGATGCATGTACTGCTGCGGTAGCGACGGGCGGTTGCTCGCTCGTGTTCGCAACCGCAGGGGCAAAAACCGTGAAGGCCAACTACGCCGGCGATAGCAATTTCAATGCAAGCACCTCGGCAGGCGTCACGCACAACGTAACCGACTTTTCCATTTCGGCTACTCCCACTTCTCAGACAATCAAGGCCGGACAGAGGACAAATTACAAAGTAACGTTGACACCACTGAATGGCTTTGGTGGAACCATTTCACTTTCCTGCACTGGACTGCCATCGGGTTCAACGTGTAGTTTCGCGTCTGCTTCGATCACGCTAAGTGGGTCAAGTAGCGCGAGTAGTGCGGTAACTGTGCAGACCAGCAAGACCAGCCCCAAAGGTGCACACAATCTGACATTCACTGGGATATATGGAAGCGGCTCCGCTTCAACTGGCGGGTTGACACACAGTGCCAACGTCACGCTGACGGTTCAATAAAACAATTCGGGACGTGATTCCTCTCGCTGATGGAGCAAAGGCCCATCAAGCGAGCTGGAGCAGTTCTCACCCTACGAACCGCACGGCCTCTCAAGGCCGCCGACTTTGCCTCCAGCCCGGCAGTTCCGAATTCATAGACTATTAACCAAACAGAAATAATTCAGAAACATTTCCCGCCTACTCTGCCTTCAGCGAATTTTCCACCGGGGCAAAGCAGACCGAAAACCGCCCCAATCGAGCCGGGCCGGGCGATGCGAGGTCCGGTCCTACAAGTCCTTTCTAGCCGCGGAGGAAAACGAATGTTCAACCGAAGTATCGCCCAAAAAGCGATGGTTGCGGTAACGGCCCTCTCGACCGTGCTGGGCACAGCAGTCATGCCCGCGCAGGCGCAGAGCGCGACACCGATCAAGCATGTAGTGGTGATTTTTCAGGAGAACGTATCTTTCGACCACTACTTTGCAACTTATCCCAAAGCACTCAACCCTGCGGGTGAACCAGCCTTTCATGGGTTGTCAAGTTCACCCAGCGTAAATGGACTCAACCCCGGGCTGCTCTCGCACAATCCCAACTCCCACAATCCGTTTCGCTTGGATCGTTCCCAGAATTTCACCTGCGATCAGGATCACGACTAACCTGGCAGCGTCCTTCATGAGGCTTCAGTAAAGATAAAAGTGCAGGCCTGTCCTCGGCAAGTCGCGCCCGCGTTACTTCAGCTTCGCGTACTCCGCCTTGGCTTCTTTCAGGATTGGAATGTCGGGGTCGGCGTCTTTCCAGAGGGTGAGGAAATCTTGGTAGGCGTTGCGTCTCTTGGCAGCATCGCGGGAGAAGGAATACGCGCGGGCGAGGCCGAGGCGGGCGAGCGCACCGATAGGCGCGTTGAGTACGATCCCACGATGATCGAGAAGTTTCTGGAATTCGGCTGCAGCTTCGCTGCCGTGACGCGCTGCCAAATACGCTTCCCCACGTACATAAACGGAATTCAGAGCCGACATGATAGAACCGTTCTGTTGTCCCAATTCATATGGAGTGGCGGCCTGCAGAGTCTCAATTGCAACTGAAGAATTGTTGCGTGTGAGCGCGAGCTGCGCAAGAATGGTTGGCAGGTAGTTGAAGCGCACCACAGTGTCCACTGGGAAGCGCATGGTCAAGTCCTCGGCGAGTGCATGCGCCCGGTCCGCATCTCCTGCCAGGGCCAGTGCTAGCGCAGCTCCATATTCCACATCCCGACCCGCAGAAAGCCCGATCGCTGCCGCAGTTCGTTGCGTGGCTTCTGCTGTATTGCCGAAGAGGGCCTCCCGAAGGGCCGCTTCGGCTTCGTCACTCGCCGCCGTTTCCTGCTCATGTGCATGCTCGGCTGAGGCCACCGCCCGACGGCTAAACTCCCGAGCCTTCCCGAGCAGCCCTAAATAAGCGGCTGTGTCGGCCTCGGCTCCAAGAAGCGCGTCTTCCACTCCTGGCTTGCCCGCCGACCAGGCTACCTGCTGTGCCATCCCTTCCGCATCGTTCTGCAAGAAGGCGAGCGCGTACAGAGTGAAGCTCAAGTTAGGCGAATCAAGGCTTTTCGCCTGCATCTCTTTGGCCGTGGCCTGGGCCTCTTTTAAGCGATTCAAGGAGAGATAGGAGTCCACGAGGTGGGCATAATTAAGACCGCTCGTTGGGTCAAGGCGGAGGGCCTCCCGCATTTCCACAAGGGTCTTATCAGGCTAGCCAAGTTGACCGTAGATGACACCTAAGTAGCCTCGCGGCACGTCATCTCGCGGATATGTCTGCGCCCAGAGTTCATAAGCCTGGCGCGCCTTTTCCAGGTCCCCTGCGGCCCATTGATAGTTACACTCGATGTAAAACTTTTCACGGTCGCTCACCCGCTCGCGAAGCTCGTAGGCCTTCCTGGCGTTCTCCGCACCCAAGTTCTTTTCTCCGAGAGACCAATAGGCGTTACCGAGCGAGCTATAGGCCATGGCGAAATTTGAATCGAGGCTGGTTGCCCGCTGGAAGAAGGCTACGGCGGCAGAGAAATCGGATTTTTGCGTCATGGTTTTTCGCCCCATGCTGTAGGCCTGGAGGGCTTCGAGCGATGGTGTGGTGGCCTGTTCGACCGGCGTGTCGAACTTCTGAACCGTACTGAGCGATTCGCCGAGCTTCCCACGCACCTGCGCGGCCGCCTCACCGATCGCTTTCAATACTCGTTCTTTGCCGTTGGCCGTCAACTGCTCCTGCGCCAGCGTTTCTCCAGTGCGGCAGTTCAGCACTTTGATGCCAAGAACATATTGGCTCCCCAAGTTCGCAATCGAGCCGTTGAGGACGGCAGCGCTCGTCGTCCGCTGGCAAAGTTCCCGGGCAATTTCCGGCGTAAGTCGCGCATCGGGCGGCTGGCGCATCTGGCGCAGAGTCTGCTGGATTCGCTGCTCGGACACGAGGGTGAGGAAGGGCGATTGTTCAAGCTGAATGGCCAGCGCTTGCTTTAGCGTGTCATCAAAGACAGCATCGCCTGTCGTGTCTGTGAAGTCGGCGAGGACAATTAAGTCCTTATTGGTGAGCACAGGCACACGATGAAAATAGAAGTACGCCCCCACCGCAAGGGCTGCGACTGCTAGCGCACCAGGGACAAGCACCTTCCAGCGATTTCCAACCACTCCGCGCACGCCGCGGCCTGTTTCGGCGGTCGTGGTCGTTGCTGGCGACTGTGTCAACTCTGAATCGCGCTTCAGCCGTTGCAAATCGGCGCGCATATCAGACGCGGACTGATAGCGTGTCTCGCGGTCCTTTTCAAGCGCTGTGCTAACCACCTCCGTGACGTCCACCACAAATCGATAGCCGCGTTTGGGTATGGTTTCGATGTATTCCCGACCGTTTGTCGCCTCGCTCAAGACTTTTCTCAACAGGGAGACATGCTTGGCGACATTCGCCTCCTCAACGAAGGTGTCGGGCCAGAGCCGCCTCATCAGGTCGTCTTTATCAACCAAGCGGCCGGCGTTCTCGACCAGCATAAGCAGGGCTTCGAAAGCCTTGTGAGCGAGCGGCACCGGTTTGCCGTCGAGAATCAGAAGGCGCTCCTTCGCGTCGAGGTGAAAGGGACCGAAGGCGTAAAGGTGCCTTGTTTTCTCGCTCATAAGCCCCGGCAGAAATTATTCAAGATTTCTTCACAATTTCGGAAGGACTTCTAAACCGCAGCGGGACTACGGTGCAGCGCGAGGGCCTGGAGCGGCAGTCCAGAAAGCCGTCCGGCGCCCATTGTAGTGCAGGCTGCCGCTCCGCGCAACGACAGGCGCGGCACCAGTTATCCCAAGTTGCCCAACGAACGCCGCAAAACCACAAGGAGGAGGACATGAAATCCAGGATATTGACTTTGATCGCGATAACTTTATTCGCTGCGCTGGCGATCCCGGCTCGGCTGGCCGCGCAGGAACACATTCGATATAAAGTCGATCAGTGTCAACGGGCTGATCGCTGGGTTCTCACAAAACGGTGAAATCGATCCATTGAACCCCGATCTTCTGGAGATTCGTGCTGTGCTTTGGAAGCACGGCAAGATCACCGATCTCGGAACCTTGGAGGGAGGATACGAGAGCGAAGCCTTTGCAGTGAATGCTCGCGGCCAGGTGGTTGGAGCAGCGACGAACGGTATCCCTGATCCTTCTTCCATAGTTGGGGTCTCAACACAGGTGCGGGCGTTTCTTTGGCAGAACGGAGCAATGCAAGATTTGGGCACCTTGCCCGGCGGCACCGATGCCGTGGCACTTCTTGTCAACGAGCGAGGGCAGATAGTTGGGCAGTCCTACACAGCCAGCTCGATTCCGCGTCCGCCGACTTTTATCTGCTTTGACTTTCCTCTAACCCTGCACGGATTCCTTTGGGAGGACGGCAAAATGGTGGATCTCGGCACGCTTGGAGGCAGTTGCGCTTTTACTTATGCCCTCAACAGCCGAGGTCAAGTCGTGGGTCAGGCGACTCTGGTTGGGGACCAAACATCACATCCTTACACCTGGGACAGGAAACGAGGAATCAAGGACCTGGGCACGCTCGGCGGAACGTATGGGTTCGCGAGCGGGATCAATGATCCTGGAGTGGTTGCCGGTACCGCCACCAACCAAGACGATGAGGCACTACTCGCATTCCTCTGGAAAGATGGCGTGATTTCGAACCTCGGAACCTTGCCCGGCAATGGGTGCAGTGGTGCAGATGCGATCAATTCCAAGGGGCAGGTGGTTGGCGGGTCAGGCTTTTTCCTCCCTGATTTTTTCCCCGGCTGCACCGATACGGTCGAGCACGCGTTTCTTTGGGAGAACGGAACGATGGTGGACCTGAATGCTTTTGTTCCTTCTGGCTCGGACCTGACACTGAACGAAGCGGTTTTCATCAACGATCGGGGAGAGATTAGCGGCTTTGGAACGCTCCCCAATGGCGACTTTCATGCTTTCCTACTGATCCCGTGTGGCCGCGATGACACTCAGGGCTGCCAGGATGCCACCGGGGGCACAACCGCCAAAACTCACGTTAGCGCGGTCTCGATTCCCAGGCCAGCGACTCAACGTGATCCAGCATCGGGCAATCCGTTCAACCGGATGCTGCCCCCATTTGGTCGCGCCCGATACCCTGGTATCGCGGCTTCGGAGCGCAACCACCGAAATAGACACACAATCCTGCCGGGCGGAGCGGGGAACTTATATCCCTCACTGCCCCACCCGGCGCAAGTTAAGTTCGCCCCAGCGGCGGGCAAAAAGAGAGGACAACATGAAGCCCACAATACTCACGCCGATCCTTGCTGTCGCATCACTCACGGTACTAGCGGTCCCAGCTAGGTTGGCAGCCCAGGTGGGCGGCACTGGCACTACAAACCGTATTCCCATTTGGACTGACAGCACCACGCTCGGGAACTCGATCATCTTTCAAACCGGCGGTCTCCGTGTTGGTACTAGCCTCCAAGTTATAGGAGGCTCCGGCAGAGCCGGCTTCTTCGGAATAAACGGCGGGACTGGTGGTTCTATCAAGCTCACCGCGGGGGCCGGAGGTAGCGCCGGAAGGAGTGATAGCAATGGGGGCTCCGGTGGCTCCGTCTTTATCACCGGCGGCAACGGTGCCTCAGGCACAACTTGTTGTGCTCAAAACGTTAATGGCAACGGTGGCTCGATCACGTTGCAACCGGGAGCGGGCGGCGCTTTTGTTTTAACCCACGGACTCCCAGGCAACGTCATCCTAGCGCCCACGCGTGGGAAGGTCGGCATTAGGACCGCGACCCCGACTGCGACGCTGGACGTCGGGGCTGGTGGCACTACGCTGGCTGACGCCTGGATTACGCGCAGCGCCCGGCGTTTCAAGACCAATATCCAGCCGCTCGAAAGGGCGCTGGAGAAGGTCGAGCATCTCCAAGGCGTGTCGTACGAGCGCAAGGCCGATGGGAGGCACGAAATCGGCGTGGTGGCTGAGGATGTCGATCAGGTCGTTCCTGAAGTGGTCTCACGCGATCCAAAAACCCGGCAAGTTCAGGGCGTGGACTACTCCAGACTGGCCGCCCTGCTGATCGAAGCAGTGAAGGCGCAGCAGGTTGAAATCCAGCACCTGAAAGCACAGATCGAGCAACTCACCTCGAACTCCGTAGGGCAATAGCCGGCTCGAGAGGTTCTGTTAGAAGCTCTTAAGGATTGTTGCCGGGCTTTGCCGATTTTGAGTTGTAGACCTACTGAGTGGGCATGATTGTTGACATCTAGGCTGAGCCGTATTGTGGGTGCAGTTTTTTCATTCAGCCTACCTTTTCAGGTAGGAGTTCGATTCGCGAATCGATCTCCCTCCCCTCTTGCTAAGGCCCCATGAGCCGCCGCATTTGCTATTCTTCGTTCATGTCGGAAGCAGCGCTCGATAGGCGACTAATAGCCCAGCGTGGAAAACGGCTTGAGTATTTCACGATCGCGTGGAACACGCTTGAAGGGCTAGTTGCTGTCATTGCCGGCGCGATGGCGGGAAGCATATCGCTTGTGGGCTTCGGCCTGGATAGCTTCATAGAAGTGATATCGGGAGCCACGCTGCTGTGGCGCATGTCAGTCGATGCCGATCTATCCCGAAGAGAGCGAAATGAAAAACTGAGCTTAAGAATCGTTGGTATTTCTTTCTTGGCGCTGGCGGCATACATCGCGTTTGAATCAATTACCGACATGCTGGGTAAGAAAGGGCCGGAGCACAGCGTTGCCGGAATCATTCTCGCGATTGTCTCGCTGATCGTAATGCCAGTTTTATCCAAGGCAAAAGGGCGAGTGGGCCATGAACTTGGAAGCGCGGCAATGAATGCTGATGCCAAGCAAAGCCAGTTCTGCAGCTATTTGTCCGCCATTCTTCTGAGCGGCTTGTTGCTGAATGCAGCCTTGGGTTGGTGGTGGGCCGATCCTTTGGCAGCCCTGATCATGACACCCATCATTGCACGCGAGGGTCTCCAGGGCATTCGCGGCGAAGATCGCTGCCACGAGTGCTGCTGATTCTTCAAAACAGCCGAGGCGCCGTATATTGAGCTGCCATGCACGTTTGTTCTGTCTTCTTGTGGAAATCCCACCAACGCCTTATCGTGTTTTTGCATCTCCGTAAGCTGCGAATATAACTGATGAAGGAGTTTGAGGAATGAAGCTGCGAAAAGAGAAGATTCTCACCGACGTGCTACTTGGGGCTGGGCTTTATCTGCTTGATTCGATGCGGGATCGGCTATCGGATACGGTCCATGAGGTGCGCTCTCGAGCACGCGATACTTACGACACTGCTTCCGACCGCGTCAGCCGGGCTAGCGATGTGCTTGCCGGAGAAGATCACAGTGGGATCGGCACAGCGGCAGCACTGCTGATCGGAATTGGCATCGGCGTAGGCGTGGGCATGCTTTTTGCGCCGGCCAGCGGCGAACAGACTCGTAGAAACATCGCCGGCAAGGCCGAGTACTATGGCGACCGGGTCCGTGAGCGCTTCTCCAAAGAATCGGAACCGGCCAGCGGCACCTACGGCGCCTAACGTCCGCGCATACGCTTCGTCGCAGAGGGAGGACCTCGCTATGAAAGTATGTATTGGTGTGTTCGCGGCGATCGTTCTGACAATGGCACTGGCGTCAATGTCTTTCGCACAGACCGCGCCAGCGCAGCCGCAGGATCCTACGGCGCAATCGCCGGCATCTCCGGCCCCGGCCAGTCCGACTTCACCAAGCGCCAAGCGGCCCCGGGATGAGGGCCAGAAGCCGAGTGAAGGCGAATCGAGTGCGCCCGCCCCGGACACCAAGATACGGCCCTTTATGGGAACTGTGGTGCATGAGAACGGCGGTTATTTCCTTCGAGCCGGCGATTTGAAGTACAAGCTCGATGACCAGACCGAAGCCAGACGCTACGAGGGCAGAAGCGTAAAAGTGACCGGCAGCCTGGAGAAACAGAGCAATACCATTCACGTGCAGAAAATTGAGGCCTCGCCGTCTTCCTAAGTTGCCGGTCCGTCAAGCCGTTGCTCGGCAGCGGTTCTTTGTGCGCTTCTCATCCTAGTCCGTGTTTTCTTCCCTTACCCTTAGAACGTCTAACAGAACCCGGCCTCACAACTGGCAACTCACCCGTCCACCGGTTATTGGGGGGACTAAAAGACCGGACCAGCCCCCGTGCCAATTAGGACTTAAAGTTTAGAGGTTGAACTTCGAAGTGGAGATTGGCGAAACAGCGAGGAAAACGTTAAGATTTTTCTTACGCTGCCTCACCCTCGCAAATAGAAAAATAGATAAAGACCAACCTAGCGAATGCCGGTATCAATATCCATATCGACGCGGACGGTCTGATTCGAGACAACCGTGAACTGTTGCGGCTTGGCGCGGACATGTTTGCGTGCGCGGTCTTGCACATCCAGAATATAGGCGCCGGGCGGCAGGGCAACGCGGTAGTTTCCATTCCCGTCGGCCGCAACCCGCGCGATTTCTTTTTTCCCGTCCTGGCTGAAGATGATCAGCGGATATTCAGTATAAGTTTCTGCCGTGACTGCCGGCGCGTTTCCATCCGCAAGCTCAACCGGTTTCGGGGAAACGATATGCAGGTGTCCCTGCATGAAACCCGGCGGCGCAGCATTATTCGACGCAGTGCAGCCGACCGGAATCAAGAAAAAGCAGCCGACAATCAGGTACTTGAGGAACAATACATTATCTCATTGAAAATCTGGGCGGGATCGATTTTCACTACCCCGCCCAGCTGCAAACTAAACTTACGGAAGCGTCAGCGACCAAGCGCTGCGGCCGTGCGTCGCCGCGTAGAGCAGGCGTGCGCCAGGCACGATCGTCAGCTGCGAAACCTCGACCATCGGCATACCATTCGTGGCGGTCCACGCCGTCACGCCGTTGGCAAGTCTCGTCACACCGAAGTCGTTCGCGGCGTACAGATCACCCGTCTTATCGTCACGGACGAGATCTGTGACCGGCAGGTCGCCGAGGTTGTAGCTCAGGTCCGTCCAGGTCGCCGTGCCTGCACCCGGGTTGTATGTCACCTCGAACACGTGGCCCGGAGTCGACGGGGTATGGGCGTTGTAGCCCGAGTACGAGATCCATGCGTGGTTCTTGTTTGCCGGATCAATATAGATCGAGCTGATGTACCGGTTCGGATCGTTCGACGCGAGCGAGTCAAGCCGCGTGTAGGTCACGTCGTCCGGATTCGTCGCGTCCGCGTTGTTGGTGATGAAGAGGCGACCCGAATCCGTCGACGCCCACATCGAACTGGTGTCGCCGGGCCACCTCTCGACCTGGGAAACGATGCTCCCGACCCCTAGCGTGAGGTCGCGGTCGCCCCAGTACGAGCTCGTCAGGTCGCCGTTGCCGCCGCCGAGCTGGACCCAGTCGCCGCACGCGGGGTCGTCGCCAGGGGTCGTGAACTCGGGGCAGTTCGCCTCCAGGTACGACTGGCTACCGCCGTTGTCCAGCGTACGCCAGACGTGCTGAAGCCCGGTGTACATCGTTCCCGAGACCTTCGGGTCCATCAGCTCCGCCCAGTAGAAGTTGATGCGTTCGTGGCTCTGAAGGATCGGACCGGAGATGACGACCCACTTGGTCGGATCGCCGTTCTGGAAGTTCGTGTCGGTGAACCCAAGGAAGAACTGGTTGAAGCG
>Ga0209472_1002184_pt1 | contig 11060 bp, 8 predicted proteins | sample GraSoiAngelo_130_FD_185887 | JGI IMG/M metagenome (GOLD analysis project Ga0209472, IMG submission 185887) | Grasslands soil microbial communities from the Angelo Coastal Reserve, California, USA - 14_0929_02_20cm (SPAdes) (version 2) | ecosystem: Environmental > Terrestrial > Soil > Grasslands ...
GCGCTCCCCCGCTATTCAAAACTTATTTTTACAATCCTGCCCTGCGTCCCTACCAACCAACCCGCGTGCGGGCTTGCAAACGCCACAGCCCAGTAGTTCGCGAGCCCTGTCAGGCTGACCCAAGTGTCCCCTTCGTCGGGTGACCAGGCCGCGCCGCCTGGCCCTGTGACCACGACGGCCCGCGTTGCACTCGCCTCCCCATCAGCGTCGCCCTCTGCGGAGCGTTCGCGCACGTAGCTCAGACCGTAAATTGCGCCCGGGACTGGCGGGCGGTTCGTGAGCTGCCACGTCTTGCCGCCGTCGCTCGAGCGAGCGACGGTGTCGGCGAATGCGGTGGGCGCCGCTAGCTCGCCAGCGCCGAGGATGCCGTGCAATGGATCGCGGAAATCGACGCTGAACACACCGGAGCTCGGGGTGCCCTGGACGATGGGCGTGTCGTACGCGGCCCATGTGTGGCCGCCGTCGGTCGTCGCGAGGATTCTGGCCTTCGCCGCACCGCCGGTGCCGATCCAAGCTCGACTTCTCCCTTGAGTCGCAACGCACGTGCCGCTCGCCGCGAACGCCGCTTCTCCGAGCTGCGCCGCCGGCAGCCTAGCGCCGATATCGGTCCAGGTCGTGCCGTCGGTCGTCTGGATCACGGGAAACCGGCCGTTGACGGCGTCGCTCATAGCGATACCGCCGCGCGCGGTCCAGAAGGCGAAGCAGTCATAAAACGCGTCAGGGTCCAGGCTCTGGAATTGCTGCGACCAGGATGCTCCGCCATCCTCGGTCTCATAGATTCGGGAAGCCGGCCCGACGCCGGCGGACAAGAGATAGGCGACTCTTGCGCTCACCCCCTGCACATCGCGGAACTGGAGTTGTTCGGCCCCCGCAACCACGCCCGCCCGCCAGGTTGCGCCGCCATCGGTGGTGACGACATAAGTGCCGCCCACGCCGCTGGCCCACACCACGCGTGAGTTGACCGGGCTCACCGCCTGCAGCCGGTTGAGGGTGCCGCTTTGCTGGGATGTCAGCGTCGGTAGGCGCAGGACGGCGACGTCGCTCGCGACCTGCGAGTCGGCGAACACCGAGGCACTGACCGAGACCGCCAGCGCGGCGGGTAGCACGCGGAGCATCTTGAGACGCATGGCTGGGCCCTCCACAAAGTCTGATGAGAGGTTCGATGCTGGCGAGAAGGTGACCGACAAACTTGGCCTGAAGCGCGTCCGCCGACCCGATCCGCAGTCAAGCGAATATTTTACTCACGCTTCACAGGACCGTAACGCCAAAACACCTCGTCCAGAATCGCTTTGGGTGCACCGGCTTCCCCAGCCGCGCCGTGCAAGATCGGCCCACTCCTCAGCTGACCGCTGTGTTCCGGTAGCAAGCTCATGCAAGACGATATTGTGTAGCGCGATGGAACCCGCACATTGACGCACCGCGGGACGGTGAGGAAAATCGCCGCCACCGGCCCACAGGAGAGAAACAGGGAGGCGACAATGGTACCTGGCGGCAGATGTTGGATTGCTCTGGCGGCCCGACTTAGCGCTGCCGCAGGCCTCTTGACGATGACCGCGGCTCTTGCGGCCGGGCCCACGTATATCATAGGTCCTATCAGTGACCTCAGTGGCTCGTGCTCCGGGCAGAACGCAGAGGTCGAGCAAACCGTCGATCCGATGCTCGGCTACGTCTAGCGATCGATGCGCACCGCGCCAGGGCGATCATGCGCTGCGCTGCGCATACCACCATCGTGTCCAAATCCCGAATACCGCAGCCATCGCGACGGACTCACGATCCTGGCCCCAAGGGGGTCAGCGAGCGCCGTGAAAAAGAATATCTGAAGCAGGCTCACGACAGCCGTAGCCGCCAGAAACGCCAGGCTTCTGGCCGGACCCGGCCTCTCGGAGTGGAGTGCCGCTGTCGACCCAGGGCTGCCCGGTTTCTTGTGGTTGCTGGTCGTGGCTCGCTTGCGTGGCCAAGTCTAGGTTGCCGCGCTTTTCGGAATGTATTCGTGTTCGCTCCGAGCGCTCCAGCGATACAGGTCTTCATCCCCGCAATGGGGGCATTTGATCGCCGTCAGTTGATCGTCGAATTCGGGCACAGCCGCCTTGCTTCCTGCCGGCGGGGGTGCAATGGCAATGACAACTCCGCATGACCGGTTCTTACACAACCACCCGACGTAGCGATCCCCTGGAACCATCTGCGACTTCGACCTGAGGTCGACATGGCGCGGCGCAACTGAAGCCACCGGCCTACGCGTTGGTGTACCCCGGCTCTTGGTCGAACGTTTAATCGCCATTGATCTCTCTCCGCTTAAGAACTTCGGGGCGCCTACTGCGCCTGCGACAACTCTACTAGCTCCCAGTAGCTCCCAACTAACTGAAAAGCGCACTGCAGCCGAACACTGGATAACTGTGAGAGCGCAATTGGCGGGGCGACGGACGGGGTAACTCTGGAAGACATTATGGGCCCCGCACGATCAGTGGAACAAACGCGGTGCGAATTCGTTGAGGTCTCGGCGCCAACTCTGCCACTCGTGCGCAGTACCCGGCGATTCGAAATACACTACGTCCACTCCGGCTCTCTGCAATGCGGTCGCGGCGCTACTGATACTGCTACGAAACATGGGCGACTCCGCGGTTCCGACGCCGAGCCAAAGCAGCTTCACGCGCTTGTTGAATGCTCTCGGATCGGCGAAAGCCCCCTCATACGCCGTCTTAGAATCAAACTCCTCCGGCGTATTCCCTTGCGGTTCCCTGCCCGTGTTGATGCCCGGAATCACGGGTCCGCTGAAGGAGCCAATGTACGAGAACCTGTCCAGGTGATGCAGCGTAACGAACAGAGTTTGCATCCCGCCCATGGACAGACCGGCCATTGCGCGATGGTCCCTGTCCGGCATCGTTCTGTATGCGGCATCGATCATCGGGATCAGTTCGTGAACAATCACGTCCTCGAAAGTGCGGAAAGCGATCCTGATGGTCTCTCGGGATACACCGGGCCCAATCGCGAGCGGCGCAGTGCCTGCCTTATTCGCATAACCACAGTCCATTACGACGATCATTGGTACCGCTTCACCCGCGGCCATCAGATTGTCAAGAATGAAGTTCGCCCGCCCCTGCCGCGTCCAGCCGGTTTCGTCCTCTCCCGCCCCGTGTTGAAGGATGAGTACCGGGTACCGGCGCTTCGGGTTCTTCTCATAGTCCGGAGGGGTATATACCAAGGCGCGTCGCCAGGCGCCGGTCATTCTTGAGAAGTACCACTTTGCGCGCACCTCGCCATGGGGAACGTCGCGTATTGCGTAGAAGTCCGCACCCGCTTCGGGCACTTCAATTCCGCTAGTCTCCTTGCCATATCCGAAGTACGTCTGGCTCGCTGGGTCATTCACCGACACCCCATCCAGGACGAACCAGTAATAATGGAAGCCTGGCACAGCAGGTGGTGTTGTCACACTCCAGACACCGTCGGCTCCCTTGGTCATTGGAAATGGGCCGGCACCCAGACCGTCACCGCCGGCGACCTGCACGCTGTTCGCCTCGGGTGCCTTCAGCGAGAAGTGGATGGTGCGGTCCGCTCCGATGTTGGGGCTGGGAGCGCCTCGTACATTCGACTCCGCAGGGGATGCGGCCTCAGGTTCACTCGCCCGGGCGATTGCTGCCCCCGAGCCTAGAATTGCGGCTGCGAGGATCAAAGCCCATTGATTCATTTGAGCCTCCAGTCCGTGCTCCGGTTGGAGAGTGAAGGCGGACTCTCGAGCGAGTCCGCGAGTCCGCCACAAAATATTAGACAGCACCCGTAGAGCCCCGAATATTAGACAGGGTCAGTATTCAAACAGCCATGAGCCTTTGGTAAATGGTAATGGTGGTCAGGGACAGAATCGAACTGCCGACACGCGGATTTTCAGACCGTTGTCGCAGGTTCTAGGGGCTTACAAATCAACTATTTGCAGCGCTTGCCAGCCCTCTCCCCGCCACACCAAGGCACATTCATGGCACACCCAATCTGGGCTCGTCACATTCCTGGCACAGGGACGATCCGCCGACCCGACGGTTCCTCGAATTCGGCCGGGGAATGCTTTATCTTGGCCCCATGACTAAAGAAGATTTGGGCGTCGACGATAGCCTGCTTGAATCGGCGGCGAAGTGCCTTGATGCCGAAAGCGTGCGTGCCCTGGCCACCATTGAGCTCACGGGCGCGGCAAAGTCGCGGCTCGAGTCGCTGGCCAACAAGGCCAACGAGGGACAGCTCACGGCGGAAGAGGCGCGCGAATACGATCGGTTCATCGAACTAGGCGACATCATTGCCACACTACGCCTGAAGGCCGAGCGCCAGCTGCAGTTCGCGCGCGGATGAGGTGACCGAGGCGCTGCGCCAGCAAGTTCGTGAGCGCGCTGGAAGGCGCTGCGAACGCGGCATCAAGCCGCGGCGAATCGATCCCGTCACGCGAATCTCGCTGGCGATACTCCTCCTCGCGAGAGTCCCTGGCGCGAGAGCTGGATATACGCATCCGCACTACTCGTCTTAATCGCGAGCATTGGTTTGTGTTTTTCCCGTACCGCCTTGCCGAGCGTGTTGACGATCGGTGCGTACTAGTCTTGGAGAGACACCTGACATGAATTTTTTTTGTGTCTGCGGACTCGCTCTCTCGCTTGCCGCTCTCCTGTGCGCCTCGGCGTCCGCCCAAGAGACTTCACTCTTCACTTCGCCGCTTCCGACCGGCGTGCGACTCGATCCCGCCGGCGAAGCGGTTGATCTCGGTAGCCTGCCGATCAATCTCGTGCTCGCCCCGGAAAAGGATAGAGCCGTGGTCGTGCTTAGCGGCTGGCGCGAGCAGGGTGTTCAGGTCGTCGATCTGAAGACGCGGAGGGTGACGCAGACACTGCTCCAGGACGGCGCATTCTACGGCGCCTCCTTCTCGCCCGACGGTCATCGCCTCTGTGTCTCCGGCGGCAACACAGACGTACTTTTCGTCTACGCATGGAGAGACGGTGCCGCCACCCTCGAAAGCAAGTTCGAACTGGCGAAGGCAAAAACTGAGTACGGCATGGGCACAAGCTATCCAGCGGGATTGGTATTCTCGCCAAACGGCAAATTCATTTATGTCGCCGAGGACGTCGGCGACCGACTCGCGGTCGTGAACGCCGCGACCGGCGAAATCACGCAACGGTTTTCTACCGATCACTACCCGTATGCCGTCGCGCTCACGGCGGATGATCTAGCGTTCGTCTCCGCTTGGGGTGGCCGCACGGTTTCGCAGTTCCGCGTTTTGACGGACGGAACGCTTGCGTATCTCGACCGCATTGAGGTCGGTCCGCATCCGTCGGCGCTCGCAGCGTCGGGAACTAGCCTATACGTCACGCTCGCGGGTAGCGATCGGATTGCCGTCGTCGACACGAAGCTACGCAAGGTCGCGCGCTATCTGCACGATGCGGCGCCCGGTGCCCCACCGGAGGGCAGTACACCCAACGCCGTGGCGATTACTTCCGATGGCAGGCGTTTGCTCATAGCGGAGGCCGACAACAATGCCGTTGCCGTCTTCGACCTGGGCACCGGGAAGTTGCTCGGCCGCGTTCCGACCGACTGGTATCCCACCGCGATCGCCGAAGCGGGCGATCAACTCCTCACCCTTTCCGGAAAAGGACACGGCACCCATGCCAACCCAGACGGCCCCGTACCGCTCACGAACTGGCCGGACGGGAAGCCGACGGCGTACACGCTTGGACAGTTGAATGGCACACTGCGCGTGCTTCCCGCATCGCTGGCGCCGCCGCGACTGGCGAACTTAACTGGGCGCGTCGTCGCTGCTAATAACTGGCAGCAAAGACGCGTGGCACGACACTATCCACCATTCCGCCACGTCGTCTATGTCATCAAAGAAAACCGCACCTATGATCAGGTACTCGGAGACATGAAGGAAGGCGACGGAGACGCGAGCCTGGTGTATTTCCCTGACATCACCGTCACCCCAAACCACCATGCACTGGCGCGGCGCTTCGGTTTGTTCGATCGCTTCTTCGCAAATGCCGAAGTGAGCTCGCAAGGACACATCTGGTCCACCGCCGCCTACGTCACGAACTACGGTGAGAAGATTGTGCCCTCCGGTTACGCCGGCAAGCATGCCGACATGGACGGTGAAGAAAGCGATGAGCCGGAACGAGGCTTCCTGTGGACGCTTGCAAAGCGAGAGGGCGTCTCTTTCCGCGACTACGGGGAAATGGTCAAGGGGAATCCCGGTTGGCCTGTGACGCAACGCGACTTGGGCGCCAACGTGAATCCCGATTACGTTCCGATGGATTTTGTTACGCCCGATCAGAAGCGGGCTGATGTATGGATCAGCGAACTCCAGCGCTACGTGCGTGACAGCAACATGCCGCAACTTGAAGTCATGTGGCTACCGATGGACCACCTGGCCGCTGGGCGCCCGGGCAAGTGCACGCCGCGCGCGTGCATGGCCGACAACGACCTCGCACTCGGACGACTCGTGCAGGCGCTTTCGCACAGCCCGTATTGGAAGGACACCGTGATCTTCGTGGTTGAAGATGACGCGCAGGCGGGGCCTGACCACACCGATTCGCATCGCGCCCCGTTCTACGCCATCTCGGCCTACAACCGACCGGGCACCGCCCATCGGTTCATCAACACGACCGATGTAATCGCCGCGATCGAAGACATTCTCGGTATGGGGCGGCTCTCTAAGTTCGATTACTTCAGCCGACCCCTGACGGATATCTTCGCACCGGAACCGAACCTGACGCCTTATGATGCAATCATCCCCGCGCAAGACTTGAATGAAAAGAATCCGCAGAATACTGCAGCAGCACATTTGTCGGAGAGTTTGGATCTCAGCGCACCGGATCGCGCGGACGACCAGGCCTATAACCGAATTCTGTGGCTGATGTTGAAGAGTGATATTCAGCCACCGATGGCACAGAGCCACGCGGCCCTGCACGCGCTGCAATCGAGTAAGTAATGAACGCGCACGTCTGATCGGAGCTACTCTTTGTTCCACAACCTGGACTGGGATCGAAGGGACCGCTCGCTACACGAAAACGCGCCGTACGTACTTGCGCGTCACTGACGGCGAGAAACGGCGTGTTGGGATTGATCGGGCAAGCAAGCCCTTTTTCTGTTTTTCCCTGTCGACGTGGATCGTGGTGACGACTTGGAGTCGCTATTCGAGCATGTCGGCGGTTCCTACGGAGGCGTTCCGTTGTAGTCCGCAAATATTGAATTCGCCGATCGATACGTCTACCGGATCACGATCGGTACGCATTGTGGCATGATCGAAGGATCCTTGGCGTTCCGCCGCTTCTCTGTCACTCACCCAAGGTGGAAGCCGAGTGCCTGAATTGGCTCGAGAGTTAGTCATTCTGCCGCGCTTCAAGCGCGACTACCGCTCAGCAAGAAAGGGCATTTGCGGGGATCGGGCTTACGCTGCTCTCACGCGTGTAGTCCTGCTTGCGCACGCCGGCGGCCTCGGCCTGTTCCAGCATTCCCAGGCGCCCTAAACCGCCGAGAACTGACCAGAAGTACACCGCCGCCCGCGGGAGTTGATGATGTCCGGTTCGGCTTCGGACTCCGGCTTGAGCTAGGCCGAGAGCGTTGATGAAGCCGACTGGTCTGTCTCCGATGATTATCACGTCTTCCATCGAGCTGATTCTGCGGTTGTACGATCTGGAAATATCCGCGTGGCATCGAGCATCCGCTAGATGGGTGCAAATCCCTCGGTAGTCCACCCGTTGACGGTCGAGTTTGTAGCGAGCACGATCCATACTCGTCGTAGTAGGACTACGACGAGTAGAAAAAACACCCCGCAACTTACTCTGAGCGATTAGCAGGGACGGGGCTCAAAGGCCACGGACTGTGTGATGGTCGGGGTTTAGCGTGGCGGGTTGGTAAATCTATCGCGGCGTCAAGTGGAAAATTCCTAGAACCAGGAGAGGAGCCACTCATGCATGCCCGTCGATTCGCCCTTCTCACGTTTGTCTCTTTTGCGTTCGCCGGTGTCGCTGTCGCCAAGGACGCCGGTAATGCCACGGATGCCATCAATCCGCATTCGCCGCGCTACGGTCACCCCTACCGACACGGCGTCCACCCGACGCGGGAAACCCACGAGAAAATGAAAGCATGGGCAGCCGCCAACCGTGGTGTGGTGCGGCCGGCCGATGCGGAACACAAAGAGCGAGGCAGCGTTGGCGCGACGGAGCCGGCCGTCGCCGCCGCCGCCACTGGCCCGGAGACCCTGAGCTTCGGAGGCGGCGTCGATTCGATCGGCGTGACCAGCGGCGCGCCCAAGGTGTACCTGGTGTTTTGGGGTACGCAATGGGGCACGGAGGGAACGAACTCCAACGGCTACGCGACATTCACGGGCGACCCGCGCAACGCTGCGCCCTATATTCAGGCCTGGATCAAGGGTCTGGGCACCAATGGCGAGCTTTGGTCGGGCGTGATGACTCAGTATTGCGATGGATCGCAGGTTGCGGTTGGCGCCACGTCCTGTCCGAGTGGAGCGCCGCACGTGGGTTACCCGAGCGGCGCCCTGGCCGGCATCTGGTATGACAATTCGGCCGCTTCGCCGTCGCAGGCCTCAGGCAAGCAGCTGGCTGCAGAAGCAGTCAAGGCAGCGGGACATTTCGGCAACACCACGCAAGCATCGAACCGCTACGCGCAATACGTAATCCTGTCGCCGACCGGTACCCACCCCGACGGCTTCAACACCCCGGGCGGCGGCTTCTGCGCCTGGCACGACTACAACGGCGACACCACGCTGAGCGGCGGCGGCGCGGCACCATCACCGTACGGCGATATCGCCTTCACCAACATGCCCTATGTCGCCGACCTGGGTGCCAGTTGCGGTGCGAACTTCGTCAGCAACTCGCTCGACGGCTACTCCATCGTCGGCGGCCACGAATATGCCGAAACCGTCACCGACCAGAATCCGGCGGGCGGATGGGTCAACAACACCGGCTCTTCGTTCACCGGACAGGAGAACGGGGACGAGTGCGCATGGATCAGCTCCGGCCAGGGCGCCGCCGCATTGGTGGCCTTCTCCACCGGTTCGTTCGCGATGCAGAGCACCTGGTCGAATGACACCAATCGCTGCGATATCTCGCACCCCATCGTCAGCGGCAGCGGCGGCGGCGGGACGCCGACCGCGAATTTCACTTACAGTGCCAGCGGACTGACGGTCTCATTCACCGACACGTCCACGGATTCTGGTGGGACCATCGGCAGCCATGCGTGGACCTTCGGCGATGGCGGCACATCGAGCGCCACCAATCCCACCCACACGTATGCAGCGGGCGGAACCTATTCGGTCACCGAAACCGTCACCGACAGCAGCAACGGCTCCACCAGCTCCAAGACCAGTGCCGTCACCGTCAGCGCAAGCGGCGGCACGCCCACTGCAAACTTCACTTACACGATCAGCAGTCTGACGGTTAGCTTCACCGATACGTCCACCGACTCGGGCGGCTCGATCGGCATGCACAGCTGGAACTTTGGCGACGGAAGCACCTCAACCGCGGCAAACCCCAGCCACACGTATGCCAGTGCCGGCACCTACAGCGTCAGCGAGACGGTCTACGACAGCGTCAACAACCGGTCCAGCACCAAGACCGTGAGCATCACCGTGACCGCGAGCACGAGTAGTCAGCTCATCGTGAACGGGGGCTTCGAAACCGGGAGCACCGCGCCGTGGGCACTGACTGCGGGGGTGCTGTGCAGCAACAGCGGCTGCCCGGGCGAGACCGCGCACCGCGGTTCGTGGTTTGCGTGGCTGGACGGCTACGGCCTTACGCATACCGACACCGCGACGCAGTCAGTGTCGATCCCGGCCGGCAAGACGACCGCCACATTGGCCTTCTACCTGCACATCGATACGCAGGAAGTCGGCTCGATCGCCTACGACACGTTGAGGGTGCAGGTGCTGAACAGTTCCGGCACCGTACTGGCGACACTGGCTACTTACTCCAACGTGAATGCGGCATCGGGTTATTCGCTGCACAGCCTGAACATGAATGCCTACATCGGGCAAACGGTTCAGATCAGGTTCTACGGTCACGAGGATTCGTCGCTCGCGACATCGTTCGTGATCGACGACGTCACCTTGACCGTGCAGTAGTTCGACCCATGCCCCTCAGCAGCCTGCCGACGCGACGCAAGTTCGTCGTGCAGGCTGCCGGTTTCTTGCTGCCCGCGCTGCTGCCGCTGAGGATAGGGGTCGCGGCCCAATCTCAGCCGCCTGAATCGGAAGCGGGCTCGGGGCGGCCGCGACGGCCGCGGGTCCTGCAACCGCGGCTCGAGCTTTCGCCGGGTGCGATCGAAGTCGCTCCTGGCTCACGCGTGCGGTTCATTGCCCGCGCCTCCGGAGGAGAGGCCATCCTGTTTTCGGTGGACTGGTCGATCCGTGAGGGCGCAGCCGGCGGAACGATCCTGCCGGCGCCCAAGCGCCAGGACGACGGCAGGTACACGGCGGTGTATCAGGCGCCCACGGTCGGCAGCGGTCCCTTCCACGTGATCGCCACACTGCGCGAGTTCCCGGCGGCGGTGGCAGAGGCCAGCGTACAAGTGCGGGCGCCCCGGTAGGAGATTCAAAGGCGTTCTGGTCGTGCTGGTGCGGAAGTGCCACGGCAACACGGGCAAGCTGAGGTGGGGGACAAGCGGGGGGCTGCTTCATGACTGATCGGCGACACACTTCGCTGGTGGCGGCTCACGTTCCGCTCAACGCAATCACTCAAGGCGGAGAATTTGTTTTGCGTCCGCAACTCGCCCTGTATCTCGAACACGGTATGAAGCCGCGGCGAATCGATCCTGTCAGGCGAATCTCACTGGCGATACTCTCAAGATTCTTCAACTGCGGCTCAGTGCGTAGCAAATCGGTGCTCGGGGGGCTGCATCACGAGCATTCGCTGTGCCCTGCCTGAGCTGGGCGCAATATTTGCGGACTACAGCAGGGTCCGGGTGTTCCCGATCCGCCGCCCGCGTGTCGCGACTACCAAAAGGCCAGTTCGCGCCATCGCCACGGGGAATCATATGCAGTCCGTGCCAACCGATCCTCGGCGGATTGCATCACGAATACTCCC
>Ga0209472_1002200_pt1 | contig 11011 bp, 12 predicted proteins | sample GraSoiAngelo_130_FD_185887 | JGI IMG/M metagenome (GOLD analysis project Ga0209472, IMG submission 185887) | Grasslands soil microbial communities from the Angelo Coastal Reserve, California, USA - 14_0929_02_20cm (SPAdes) (version 2) | ecosystem: Environmental > Terrestrial > Soil > Grasslands ...
GGAGACACGCGAGATTATACTCCCCGGGTCCTTAGTCGCCGCTGACGACGTTCTGAAAAGCCTAGATTATCTTGTATTTCACACCGTACTCATTGGCCTGAAAACGGCGTGCTACCCGACCGCAAAAAGGTTCTTAACCCCCTGAGAAGTGTATGGCTCAAACTTCCACTGCCTGACAGAATCAATCGCAACCCCAATGATAAGCGGATGACCCGAAACCCTCCGCACGCATGCAACATTTCCATTAGGGTCGGCAGAAATCGCTAAGGCAATGGTTCCGCTGTGTCGGTTCTGTATGTTTCACCAGAGCCTTTACCTTATGATTGAGAGAGTTTTTCAGACTCAGGCTCGCAACAATTGGGAACCTGCTTCTGCTCGTTCGCCATGAGAGTCACTGATGCAAGCGCAAACAACAAAAGAAGTCGAAGAGGCATGCTTTTACCCCAAGTAATTAGACACCGCAGAGAAGTGAAATTGTTTTGGAAGATGCCTGAATGCGCGCTCGAACTAACATCTGAACCCCGCCGAGGTTCCGTAGCAATTCATGACGATGTTCGCTAGAAAACCTAAGATGATGGGCTGGCGGGACTTAGGCAATTCTCGTTGTGTTGAGTTGGAAAGTAATGCCATCCGATCGGGCTCGCGAGGCATCATTTAAGCGTGTTTTGGAAAATAGGAAGAACTGGGCAGTGGCGTAAACCCTTTGGAATCTGGAGCGGCCTATCGGAATCGAACCGACACCTGAACCTTGGCAAGGTTCCGTACTACCACTATACTAAGGCCGCTTAAGTACCTTCTTTTTATAACACGCTTAGTGGATGGCTACAAGGCCGCGTCAGACGCGACTACTAATCCGGCACTGCCAAGACGAGGGGTCAAGAAACCTGAGTGACGCGAGCGGTTTTCACCACCGGTGAGCGGCGCTGGCGCTCCGCGAAGCGCGTGGCTTTGTCCTTATCGGTATACACACGGCCGAACTTCTCGCCGTCGGCGTAGTAGACACTGACAAGCCAATGATGGTGTTTGCGGCGGCGGTCCCTGTCAAAGACGTCCTTATCTTTGTTCGAAGCTTCTTTTGTCACTTTGAGCGTCCCTCTCTTTGAAGGATCAGCACGACACTATCTCAAGGAAGCAAGCGCCGCGCAAGTACTGGTGGAGATACTAACACGCCACCTATTACACCAAAAACTGGCCAGCGGGGAAACCCGAAATGTAGACGAAGTCGTAGATAGCGGGGATTTGTTGGCGTGTCTATTTGCGGTTCTGATGTCCGGCTGCGTTGGGAGCCAGCGTGGGTGTAGGCGCGAAAACTGCCGCTAAGCGCTTTTTAGCGGCAAAAGGAGCATTTTGGCAAGTTCGATATATAGGGTTAGAAGGCCAATTTGTCTGCAAGAGGCGCACAAATCGTTGCAACCGATGAAACATTTTTCGGTTTCTTTCGTCTGTATAGGAGAGGAGAAGATAAGCTGAATGTGGCGGAGCATAACAATGATGACACCCGTTACAAAACAGCCGCCCCTATTGGAAGATCTGCGGAACCATTCGCAGGAGCAGGTTGCGGAGCTGCGCCAGCTTCTGATGGGCGGCGCTCGAACGAGACCTGATCCGCGCCGGCCTGGCTTTTATGAAGTAGATGGCCGCTCCTACACTTATTACGTGTTCAAATATCCGTCCGGCACAAAGGTGTTACTTATCGCCGTATGGGAACGCGACCGGGTCGCAGAAATGGTGGCGTGCTCCTGCCCGGCGGCTTGATTTTCCTCTGACTTCCTTGAGCGAAGAAGAAATGAAAAAGAGCGCCCCGGTTTCGATCGGGGCGCTTTTTTAGTCTTTGTCGAGGTCCAATGCAGCGGAGTTAATGCAATACCGCAGGCCTGTGGGCTGGGGGCCGTCGTCAAACACATGTCCAAGATGGGCGTCGCAGCGGCTGCATTTCACTTCAGTGCGCCGCATCCCGTGGCTGGTGTCTGATTCCGCATCAACGGCTTCTTCGCGGGTAGGAGCATAGAAGCTGGGCCAGCCGGACCCAGAATGATATTTGGCTTCAGAACGAAACAGGGGTTGGCCACAGCAGACGCACTTATAGGTGCCAGGCGTTTCCGTCTCTTCATATTCCCCCGTAAAGGGAGGTTCGGTTCCCTTCTGCCGCGTCACGTAGTATTGGTTCGGCGTGAGCTGCTTCTTCCAAGCTTGCTCGTCCTTCTCAATCTTGTCTGCCACGGTGTCTCCTAGCATCTCTGTGCAGTTTCATCTTTTCCCATGTCCCATCTGATTCAGCTGCCGGGCTGCTGGTTTCAATTTGAAGGCCAATCCCGGCTGATGCCAAGAGACTACCGCAAGAGCCGCGTTGATTGAAGTCTGCAGCGTCGCTGGCGAATCGTAGTCGGGTTAGAATTGCGTCATGATCGATCAACGCTTGCGGCAAGAATTGGTCGCCATGCGAGCCGAAGACCTGCGCGTAAGAGAGGAACTCGTGGCGAGCGGCGAATTAGGCGGAGCGTATGTTCCAAGGATGGAAGAGGTGCACATGAGAAACGCAGCGCGGTTGCGGGAGCTCATCGAATTGCACGGGTGGCCCACGGAGGATGTTGCCGGAAAAGATGGAGCGGAAGCCGCCTGGTTCATCACCCAGCACGCGATCGGGGAGCCGGAGTTTCAGCGACGCGCATTGAAACTGATACAGGCGAGGATTGCCGAGGGACGTGTCCCCGCCTGGCATGCAGCTTATTTAGAAGATCGGATCGCCATGTACGAATGCCGGCCGCAGCGCTACGGCACGCAATGGATGGATGACCCGAGAGACGGCCGCATCCGGCCATGGACGCTGGCCGATCCGGAACGCGTGGACGAATTGCGGGCACAAGTGGGACTTGAGCCGCTCCACCCGATTCCGGAACCGGGTCCCGACTTACCTCAAGAAAATCGCGAAGAAATTCAGCAGAACTACCGGTGGTGGGAGCAATGGCTCGTAAGCAAGGGCTGGCGATCCAGTTGACCACTCACTGAGCTTGAACACCCTGGAAGTGTTTGTTTTATTGGCTCCCCGGCTAGGCAGGGTGTTCGCCAGACTCCGAAAATCAGATCCGAAAATCAGATCATTGACATGCGGACGGTTTTCCTTTACGTTTAGGTTTGGTAATGGAATTTACCCACACAACTCGGGCGCATCGGCACCATCATCATCACGGCTACATGCCGCGCCCGCTGAGGTGTGCATAGCAATCCGCTAGACAAAGCACTCTTTAGCCCGCCGGCGCAACAAAGCCTGGCGGGTTTTTTGTTTTTGGGCGACGAATTTGGGAGGCAAGGGAAATGAACATCGACTTTCAGAAAAGCGGCGGGCTGGTGCCTGCCATTATTCAGGACGAACGAAGCGGCGACGTGTTGATGCTTGGCTTCATGAATGCGGAGTCGCTGAGCGAGACGCAGCGCTGCGGAGAAGTCGTGTTTTTCAGCCGCTCCCGAAATGCGCTTTGGAAGAAGGGCGAATCCAGCGGCCACGTTTTGCGCGTCCATGAGATTCGCGTCGACTGCGACGCGGACGCGTTGCTCGTGCGCGTGGAAGCCGTCGGGCCAGGCGTTTGCCACGAGGGCTATCGGAGCTGTTTCTTTCGCGCCGTCGAACCAGACGGCGAAGCGAAGGTCATCGCGGAACCTACCTTTTCGCCGGAAGAAGTCTACGGACCGGAGAAGCGCCGATGAGTCTCTTAAAGCTGGGAATACCAAAAGGCAGTCTGCAAGAAGCGACGCTCGACTTGTTTGCGCGGGCGGGCTGGAAAGTCACGCTGAGTTCGCGGAGCTACGTGCCCACCATCGACGATCCGGAAATCGAATGCCTGATGGTGCGGGCACAGGAAATGGCGCGCTACGTGGAGTCCGGCACCCTGGACGCAGGAATCACCGGGCACGATTGGGTGGTGGAGACGGAGGCGACCGTCGAGGAACTATCCGAGTTGGTTTATGCCAAGCAGCGGCTGGCGCGCGTGCGCTGGGTGCTGGCGGTGCCGGAAGATTCGGCGATTCGCGGGCCACGGGATTTGCAAGGCAAGGTGATTGCCACGGAAGTTGTGCAAATCACGGAAAAATATCTGGCCAAGCACGGTGTCAAAGCTCGCGTAGAGTTTTCGTGGGGCGCGACAGAAGTGAAAGTACCGCAACTCGCGGACGCGATCGTGGAAGTGACGGAGACCGGCTCGTCGCTGCGCGCCAACCGCCTGCGCATCGTGGATACGGTCCTCGAATCGGCCACAGTTTTTATCATGAACCGCCCCGCTGCAGCCGACTGCTGGAAGCGGGAAAAAGCGGAAAATCTGATTTTGATGCTCCAGGGCGCTATTGCCGCAGCGAGCAAGGTTGGTCTGCTTCTCAACGTTCATCGCGATGATCTGCCCGGAGTCCTCGGAGTTCTGCCGGCGCTCAAAAAACCTACAATTTCTGCTTTGAGCGATCCGGAGTGGGTGGCCGTTAACACCATTATCGAAGAAGCCGTGGTGCGCCAGATTTTGCCAAAACTGAAGGCGGCTAAGGCCGAGGGAATTGTCGAGTATCCCTTAAACAAGATCGTACTGTGATGCGAATCCTGAAGCTCACACCGCAGACTGAAAAGTGGCTGCTCGCGCGCCGCGCACAGCAAGATGCCGAAGCTCACACGATTGCAGGAGAAATCGTCGCGGACGTGCGCAAGCGGGGCGATGCAGCGCTTTTTACATACACAAAGAAGTTTGATCACACCGACCTGACCAAAACCGGCGTCTGGATCACACAAAAAGAAATTCGGGCCGCTCAAAAAGCGACAAGCGTCGAGTTTCGGAAAGCCGTCGAGAAATCCGCGGAAAATGTTCGATGCGTTTCTGAAAAGCAGCTTCCGCGGCCCTGGACCGTAGAGACCACACCCGGCGTCAAGATTCACCAAGTCGTCAGGCCCATCGAGGCGATCGGTTGTTACGTCCCCGGCGGACAATTCTCGCTTGTCTCGACGCTGGTGATGACGGTTGTCCCGGCCAAAGTCGCAGGCGTGCCGAATATTGTGGCGGTTTGCCCCAAGCCGAATCCTGAACTTTTGGCAGCGGCGGAAATTCTCGGAGTCGAGCGAATCGCCCGCATTGGCGGGGCGCAAGCGATCGCGGCGCTGGCATACGGCACGAAGAGTGTGCCGCGCGTGGACAAGATCTTTGGCCCTGGGAACAAGTACGTCACTGCCGCCAAACAACTCGTAAGCAACAAGTGCGCGATTGATTTGCCCGCAGGTCCCACGGAAGCCGTCGTCTTTGGGGAGCGTGGCAATCCGCGATGGATCGCCGCCGACCTGCTGGCCCAGGCGGAGCACGCCAAAGACGCCGCAAGCTTCTTCATCACCACTTCACGCAGCCTTGCGTGTGAAGTTCAACGAGAAATCCAGTCGCAGCTCGCGGACCTGCCGGAAAGCATGGCTCACTGTTCGACTCGCGTATCAGGAGCGATCCTAGTCGCGGAATCGGCCAACCAAGCCTGCGAATTCATCAACCGGTTCGCCCCCGAACATCTCAGTCTTCCCGAACAGCCTGGCAAGCTTCTCTCGAAAATTCGCGCGTCAGGAACCGTATTCCTTGGCCCATGGGGTGCCCAACCGCTTGGCGACTACGCCACAGGAAGCAATCACGTTCTGCCGACCTGTGGTTGGGCTCGCATGCGGGGCGGACTTTCAGCAGCCGACTTTGTAAAATGCATCAGCGTGCAAACCATCACCAGCAAGGGATTCCTCCACCTCGCCGATGCCGTGGAAGCTCTGGCGGAATCCGAGGGCTTGATGGCGCATCGCAACGCCGTGAGGGTCCGCCGATGAAAGTCCGTTTGCCCGTTCGCCAGGCAATCCTGAATCGCCGCACCTACGAGGCGCCCGCGGAAGGGCGGGCCGGTAAAGTGAGGCTGGACTTCAATGAAAATACTTCCGGCTGCTCACCCGCGGTCCGCCGCGCGCTGGCCAGGCTCACGGCTAAGCAACTGGCGATGTATCCGGAGTATCAGAAGCCGGCGGAACGGATGGCGCGCTATTTCCGTGTTTGCCCCGAGGAGTTGTTGCTCACCAATGGAGGCGACGATGCCCTGCGCGTTTTCTTCGACACGTTCGTCGACCCAAGCACCAGCATCCTGATCTGCGAACCGACGTTTCCCATGTATCGATACTGGGCGGAGATCGCCGGAGCGCAGGTCTGTGCGGTTCGCTACGGCGCGAACATGGAATTCCCGATGGAGGAAGTGCTTAAGGGGTTGCCGAAGAATCCGCGCGTTTTGTTCATTGCAAATCCGAATAATCCAACAGGCACGCTGATCCGCGAAAAAGAGCTGCGGCGCATCCTTGAAGCGGCGACCGAAACTGTGGTCGTGATGGATGAAGCGTATTCGGAGTTCTCCGATTTCAGTGCTTTGCCGTGGATTCACAAATATCCTCAGCTATTTGTCGCGCGAACGTTTTCGAAGGTCGCGGGGCTGGCGGCGCTGCGGCTTGGCGCGGTGATTGGGTGCGCGGACTCGCTTGCCCTCGTGCGCCGCGCGATGCCGCCCTATCCCGTCAATCTTGCTGCGCTGATTGCCGCAGAAGCGGCAGCCAGCGACCCCGCGAGGATGCGGGCATATGTCGCCGAGGTGAAACGCTTGCGTGCATGGTTCGCAACAGAATTATGTGGATTGGGCGTCAAGACTTACCCGAGCGCGGGAAATTTTCTACTGGCGGATTTCGGCCCGACTGGGCCGGCGCTGTTCCGCAAGTTGGAGGGAAAAGGCATTCTGCTTCGCGACCGCAGCAAGGACATGGGGAACGGCTTCGTGCGCATTACCATGGGAACTTCCGCTGAAATGCAGCAGCTGCTCAAAGCGATACGAAAGGAATGGAAGCCCGCGACGCGAAACGGCGCCGCTCCCAAATTGGATTGAACATGGCGCGCGCAGCGACAATTCATCGAAAGACGAACGAAACGGACATCCGCCTGAAGCTCAACCTGGATGGACGCGGCAAGGCGCGCATCGCTACGGGAATCCGCTTCTTCGACCACATGCTGGATTTGGTCGCTCGCCATGGCGCGTTTGACCTGGAGGTGAACGCCCGCGGTGACCTCGATGTGGACCAACATCACACCGTGGAAGACGTGGGCATTACTCTCGGCGAGGCGGTACAGAAGGCTCTTGGCTCGAAGCGCGGAATTTTGCGCGCAGGATACTTCCTGATGCCCATGGACGAAACGCTTGCTGCCGCTGCTGTGGACCTAAGCGGCCGGCCTTGCTGCGTCGTGAAGGCGAAGATCACGGCCGAGCGTGTTGGCGACTTCCAGGTTGAGTTGATAGAGGATTTTTTCCAAGGTTTTGCGCAGGCTGCGAGGGCCAACGTGCATCTGCGTGTTTTGTACGGGCGCTCTTCCCATCATCAGGTGGAGGCTGCGTTCAAGGCGTTCGCGCGCGCGTTGCGCTTTGCCGTGGCGAAAGATAAACGCCTGCGAAAGGTTTTGCCCAGCACGAAGGGGCTGCTATGAAAGTCACGGTCATCGATTATGGAGCGGGAAATGTGCCTTCCGTCGAGCGCGCTCTGCAACGGCTTGGCGCGGAGTCACAACGAACCGGTTCGCCGGAGAGCATTTCGAAAGCCGAGGCTCTGCTGTTGCCGGGCGTGGGACACTATGCCGCGCTGGTTCGCGCGCTCGATGAACAAAACATGCGCGCGCCTCTGGTCGACGCCATCCGGCGCGGCGTTCCTTTTCTAGGAATCTGCCTCGGACTGCAGGTGCTTTTCGAATCGAGCGCGGAGTCAGCGCAATTGCGCGGCCTGGAACTGCTGGCGGGGAAAGTTTGCGCCTTGCCTTCCAGCGTGAAGCTCCCCCACATGGGATGGAACCAGATTGTGGCGAATCGTGAATCGCGATTGCTCGAGGGCATCGACTCCAGCGCCTATTTTTATTTTGCGCATTCCTACGCGGCGCCCGTTTCGAATGGATCAACCATCGCTACTTGCGTCCACGGGGCGCCGTTTGCCGCCGTTGTGGAAAAACAAAACATTTGGGGTGTGCAATTTCATCCGGAGAAAAGCGGTGATGCGGGGTCTCGGCTGCTGCAAAACTTTCTGAGGATGGCGGCATGAGCCTTGCCCATCGCATCATTCCGTGCCTGGACACCGATGGAGACCGCGTCGTAAAAGGCGTGAACTTCGTCGGCCTACGCGACGCGGGCGACCCTGTGGTTTTAGCTGCGCGCTACAACAAAGAGGGCGCGGACGAATTGGTCGCGCTCGATATCGCGGCATCGCGCGACCGCCGCTCCACCTTTCTGGAAACGATCCGGCGAGTGGCCGCCGAGCTTTCCATTCCGCTCACGGCAGGCGGTGGCATTCGAACGCTCGAAGACGGCCGTGCCGTGGTGCGCGCCGGCGCGGACAAAGTCACGGTGAATACCGCTGCTGTTGCGCGTCCCGAATTGATCACCGAGCTTTCGCGCGAATTTGGCGCACAAGCGGTGGTCCTAGCTATCGACGCAAAACGCAATGGAGGGCATTGGGATGTCATGGTTCGCGGCGGACGCGAGTCGGCCTTGCGAGACGCCGTTGAATGGGCGAAGAGCGGGGTCGCACTTGGCGCGGGAGAAATCATGCTCACCTCCGTTGACCGGGACGGAACGCAAATTGGCTTCGACACGGAGTTGACCGCGGAGATCTCCAAGGCGGTATCCGTCCCGGTGATTGCTTCCGGCGGGGCCAAGTTGCCGGAACATTTTGTCGAGATTTTCAAGGCCGGGAAAGCGGATGCCGCGCTGGCTGCTTCCATCTTTCACGATGGCGTGCAGCCCATCCGCGCGCTAAAGGAATTTCTTGCCGCGAGCGGGGTCGAGGTTCGCTTGCCATGCTGATTCCCTGCATCGATCTCCAGGATGGACAAGCCGTTCAACTGGTGCACGGCCGGAAGCGCGAGCTTGCCGTCGCCGATGTTTTTGGGCTATTGCAGAAATTTAGGAAGTATCCGTGGCTTCATGTCATCGACCTTGACGCGGCCATGGGCAAAGGATCGAACGACCAACTCGTCCGCGCGCTCTGCACCCAGGCGCGAACGAAATTCGGAATGAAAGTTCGCGTGGGCGGCGGCATTCGTACGGTTCTCCGCGCGGAGAAAATTGCGAAGTGGGGAGCGAATCAAATCGTTGTCGGGAGCGCCGTTTTCCGCGATGGAAAAGTGAATATGCGCTTTCTGCGGCAGCTCAATAGAGAAGTGAACCGCAAGCGCATCGTCATCGCGCTGGACACCTTGCAAGGACGAATTACGATTCACGGCTGGCGCAGGCGTCTGGCCCTTCAAGCGGAAAAAGTGATGGCGCAACTCGAGCCTTTTTGCGGGGGCTTTTTGTGCACGGACGTGGACCGCGAAGGCACCATGATCGGCGCAAACCTGAAATGGTTCCAGAAACTACGTGACGCAACCGGGCATCCCATCATCGCCGCCGGCGGCATTAGAACCGGGCGCGAGATCGCTGCGCTCGAAAAGATTGGCATGGATGCCGCTGTCGGAATGGCGCTGTATAAGAATTGTCTGCGTTGAATTCCACCTCTGATTAGAAAGGCAATCGAGCCAGTTCAGCGGAGATACGCGTCTGTGATGTACTGCTGCACCATGCGCTGGGTGTTGAAGAACGAGCCGTTGATCGCGATGGCATGCTGCATCACTTCGAGGAACTTGTGGCGCTCGCCGTAATATAGCGGAAGGATGACGCTCTCCAGTTTTGAATAAAGCGACTCGGCCTCGGCTTGATTGTCTGTCGGCGTGCCGTTTCCCGCGCCGCGGCGTGAATCTCCAATCGACCAGCCGGTCACTCCTTCAATGTGGCCCTCGACCCACCAGCCGTCCAAAATGCTCAGGCTCGGCACACCGTTGAGAGCCGCCTTCATGCCGCTCGTGCCTGAAGCTTCGAGAGGAAACTGTGGCGTATTGAGCCAGAGATCCACGCCGGAAGTCATTTTTCCACCCAGTTCGAGGTTGTAATCGTCCAGAAACACGGTGGGAACATTCTTTCGCAGCGCTTTTTTCGCCTTGTAAATCCGGCGAATGATGTCTTTCCCGCCCGCGTCATTCGGATGCGCTTTGCCGGCATAAATAATCTGCGACGGGCCGGCATCCTTGGCAATCTGGCGCAGCCGGTCCAGATCAGACAGGATGAGGTCGGCGCGCTTGTATCCCGTGGCGCGCCGCGCGAAGCCAATCGTAAATACTTCGGAGTCAAGATGGAGGCCGGTCTTCGTGCGGACCACTTCGAGCAATTCGTGTTTGGCGATGAGATGCGCTGCCCAAACATCCTCGGCGGGCAAGCCGAGAGCGCCTCGCAAACTGAAATTGTCCTCACGCCAGGATGGAATGTAGCGGTCGAAGAGTTGCTGGAACGCAGGGCATGTCCAGGTACCGGCGTGAACGCCATTGGTGATGGCTTCGATCGGCACTTCCGGGAACATTTGACGCGAAGTTTCGCCGTGCTGCTTTGCCACTCCGTTGACGTAAGTGCTCAGGCTCAGCGCAAGCTGGGTCATGTTCACGGAAGCGCCTTGGCGCGCCGCTTCCTGCAAACCGGAAACATTTTGCTCCGCTTGCAAGATTCGCTTCACCAAATCAGCAGCAGAAGCGTCACTCAGGTCAAAAAAGTTGATCTGCTCGGGGAACACGCGCGTAAGGTACTCCATGGGGAACCGGTCATGCCCGGCCGGAACAGGCGTGTGCGTGGTGAAAACGCACTTGCTGCGGACTCTTTCGATATCTTCGCCGCGTATGGATGCGCGTCCTGACTTTTGAGCCTCTTCGCCAAGCAACTCCAAAGAAAGAAGCGCCGCGTGGCCTTCATTCATGTGGAACCGCGTGAGATCACTGTAGCCCAGCGCTCGCAGCATGCGCACGCCGCCGATGCCGAGAACCACTTCCTGGCAAAGGCGATAGTAGGAATCGCCTCCATAGAGCGAGCCGGTGAGATTGCGGTCAAACTCGGTGTTCGAGGGCAGGTCGGCGTCCAGGAAGTACAC
>Ga0209472_1002205_pt1 | contig 10997 bp, 11 predicted proteins | sample GraSoiAngelo_130_FD_185887 | JGI IMG/M metagenome (GOLD analysis project Ga0209472, IMG submission 185887) | Grasslands soil microbial communities from the Angelo Coastal Reserve, California, USA - 14_0929_02_20cm (SPAdes) (version 2) | ecosystem: Environmental > Terrestrial > Soil > Grasslands ...
GAAGCCCACGTGGCGGTGTTTGTCAGATTCTGTGTGCTGCCATCGCTGAAGGTTCCGGTGGCGGTGAACTGCACGCTCGTGCCCTTGGCCATCGATGTCTTGGGCGAGCTGATCGTGATGGCTTGCAATGTCGCCGCCGTGACAGTTAGCGCAAAACTATTCGAGGTGATCCCATTCTGGGTAGCGATGATGTTGCTGGAGCCAATCGCCGTTCCGCTAGCCAAACCTGCGGTACTGACATTTACGGTTACAGGACTTGAAGAGGTCCATGTCGCGGTGCTGGTCAGGTTTTGAGTGCTGCCATCGGTAAAGGTTCCCGTTGCGGTGAACTGAATGCTGGTGCCCTTCGCAATCAAGGAACTGTTGGCGCTGACAGTGATCGATTGCAGTATCGCCGCAGTGACCGTCAAAGCGAAAGTGTTGGATGTGATTCCGTTCTGAGTCGCCGTGATATTGCTTGAGCCGGTGGCCGCTCCTGTGGCCAAACCCATACTATTGATGTTGACAGTTGCCGGACTCGAAGAAGCCCATGTCGTCGAAGTTGCCAGATTCTGGGTGCTCCCGTCGCTGAAAGTTCCGGTCGCCGTGAACTGAACGCTGGTGCCCTTGGCGATCGAAGAACCGTTTGCGCTAATCGTGATCGACTGCAACGTAGCAGCTGTTACTGATAAAGCAAACGTGTTGGACGTGACTCCGTTTTGACTCGCGGTAATGTTGCTAGAGCCGATTGCGGCGCCTGTCGCCAACCCTGCATCGCTGATGTTTACGGTCTCAGCACTCGAGGAAACCCAGGTGGCTGTGCTGGTTAGATTTTGAGTGCTGCCGTCGCTGAAAGTCCCTATCGCCGTGAATTGAATGCTCGTGCCCATTGCAATTGAAGAGCTGTTGGCGCCGATGCTGAGCGATTGCAGTGTGGCGGCGCTGACTGTCAAAGCAAAACTGCTTGAAGTAATTCCGCTTTGGGTCGCAGTAATGTTGCTTGAGCCGATTGCTACGCCCGTGGCCAGGGCGAAAGTATTGATGTTGATGGTTGCTGGACTTGAAGACGACCATGTCGCGGTATGTGTCAGGTCCTGAGTGCTGCCGTCACTGAAAGTCCCTGTCGCGGTGAATTGCAAGGTTGTACCTTTCGCGATCGACGAACTGCTGGCGCTGAGGGCGATTAATCGCAGCGTTGCCGCAGTTACTGACAGTGCAAAGGAATTCGAGATAACCCCAACCTGCGTCGCTGTGATGTTGCTCGATCCCACGGCCACTCCCGTGGCAAGACCCTTGGAGCTCATGTTGACGGTTGCCGGATTGAAAGAAACCCACGTGGCAGTATTCGTCAGATTCTGAGTGCTGCCATCGCTAAAGGTTCCGGTGGCAGTGAACTGCACACCGGTGCCTGTAGCGATCGAAGCGCTGTCAGCGCTGATCGCGATCGACTGCAGCGTAGCAGCCGTCACGTTTAACGCGAAGCCGTTGGAAGTAATTCCGTTTTGAGTCGCAGTGATGTTGCTGGAACCAAGCGCCGCTCCCATGGCAATCCCCGTGGGGCTGACGTTGACGGTTGCTGGACTCGCGGAAGCCCAGGTCGCCGTGTTTGTCAGGTTCTGAGTGCTGCCGTCGCTGAAGGTTCCGGTCGCAGTGAGCTGAATGCTGGTGCCTTTGGCAATCGACGAGCTCGCGGCGCTTACTGTGATCGACTGCAGGCTCGCTGCCGTCACCGATAAAGCAAAGGCGGCGGAAGTAACGCCGTTCTGGCTTGCCGTGATGTTGACCGAACCGATAGCCGCTCCCGTTGCGAGGCCCGCAGCGCTAGTGTTCACTGTCGCCGTATTCGAAGATGCCCACGTTGCTGTGTTTGTCAGGTTCTGGGTGCTGCCATCGCTGAAGGTTCCGGTAGCCGTGAACTGAACGCTTGTGCCCTTCGCGATCGAGGAACTGTTGGCGCTGATCGTAATCGATTGCAGCGTCGAGGCCGTAACGCCAAGCGGGACAGTATTGGAAGTAATTCCATTCTGGGATGCGGTGATGTTGCTGGAACCAGTAGCCACTCCGGTAGCCAAACCTGTAGCACTGATATTTACCGTCGCGGGACTGAAAGAAGTCCATGTAGCGGTGCTTGTGAGACTTTGAGAGCTGCCGTCACTGAAGATTCCTGTTGCGGTGAACTGAACGCTTGTGCCTTTGGCGATGGACGAAGTGTTCGCGCTGATCGTGATCGACTGCAGATTTGCCGCCGTTACCGCCAGCGCAAAGGCGTTCGACGTGATCCCATTCTGGGATGCGGTGATGTTACTCGATCCAACAGCCGCTCCTGTGGCAAGACCTGTGGAACTGATGTTGACCGCTCCCTGGCTTGAGGAGGTCCACGTAGCTGCATTTGTCAGATTCTGAGTGCTGCCGTCACTGAAGGTTCCTGTTGCCGTGAACTGAACGCTCGTGCCCTTGGCGATGGAGGAAGTGTTAGCGCTAATTCTGATCGACTGCAGCGTCGCCGCTGTAACTGTCAAAGCGAAACTGTTCGATGTGATTCCGTTTTGGCTCGTTGTAATGTTGCTGGAACCCATCCCCGTCCCAGTAGCCAAGCCAGCGGCGTTGATGCTCACCGTTGCTGGACTCGAAGAAGCCCAGGTTGCCGAGTTCGTCAAGTTCTGGATGCTGCCATCGCTGAAGGTTCCGGTGGCAATGAACTGAACACTGGTGCCCTTTGCGATCGAAGAACTGCTTGCGCTGACGGCAATCGACTGCAGCGTGGCTGCGGTCACAGTCAGGACGAAGGTGTTAGAGGTAACTCCGCTTTGTGCAGCGGTGATGTTACTGGAGCCGGTCCCAACTGCTGAGGCCAAACCGGCATTCAAAGTCGTGGCTGCGATATTTGAGGAGCTCCAGGTGGCAGAGTTCGTCAGATTCTGCGTGCTGCCGTCGCTGAAGATTCCAGTAGCTGTGAACTGCTCTGTCGTTCCTTTAGCGAGGGACGCATTCGGTCCGTTAATCGTGATCGACGTCAGCGTGGCTGCGGTGACCGCCAGGGCGAAGATATTTGAGGTTACGCCATTCTGCGTTGCCGTGATATTGCTCGCGCCAACCGCTGCTCCGGCTAGCAGGCCGCCGGGTGCGATAGTAGCTGCAGGGGAAGAAGATTGCCACGTGACCGAATTGGTCAGATTCTCAGTGCTGCCATCGCTGAAGGTTCCGGCCGCAGTCAACTGCTCAGTTGTTCCTTTGGCAATCGAGGAGTTCGGAGCGTTGATCGTAATGGATTGCAGTGTCACTGTACCTGGAGTCACTGTGAGGGTGAAGCTGTTGGATGTGATCCCATTTTGGATCGCAGTGATCACGCTGGATCCTGTGCCCACTCCGGTACTAACGCCACCAGCCGTCATGCTCGCGACCGTAGGATTCGAGGAGCTCCAGGCTGCCGAGCTGGTTAGATCCTGAGTAGTGCCGTCGGTAAGTGTGCCCAAGGCTGTGAATTGAGCAGTGCTTCCTTTTATGATCGAAGCGCTCGACGCCGAAATATTAATGGACTGCAGTGGAGCCGACGCGGTGAAATTCACGCTGGTGTTCGATGCTCCATTCAGCGTCACCGACTGGCTCGCAGGGCTAAAGGTCAATCCACCCTTAGTCGGAGCAACGATGTAACTGCCGTTGCTCAAGCCGGTGAAGCTGTAATTACCGTTCGCGTCGGCCGTGGTGGTTGCGCTCGAGCCTCCGCTCAACGTCACCGTTGCTCCAGCGGTCTTGATCGCCGGGCTCAGCGTGCCTGAAAGATTAAAGAAAGTAGGCGTCGGCGATGATGAAGGAGCCGAAGAAGTGACGCCTGTGCTTCCGCATCCTGCACAGACGATCAGGATCAGAGACACGAAGAGACACAAGAATCCTATGCGAACGAATCGATTGCCCACAGCACCTGCTCTTTCTAACCGCCGAGTGCTTGACCAGAAGAATCACCGGCCAGAGTGGGTTTCCCTTAATTCGTTTTGGTAAAGTGTGGTCCTGGCAAAACAGCCACCAGGCCAAGGGTTTTCTAGCCCCGTTCAGAAGGTGCGCAGAAGGACTGGGGGTAGCGCACAACGATAATAACAACTCAGATGCTGCCTTCGAAGATGCCGTTAGTGAATGTCCCTGGAGGGCGATTAAACCGTCTATTTTCTGAGGCTTGGCTTCCTAAGGTGCGGCGTCCGTGTGTGGAAATGTTACGCCGACTTGCGCCTGCGAATCAGGCACTCTGGCACAAGGCTTGCTCGAAGTCGGAGACCAGATCGTCCTTACCTTCCAAGCCGACGGAGATACGAAGCAGACCCGGCGCAATTCCGATCTTTGCTGCCTCTTCCAGGGTCATATAGTGCAGAAAGTTTGAAGCGGGATGGACCGCTAGAGTCTCAACTCCTCCGAGGCTTGCAGCTCGCGAAGCCAATTGCAGGCGGCTCAGAAAACGGTCGGCGGCTTCGTATCCTCCCTTAATTTCGAAGCTGAGCATGCCGCCGAAACCTGACATTTGTCGGTTGGCGAGTTCGTGCTGCGGATGGCTTTTCAAACCAGGGTAGTAAACAGACTCCACAGAGGGATGTTTCTCGAGAGCCTGAGCGAGCTGCAGCGCGTTTTCGTTGTGTTGGCGTACACGAAGAGCAAGCGTCCGCAAGCCGCGAAGCATGAGCCAGGCATCGAATGGCCCAAGCGCCGCGCCGAGAATCACATGAGTATTCCAAATATTCGTGATCCATTCTTTGCTGCCCATCACAGCTCCGGCAATTAGATCCGAATGTCCGCCGAAGTATTTCGTCGCGCTGTGGAAGACCAGGTCCATGCCAAGATCAATTGGGCGCTGATTGAGCGGCGTAGCGAAGGTATTGTCGATTAGCGTTGTAATGCCGCGCGACTTCGCAATTGCGGCAACGGCTCGCAGGTCGGTAAGGGTCATGATCGGATTGCTGGGGCTCTCGACGACAATAAGTTTTGTGTTGGGACGCACGGCTCTTTCAAACGCGGAAGAATCGCGCTGGTCCACTTGTGTTACTTCAATCCCAAATCGCGGTATCAGCCTTTGCAGCAGGTTTGTCGTGCCGCCATAGTGATTCGTCTGCGCAACCACGTGATCGCCCTTGCCGAGGATGGTGAGAACTGTGGCGCTAACTGCGGCCATACCCGAAGCTGTCACGAGCGCGGATTCAGTACCTTCAAGCGCGGCGAGCACACTTTCTACCTGGCTCAACGTCGGATTCCCATATCGGGTATAAAACTCCGGGTGCCGAGCCTCTCCCGCACGTTTGGCGAAGTCCTCTCCTGAAACTCCGCGAAATGTAGCAGTCTGATAGATCGGCGCCACCACTGCGGACGTGGAGTTCAGCTTGCGGTCGCCGTGGATTAGTCGAGTTTCAACGGAGTTCTTATTTCTTTGCGTCATGACCTAACCTTTCTGGGCGAATCGTGTTCCACTGAATCTTAAGCTCGGCATGTTGCGCGGGCCTAAGCGGACATGTGAAGCTCCAAAATCTGTGTTCATCCTACAATCTGCGCTCATCTTCTTGAGTAGTTGCTTCTGCCTTTCGAGAATGTAGGAGATGACCTATGTCAGTCACGCGAACTGATTGACAGGAACGACGCCTCCCCTAGACGAATCCCTTTACAACCAGCACAATAGAAAGTTCGTCTCGACAACGCGAACACAAGGAGAGTTATGGTCATTTCTGGCGAAGCCATTCGCATGATGAACTATGTTGACGATATTTCCGCCACTTTGCGCCGTATCGCCGCTAACATTCCGATGATGACGGATGAAGAGCGGAAACGGCTGGCAGATTACATGCGTAAAGCCGAGCCGAGCTATCCGGGGATGATCGACAAATTGGAGAAGGGAAGCTAGTTGTGGCTTCCGTGAAGACGGTTGCGGTGATCGGAGCCGGCATTATGGGCCGGGGCATCGCCCACGTAGCAGCGCTCGGCGGATATCGCACCATTCTCGAGGACATTCTCCCCGCCAGCCTGCATAAGGCCGAAAGCGAGATTCGCACGAACCTCGACAAGGGAGTGGAACTAGGCAAACTGGAAAAGTCCGCAGCCGATGCAGCGTTTTCGCGCATACAACTTGTCGGCACGGTGGAAGAAGCGGCACGCGAAGCCGATCTCGTAATCGAGGCTGTCCCGGAAGAGATGGACTCGAAGATCGAGATCTTCACCCTGCTCGACAAGATCTGCCGTCCTGCGACCATTTTGGCTTCGAATACTTCGTCACTGAGCGTGACGGAGATCGCGTCGGTGACGTACCGTCCACGAAACTGCGTGGGCATGCATTTCTTTAATCCAGTACACAAAATGAAGCTGCTCGAAGTCGTCCGTGCCCTCGAAACCGACGATGAGACCATCGCCGCTGCGACTGAAGTGGGACAGGGCATGGGCAAAGAAGTTGTAGTGATTAAGGAGTCTCCCGGATTCATCACCAGCCGCATTAATGCCATGATTGGAAACGAAGCTTTTTACATGCTCCAGGAGGGGATCGCCTCGGCCGAGGACATCGACAAGGCATTGAAATTAGGGCTGAATCATCCAATGGGACCGTTTGAACTGGTCGATCTCGTTGGACTCGACACTAGGCTGCACATCCTCGAGTACCTCCACAAAGCTCTTGGCGAGAAGTTTCGTCCTGCTCCGCTTCTGGTGCAGCACGTAAAAGCTGGGAGATTGGGACGAAAAAGCGGACGAGGCGTCTTCGAGTATCCCGACGTCCAAAAGAACAAAGAAAAGAGCTCCGAATCCAAATTGGTCCACTAACATCCCGCAGTTTCGAGGGTCTATATGCTGAGGCGAAGGTGTGCCGCGGGAACATTCTCGATCGCTCGGCGTCAGTAACCAATAGTCTTTCAGGAACTTAAGCATCTCCCTGCGCGTACACCATGAACAGCATGCAGCTCTTGTTCGACATCTTTACCCAGACCCTGCAGACCCTCTGGGCACACAAGCTGCGCTCGTTTCTCACTATGTTCGGCATTGCCTGGGGCGTGGGCTCGCTGCTGCTGCTGGTTGGATTGGGAGAAGGGTTCCGTAGTGGCCAGCGCCGGCAGATGGCTACGATGGGACAAGACATTATCATGCTGTGGTCCGGTCGCGTTCCAGCGCAGTCAGGCAGCAGTACCGGACAGCGCCAGTACTACCTCACCTATCGCGACTATCAGGACATCGTTCGAGAAGCGAAGCATGTGCGCAACGCCGCTACCCTGATAAATCGCGGCGACATTCGCGCCGTCAGTGATCTCACCAACGCCAACGGACAAGTGAACGGCACGACTCCGAGCCTGGGCAAAATTCGTTACATTCCGATTGGGGAAGGACGGTGGCTGAACGACGCCGACATTGCCGAGAAGCGCAACGTCGCTGTGATCGGAGACGAGATGTCGCGCAATCTCTATCCCGGCACAAATGCCTTGGGAGCGAGCTAACTGTTGAATGGCGTACGCTTAAAGATCGTCGGAATCGTGAGTTCCATCGGCGTGAACGAGAACAACAGCACCAACAATCGCGTTTACATTCCGTACGCGACGATGCATCAATTTTTTCCTCTGACCAACGTTGGCGACACTCCCGACGCGGTTTCGACTATCAACTACCAGCCAGACATTCCCGATAATCACGATTTAGCCAAGGAAGAAGTGCACAGGATTATCGGACGTAATCACCAGTTCGATCCCAACAACAAGGAAGCAATCGAGGAGTGGGACACGATCCAGAGCCAGCGCATGGTGGGTAAAATCTTCGACGCCATGAACGCATTCCTGGGCAGCGTCGGCATTGTTACGCTCGCTCTGGGCGCTATCGGTATCATCAACATCATGCTGGTATCGGTTACGGAGCGCACGCGTGAGATCGGATTGCGCAAGGCTCTCGGCAATTTTTTCTCGAAGGCATACTGCTTACTGTGCTCAGCGGAGGCATCGGCATGGCGGGCGCGGCGGGTTTGATGGCAGCGTTAGGCACATTGCCCGCGCCTCCCGGATTTGACACTCCCAAATTGGTACCGTCATCCGCTGCGTTAGCCATCGGCTGTCTGGCGCTGGCGGGACTTGCAGCCGGACTTTATCCAGCGCGCAAAGCGGCAATGCTTCAACCAGTAGAAGCACTGCGAAAGGAGTAGTTATGGTTCGCGATCTCCTCGGACAAGCCTACGGCGCCATGAAACACGACCGTCGTCGCGCAACCCTTACCATGTTGGGAATGGCGTGGGGCATCGCCACCGTGGTGCTGTTGCTGGCCTATGGCTCCGGTTTCGGACGCGCGGTTGACGCCATCTTTGCCAATTGGGGAGCGAAGATCATCGGAGTCTGGCCGAACCGCACATCGCTTCAGGCGGGTGGGACGAAAGCGGGATCGAAGATCCGCTTCAAGATCGAAGACGTTGAGTACATCCAAAGCACCGTTCCGCTGATCAAGCACGTGAGTCCTTCCGCGTGGAAGCAGGATGCCGTGCAGTACGAGAATCGCACGTTCACTTTCCCCGTGAACGGCTACTACGCGAACATCCAGAAGATTCTCAATTTCCCCATTGATTACGGGCGCTTCTTCGACGATCACGATAACGAAATCCGCGCGCGCGTGGCAGTGATCGGCTCAGAGGCAAAGAACAAACTGTTTTCCGGACGCTACCCAATCGGGGAAAAGATACGCCTCGATGGCATGAGCTTCGAAGTGATCGGTGTGCTTACGGCCAAGATGCAGGAAGGCGGCAACGATGACGCCAACCGTCAGATCCTGATTCCGTTCAATACCATGGGCGAGATGAAGGACTTGCAATACATAGACGGCATCTGGATGGATTACGACACCTTTGCCTATACCGGCGTGGAGGAGGGAGTCCGTGCAGCGCTCGCACACCTTCATGGCTACAACGTGAAGGACCGTCGCGCCGTTTTCCTCTACAACGCGATGAAGCAGGTGACACAGTTCGAGATCATTAAGCTCGGACTGAAAGTACTGCTCGCCTTTATCGGCGCCCTCACCCTAGGCATCGGCGGTATTGGTCTGATGAACATCATGCTGGTTTCCGTCTCACAGCGCACGAAGGAAATTGGTGTGGAAAAGGCCTTGGGCGCACGAAAAGGCCACATTCTGTTCCAATTTTTAGCCGAAGCTCTCACCATTACGTTCGCCGGCGGACTTCTGGGAATCATCCTGGCGTATGCAATCTCAATCGCAGCGGGGCGAATTACGTTCTACAGCGCCATCGCGAAGAATGCTGAAGCAGCTGACATCCGCTTGATCATCGATCCCTCAACTCTGATCATCTCAACGGTGATTCTGACCATAGTTGGCATCGTGAGCGGCATGCTCCCAGCGATCAAAGCAGCCAACCTCGATCCAATCGAAGCTCTGAGATACGAGTAGAGCGTTAGCTGACTTTAACTACGTGGATCCGGCGGCCCTCGGCGGGCGGGGGTTCCCGTCTATTTGCCGCACGTAGGCTGAAGGGCAAAGGGCCTCACGTTCAACGCAACTTTCGTGAAACAGGTTATCCGATCATCAGCGATGCATTCCTGTTTGGGAACATCCGCTCGTTCGCGTACGGTGCTGCCGCAGGGTCGATCTCTCATGTATTCGTGCCGCACCTATGAAGAACCAACATTGCAGAAGACTTTTGGCGATGATATGAGACCTTCTGTGCCAGCGTCCGAAGACGGATTCCGAGGCTGACTCCTTGGCACGGCTAAGATCTGCGCGCGGCCCGAAGTAGGCGCGCGCGTCACACAGTATTTGAACCACACATAAGGTCATGAAAAAACGCAGAAAAATCATCGTCTACATCGCTACCAGCGTCGATGGTTACATCGCAAAGCCGAATGGTGACATGGAATGGCTGAATCGCCGACCGCGCAAAGCGGACTACGGCATGCGCAGGTTCTACTCGTCTATCGATACCATCCTTCTGGGACGCAAGACTTACGACTGGACTCTCGATTACTGCAAGAAGAACGGCATCAAAGGCGGGGTGTTCGATAAGAAGATAGCCAATTACGTGTTCTCGTAGAAGCCTCCGAAGAAGGTTGCGCCGGGCGTGCAATTTGTAACGGAACCCGTGAAAGCCTTTGCGCGGCGTCTGCGCGCAAAGCCGGGAAAGCATATATGGATGATGGGCGGGGGAAAACTGATCGCCTCATTCCTCGATGCAGGCGAAATCGATGAATTCGATATTCACGTCATCCCGACCTTCATCGGTCAGGGTATACCCCTAATAGCGCCACGACATCGGGACATCTCGCTGCATTTACGCTCAGCGCGAAAGTATCCGGACGGTGTAGTTCGATTGCGCTATGAGGTCGCAAGATAGGGAATATGCCTGGTGGTCCATTCTGATATCAGCCCTGGCTTACGATCATGAAATCTTGAGGACTCCCGAAAGCTATAATCCTGCCATGCCATTGAAAAGCCTGGCCGCTGCATTCATCGAGTTTTCCCGCTGGAAGTTGCTGGACGAGTACTGGCCGCGTTTGCGCGCTTGTGTGGAATCTCTCAGCGATGAGCAAGTGTGGTGGCGTGCGAATGAAGCGAGCAACAGCGTCGGCAACTTGATCTTGCACCTGAATGGAAACGTGAATCAGTGGCTGGTTGCCCCATTCGATCATCGCGCTAGGACAAGCGCAATCGCCCAGCTGAATTCTCGGAGCGGCAAGTGATACCCAAAGGACAGTTGCTGGAGACGATCGCCAGAACGTTGCAGGATGCGGCAGCGGTAATGGCTAGCATCAGTGAGTCCGACCTCCTCGCGACATACAACATCCAGGGCTACACCGTCAGCGGACTGCACGCGGTGTATCAGGTAATCGAGCACTTCGGACTGCATTACGGACAGATCACCTACATTACAAAAATGCTGCGTGGCATAGATCTAGGCTTTTATCGCGAGTTGCAGGCTACTGGACGGTTGAACGGATAGATGAAATCAAATGACAGTGCAGAATAAGCACACGCTTCAAACTTAGCGAAACGCTGGAGCACCCACACTTTGCAATCGCGAGCAGGAGAAC
>Ga0209472_1002206_pt1 | contig 10996 bp, 11 predicted proteins | sample GraSoiAngelo_130_FD_185887 | JGI IMG/M metagenome (GOLD analysis project Ga0209472, IMG submission 185887) | Grasslands soil microbial communities from the Angelo Coastal Reserve, California, USA - 14_0929_02_20cm (SPAdes) (version 2) | ecosystem: Environmental > Terrestrial > Soil > Grasslands ...
CGTAGCAGCTACCCGCCAGCACCTTGGCCTCCCGCGCCCCAGCGTGAGCGACGCAGAGCCGGGCCTCGATAACTCGGAGGACTGTGCGGTTGGGGGATGCGACCGCACGTGCCGGTGTGCCGAGATCCGATCGAATGCGGTACCCCCGAGGCGAATCGAACGCCTGTCTCAGGCTCCGGAGGCCTGCGCTCTATCCGCTGAGCTACGGGGGCGAGGCCTTGAATTGTAGGTGCGGCGGACTGCTAGCGTGACCCGCGGGATGACCGCCGAGGCGCGCGACAAGGAGCTCTCGCTCGTCCAGCACCTCGGCGAACTCCGGGACCGGCTCGTCTGGGCCGCCGTCGCGCTCGTCATCACGACGGGCATCGCGTTCTACTTCGCCACACCGATCATCCGGTTCCTGCTGGTGCCGGTCGACTGCCAGTTCATTCCGACGTATGTCTGCACCGATCCGCCGCATCATCTGGTCTCGTTCAGCCCGACGGAGAGCTTCACGACATATTTTCAGGTCGCCCTGATGAGCGGCTTCGCGCTCGCGATGCCGGTCATCCTCTATCAGGTCTACGCGTACGTGGATCCGGCGCTTCTCCCAAAAGAGCGTCGCTTCGTGCGCTTGCTGGGCCTCCCGGTGATCTTCCTGTTCCTTCTCGGAATGGCCTTTTGCTACTTCGTCCTGCTGCCGAACGCGATCAAGTTCCTGATCAACTTCGCGAGCCCGGTCATCGAGAACCAGCTCCGGGCATCGGACTATCTGTCGTTCGTCACGATCTTCATCCTCGCCATGGGCGTCGTGTTCGAGGTCCCGGTGATCATCTACGCCCTCGTGAAGGTGAACGTCGTGCAGCGACCATGGCTCACGAAGCAGCGACGTTTCGTCGTCTTGATCGTCGTGGTCGTCGCGGCGTTCATCACCCCGACGCCGGATCCGATCAATCAGACCCTGGTCGCGATTCCGATGTATCTCCTGTTCGAGCTGGGCCTCCTCGCCGCACGCTTCGCCTGAGCGCCTCGAGCCGGGCCCGCAGATCCGCCTCGGCGCCCAACTCGGTCGGGACGTAGTACCGGCGGCCGGCGAGCGAGTCCGGGAGGTAAGTCTCGTCGGGCGCGACGTGCCCCTCGTAGTCGTGCGCGTACCGGTAGCCCTGTCCGTAGCCGAGCTCGGCCATGAGTCGCGTCGGCGCGTTCCGCAGATGGAGCGGAACCGGATCCGCGCGCGTCTCAGCGAGATCGCGCTGCAGCTCGCCCAGGCCGCGTTTTAAGGAGTCCGACTTCGGCGCGAGCGCGAGATAGACGGTCGCTTCGGCGAGCGGGTAATAGGCCTCGGGATAGCCGATCAGGTGGGTCGCCTGTTGGGCGGCGCTGGCGATCACGAGTGCCTGCGGGTCGGCAAGCCCGACGTCCTCGCCGGCGAGGATCACGATCCGCCGGGCAATGAACATCGGATCCTCGCCGGCGTCGATCATGCGCATCAGCCAGTACAGCGACGCGTCTGGGTCCGACCCGCGCACGCTCTTGATGAAGGCGGAGATCGTGTCGTAGTGCTGGTCCCCGGCGCGGTCGTAGAGGAGCGATCGGCGCTGGAGGGCCTCGCGGATCTCCTCGAGGCCGACGGAGCGCATGCCGTCCGGCCCTGCGGTAGCCGCGTCAGCAGCGAGCTCGAGCGCGTTCAGCGCGACGCGTGCGTCTCCGTTGCTCACCGCGACGAGTGCGTCCTCGGCGTCGTTCGCCAGCGAAACCTTGCCGCCGAGACCGCGCTCGTCCGAGAGCGCGCGACGCACGATCATGCGGACCTCGTCCTCGGTGAGCGGCTTGAGCGTGATGACGCGCGAGCGCGACAGCAACGCGGAGTTCACCTCGAACGACGGGTTCTCCGTCGTCGCGCCGAGGAGGACAACGTCGCCGTTTTCGACGTACGGCAGGACGACGTCCTGCTGCGCTTTGTTGAAGCGATGGATCTCGTCGATGAACAGGACGGTCCGCTGATCCGTCAGCTGGCGCAGCTTCCGCGCCTCGTCGATCAGCTTGCGGAGCTCCTGGACCCCGGATGAGACGGCCGAGATCGCGACGAAGCGCGCCTTCGCGTGCTTCGCGCCGATCGCCGCGAGCGTCGTCTTGCCCGTGCCCGGCGGGCCCCAGAGGATCATCGACGGCAGCTGCCCGGCATCCATCGCCTTTCGGAGGACCCGGCCCGCGCCGACGATGTGCGGCTGGCCGACGAACTCGTCGAGGTCGCGTGGCCGCATTCGCGCGGCGAGCGGCTCACCTGCGGGCATCAGGCGATTGTCGCACCGCCGAAACGTGGTCGCCCCACCGCCCAATACATAAAGTTCTGCTTTGGTATGCTTCGGCGGTGCAGGGGAGCACGCTCAGCCCGTCCGCGCTTCGCGAGCTGAAGAGCTACTACCGCGCGCTTGGCGATGTGAACCGCCTGCGCATCGTGCAGATCCTCGTCACCGAGGGCGAGCAGCCGGTCTCCTTGCTCGCACGACGCCTCCGCATCAGCCAGCCGCTGATGTCCTGGCACCTTCACCGCCTGCGACGTGCCGGGATCGTCCGCACGGAACGATCGGGCCGCGAGGTCCGCTGCTCGTTCGATCGCGAGCGCTTCGCCGACCTGAACGCCCGGGGCTTCCGCATGCTCATGAACCCGACGGAGGCGCACCCGTGAGCCACGGGATGGTCCCAGACCGGCTGGCGCGATCGACGCGCCTGGGGATCGCCCCGATCGCGCGCGGGCTCGTCGCCGCCGGTGTCACCGCGAACGTCGTCACCCTGATCGGCGGTGCCCTGACGGTCATCGGCGGGGCGCTGATCGCGCTCGACCGTCCCGGATACGCGCTCGTCGCGCTCCTGGTGGGCACCGCGTGCGACACGATCGACGGCGCCGTCGCGCGCGCGAGCGGCGGCGGCACCAAGCTCGGCGGGTTCCTCGACTCGACGACCGACCGCGTCGCCGACGCCGCGATCTTCGGAGGGACGGCCGCGCTGGGCGCCGCACTCGGCTTCGGGCTGCTCTTTTGGGCGGGCCTGCTCGCCCTCGTCGGCTCGTTTCTCGTCCCGTACGTCCGCGCCAAGGCAGAATCCATGGGCGTTCCCGCCGCGGTGGCGGCGGTGGGCCCGGCGCCGCGCGAGGCTCGCATCGTCGTCGTGCTCCTGGGCCTCGCCGCGTGGGCGCTCTTCGGCCTGAACGAGCTCTATCTCCTCGCTGTCCTTCTCCTCGCGATCCTCGCACTCATCACGTTCGTCCAGCGCGTCGCCACGGTCGCGGCGCGACTCGGAAAGGAAGGTACATAAGTCATGCCGCGAGCCACGACCAAGCAAGGCGCACGCACCGTCCGCGGGTCCCGTCCGCGAGCCCGACCGATCCGCGTCGCGATCATCGGCGTCGGGAACTGCGCCAGCTCGCTGGTGCAGGGCGTCCACTACTACCGGAACGCGAAGGCCGGCGATCGGGTCCCCGGGATCATGCACGTGGATCTCGGCGGTTACCACATCCGCGACGTCGAGTTTGTCGCGGCGTTCGACGTCGACCGGAACAAGGTCGGCAAGGACCTCGCCGATGCGATCTATTCGCCGCCGAACAACACGTATCGCTTCGCGGACGTCCCACGCACCGGGGTGAAGGTCAGCCGCGGGATGACCCACGACGGAATCGGAAAGTACCTCTCCGAGGTCGTGCGGAAGGCTCCCGGACAGACCGACGACGTCGTGGGGATCCTTCGCGATAGGAAGGTCGACGTCGTCGTCAGCTATCTGCCGGTGGGCAGCGAAGAGGCCACGAAGTGGTACGTGGAGCAGACACTGGAGGCCGGCTGCGCGTACATCAACTGCATCCCCGTCTTCATCGCGAGCGAGCCGTACTGGCAAAAGCGGTTCGCCGCGAAAGGCCTCCCGATCATCGGCGACGACATCAAGTCTCAGGTCGGCGCGACGATCACACACCGCGTGCTGACCCGGCTGTTCATGGATCGAGGCGTGCGCCTGGACCGCACCTATCAGCTCAATTTTGGCGGCAACACCGACTTCCTCAACATGCTCGAGCGCGAGCGGCTCGAGTCCAAGAAGATCAGCAAGACGAACGCCGTCACGAGCATGCTGGAGTACCCGCTCGACGCGAAGGACGTCCATGTCGGCCCGTCCGACTACGTGCCGTGGCTGCTCGATCGGAAGTGGTGCTACATCCGGATGGAGGGAACGACCTTTGGCGACGTGCCGCTGAACGCCGAGCTCAAGCTCGAGGTCTGGGACTCACCCAACAGCGCCGGCGTCGTGATCGACGCGATTCGCTGTTGCAAGCTTGCCCTCGACCGCAAGCTCTCGGGCACGATCGTCGCCCCCTCGGCCTATTTCATGAAGTCGCCGCCGCGACAGATCCCCGACGATCGGGCACGCGAGGGGGTCGAGGAATACGTCAAGGGAGCGAACACGCAGACTCTGACCGGAAAGAGCTGATGCGCGAGCGATTGCTGCACGGAGGCGCGTTCTGGGCGTGGCGCGTGGGCGCCGCGCTGGCGCAACGGCTACCGCCGTGGATCAGCTATCCCGCGGCGGTCGCCGGCGGGGAGATCGCCTACGTGCTCTGGATCCGCCGACGGAGGATCGCGAAGGCGAACTTCTCCGTGGTGCTGGACCGCCCGACACATGACCGCGAAGTCGCGCGAGTCGCCCGGCGCTCATTCCGCAACTTCGCCAAGTACGTGGTCGAGATCATGCGCTTCCCTCGTCTCGAGTTAGAGGACCTGCAGCGGATCGTCACCGTCGACCCGCGTTCCCTGGCGCACGTTCGGGCCGCGCGCGAACACGGGCGGGGGCTCATCTTCGTCTCGATGCACTTCGGGAACTTCGAGATCGGCGGCGCTCGCATCGCGGACGAGATGCCGCTCAACGTCATCGGCGACGAGCTCGAGAACCAGCGGCTCATGGATCTCCTTGTCTCGAACCGGGCGCACAAGAACGTGAAGCTGGTCCCGCCGGAGGGCGCCATACGCCAGGTGCTCCGCGCGCTTCGGCGGAACGAGATGGTCGGGCTGATGATGGATCTCGGTCCGCGCGCGCATGAGCTCGACAACGTCGAGGCGACCTTCTTCGGGGAGCGGACGAAATTCCCGACGATCGCCGCGAACCTTGCCCGCGTCTCGGGCGCCCCCATCGTGGTCGCCGCGGTCATGCGCAAGCGCGACAACACGTTCCGCGGCGTCGCGCTGGCGCCGATCTTCGTCGAGCGGACCAAGCAGACCGCGCATGACGTCCAGCGGACGACCCAGACGATCGTCCACGGCCTCGAGCAGCTCGTCCGGGGCGACCCGGACCAGTGGTACATCTTCCGGCCGATGTGGAGTCGCCCGGAAGGCGCGCGGTCCTAGCGCCGGTGGGTATGGCCGGGACGCTCGTGGGCACAGCCGAGACGGTGCTGCCGCGCCTCCCGGGACCCGCGCAACGCCCGATCGCGGAGGCCATCGGAACGCTCGCGTTCGCAAGCGCGATGAAGGCACGATCCGCCGTGCGGGCGAACCTGGCGGTCGTCGCCCCAGGACGGGCGACCCTCGCGCGCGAGGTCTTCGTGAGCCAGGTGCTCCAGTACCTCGAGGTCTTCAGCATCCCGCGGATGGACCCCGAGCGCCTCGTGCGATCCGTGCATCTCGAAGGCTGGGAGCACTTCGTGCGCGCCGAGCGGCTCCGGAGGGGCGTCATCTTCGCCAGCGCGCACTTCGGTCCGGTTGCGCTCGTCGGCCAGATCGTGATGGCGAAGGGGTTCACTCTCACGCTGCCGATCGAGCCGGCGCAGTCCGAGCTCATGCGTGCGGTGAATCGCGCGCGCTCGGCGCAAGGCATGCGCCTCATCCCGATCGATTCGCCGCTCGCGCTCCACCACACGCTCCGCGACGGTGGCGTCCTCGGCGTCCTGGCTGATCGCGCCGTGACCGGTGTCGGTGAGCGAGTCCCGTTCTTCGGCCGCGACGCGCTGCTGCCGTCCGCGCACGTCGCACTCGCGCTCCGAACCGGGGCCGTGCTCCTGCCAGCGTTCGCGTGGCGCGAGCGCGGTGAGCTCTTCGCGACGATCGAGGCGCCGCTCACGATCGAGTCGACCGGGGATCGCGACGCCGACGTCCGCGAAGGGGTGCGCCGTTTCGCGTCCGTCCTCGAGCGATACGTCCGCCGATTCCCGGAGCAGTGGACCGTGTTCGAGCCGGTGTGGGAGCGATGACCTAGTGGGCCGCGCCGACCTACAGCTTCATAGCGATCTCGGAGACGGCCTCTCCTCTCTCGAGCAGATCCTCGACGCGGCGGAGCGCGCGCGTCTCGACGTGATCGCGCTCACCGACCACGACGACGTCCGCGGCGCGTTCACCCTGCGCGACATCGCGGCGCGACGGAACAGCCCGGTCGAGGTCGTGACCGGCGTCGAAATCACGACGCGCTCCGGACACCTGCTCGGGCTCTGGATCGAGGACGACATTCCGATGTTCTGTCCGCTCGCCGAGGCCGTCGCGCGGATCCACCGCGCAGGGGGGCTCGCGATCGTTCCGCATCCGCTCTCGTATCTCACGTTCTCGGTCGGCGAAGGCGCACTTCGGCAGCTCGCGCGGTACGGCGACGAGCGCATGATCGACGCCATCGAGCTGCGCAACCCGTCGTGGGCCGGTCGCGTCCGGGTCCGGCGAGCGGTGTGGCTGAACGCGAACGTTCTCGGCATCGCCGAGACCGGCTCGAGCGACGCGCATCACTGCGACCTCGTCGGGACCTGCTGGACCGAGTTTCCAGGGAGCACCGGCGTCGAGCTCCGTCGCGCGATCGCCGACCGCGTCACGGTCCCCGACGGGCGTGGCTGGTCCGTCCGTGAGCATCTCGACGGCGCGGCGAAGCAGCAGTGGCGGTCGATGGTCCGCGAGCCGTGGAAGCGCGCTCGTCAAAGGATGACGGGCTCCAAACGGTGAAGATCGGGATCGTCTCGCCGTACGCCTATCCACGGCCGGGCGGCGCGAACAGCTATATCCGCGAGAGCTATGAGGAGCTCCGGCGCCTCGGGCACGAGGTGCGGATCATCACCGCGCCGTGGGGCGACGACCCCCCGGCACAGGACGTCATCCAGATCGGTCAGGCGATCGCCGTGCCATACAACGGCGCCATCGGCCGGATCACGCTTTCGCTCAGGCTCGAGTGGCTCGTCTCGCGGATGCTCGACCGCGAGCGGTTCGACATCATCCACCACCACGAGCCGCTCGTTCCGTTCCTCTCGATGCAGATCCTGGACTCGGCGAAGTGTCCGAACGTCGCGACGTTCCACGCGTTCGGCGGCTTCTCGTTCTCGTACTGGGCAGGACGCGTGATCGGCGAGCGCTACATGAAACGGCTCGACGCCCGCATCGCGGTCTCGAGCGCGGCGCGGCATTTCATCTCGACCTATTTTCCGGGCGACTACCGGATCATTCCGAACGGGGTGGACGTCCGGTTCTACGCGAACGCGAAGCCGTTCCCCGAGTACGAGGACGGGAAGACGAACATCCTCTTCGTCGGCCGCGTCGAGCCGCGGAAGGGCGCGATGTACCTCCTGCGTGCCTACGCGAAGCTGAAGCCCAGGTTTCCCCAGCTGCGTCTCATCTTCTGTAGCGCCGGCCCGCAGATCGGTCAGATGCGGCGCTTCGTGCGACAGAACGGGCTCGGCGACGTGCTGTTCGCCGGCCGCGTCGACGACGTGGACAAGGCGCGCTTCTACAAGACCGCGGACATCTTCTGCGCGCCGTCGACCGGCCAGGAGTCCTTCGGGATCGTGCTGCTCGAGGCCATGGCCGCGGGCCTCCCGGTGGTCGCGAGCGACATCCACGGGTACAAGCGTGTCGTACAGCGAAACGTCAGCGGCCTCCTCGTGGAGCCGAAAGACCCCGACGCGCTTGCCGCGGCGATCGAACGACTGATCTGCGAGCCCGCCCTGCGGCAGCGTCTGGGCGAGGCAGGCGCGCGCCGGGCCCCGGAATACGACTGGTCGCACGTCACCGCCCAGCTCGTTGAACTCTACGAAGGGGTCATCCGTAGAAGAGGCGTGCGCTAGAGTCTCGCCCCGAGGGGGTGGTCTCGTGCTGAAACATCGCCATATCGCCGCACTCTCCGTGGCCTTCGCGCTCCTGCTGGCCGCCTGTTCGCCCAAGGCCACCGGGACCGGGTCGCTCACGCCAGCGCCGGCCGGAGAACAGCCGCATCCGGGCGGCACGCTCACGTTCATCGTCAACGCCGAGCCGCCGTCGTTCGACGGCCACCGGGAGACGACGTTCGCCCTCCTGCACCCGATCGCGCCGCACTACAGCACGCTGTACAAATTCGATCCCGGCGACCTCACGAAGGTGATCCCGGACGTCGCCGCGGCGATGCCCGAGGTGTCAGCCGACAAGCTCTCGTACAACATCACCCTCCGGACCGACGTGAAGTTCCACGACGGAAGCGTGATGACGAGCGAGGACGTCGTGGCGACCTATAACAAGATCATCTTCCCGCCGACAGGGGTGCTATCGCCCCGCGCCGGCGCGTACGCCGCGGTCGAGAGCATCAGCGCGCCGGCAAAGGACAAGGTCCAGTTCAAGCTGAAGTACCCGTCGGCCTCGTTCGGCACGAACCTCGCCTCGCCGTGGAACTTCATCTACAGCGCGGCGAAGCTGAAGACCGATATCCACTGGTACGAGAAGAACATCGACGGGACGGGGCCGTTCACCTACGTCTCGAACACGAAAGGCCAGGACTGGGTCGGCAAGAAGAACCCCGACTACTTCGCCAAGGACAAGAGTGGAGTCCAGCTGCCCTACCTCGACGGCTACAAGGCGCTCATCATCACTGACGCGACGGCCGAGGTGAACGCCGTCCGCAGCAAGCAGGCGATGATCGAGTTCCGCGGCTTCACCCCGCAGCAGCGCGACGACCTCAGCCGGGCGCTGCCGAACGATCTCGCGATCCAGGAGGCGCCTTGGATCTGCGTGAACTACGTCGTCCCGAACACGAAGAAGAAGCCCTTTGACGACGTGCGGGTCCGCCAAGCCCTCACCCTCGCCATCGACCGCTACGCCGGAAGCACGGCGCTCCAGAAGATCACGATCGTGAAGGACGTGGGCGGGCTCATGCGTCCGAAGGGACCGTTCGCGCAAAGCGACGCCGACCTTCAGAAGATCGCCGGGTTCGGCACCGACGCGAAGGCGAACAAGGACAAGGCGAAGCAGCTGCTCGCCGACGCCGGCGTCCCGAACCTCACGTTCAAGTTCCTCAACCGCAACATCACGACGCCGTACGAGCCGGTTGCGGTGTTCGTCCTCGACCAATGGAAGCAGGTCGGCATCAACGCCACCCACGACGTGAAGGAGACCTCCGCGTACCAGGCCGACCTGCGCGCCGGCAACTTCGACGTCGCGCTCGACTTCAACTGCGACTTCCTCGACGAGCCCGACCTGCAGCTCGCGAAGTTCTGGTCGGCGTCTGGTCTCGGGAAGGGCCTGAACTTCGCCTACTACGACGACGCGGACCTCGACAAGAAGATCGACGCGCAGAGCCGTGAGACCGATCCGGCGAAGCGCCTCGCCCTCGTCGCGGACATCGAGAAGTACGCGATGGACACGAAGGCCTACCAGTACCCGGTGCTCTGGTGGTACCGGATCATCCCGTACCTCAACGTCGTGCGCGGCTGGCGCATCGGCTCGAACCACTACACCAACCAGGACCTGGCGACGGTCTGGCTCGCGCAGAAATGAGCGAGTAGCGGTCTAAGGGGAGCCGTCCGACACTAGCCGGATGCGCCGGTACGTCGTCGGGCGGCTCCTGCTCATGATCCCGACGCTCGCCGGCGTCGCGATCCTGACCTTCGTCATCATGCGCGCGGTCCCCGGCGACATCGTGGCGCTCCAGTACGCCGGATCGCCGGTGCCGCAATCGGTCATCGACGAGCAGCGTCACCTCCTCGGGCTGGACAAGCCGATGTGGACGCAGTTCACCGATTGGATGGGGCAGATCGCCCATTTCGACCTGGGCCAATCGCTGTGGACGGGGCACCCGGTCGTCGAGGAGATCCAGATCCGCCTACCGCTCTCGATCGAGCTCGCCGTTCTCGCCACGCTCCTCGCCGTGACCATCGCGATCCCGCTCGGAGTCCTCGCCGCGGTGCGTCAGGACAGCTGGGTCGACTACCTGATCCGCGTCTTCTCGATCGGGGGTCTCGCCATGCCGAGCTTCTGGATCGGCATCGTCATGATCCTCACGACCATCACGCTCTTCGGTTGGGCGCCGCCTCTGGTGTTCACGCCGTTCACCGAGGATCCCATCGCGAACCTGGCGCAGCTCATCCTGCCGGCGATCGCGGTCGGATATCGCTACTCGGCGGTTTCGATGCGCATGACCCGTTCCACACTGCTCGAGGTCCTCCGCGAGGACTACGTGCGGACGGCCCGGGCGAAGGGCGTTGGCGAGCGCATGGTCGTGGTCCGGCACGCCCTGCGGAACGCGCTCCTTCCGGTGATCACCGTCGTGAGCCTCGAGTTCGCGTTCCTGATCGGCGGTCTCGTGGTGACCGAGCAGGTGTTCAACCTGAATGGCATCGGCAAGCTGCTCGTCGACGCGGTCGCGCACCGGGACTACACGCTCATCCAGTCCCTGGTGCTGCTCCTCGCGGCGGTGTTCGTGCTCGTCAACTTCGTCGTCGACATGGTCTACGTCGTGCTCGACCCGCGGATCCGATACTCATGACCGCGGTCTCGGACGCGGAGATCATCGCGAGGCGGAGCTACGTGGAGTCGACCGGCCGCCGGCGCTTCGTCCGGTTCTGGCGCGACTTCGTCCGACGGCGACCGCTCGGGACCGCCGGCGCCGTGCTCATCATCCTCATGGTGTTCGCCGCGATCTTCGCCGACTGGATCGCGCCCTACGACCCGATCGCCAACCGCTTCCAGGACTTGCTGCTCGGGCCCTCGCCCGAGCACCTTCTCGGGACCGACGCCTTCGGCCGGGACGTGTTCTCGCGGATCATCTT
>Ga0209472_1002214_pt1 | contig 10980 bp, 10 predicted proteins | sample GraSoiAngelo_130_FD_185887 | JGI IMG/M metagenome (GOLD analysis project Ga0209472, IMG submission 185887) | Grasslands soil microbial communities from the Angelo Coastal Reserve, California, USA - 14_0929_02_20cm (SPAdes) (version 2) | ecosystem: Environmental > Terrestrial > Soil > Grasslands ...
TACACCAACGCCGATTCCAATCGTAACGCCGCCACCTAGTCCGACTCCAACTCCAACGCCTACGCCTACGCCTACGCCAACTCCTACCCCCACTCCCACCGCCACTCCCACGCCAACACCAGACGCGACAGCTACGCCGACGCCGACGCCAAAGAAGAAATATGGGAAGGGCCGTTATCGGCGTCCTTCGCCTACGCCAACTCCCTGATTACCTCGTCAACCGTCGACGCCAAATCGAGGTCCGCAAATCGGCGCTCGGGCTGATAGACAGAACCTCACTCGTCGTTCGCTGCTATTTGCGGAGCAGGTGCCCCTTAGCTCGACTCGCTCGCTGACTTTCCGCACGGTGGCGGTGAGTGCTTCAATCTGCTTCTGCTGCTGCGCGACGGTCGTCTTGAGTTCGGCGATTGTGCTGGCAGTGTTACGAGGGTCCCTGTGTCCAACCGTACTGGACGGGCGACACGGCCAAAGAGGACGCAATCGGTTACGCCACTGCGCGCGCAAAATTTGGACGCGGAGAAATTCGTGTCTTCAATGCGGACGGATCGACTGGGCGCGTGACTGCATTCGACGGCAGTGAGCTGCCTCTCTAAACGCAGGTTTAACCGCTTTACATTTCTAAACGCGACGTCGAGCCGCGATTCGTGGCCAGCAACAAACAACGTTCATTTCGCCGCAATAGTTTCAGGATTAGCCGACGTTAGTAGGCGACGAGGTGTTGGCGACTAACTGTGGTGCAACTTACATGCGTCGCCGTTGTTTGCTTTACTGTCCTTTAAGCCGCAGCAGCACCAGCAGAGAATGAACCTAACCGGGGTCCTTCCTTTTTCCCGCTAGTTTAGCCAGTTTCTTGACGGCGCGACATGGGCTCGCGCCAAATGGAGTCTAAAACCTGGGAAGGCGAGAGTCAGCAGTCGGCGTCGGAATTGGCTACATTTGAGAAAACGCTGTTTAGCGAATTGCAAGTTGCCCATCAACGCGAGTTTATGTGCGTAGTTTACTGTAATTATAAGGCTTTGCTGTTCCGGAGGACAAATCCGTCGAATGGCTTTACAAAGATCTCGCATTAGAGGTTACATCCGGATTGTGTCCCAAACATTTCATTTCCGCGTAAGCAACTGAGTTTAAACTGCTTGAGAGCGTACTGAATCTGGCGCGAAACGCATCGAACAAGACATTGGCAGGATTTAAGCTGCCGACCGCGACAGGAGGTGGTTTAGCGGCAGCGCCCCGAACTCAAACTTTTAACGTATTCCCAACTCCGAACTCCATTCGAACCCTGTCATGAAAAAACTAATTCTTCTTACCTTACTCAGCGCGAGCTTCATCGCAGCTCGCATCGATGCTCAGGTCATCTACAACAACGATTTCCCCACCGACCAAATGGCAGCGGCTACACGACCGGAAAGCGGGAGTCAGTTTGAAATCGAAGCCGCTGATGATTTTCTCTTACCCACGGGCGCGCGGGTTACCGGCGCCACATTCACGGGTCTGGTACCACAACAATTCAATCTTTCTAACATCGGGAATGTTGTGGTCGAGATTTATCGCGTATTTCCGAACGACTCGAATGTGGGCCGTACTTCAGGTCCACCTACGTTCAGCACGGCAAATGTGCCGACACGGGTCAATTCGCCTTCCGATGTTGCCTTTGCTTCGCGCGAATCAGGCAGCGGTCTCACCTTCACCACCTCACTCCTGAATGCGAGCTTTACTGTCAATAATTCCGTTCAGCCGGGTGGTATTCACCCCATGCCCAATCAAACGACGGGCGGTGACGGAGCATTTACAGGCCAAGAGGTTCACTTTCTTATCGACTTCACCAGTCCATTGAACCTTCCGCCTGATCATTATTTTTTCGTCCCGCAGGTAGAACTCACCGGCAGCGATGGCAGTTTCCTGTGGTTGTCTGCGACCAGGCCGCTCGCTGCTCCCAGCACAGTATTCGCTCCAGACCTGCAATCCTGGACCCGCGATGGGAGCATCGATCCCGACTGGCTGCGAATTGGAACGGATATCGTCGGCGGCAATCCGGCACCGACTTTCAATGCCGCTTTTTCGATTTCAGGTATCGCTCCTGACTCGGGCTCAACCTTATTTCTCCTTGGCACTGCAGCCGCGCTCATCTTTTTAGTAAAGCGACGCCTTCGCGCCTGATCAGACTGCTGCTCACGCTAAGTGCCTGAGCGGCGGGCCCGACAATTTTGCGTGTCTTCCGCCTTGGGTTTGATGAGGAAGGTTTACACTCGACGGGCAGCGAGTCGCGGACAGCAGCAACCAATGGCTATCCCGAGTTGGGCACAACAAGTGCAAGATTGGCCGAGTTCAGATTCTGTAAGCGACGAGGCTATTTAAGGGTTGGCGACTAACTGTGGTGTAGGTTTGCTGAGGGCGACTTGATCGCTCATTTTTTGGACAGTCTAGCCTCAAACTGCTGACGCTGCTCTTCCACCCGGCGGTGCTCCTTCAAGAACTCGTTCAGTAGAATCGCGTTCACCGCTTCGTAGCGCACGGTCATAACCTTACCCTCCTCACCACGAAGCACTAAATCTGGATTTACCTTTTCCACCTCCTCAGCAATGAGGCCAAAGTGCAGAACACGCTCAGGGTCTAGTTTCTTCTTGTAGCGAAACGTGACCGGATTCAACGCGAGGACTGCTTCACTTTCGTTTTCCATTCGCTTGATGTCTTCTTTGTAGCGGGCAGACGACTGGAGAGTGCCAAGCTGACACTCGCATTGACGAATACGCTGGTGCCGTTAGCGACCGTTTGATCATTGATACCCGCGATATACGTGGCAGTCTGCTTGGCAGGCACACCAATGCGAATCGTGCCGGATTCACCTGCCACACCCACAGCAGTGATATTAATGTTGTCATTGCCGGTGGTGAGGTTGGCACCGGCGTAACCCTCGATGCCGGCGCAACAGCAAGGCGGGCAACGTTGCCGCCCGCGATACAATATGTATGGTGCGAACCAGCTCGGGCGGTTAGCTCAGTGGTAGAGCGGCTGGTTTACACCCAGTAGGTCGGGGGTTCGAAACCCTCACCGCCCAGGTCACTCGTGAATAGTGATTCATGAACTGTGATTGGCCACCCATCTAGGGGGAGATGCCATATAACGACTTTGGGGCTCAGGTAAATTACGAAATTGGAATTGGTTAAGGTAAATGTATGGGCGAGGCATCAATTGATCCGCGGGTGCGCATCGGGCATGTGCATTTGAAGGTGGCTTATCTGCAACGGGCACTCGATTTTTACTGCGGCGTTCTCGGATTTGAGCTGACACAGCGATACGGCGACGAAGCGGCCTTTGTTTCCGCGGGCGGTTATCATCATCATATCGGACTTAACACTTGGGAGAGCCGAGACGGGTCGCCGCCGCCAAAGGGCACAACCGGCCTTTATCATTTCGCGATTTTGTATCCGACCCGCGTTACTCTGGCCGAGGCCCTTAGACGCCTGATGCAGGCGAACATTTCTCTGGCAGGGGCAAGCGATCATGGCGTGAGCGAAGCATTGTACCTAAGCGATCCGGATGGAAACGGGATCGAACTTTATTGGGACAGGCCACGCGAACTATGGCCGCGCGATGCAAACGGACAGATTGAAATGTTCACCCGACGACTGAATCTGGAAATCTTGCTTGCGGAGTTGTAGCTGGTGCTCTCTCAGCGGCAGGGCATTGCGGTTTTGCCGCCAGCGACGGCAGCAGCTAGATTATTGGATACGGTAAAGCTCGATCAGGCCGACGCCGGTCGTGTTATTTTTGCCACGCAGGATGGCGGTCCAGTTGCCCTGAATCAACGTGGTCAAGATGGCGGCCTCGCGATCGTCGCCGGGCGCAAGGCCGGTCGCTTGAATCGCTGTCTGTTGTGAACCCTTCCAGTTATCGTTAGAACCGACCAGATTTCCGTTGCCATCAAATAAATTCAGCGTTGGGTCGAGCAGGGCATCAGAAACCCCAAAACTCGTTAGCTCAGGGCCGAGCGCACGCACCAATACTTTGGAACTGCCATCCCCATTGGTCCCAAGTCCATCGCCGACAATAAAGCCGCCAATCATGACATTGGCATCGGTCTCGACCGGGCCACGAGTACTGATGTTCGTGATCAGGGAGACGCTCGATTGATCGAGATCATAAACTTCGAGCAGAGCTGCACCGACCGTAGCATTCACCCCGCGCACAATGGCGGTGTAACTACCGGGAGGGAGGGTCAGCACGATCGCCGCTTCGTGATCGTCACCCAGCGCGTACCCGCTTGCCTGAATTTCCGATTGCTGGGCATTTTTCCAATTGTCGTCATAAGCAATCAGCTTATTGCTGGCATTGTAGAGCTCGAGGATGGGATCCTGTAACACACCGGGCACGCCAAACTGCGCCAGGGTTGGCCCAAGCGCGCGCACAATTATCTTTTTCGAGGTGCTCCCGCTAATAATAAAGCCGGCGATTCCAACGTGCTGGCCGGTTTCTACATGCAACCGTGTGGAAATATTCAACTCCTTCCCGGTGCGCCTGACCGAAGCGAAGTTGTTTGGGTCCTTCCCGGAAGCAAGCTCCGATTGGTTATCTTCGCCGTCGCGGTCAGAATCGCTAGTCTGGAGGCGAAGAGAGGTAGCCGGCACTTGCGCGAGTGATTCTCGCGCCGCTTCCCATGCCAGAACCAAGTCGGCATAAGGGGCGATCCCCGCTCGCGTAATAAATGGGTCGGGATTGCCGCTTCGTGTGTCTACCCAAATCGGTACTGCCGGCACAGTCGGGCGCGTAGTTTGCGCAACACCAAGATAATCGCCTAGCATGTAACCTTGGAAAGTGAGTGGAGCGAGCGAAGCATTGGTTGATATAGAAGTAAGCCGGATATTGGGCTGCCAGTTAGCGCCACCATCGAAAGATTGTGCCAGGTAAAGATCAACCAGCACATTAGAGCCAGGATTATTTCGATGGTCATAAAATGCAACCGTAACAGTCCTAGCATCTGATGAAACATTGATGGCGGGATTGAACACCCCCAAACCCGGGGGATTATCACTAATTGCAACCGGTGCGCTCCAAGTCGTCCCGCCGTTAGTTGATTTGATAAAAGCAATCCGGGGATTGCCTCCGAGTAACGTCTGATAGACAACGTAAACGTTCTGTGTCGTTCGGTCCGCCGCGGCCGAAGGCAGAAACGAACCGGTCCGAATCAAGGGCTCATTATATTCAGTCGCGAAAGTAATGACATGGGGCGATCCAAAACTTTGGCCGCCATCGGTCGAAATCACCGCTTCGAGCCGTTCACCGGGCTGTTGGCTAGTGCCGAAGTTCCAATAAACGACCACGCAGTTTCCATTCGGCAAATACAGTGGTTGCGATCCCTGTAGGGTAGTCTCTGTACTTATAGCCGATGCTGAACTCCAGGTAGCTCCACCGTTGTCGCTGTAAACACGCCTGATCGGCGCGCCGTCAGAGTTGATGTTGCTAAACAAACTAAAGGTAACAAGCAAGCGGCCAGCGGTGGCAGTACCGGGAAAAGTGTTGACCGCCATCCATTCTTTGTCTGGAAAAAAACTGATGCTGCCGGGCCGATAAGCTACCACCGGCGAGGCGAAGGTTGCGCCGCCATTGGTTGATTTACTTAGGACTACCGCGCCACTGATGAACTGGGGGTCGGTAGCGACGAGTGTCTCAAGATAAACATTGTTGTTTAAATCAAACGCCGCCACCGGATCTGTTGCGCGGAAATAGGGACCTCCTGATGTCTGGGTGAGATTCGGAATCAGTGCGCGCGTCCAAGTCAGGCCCCCGTCGTGCGAAACGGAGTAGCCGCAATCGACCGCTCCGCCGCCGCTTGCAAACCGGCCCTCTTGAAACACCCCAACCAAGAAATCCTCGTTCGTAGTAGCGCGGGCAATGTGGGGCTCGGCTTGAGCTCGCATATTGGATGGCAATGCCGAAGAATCATTGCCCAGTCGAATGTTTGGGCCGATGCGCAAATCCAGGGCGACCGGCGCACTCGCCGCCTCCTCCGTAGTGGTTTCGCCTTTTGCGGCTGTGATCGAGCGCGGCGGCAGAACCAGATTGTCGTCACGATTGAGCAACATTAGCGCCCCGGACGACAAGCGGTGGAGGGGAAGATTACGGAGATTGGGCGGAAGTTTTGCCCGATTGACCGACGGCATCATCACAGGCCGACTTTGTTGGGCGACGGCAATCGACCCGATCAACAAAAGTAACAATGCAAGGAAGAACTCTTTCAATATTGAAACTCTAGCAATCCCTCCTAGATATAACAATATCGGTGAGGAATTGTTGCGCGATTCAGCGCACCGAATTGCGCCCGCCGATGCCCAATCACCGTTAGACTAGCGCCAAGTCGACAAAATAGCGCCCATGATAATGCAGCCGACGATGTGATACCCTGTATCGATCGCCCAGAGTCTCCGGGGCGGCGATTGCCAGACATAAGTCATGGTCAACGCGGTGGCACAAAACCCCAGACCAACACCTGCACCAATTTTCAGGCCGCGTAGCAGATCAACGCCGTGCAGTTGATGTATTACTCGGGCTAAGACGAGAGCCGCCATTAAATTGCAGACCAAGGTCACGATCAACTTTGTTCCCATCCCGCTTTGGTCCGGCTGACCTAATTTAACGCCGTGTTGCTCGACGGCGGAGCGCCACGCCTTACTAAATAGCGCCGAGTACCATACCGCGCCCAGAAGCCAGTAGGTCAGTCCGGCACAGACAATCGCCAGCCAGTTCATATCGCCATAATCCATCACGCCATAGTCCATAATGCGTATTGTGGTGCTTCGGAATTGCATAAGACAAGATTAAACCACGCTGCTGCCGTCAATGGGCAAGATGCCCGTTGGCCCCACAGCCAAGATGGCTGTGCTACGGCCGGCTCGCTTGCCCTCGAAATTATCCGGCGACTTAATTACTAGTCTTTATATGGATCGACAATATCGCGCCCGGCCATCGCCACGCCGAGCGGATGCAATGTGTGTAGGACGCGAATTGTTCCAGCATGCGCGGCCAAAACTTCCGGCAGACGCCGATATGCTTGTGGCGCCTCATCGACATCTCCGCCGCGCAATTCCACTCCGCGGTCTGCCACCCACTTCATCATCTCATCGTGACGCACCAAACCGTCGCGGCGAATCCGCTTGCTACCCACCCTCTCGAATTTACCTTTGGCCGCGGTGCGCGACATGATCCGACCAGCCCCGTGGACGGTCGAGTAAAGCGCCTCGCGCGATTCACCCGACTCGACTCCTTCGATGATGACAGCATCATCGCCCATGCTGCCGCCGACAAAACCGCGTTGGCCGGGAAACGCCGGCGTCGCGCCTTTGCGCACGACCCAGAATTCGTCGCCGTCATGCTTTTCCTGCCAGGCGAAATTATGATGGTTATGCACCTCCTCTAGGATCTTCGCGCCAAGAATTTCACGGACGACATGTCGTGCGACTGCTTCGCGGCCGGCATAGGCATACCTCCCGGCTAGTCTCATTCCCGTTAGGTAATCGCAGCCGATCTCCGAGTCTACTGGAACTATGGTCGGAGGCACGTCCATGCCATCTTTGCCGCCGGCCGCTTTCAAGAAATGCGTCGCCGTTTTGTGTCCTAGCCCGCGCGATCCGAAATGCACACCCACCCAGATGCGGTCTTCCTCATCCGCAAAAATATCGACGTAATGATTTCCTCCGCCGACCGTGCCGAGCTGATCTCGCGCCGTTTCTCTTAATCTTCCAATTGGCGGGATCTTCCACGCCTCGTCTTCGAACAACTCATGATCCACCCGCGCTTTGGCTTTTCGTCCAATCCCGAACGAAATATCGCGCACGACATCGTCCATAACGGATTTGATTCTTGGGCCGACTTCGCTCCGTTTCGCATCGGTGAGAATGGCAAGGTTGCCGCAGGCGATATCGAAGCCAACGCCGGACAACGAAATCTTGTCTTTGTAAGCAACGACTCCACCAATGGGTTGCGCATAACCTTTGTGCCCGTCGGCACATAGCACGCCACGCTCGCCTCCGGCCTCGATACAAGTCTCGATCTGACGCAGAGTCGCCTCATCGTGCTGGCCAAATACTTTCGTTTTCACGAACCCTCTTCGCCTCCTTATCTCCTATCGATAGTCGAAGCTAAGATTGGCGGTGCGGAAAGGCAATTGTAGGTTGGTTTCTGTGTCAGATGACTTGTTTCGATCCGGCGTCCGACGCGGATGCCCTACAACGTTCATTATTGCCGGTCATCCCGAGCGAAAACGCCAGTCCGGCTCGGACCGAGGGATCCCGCCGTGCAACGAAAAGCGAAATAGTAACCATATGATCGAAGTCCGTCATCTTTCCGGGAACAAATACGAAGTGAAAGTCAGTGACGCGACGACAACGACCCATCGCGTCACATTACAAGAAACTGACCGGCAGCGACTGGGCGGGAAAGATGTTTCGGCGGAGCGGTTGGTCGAGGAGAGTTTTCGCTTTCTGCTGGAGCGAGAACCGAACACCAGCATCTTAAATAGTTTCGAGTTGCCGTTGATTGGAAAGTATTTTCCGCAATATGCGCGAGAGATTCGCGAACGGCTGAGACAAGGGTAAGCCGAATCTGCTGCCGGTGACGGCGAAAGCTAAATCAATCAGCGGGCAAAATGGCTGTGCCACGACCGGACGCTCACTGAAGCGAGTTAGGACGAGACAGTACTGATTAGCTCGTAGAATTTATCGAGATCGACATTACCTCCGGAAACTACCGCAACGATCGGTCCTTTACCGGCTTTACCACTTAGTGCGGCTGCTACCGATAAGGCGCCGGCGCCTTCCGCGATCACGCGCGTCTTTTCGGCTAATAATCGCATTGCTCGCCGGGTTTCTTCCAAGCTAACGACAATTGAACCATCGGCGACCGGCCGCATCCGTTGCCACATCCGCGGGAAAATACTTTTGCCACCCGCGCCATCGACAAACGATTGCTTCCAATCCGTGAAGGCCTGCGGCGACTGCTTCGCGAAAGACAACGCCCCCGGCGCCGCCGTTTCCGGCTCCGCGCCCCAGACTTTCACCTCCGGCTTCAGCGCTTTCACCGCGCTCCCCAGTCCCGTAAGTAGCCCGCCTCCTCCAATCGCCGCAATCACCGTGACGACATCGGGCGCGTCCTCCAGAATCTCCAAACCGATTGTTGCATTACCGGTCACGAAGTTCTGATCGTCGAATGGATGAACGAATGTCCCTTCTATTCCAGCGAAGGCGCGGTCTTCCATCGCCTTCCAAGCGTCATCGAATGGCACCGGAATTAATTTCGCGCCGAGTCCGCGCATTCGCTCAACCTTCGATGCCGGTGCCGTCTCTATCACGACTACCGAGCATGGCACGCCAGCCTTGCGCGCCGCGTAGGCCACGCCTTGCCCGGCGTTCCCGGCGCTAATCGTCCAGACCCCCCGGCGGCGCTCCGCTTCCGATAGCATCGCCACGGCATTGGCCGCACCCCGCAGTTTGTAAGCATTAATCGGCTGTAAGTTCTCCAATTTGAGGCGGATATCGGGAAAATCCGAGCCCAGCTCCAGACGCACCAAGGGCGTGCGGAGAATCGTCCCCGCGATTCGCTTCCGCGCTTCACGTATTTCGTCCAATTCAATCGGGCGGACCGGTTCCAAGATCGCAGACATGGTGATGGAGTTTCGGATTCACCTGCAGGCGAGCAAGAAAAATCTCGGCAAAGGAAAGCTGTGGCTCGCGAGATGCTGCAGCCCTCTTTATGAGCGCTTCTCCTACACTCGCACACGATACCCCTGTTCATCAGCCATCCGATCGCCTCCCCTGGCAGGAACAACAAAGTCCGCGTCTTTATTCGGTCGGGCGCCCTCTCCCCAAGAACACAATTCGTTTTAAGTGCGTTGATTGCGGTCGACCGATGGAAGCACGAGCCCAAGACGGCGGTGTCGATACGAATTGCCCGCATTGTGCGGCCCCCCTTACCGTCCCGCGGATTCCACCAAATCCGTACCTGCGTCCGATTAAGAATATCGTGCGGCAAATGAAAGCCGTGCCATTCCCATTCCCCTATCTGCCACAGCTGATCCAAATCGCAGTACTGACCTCGGTCCTCTCTCTCTTTGCCGTTCTATATATCACCATCGGCGTCGTGACGCAGGCCGCCGGAGTTTTTCGCGGACTAATCATCGAAGCGCAAAAACATTTGCGGGAGGGATCGACCGTGGAACGCAGCGGAACGGCGATCAGCATTGGAATTTACTCGTTTCTTTTCCTTCCCTTCTGGATGATCCAGTTTCCTTTCTCTCTTGTCGGATCAATCTGGAGCTCGCGTCGGCTCAGCGCCCTTCTCACCGTTGCGCTGCTTCTCTCCATCGCGTACGTGGTAACGCTCTATTCGCAACACCTGATTAGGTTTTGGCATTCATTTTAAGTCACGTTGCCGCGAACCGTCCCGACAAACTGTTCCAAGCAGGACGGCTAGGCGCGACATTCCTGGAGCAGGATTCATCCGACAGCCTGCCAAGCTCCCTTAGAAGCGACAGGAAAATCGCACTCCTTCCCATGCCGGCTCCCAACCATACTTTGGATCGCAGTTAACATTTGAATGTCGCATATGCGACATCCGAATGTTAACTCGGTATTCGTCAAATAAGGCCTGGTGTCCGGAGCGCCGCTTTGTTACCCTAGGACTTGACTTCGGTGCCGAGTAAATTCGCTACCGTCATCGGCTCACCCGGTTTCGCCTGCTGGTTCACGAACTTCTGAAAACGTTCGGAAAAAAGGTCGTGCCGCAAGTTCCAGTAGTGTTCCAGACCGGGAGAAGCGAGATAATGCCGGTAAAGATTCCACCAGCCGCGCCAGATTTGTTCGTCCATCAAACCATAAATGAAATGGAAGTGAATTGTTTCCATCGCCTTTAAGAACTGGAAGGTGACATGGTAGAAGCGGGCACGATCATCAGGGGAAAGCGCGTTGATGTCTCCCAAGCCGATCCGCCAAA
>Ga0209472_1002216_pt1 | contig 10973 bp, 11 predicted proteins | sample GraSoiAngelo_130_FD_185887 | JGI IMG/M metagenome (GOLD analysis project Ga0209472, IMG submission 185887) | Grasslands soil microbial communities from the Angelo Coastal Reserve, California, USA - 14_0929_02_20cm (SPAdes) (version 2) | ecosystem: Environmental > Terrestrial > Soil > Grasslands ...
ACGATCCGTTGAAACTCGAGGACGTCGCGCGGCAAGACGAGCGCCTCGAGGGCTTGATGGGCCTTGACGAGGACCGTCGCCGCGGGACACTCGTACACCTCGCGGGACTTGATGCCGACGACGCGCGATTCGACGTGGTCGATCCGTCCGACCCCGTGGCGGCCCGCCAGCTCGCTCAGAGTGGCGATCAGATCAACGAAGTCCATGGGTTTTCCCTGAAGGGAGATCGGTTTACCGCCTTCGAAGTGGACCGTCACATTGCCGGGCTCGTCCGGTGCCGCCGCGGGGCTTGTCGTCCATGCGTAGACCTCCTCCGGCGGCTCGATCCGAGGGTCCTCGAGGACTCCGCACTCAATCGATCGGCCCCACAGGTTTTCGTCCGTACTGTAAGGCGAACCGTCGTCGACGGGGACCGGGATCCCCCGCTCCTTCGCGTACGCGATCTCTTCCTCCCGGGTCATGCCCCATTCCCTCGCCGGGGCGATGACCGTGAGGTCGGGGGCCAGTGCGGTGGTGCACAGATCGAACCGCACCTGGTCGTTCCCTTTCCCCGTGCAACCGTGTGCGATGAACGAGGCTCCTTCGCGTTGGGCGACCGCGACAAGGTGTTTTCCGATGAGAGGCCTTGCGAGCGCGGTGCTCAGGGGATACTGCCCCTCGTACATCGCGTTCGCGGCGAGGGCGGGGAGGACGTATTGCTCAGCGAACTCGCGACGGGGACGTATTGCTCAGCGAACTCGCGCCGGGCGTCCACCACGTAGGCCTTCGCCCCGAGGCGGTGGGCCTTCTCCTTGATGGCTCCGAGGGAGCCGGGTTGTCCAACATCGACGGTCAACGCGACCACGTCGAGGCCGCGGTCCTGCAGCCACCGAATCGCAACGGAGGTGTCCAATCCTCCAGAATAGGCCAAAACCACTTTGTCCCGCGTCATGGGCGATCGTGCCCCAACCAATCTTTCACGCAACAGTTATGGGTGCGTATTTGAACGTATTGACATCATGGTGTCATTATCGAACAAAATTGTCAAATATCGGACATGTTGTTTAGTGACCGATGCCTCCGATTGCGCGAGAGGTGCGAGATTACATCGCGGGGCATCCGAGCGTCTCGGACGCTCTGAAGATGGGAATCGTCAACTACTCCGCCCTGGCGAGGAAGATCTCGAAGGAACTGGGCATTCGCCAGAAGGAGGCCGTGCTCGCGGCCTGTCGCCGGTATCCCGTGGAAAAGCTCCGAGGGTATAGCGAGGACGCGGTCCGCCGTATGCTCCAAAGGAGCCGGATCCAAACGAGGACCAAAGTGGCGACGATTACGGTCATCGAGGGCGTGGATGTCCTTCAACGACTCGGTGACGTGGTCGAGGAACTCTTGGACGAGAATCGGGTGTGTCGGCTGATCCAGGTGTCACAGGGCACGGTGATCATCGTCGACGACGATTCGGTCCCTCGGGTGACGAAGAAACTCCGCTCGGAACACCTGATCGGTGTGACGCGGGGCCTCGTGGAGATCGATGTGACCAGCCCAGAGACGATCGAGAAGACGCCGGGCCTCCTCGCCTTCCTCTCTGGGGCGCTCGCGTCCCGAGGCATCAACATCGTGGAAGAGATGTCGGCGTACACGGATACGATTTTTCTCCTTGAGCGCAAGGACATGACGCGCGCGATGGAAGTCCTGGCCCAGAATCTCCAGTGAGACCACCAAGAGGTTTCTGCGTCGTGGGCCCGTCGGTTTCTTACTTCCGCGCGGAGGCTCCGGCCTTCGTGGCCGCTTTCTCCTTGTCATTGCGACGGTAGACCAGCTTGACGACGCCCTTGCTGAACGTCTCCGATTCGGCGAGCTTCAGTTTCGCCTGACTCGCTTCGTCGAAGAGACGCTTTCCGCGGCCGAGTACGATCGGGTAGACGAGCAAACGATACTCATCGATCAGGTCGTGCGGCAGGAGCGATCGGATGAGGGTCGGACTCCCGTGGATGACGACGTCGCGGCCCGGCTGCTGTTTGAGCTTCGAGACTTCCGCCGCCAGGTCGCCCTTGATGAGGTGTGAGTTGTTCCACTCGAGCTTCTTCAACGTCTTCGAGGCGACGTACTTGGGCATGCTGTTGAACCGGTCCGCGAAACCCTCCTCGTCCTTCCGGCCCGGCCAAGCGGCCGCGAACCCCTCGTACGTCACACGTCCGAGGAGGAGCGCGTCCGTGGCGCGGAGCTCGTCCGACTTGAATTTTCCCGTTTCGTCGCTCCAGAACGGGAAGCTCCACTTGTCGGGCGCTTCGACTACACCGTCCAAGGTCATGAATAACGTTGCGGCCAGGGTCCGCTTCGCAGCCATCGATTTCCCTTCTTTCCCTTTCGGTTCAATGCGGAACTCGAGGCCGGTACTTCAGCCTTCGTAGATGGGCCCATGAATGAAGCCGCAGGGGGGAATTGAACCCCCGATCTGCGCCTTACCAAGGCGCCGGCATGGCGACGCTGTCTAACGTCGAATCCTCGATTTTCGAGCTACCCAGCTACTATGATCCGCCGTTCTTGGAGAACCGAATTCAGCATAAGTTGACGCCGAGATACTCCCTCGAGTCGAGATGGGAACTTGGGGATACGGGATCTTCGAGAATGACGTCTCAGTGGATGTCCGACTGACGTTCGAGGACGCAATCCACCGAGGAGCCACGGTTGAGGAGGCGACAAGACACGTTCTGGCTGAGTGCGCCGATTATCTGGAGGACATGGATGATCGCGTGCAAGTCTGGCTGGCTTTGGCCTCGCTGCAGCTCGAACAAGGTTCCGTGGAGGATTCTATCCGGAAGAGGGCGCTCGAGGTCATCGAGCAAGGTGCCGACCTTAAGCGATGGGAGGAAACCGGAACGGAGGCGGTCGAAGCACGGAAGGGAATGCTCGAGGTGCTGCGATCGTCCCTTCTGAGGCCGGCAGTACGCCAGGAAGCCGCGCCACGGCGTCGGTTGAAGAAGCCCAAGAAACTTCCATACGAAGAGGGCACTTGGTTTGCAGTGCCGCTGAGGGACGGGGGGTACGGAGTAGGAATCGTGGCACGTATAGCCGGCCGCGGCGTTACGCTTGGATACTTCTTTGGCCCGCGACGGAGCGTCGTTCCGAATCTGTCCGAAGTCGAGACTTTGACACCTGACATGGCCATTCTCGTCGAGATTTTCGGCGACTTGGGTCTAATCGAAGGCCGTTGGCCAATCATAGGACGGAACGCGTCTTGGGATCGTCGATTGTGGCCAATCCCCGGATTCGGACGTATCGAGGAGCACACTGGTAGAGCGTTTCGGATGGAGCTGTCTGAGGACGACCTCTTTTCGATTGTTCGCGAGATTGCCGTCCCGCGCGACGAGGCTGAACGGCTCCCGAAACATGGCTTGAGTGGGGCGGGTTCCGTCGAGTCAGTACTCGCTCGTCTCCTCGGCATGTAGCCCTTGGGTCTGGTGTGATTGCGCGGCTCTCGCCCCTCCATGAAGCCGCAGGGGGGAATTGAACCCCCGACCTGCGCCTGTTTGGGCCGCCCGCGGCGGTTTACCAAGGCGCCGTCATCCGCTTATGTTAGAGGTCGCCCGCTGGCGGCGACCGGACAGCCCGCTGGCGGCGACCGGACAAGGACGACATCCGCAGGCTGGTCGGTCCTTTCTGCACGCGCCCCGAGCACTTTCGGCCGGACCTCCATCTCGAGTTCGGGGGACGCATCGTCGACTTGGGCCACAAGCTTGACTCCGTATTCGAACTCCGCGAGGCATAGGATCATCGGGCTCGGATAGCCCGGCCTTGTCGCGGTGACTCGGGTGAAGGTAAGCAGTTTCCCGCGCCGAAGCTCGACCTGTTCAACGTCGGTTCTCCCACACTGCCTGCACCGAGCTCGACGCGGCTGCGAAACGGTTCCGCAGCCTGTGCAACGGTACGCGGGTAGGCTAACCATGATCCGACCTCCTAAGGACCGTGACTATTGAGCCGCTGCCGAAACCGGCGACGTTGCACGCAAGTCCGATCCCGGCCTCGACCTGCCTCGGGCCACACCGCCCCTGGAGTTGCTGCGCAATCTCGGCAATCTGCGCCACGCCCGTCGCTCCCACCGGGTGACCTTTCGCCTTGAGTCCGCCGCTCGTGTTGATCGGCAACGGGCCGTCGAGTTTCGTGATTCCGCGTTCCGCCGCGTCCCAGCCTTTCCCCGGCGGAAAGAACCCCAACTCCTCCGACTCGACCACCTCCAAGATCGTCGCCATGTCGTGGAGTTCGGCGACGTCGATGTCCTCGGGACCGATGCCGGCCATGCGATAGGCCCTCTCGCCCGCAACCCGAACGGATGCCATGCGGAGGACGTCCGCGCGTTCCTGCAGGGTTTGCGTATCCGTTGCGGCGCCGATGCCACTGACAACGACCGACTTTTCGGCGGGAGGTTGCGCCTCCACCGGCGCTAGGACAAGGGCGGCCGCACCGTCGGTAATCGGGCAAAAGTCGTAGACCCGGAGGGGATCGCTGATGACGGGAGAATTCAGGACATCCTCGATCGTGATCCTCTTTTGGAAATGCGCGTTCGGATTGAGGGCGCCGTTGGAATGGTTCTTTACCGCAATCGCGGCGAGGGCCTCCCGCGTAGCGCCGAACCTCGCAATGTAGGCCCGTGCGAGCAATCCCGCGAGGGAGGGCATGGTGACGCCCTGCGCCTTCTCCCATGGATGCGCGAGGCTTGCGATGATCTCCGTCGCCTCCTTCGTCGAGACCGACGTCATCTTTTCCCCCCCAGCCACAAGAGCAAGCTCGGACTGGCCGCTGGCCACCGCCATCCAACCCGCGCGGAAGGCCGCTCCGCCGCTTCCGCTCGTATACTCCACTTTCATCGCCGAAGCCGGCTCCAACCCAAGCTCACTCACCAGGAGGTTCGCAAGGCCTGAGATGCCCTCGAACTCCCCGCTGGCCATGTTCCCCACGAACACGTCGTCGAACCGAACTCCGTCCAGGCCCGCATCGTCCATCGCCGCGAGGGAAGCCTCGGCGAGCAGGCCCACGACGTCCTTGTCGCTCCTGCCGAATTTCGTCGTCGCGCAGCCGACGATTGCTACCGACCGCATCCCTGCGGGCGACGCCGACCTGAAAATATAAAGGCGCGCGGACGACAGGGCACAAAATTCTACTTTGAATCGGCGAACGCCGATGTCGTCGGCACCTGGCGACCCCAGCATGAGTGGCAATGCCCGGCGATCTCGAACGTTGACGGGCAAGGCCTTTCGACTCCACAAGTGTCGCGAGATGGTCTGGCTCGATGCCGAGTCCTTCGGATTGACCCGAGACAAACTCAATCGGCGACCAGTGTTTAGCGGCCCGTTAACGCGCAAGGAGCCAGTAGAGCCGCAGGGGGGAATTGAACCCCCGATCTGCGCCTTACCAAGGCGCCGCTATACCCCTAAGCCACTGCGGCAGCGACGCCGGCCAAAGGGTGGACGTTACTTAGGATTATCGACCGCGATCGGGGCAACACGGTCCAGGGACCAATCATTAAGTAACGCACGGGTCTTCGCAACATCGCGCACAATGAAAGCCTCCATCACCTCGTTCGACCTCCGTGTCCTCGTCGCGGAATGGCAGGGTCTCCTCGGTGGCCACGTCGACAAGATTTATCAGCGGGACGACGAGGTCATATTTCGGATCAATGTCCCCGACCGCGGCAAGGTCGAGCTCTATTCGAAGGCAGGTCAGTGGCTGTGCCTCCACGAGGTCGAGGACAAGCCGGAGTCTCCGCCTCCGTTCGCACAGACACTCCGCCGCCTGCTGGATAACGCGCGGGTGACCGCGGTCGAGCAGCGAGGGTTGGACCGAATCGCAATCTTCCGAGTCGAACGAGGGCCCGAACGATTCGACATCGTATTCGAAGTTTTCAGCAGAGGGAATCTCGTCCTCGTCCGACGCCTACTGGATAACGCGCGGGTGACCGCGGTCGAGCAGCGAGGGTTGGACCGGATCGCAATCTTCCGAGTCGAACGAGGGCCCGAACGATTCGACATCGTGTTCGAAGTTTTCAGCAGAGGGAATCTCGTCCTCGTCCGGGATGCGGTGATCGTCGCGGTGATGTTTCCCCAGAAATTCAAGGACCGCGACGTCCAGGTCGGCGAACGGTACTCGTATCCTGTCTCGGGCATCGACTCGCTCGACCTGGACCGCGACGGCTTCGCGAAGGCTTTGCAGGGCGCCAAGGGCCAGGTGGTCCGGATCCTCGCGACTGTATTGAATCTCGGAGGCACCTACGCAGAGGAATTGTGTCTGCGCGCGGGCGTCGACAAGGAGACTCGAGTCAAGGACCTCCAGGACGGGCAGATCGATTCGCTGTACACGGCGCTGAACAACATCGCAGTCGCGATCGACCAGGAAAGGCGGCCGGCCGTCATCCTCCAAGAAGGCCGAGCGATCGACGCGACGCCGATTGAACTGTGGCAGTACCGCGAGATGGAACGAAGGGAGTTCCCGACGTTCAATGAGGCGTTGTCCCATTTCCTGACGATTGCGGAGCCGCAGGTAGAAGTCCGAGACGACGTCGCGGCCAAGTTCGAGCGACGCATCGCGCAACAGCGGGAGACGCTGCAAAAGCTGCGGGAAGAGGCGATGCTCCTCGAGGCGCAAGCCGTCTTCCTCTACGGACATTATGCGGTCCTCGACGAACTCCTCCGGTCAATCCGCGAAGGGCGACCGCCTTCGGAGCACGGCCAAATCAAAGCGATTGACCGCAAGACGCACATGGTCACGGTGGCGGTCGGCGATTTTGATGCGATCACGCTCGACTACGACAAGGATGTGACCGCGAACGCGCAAGCCTTCTACGACCGCCGGAAAGACGCGCAGCTGAAAGCACAGCGGGTCGAAGAAGCTATCGCGAAGACCCGCGAGGAGATGGACGCCGCGAAGGCGAAGGCCGTCAAGGCGGCCAAGAAACCGCGGATCAAGGCGACGAAGGCGATGTGGTTCGAGGCATACCGTTGGACGTTCTCCGCGGACGGCCTCTTGATCCTCGGCGGTCGGGACGCGCGGACGAACGACCAGCTCGTGAAGAAGCATCTCAAAGAAGGCGACCGCTATGCGCACGCCGACATCCACGGCGCTCCTTCGACCGTGATCAAAGACGGCGCGAGGGCCCCGGAAACCACATTGCGAGAGGCGTGCGAGTTCGCCCTCGCGTACAGTAAGGCGTGGTCGGCCGGGCTCGCGAGCGGAAGCGCCTACTGGGTCCTGCCGGAGCAGGTCTCGAAACAGGCGGAATCGGGTGAGTTCCTCCCGCGAGGGGCCTTCGTGATCCGCGGCAAACGAAACTACCTCCACGATCTCCCCGTGCAACTCGCGATTGGCGAGGTCGAGATCGAGGGACACCGCAAGATCATGGGAGGGCCCGTTGCCGCCGTTGCTGCCCGCTCGAAGCGGTACGTCGTCCTCGCCCCCGGAAAAGAGGACCGCGAGGAGCTCGCGAAACGCCTCGCGGCATCCTTCGAAGTTCCGATCGAGGAAATCACTCGGGCGATGCCGCCGGGCAAGGTCCAAGTCGTCGAGCAGCACGGTGTCGAGCTCAAGGCCCGTGGTACTTGACCGCCTCCGGAAGCCCTATTAGCCCGGGCCGGCCATATCCGACGTGGGCCGGGTTTTGGTGGAGTGATGTCGCGGGCCGACGCCGCCGTCGTACAGCTTCCGGACGACGAACGGCCGACGAAGTGGTACAACATCCAAGCGGACCTCCCAGAACCGTTGCCTCCGCCAAAGGATCCGGAAACAGGGCCGTCTCGGCTGAAGTCGTTGCCCGAACTCCTCCTCGCCGAGTGCCTGCGGCAGGAGAATTCCACCGAGCGATGGATCGAGATTCCTCCGGAGGTGCAAGAGTTGTACCGCCAGGCGGGTCGGCCTCGACCGCTGATCCGGGCCCACCGCCTCGAGAAGCGGCTCGGGACGCCGGCGCACCTATACTATAAGACGGAGTTCTACAGCCCGACGGGCAGCCACAAAGTGAACACGGCTCTCGCCCAGGCTTGGTACGCGAAACAAGAGGGGTACGAGCGGCTGACGACCGAGACGGGCGCAGGGCAATGGGGGACCGCCCTTGCTTACGCGGCGAGCCTCGCCGATCTCAAGACGACGATCTACTGGGTTCGAGCCGTACATGATTGGAAGATCCAGCGGCGACAATTCATGAAGCTCTACGGGGCCACAGTTCACGCGTCTCCGAGTTCTGAAACGAGCGTGGGCCGGGCGCTGCTTGCGAAGCGAGCGAACCATCCGGGCTCGCTCGGCATCGCGGTGTCCGAGGGCCTCGAAGACGCGAAGCGGGACGAGAAGGCAATCTATTGCCTTGGCTCCGTCCTGAACCATGTCCTGCTCCATCAGACGATTATCGGGCTAGAGACGCAGCGACAATTCGAGCAGATTGGCGCCTACCCGGACATCATGGTCTCGAGTCTCGGCGGCGGCTCGAACTTCGGCGGTTTCACCCTCCCCTTCCTGGCGGACGCGATCAAGGGAAAGGCCATCCGGTTCATTGCGGCCCAGAGCGCCGCGGCCCCGAATCTGCAGGGCGAGTACCGCTACGACTTCGCGGACCATGCGGAGCTCACTCCTCTCCTGAAAATGTACACGCTCGGCCACAAGACGGAGATGCGTCCCGTCAAGGGCGACGGCCTGCGATACCACGGCTGCTCACCGATCCTCTCCCTCCTCCGGCATCGCGGCTTCATCGACACGATCGCGTACCCGGAGGACGAACGGTATGTGTTCGAACGGGCCCGACAATTCGTCCAGGCCGAGGGATTCCTGCCCGCCCCGGAGAGCGCCTACAGCGTCGCCTGCGCCATCGACGAGGCGATGAAATGCAAGGAAACGCGCGAACGGAAGGTCATCGCCTTCAACGTGAGCGGCCACGGCTTCATGGACATGGAAGGGTACGCCCAAGTCCTGGGCCTCTGAGCGCGGTCCCCTCGAGGGGGTTCCCGCATCAACTTCATATCCGACCTGCGAGTCCTCAGGGATACCAGGACAAGGGGAGTGGAGTCGTGGGAGCGTACGTTCGGACATTCGTCCTCTTCGCTGTGTTGACAATCATCTTCGTGTTCTTTGGCTGGGCGATCGGGAGCCTCTGGTTCGGCGCGACGGCCGGCATCCTGTTGCTCCTCGTGGCCGCTGGCGTGATGAACGCCGTCTCGTACTTCGCCTCCGACCGAATCGTCCTTTGGTCGTACAGAGCGAAGCTCGTCGCGGAGGCGGAGGCACCCGGCCTCTATCGCGTCGTGCGTCAGGTGACGCAGCAAGCGAACCTTCCGATGCCGAAGGTGGCCATCGTTCCGACGGAGACGCCAAACGCGTTCGCCACGGGCCGCAATCCGCAGCACGCGGTCGTCGCCGTCACGCAAGGCATTCTCCACGTCCTGACCGAAGATGAGCTTCGCGGCGTGCTCGCCCACGAAGTCTCGCATGTCCGAAACCGCGACATCCTGGTGATGTCCGTTGCGGCTACCCTTGCGGGGGCGATCTCGTTCATGGGCAGAGCGTTCGGATGGAACATGATGTTTGGCGGATCCCGCAACCGGGATTCGAATGGGTTCACGGTCCTCATCGCGCTCATCGGGATGATCCTCGCACCCATCGCTGCCCTCCTGGTCCAGCTCGCCATCTCACGAAGCCGCGAATACAAGGCGGACTACAGCGGTGCCAAGACGATCGGCCAGCCGCTTGTCCTCGCTTCCGCACTCGAGAAACTCGAGGTCGCGAACCGCCGGCGCCCGATCACGTTCGGGAGCCCAGCGTCCCAGAGCCTGTTCATCGTGAACCCGTTCTCGGGCGGCGCCTTCGTGCGAATCTTCAGCACCCACCCGCCGATCCAGGAGCGGATTGCGCGCCTTCGCGACCTCGCCCAAGGTGTCGATCGCTACTGATCAGCCGAACTCGTGGCCGATGTGGCGCCCGTGGCGGGCGTCGAGGTCCCGGATTTGCTCGCGGACCTCAAGGTTAGGTTCGAGGTTCTCGAACTCCTCGAGATAGTTCCGGTCCTTGTAGATGACCGTCGTGCGGCCATCTTTGACCGTCCGGATGACCAGGTTCAGGTCCCCCCCGCCTTCCGGTCCTTCGTAAAGGGTGTAAAAGCCGAGGAAATGGCCGACGATCTCATCGAATCCCGACTGTGGATAGTAGAACCGGAAGCGGACGCGATCGCCCGGATAGATGTCCATCCGGTCGAGGAGCTTGTCGTCGAGGATGCCCGCCTTCTTCAGGATGCGGCGCTCCTCGTTGATGTCGTCCTTCTGCTCCGCCATGGTGCCGGACGAGAGAGACGCCGTCCGTCTTAAACAAGAGCCTTGAGCGCGAGCTCGCGAAATGAAACGGCCATGTCACTAGACGGAACTGCGAGTCTCCGCAATCTTTTTCCACCAACGCCACCGCTGCTCGATTGCGTAGTCCAAAGACCACCGGCTCGGGCCGAATGTGGCGTTGACGATCATGAGGAGGAGAAATACGAAGGCGTAGATGATTCCGGTCCCGATGTCTGTGGAGCTGGGACCGTACGGGCCCCCAAACCCCTCGGGCACCGACCAGATGATGAGGCTCAGCAAAATGCCGCCGGTGTAGGCGAGTTTGCGTACGAATCCGAAAACGAGCGCGAACCCCAAGGCCAATTCGAGCAGGCCGATCGTCGTCACGAAGAAAGCGGGATTTGCGCTGACGGTCTGGCTCCAGAAACCGAACCAAGGCTGCAGCCAGGCAGGCTGACCTTGGCCTGCATCGGCAACCATCTGGGACAACGAATCCGGGAGACCGGGCTGGAATTTCAGGCCCCCATCGATAATCCAAACGAAGCCGAAGATAACCCGCACAGCGGTCTTCAGGGAGCCAGCATGCTGCACGAACCAGTTGTCGAGGGAAACTTGGATTGACGCCATAGATGTGAGCCCACGCCGTCAGCCTGTACGGCGGTATTTGAGAGCCTGGCACATACAGAACTTACTCGC
>Ga0209472_1002219_pt1 | contig 10970 bp, 9 predicted proteins | sample GraSoiAngelo_130_FD_185887 | JGI IMG/M metagenome (GOLD analysis project Ga0209472, IMG submission 185887) | Grasslands soil microbial communities from the Angelo Coastal Reserve, California, USA - 14_0929_02_20cm (SPAdes) (version 2) | ecosystem: Environmental > Terrestrial > Soil > Grasslands ...
AGCGAGGACCTCCACGGCTATGGCACGCTCGTCGGCCCGCTTCGTGTGACCCACGCCCGCCGCTGACCCTCTATGGCGGTCGCCTCAACGTCTTCGTGCGCAGCGATCATTGACCAGCGACATTTTTGCGGCAAACGAGGAACGTTCGAGTCCCCCCGTGCGCCCCGCCCTCTACGGTGACCCATTCACCCATTGGGGCCGCTTTCGGCTTCGGGGGCCCTGAGGCGACCACGACTCCAGCTGGGGAGACCAGCCGCACGGCGGTTGGTAGAAGAGTCTCGGTGTCTCCCGCGCAGCGCATGACGACCGCGTCGAAGCGGCCAGCCAGTTCGCCCATGAAGTCTTCAGCCCGTCCCGCGACAACCCGAGTCTCCACAAGGCCGAGCTCTCTCACGACAGTCGACAGGAACGAGGCTCGACGGCGCCGCGACTCGACGAGAACGAGCTTCACGCCGGGCGCCACGATCTTGATTGGGATCCCAGGAATGCCGGCGCCGGATCCGAGGTCGAGCAGGGAGGTAAGGGAGGGTGGCAGGACGCGAAGAAACAGGAGACTGTCCAGGAGCAGGTTCTCCACGACCCAGCCGGGTTCTGCCGAGCCTGCCAGACGCTGAGTTCTCTGCCATTTATTCAATAATATCATATAGTTATTGAACAGGCCGGTCTCACGTTCGCTGAGAGGCCGGTCGAGGATTGCCCGGGCCCCCCGAGAAAGCGCCACGAGCGGCGCCTCAGGCGTCTTTCGTCTCACGCGCCTCGCGAGGGGGCCGATTCATATACCACTGCTGGAGGATCTGGAGGATGTTCGAGACCGTCCAGTACAGGACGAGCCCCGAGGCGAGGTTCACGAACATCATCGTGAGGAACGCCGGCATGATGAGCAGCATCATCTTCTGCTGCCGCGGATCGCCGGTCATCGGCGTCATCTTCTGCTGGGCGAACATCGTCACGCCCATGAGGATTGGCAAGATGTACGTGGGGTCGTGGGCCGCGAGATCGCAGATCCAGAAGTCGATGTCGAAGAGCCGTCCAACGCAGATGAACTTGGCGTTCTGGAGCTCGACGGACACCGAGAGGGCGATGTAGAGCGCGTAGAAGACCGGCACCTGCGCGATCATCGGTAGACACCCGCCCATCGGGTTGACCCGGTTCTTGCGATAGAGCTCCAGCGTCTCCCGCTGTAGCCGCTGCGGGTCGCTCTTGTACTTGTTGCGCAGGGTGTTGACCTGCGGCTGGAGCGCCTGCATCGCCTTCATCGAGCGCATGCTCTTCACGGTGAGGGGATAGAACAGGAGCTTGGAGAGCACCGTCAGCATGATGATCGCGACGCCGTAGTTGCCGATGTGTTGGTACATCCACTTCAGCAGCAGGAGAATGGGGATGCCGATCCACGCCATCGGCAGCACCGGGATGAACGGCACCCAACGCTGCGGCAGTGGGAAGTGACCGAAGTTGATCGATCCCTCGAGGCCCTGGGCCCTCAGGAGCTCGTACTCCTTCGGTCCGATGTACATGACGACGCGGCCTTCCCAGGCCTGACCTGGCGCGATCGTGGGCGTGGCCCGCACCGCGACGCTGGCGCGGCCCCACGGCGTCTTGTCCCCGTTCTTTGTCGCGGGCGGCTTGCCCTCGCTCGTCGCGACCAGCTTGAATCCGCCCGTCTTCGGCACCAGCGCGGTCAAGTACCACACGCTCCCGGTCGCGATCCAGTCGCCCTCCCATTCGTGGTTCATCGGGGACGTGAGATCCTCGATCCACTCGACCTGACCCCCACGCGCGACGACGATCTCGGTGGGATGCTGGCCCTTGAACTTCTCGGTGTCCGCCGGCCATCGCTCGCGGGTCAGCCAGGGGAGCGAGACGCCCACGGTCCGCGGCGCAGCCCCCGGATTCTCGATCCGCAACTCGGCGTCAATCGCGTACCCGTTGGTGTGGAACACGAGCGCCTCGCGGATCCGGAGGCCGTCGGTCTCGCCGGTGAGCACGAGGCGCTCGCCGGGGCTCCCGGGACGCACCGTGAGGCGCTCGGGGCTGATGGTCATGGGGACGGGCTCGCCTGGCGATAGAGGATCGGCGCCGAGGAGGAGGCCCGCGGGGCCGAGATCGCCGACCATCACCATCGGCTTTTCGCCCCGGTACTTCAGGACGTGCTCCTGGAGCTTCCCCCCTTCGCTGCTCACGACGGCGCGATAGAGCGGCGCGTCCACCGGGACGAGGCGCTGGGGTGGGCGCGGCGCCCCCGACGGGCGGGGCACGGCCGCGGCCGTCGGGGCCGGCGCGGGCGGGACCGGGACCGCCGCGGGGGCGGGGGCCTGCGCCGTCGGGGCCGCCGGCGGCTTCTGCGCGGGCTCCTGGCTGGCAGGGAAAAAGAAGGTCTGGTAGATCACGAGGAGCGCCGCCATGAGCACGGCGGCGAGGATCGCGCGCTTCTCCATCGTCAGCTTCGCCGCCCCCGGACCGGCGGCGGGTCATACCCGCCGGGATGGAGGGGATGGCAACGCATCACCCGTCGGAGCGCGAGCCAGGTGCCGCGCAGGGCGCCGTGCTCCGCGAGCGCGAGCTTCGCGTACTCGGAACACGTCGGCGCGAAGCGGCACGCGCGCGGGAGCAGGGGAGACAGGAGCCGCTGGTACAGCGTGATGACCGCGACGGCCACGCGCGTCATGCGCGCGCTCCGGGGATCGAGGCGAACGTCGCGCGCAGCTCTTCGGTGAGCGCGGCAATCCCCGCGCGGAGCACGCCCGGCTTGGCGATGATCACGAGCGCGACCTTGGCGGGCGCGGCACCCCGCGTCGCGCGGTACGCCTCGCGGAGACGCCGCCGCGCGCGGTTCTTCTGCACCGCCGTCCGCACCTGCCGGCTCACGGCGAAGCCTGCGCGCCGCGCGGCGCGGCTCTCTCGCCAGAGAACGATCATGGTTGGTCGATCAATGCGCTTGCCCCGCTGGAAGAGCGCCTGAAAATCGGCGCTGTTGGTCAACCGCTCGCGTCGAGGAAAGGGCCCGGTCAGACGGTCAGCCGTTTCCGCCCCTTCGCGCGCCGGCGCTTCAGCACCTTCCGCCCGCCCTTCGTCTTCATTCGCTCGCGGAAGCCGTGCGTCTTCTTCCGGCGGCGTACATTCGGCTGAAACGTGCGCTTCACGCGCCGATCCTCCTCGCGTTGGTCGAGCCGAGACAGTGTAGACAGCGCGTCGGGGCGAGTCAACACGCGAAGACCCTTGCGACGTCGTTCGCGCGCGTGCTAGAGTCCGCCATCCATCGATCGAGTGATCGCGCGAGGGGGAGTTTTGTCCTGATGCGCGCGCGCCCGGGCGCGGATGCCCCGGTTGACTAAGGCCCTGAGCTATCCACACATGTGGATAACTCTGTGAGTAAGTGAGGTCTTCGCCTGTGTTAGATAGCCTTTGGGCTCGGCTCCTCGAGGCCCTCTCCCGCAAGCTCCCCGACACCGTCCTCGATACGTGGATTCGCCCGTGCAGGCTCCTGGCCGTCGAGGGCGACCGACTCCGCATCGGGGCGCCGAACCCTTTTTCGCGCGACTGGCTCGTCCAGCACCACCTCGAGGCGCTCCAGGACGCCGCGCAAGAGTGTCTCGGCGGCCACCCGCGGGTCGCGATCGTCGTGGACGAGGCCGCGGCGGAGAGCGCGCCGCCGCCGCCTCCCGGCCGCCCACCCGTGACGGGGGGCACCGCCGAGGGACTGAACCCACGCTATACATTCGACACCTTCGTCGTCGGCTCCTCGAACCAGTTCGCGCAGGCCGCGTGCCAGGCGGTGGCGGAGCTGCCCTCGCGCGCCTACAACCCGCTCTTCATCTACGGCGGGGTCGGCCTCGGCAAGACCCATCTCCTCCACGCCGTCGGCCACCAGAGCACCAGGCTCTTCCCCGGGATGTCGGTCGCCTACCTCTCGTCCGAGCGGTTCACCAACGAGCTCATCAACGCGATCCGCTACGACCGGACCGCCGAGTTCCGCGCCCGCTATCGGACCATCGACCTCCTGCTGATCGACGACATCCAGTTCATCTCGGGCAAGGAGCGCACGCAGGAAGAGTTCTTCCACACGTTCAACGACCTCTACGAGTCACGGAAGCAGATCATCGTCTCGAGCGACTCCTCACCGAAGGACATCCCCGAGATCGAGGAGCGGCTACGCTCGCGATTCGAGTGGGGGCTGATCGCCGACATCCAACCCCCCGACTTCGAGACCCGCGTCGCGATCCTGAAGAAGAAGGCCGCCATCGAGCGGGTGCGGGTGCCCGACGACGTCGCCTACCTGATCGCGAGCCGCATCAAGTCCAACATCCGGGAGCTCGAGGGCTCGCTCACGCGGATGATCGCCTTCTGCGCGCTCACCGGTCGGGAGATGTCGGTGGATCTCGCGCAGGAGGTTCTCGGCGAGCTCTGGGGCGAGGAAGAGAAGGTCATCACGATCGACCAGATCCAGCGGAAGGTCTGCGACTTCTTCGGGATCAAGGTCTCTGATCTCAAGGCCCAGAACCGGACGAAGGCCGTCGCCTTCCCGCGCCAGATCGCGATGTTCCTCTCGCGCCAGCTCACCCACGCCTCGCTCTCCGAGGTCGGCCGCGCCTTCGGCGGCAAGGATCACACGACCGTCCTCCACGCCGTGGATAAGGTGCAGACGCTGCTGCAGGATGATCCCAAATTGCGCAAGACGATCGACGGCCTTATCCAGGGCATCACGCTGTGATCCACGCGCGTCCCCCGCGTCTCCACGGCCTTATCCCCGCACCGCACGCGCGCGAACGGCCGGCAGCGCCAGCACTTGGCGCGCACGCGCCCCGTCCACACCGCCGGCTCTCTTCTACGACGACGATATTGTACTTTTTCCTTCTCAACCAACGGAGAACTGCATGGAAGTAGTGCTGGATCGCGACCAGTTCCTCAGGGGTCTGCAGATGGTGCAGAACATCGTGGAGCCCCGCCAGACGCTACCGATCCTCGCCAACGTGCTGCTCGAGGCCGACGGCGAGATCGTGCGGCTCACCGCGACCGACCTCGAGGTGGGCGCCTGCGTCTCGGTGCCGGCCAAGGTGGCCTCGAAGGGCGCGATCACGGTATCGGCGAGGAAGCTCGGCGAGATCGTGAAGGAGCTCCCTGCGGCGGCGGTCGCCCTGAGGGTGACGGAGAACGCGACCGTCGCGCTCCGGTGTGGGGGGGCCACGTACAAGCTCATGGGGCTCTCACCCGACGACTTTCCGCCCGTCGTGCCCGCGTCGCCCGAGTCGTGGGTCAGCCTCGAGGCGAAGACGCTCCGGGAGATGCTCACGCAGACGAGCTTCGCGGTCTCCCACGACGAGACGCGCTACGCCCTGAACGGGGTGCTCTTCACGCTGCAGGGGAAGGATCTGCAGATGGTCGCCACCGACGGTCATCGGCTGGCGTTCGCCAAGCGGAGCCTCGGCCGGGGGCTGGGTGGTGTAGCCGGGATCGTGCCGCGCAAGGCGGTTACCGAGATCATGCGCGTCCTCGGCTCGGGCGAGGATGTCCAGATCGCCATCACCGAGAACCAGTTCGTCCTGCAGATGCCGAACTTCGTGATGACCGCGCGCTTGATCGAGGGGCAGTTCCCGAACTACGAGGCCGTGATCCCGAAGGCGCACCCGAAGCGCCTCGTCATGTCGCGCGGCGTGCTGAGCGCGGCCCTGCGCCGCGTGTCCGTCATGGCCGAGGAGCGGAACAAGCCCGTCAAGTTCACGCTGGCGCCTGCGTCCCTGAGGCTCTCGGCGTCGAGCCAGGAGCAGGGCGAGGCCGAGGAGGTTTTGGACGTCGAGTACGCGGGCGAGGAGCTCGTGATCGGGTTCAATTCACGCTATTTGCTCGACGCGGTTTCGGCCATCGAGAGGGACCAGGTCGTGCTCGATTTGAAGGACGCGCAGAGCCCCGGCGTCATTAAAAGCATCGAGGACGAAGGGTACCTCTGTGTTATAATGCCTATGCGCATATAGAAAGGCTTTTCGCCTTATAAAACAGGAGTTTATTAAGGGTGCAGATCGGCTGGATCCACGTCGTCGACTTCCGTAATTACCGCACCCTGGAGCACAGTCCGACGCCACGGCTGAACCTCCTGATCGGCCCCAACGCGCAGGGCAAAACGAACCTCCTCGAGGCCCTCGGCATGCTCATCGCCGGCCGCTCCTTCCGGACGTCTCGGCTGGCCGAGATGCCGCGCTGGGGTGTCGAGGCAAGCACCGTCTCGGGCGAGCTGGTGCGAGGCGACGGTTCGGCCGGCCGCCGCGTCGTGCGCCGCACGCTCACCAAGCGTGAGGACGATCGCTGGCAGAGCGCCGGGGAGTCCGTCGAGTGGGCGCGGGCGATCGCGTTCGGCTGGCAGGACCTCGAGATCGTCAACGGCGCGCCGGGCGCGCGCCGCAACTTCATCGACGGCTTCGCGGGGCGGCTCTATCCGACCCATCTAGCGTTGCTCGTTCGTTACCGCCAGATCCTCGCGCGTCGCAACCGGCTCCTGCAGCAGCACGCGCACGGCCACGACGCGGCCGCGCGGCTCGAGCCGTGGAACGAGCAGCTCGCGGGCGTCGGCATGGAACTCATCGACCGGCGGCGCAAGGCCGTGGCGGCCCTCCAGACCGAGCTGGCGCGTATCTACCGTGCCTTGTCCACGACGCGCTCCAAGGTCGAGGTGCGCTACCGGACCGCGCTCGGCGAGGCGACGGAGCCCACGGCGCTCCTGGCCGCGCTCCACGGGGCGCAGCGCGCGGAGGTCCGGCGGGGTCAGACGCTGGTCGGGCCTCACCGAGACGACCTCGCGATCGAGATCGACGGCGTGGACGCCCGGGCCTTCGCCTCGCGCGGGCAGCAGCGGCTCGTCGCGCTGGTCCTCCGGCTCGCGGAGGTGCTGCCGGTGGCCGAGGCGGCGGGCACCGCGCCGGTGCTGCTGCTGGACGATGCGCTCTCAGAGCTCGACCCGGGGGTGCGCGAGCTGGTGTTCCGCGAGCTCGGCGCCGCCGAACAAGTGTTCCTCACGTCCCCGGAGGTGCTCGCGGTCAAGGGGGCCGCGGTCTTCCAGGTCAACGCAGGAGGCATCGCGCCCGTATGAGCGGCGAGACCTACACCGCGAGCGACATCAAGGTCCTCGAAGGCCTCGAGGCCGTCCGCAAGCGCCCCGCGATGTACATCGGCGACACGAGCGCCTACGGGCTCCACCACCTCGTGTACGAGGCGGTGGACAACGCCGTCGACGAGGCGCTCGGGGGGCACTGCGACTCCATCAAGGTCATCCTCCACTCGGACGGGTCCTGTTCGGTCGGTGACAACGGGCGCGGCATCCCCGTGGACCTCCACAAGGAGAGCGGGAAGTCGGCCGCGGAGGTCGTCCTGACGGTCCTACACGCCGGCGGGAAGTTCGAGCATTCCGCCTACAAGGTCTCGGGCGGTCTCCACGGCGTCGGCATCTCCGTCGTGAACGCGCTGAGCGAGTGGCTCGAGGTCGAGATCCGGCGGGGCGGCAAGGTGTGGACCCAGCGCTACGAGAAGGGCGGCAGGCCGACCGGCCCGCTGACCCCGGGCGAGAAGACCGCGAAGCACGGCACGATCATCCGCTTCAAGCCGGACCCGACGATCTTCGAGGAGACGTCCTTCTCCTTCGACACCCTGTCGAACCGCCTCCGCGAGCTCGCGTTCTTGAACCGCGGCCTCAAGATCGTCATCGAGGACGAGCGCGACGGACGCTCCCACACGTTCCTCTACAAGGGCGGCATCGTCGAGTTCGTCAAGCACCTGAACCAGAACAAGACGCCGATCCACCCGAAGGTCCTCTACTTCGAGGGCAAGAAGGGGGACATCGAGGTCGAGGTCGCCCTGCAGTACAACGACGGCTACCAGGAGGCGGTGTTTGCCTTCGCGAACAACATCAACACGCGCGAGGGCGGCACGCACCTCACGGGGTTCCGCTCGGCCGTGACGAGCCGGATCGCCGCCTACGCCGAGGCGAACGGCTTCCTCAAGGGCTTCAAGGGAGGCGTCACCGGCGACGACGTGCGCGAGGGGCTGACGGCCGTCGTCTCCGTCCGGCTGCCCGAGCCGCAGTTCGAGGGCCAGACCAAGGCCAAGCTCGGCAACACGGACGTCAAGGGGCTCGTCCAGCAGATCGTCAACGACAAGCTGGCCGAGGCCTTCGAGGAGGATCCGGCGACCGCGCGGAAGATCGCCGACAAGTGCGTGCGGGCGGCGCAGGCGCGCGAGGCGGCGCGGAAGGCGCGCGAGCTCACCCGCAAGGGCGGGCGCGACGACGAAGGGCTCGCGGCGAAGCTCGCCGACTGCTCGGAGCGCGAGCCGAAGTTCCGCGAGCTCTTCCTGGTCGAGGGCGACTCGGCCGGCGGCTCGGCCAAGCAGGGGCGCGACCGCCGGACCCAGGCGGTGCTCCCGCTGCGGGGCAAGATCATCAACTCGGAGAAGGCGCGCTACGACAAGGTGCTCTCCCACAACGAGATCCGGCTGCTCATCTCGGCGATGGGCACGGGGATCGGCACCGAGGAGTTCGACCTCGCGAAGCTTCGCTATCACAAGATCATCCTGATGACCGACGCGGACGTGGACGGTGCCCACATCCGCACGCTGCTCCTGACCTTCTTCTTCCGCCACATGAACCAGGTCATCGAGGCGGGCCACCTCTTCATCGCGCAGCCGCCGCTCTTCAAGGTGAAGAAGGGCAAGGTCGAGAAGTACCTCATGTCCGAGCGCGAGTTCGAGGACTTCTTCCTGGCCGCGTGGGTCGAGACCGCCAAGGTGAAGGTGCCCGGGACGAAGGCGCCGCTGACAGGCGAGCCGCTGCTCGAGCTGCTGCGCGCGGTGTCCGAGTACCGCGGGCTCTTCGGCAAGCTGGTCAAGCGGGGTGTGCCGGCGCCCATCCTGGCGGAGCTGCTGCGCGGGAAGTTCCGCGGCACGAAGCGCGGCGTGGGCCACGCCGAGATCGGAGAGGCGATCACGGCCGCCGCCGCGGCGGTGAACGGCTACAGCATCCGGGTAACGCCGGGCGACAACGGGGACGGGCACACGGTGACGATCGCGGGCCCACCCGCCGTCACGTTCAGCACGGACGTCTTCAAGTCGGCGGACTACACGACGATCGTCGAGCTGTGGGAGAAGGTCGGGGCGACGGCGAAGGGTCCCACGACGATCATCGACGAGGGCGACCGCGAGACGCCGGTGAAGAGTCTCGATGAGCTGTGGGCCCTGGCCCTCGAGCGCTCGCGCCTGGGCGCGTCGTTCCAGCGCTACAAGGGCCTCGGCGAGATGAACCCGGAGCAGCTCTGGGAGACCACGATGAACCCGGAGACGCGCACCCTCCTCAAGGTGACCCAGGAGGACGCCGTGGGCGCCGACCAGATGTTCACGGTCCTCATGGGGGACGCGGTCGAGCCGCGTCGCGAGTTCATCGAGAAGTACGCGCTCGACGTCGCGAACCTCGATATTTGACGGAGCGCTTGGCGTGAACCGCGGAGGGCCTGCACGAGGCGCGCGGGAGGCCGCCCGCCCGCTCAGCACGAGCTAGGAGACTTATGCCGAACGAGCGGCAGGTGCCGGTTCCGATCGAAGAGGAGATGCGGAAGTCCTATCTGGACTACGCGATGTCCGTCATCGTCGGACGCGCGCTGCCGGACATCCGTGACGGTCTCAAGCCCGTCCACCGCCGCGTGCTCTTCGCGATGCAGGAGCTCGGCCTCACGTGGAACCGGGCCTATAAGAAATCCGCCCGCGTGGTCGGCGAGGTCCTCGGGAAGTATCACCCCCACGGCGACTCACCGGTCTACGAAGCCCTGGTCCGCATGGTCCAGGAGTTCTCCCTGCGCTACCCGCTCGTGGACGGGCAGGGGAACTTCGGCTCGATCGACGGCGACCCGCCGGCGGCGATGCGTTACACCGAGACGCGTCTGGCGAAGATCGCGCACGAGATGCTCGCCGACATCGACAAGGACACCGTCGACCTCTCGCCGAACTTCGACGAGTCGCTCGAGGAGCCCACGGTGCTCCCCACGCGCGTCCCGAACCTCATCGTCAACGGCTCGTCGGGCATCGCGGTCGGGATGGCCACGAACATCCCGCCGCACAATCTCTCCGAGGTCGTGGACGCGCTCGTCATGCTCGTCGACGAGCCGGCGACGCCGATCCCCGACCTGATGAAGGCGATCAAGGGCCCGGATTTCCCGACGCGGGGCTCCATCTACGGCGCCGCCGGGATCGCGGAGGCCTACACGACCGGCCGCGGCACGATCACGCTCCGCGCGAAAGCGCACGCCGAGCCGATGCGCGGCGGCCGCGAGGCGATCATCATCACCGAGCTGCCGTACCAGGTGAACAAGGCGAGCCTGATCGAGAAGATCTCGGAGCTCTCCCGGGAGAAGAAGATCGAGGGGCTCTCCGAGATCCGCGACGAGTCGAGCCGTGAGGGCATCCGCGTGGTGCTCGAGCTCTCCCGCGGCGAGATCCCGCAGATCGTGATGAACCAGCTCTACAAGCATACGCAGATGCAGACGACGTTCGGGATCATCATGCTGGCACTGGTGGACCGGCGGCCGCAGGTCGTCAACCTGAAGGAGATGCTCGAGGCGTTCATCCGCTTCCGCCGCGAGATCGTCACGCGGCGGACGCGCTTCGACCTGGCGCGCGCCGAGGAGAAGGCCCACATCCTGGCGGGCCTCCGCAAGGCCGTCGAGCACCTCGACGTCGTGATCCGGCTGATCCGGCAGGCTGAGAGCCCCGACGCGGCCAAGGACGCCCTGATGGCGCGGCTCGAGCTCTCGGAGATCCAGGCGCGCGCGATCCTGGACATGCGGCTGCAGCGCCTCACCCAGCTCGAGCGCCACAAGGTCGTCGAGGAGCACGAGCAGACCCTCGCCCTCATCGAGGAGCTCAAGGGCATCCTCGCGTCCGAGGCGAAGCTGATGGCGATCATCCGCAAGGACCTGCTCGCGATCAAGGAGGAGTACGGCGAC
>Ga0209472_1002222_pt1 | contig 10964 bp, 7 predicted proteins | sample GraSoiAngelo_130_FD_185887 | JGI IMG/M metagenome (GOLD analysis project Ga0209472, IMG submission 185887) | Grasslands soil microbial communities from the Angelo Coastal Reserve, California, USA - 14_0929_02_20cm (SPAdes) (version 2) | ecosystem: Environmental > Terrestrial > Soil > Grasslands ...
TACGTGGTGATTGCCGCACCGGAGACGGCGGAGACGAAACATCTTATTGGAGTGGCGGAGATGGCCAGGATGAAGCGCGGCGCGCGACTAATCAATGTGGGACGCGGGTCGTTGCTGGATGAAAAGGCGCTAATCAGCGCACTCGAGACCGGGGCGTTGGGCGGGGCGGCGATTGATGTGGCGGAAACGGAACCGCTGCCGGCGGACAGCCCGCTCTGGAAGGCGCCGAGCCTTTTTATCACGCCGCATACCAGCGCGTTGAGCGACCGGCTTTGGAAACGCCAGGCAGCGCTTTTGGCGGAATTGCTGGAGAGGTGGTTTGATGGTAGAGAGATGCTCAACCAGGTGGATTTGGGGCAAGGATACTGAAGACGTTTTCAGTCGTGAGTGTTGAGATGCTTCGCTGCGCTCAGCATGACACGCGTTAGGATGGGTGAGCGGGAGACGCGCGTAATCTACAGCTCGATTCCGGTCGCTGAACTTGTAACTTGCAACTAGGACTAAAGGCCGTTGTCAGTCGCCGACGCCGGCTTTGGTGGCTTGATAGCCTTCGCGCGCGTAAACCTGAAATTTCTGCTTCTTTCCCTTCTGGTCGACGATCGTCAGCGGACCACCGTCGGGAGCGACGAGTTCCACTTTCACTTTGTGGAATTTGCCGTCTTTCGCGCCGCTGGAGGGTGTGAAAGAAATGCTGTACTGGTGGCGGAGAAAAGCGGCAACGCTGCGGAAAATGTCGGGGATTTCGCCGTCGAACTGTGGGAACCACGCGAATCCACCGGTTTGCTGCGAAAAAGTACGAAGCTGATTCTCGGCTTGCAGATAATCCATATGCGCGCCGAGAGAGCCGCGCGTTTCGAGAAAGTTCGTCCAGGTTTTACCCAAGCCGACGCAGAAGATGGGAACGTCACTTCCACGAAGAGCTTTCATTGTTTGATCGAGAGTGTGCTTGGAAAAGGTGTCCACACCGCTGGCTAGCAGAAGAATGGATTTTTTCCCTTTCACGTCCTTGAGGCGCTCGGTCGTCTCGATCAGCGCATCAAAAACATTGGATTCGCTGAAACCCGGGAAATAAAGATGGTAGATGGCGTTGCGGACTTCGTCTTTGTCTTGTGTAAAGTCCACCTCGATGCGAGTTTTCATGTCGAACGTTTCGAGAGCCACCCAGTCCTTCTGCTGCAGATTCGGGAAAAGGGCGTCAGCCCAGTATTTGGCATAAGCGGCGAACCAGCCGTACGCGTTTCCGCTGAATTGCATGAGCACGACCATGGTAATGGGTGCCTCAGTTGGCCCGAAATTGCTAATAGCTTGTGGCACGCCGTCATCCAGAACACGGAAATTCTCTTTTTTGAGGTTGGGGATGAGGTCGCCATGCTGCGTGGCAGCCACCACGTCGAGCGTCACGACGGGCACGTCAACGCTGATGCTGACGTCGGATTGCGGCGGTTGCTGTCCTGGGGCCGGAGTTTGCGGCGGCGTGGGTTTCTGTTGCTGCTGAGGCGGAGGAGGCCCCCCCTGCGGGCCGGTGGGAGCTTGAGCAAGAGCAGGCCGTTCACTGACCGGCATCAGCAGAAGAGCAGGCAAAGCTAAGAACAAAAGTTTCGAAGCCATTCGTCCCATCGTTCCTACCTCGTTAGCGCAGAAAAGTGCAATCCAACTGTATTCTCGTCTTCCTGCATCCCACGGCTCTGGCCAAGCGGTTGAGTTTAGGCAATGCGCCAGCAATGACCGGGCCGGGTCTCCATACCTGCATGTTAGTATGAAGCACGTTGGGCGCAAAACGTTAGCTGGGCTGGTGCGGCCAGATGGTGGCCATTTCGCTGAGGAGGGTGGATTCGTGAATTGGAATGGGGTGGTGCAAGTTATCGCAGGGGCCGGGGCTCTGCTATTGGCTGCAAGCATTCCGGCGTCGGCGCAAGGAATCCCGCCAGCGGCGCCGGCGAGAGCGGCCAGTGCCTCTCCCCTGAATGACCCTCCGCCGATTGCGAGAGAGGCGCGCGGCTGGCTGGCGGACTTGATCAAGATCAACACCTCCAACCCGCCGGGGAACGAACAACTCGCGGCCATGTATGTAGCTGGAGTGCTGCAGAAGGAAGGGATCAAACCGGAAATGCTGGATCTGGCGCCGGGAAGAAGCGCGGTCGTAGCGCGTCTGCGCAGCTCGGTGGTGCCAGACCCCTCGAAATCGCTACTTCTGGTGGCCCATTTGGACGTGGTGCCGGTGGACAAGGCGCGGTGGACGGTCGATCCGTTCGGAGCGGTGATTAAGGACGGCTATATGTATGGCCGCGGCGCCATCGATGATAAAGGCATGCTGGCCGCGAACCTCGCGGTGTTCATTGGCTTGAAGCGGACGAACGCGCATCTGAACCGTGATGTGATTTTTCTGGCGACCGCTGATGAAGAACAGAGCGCAGACGCCAGCATCCGGATGCTCATTGCGAAATACTGGGACAAATTTGCGGCGGGCTTTGCGATCAACGAAGGCGGCAACGTTTTTCTGAAAAACGGCAAAGTGCAGTACATCGGCGTGCAGGCAAGCGAGAAAGTGGCGGTGAATGTCGCGGTGATTGCGCGCGGAACGTCGGGCCATGCTTCGCAGCCGACGAAGGATAATCCAGTGGTGCACCTGGCCGGGGCCATCGCGAAGATCGGTACTTATTCCGCCCCGGTGCACTTCACAGCGATTGTCCGGCGGTACTTCGAGGGCATCGCACCGCTGGAAGACGACGAAATCGCGAAGTGGATCCGTTCGGTGGACACGCCGGACCGCGGCGAACACGCGCAACGCGTGGTGTCCGATGCCAGCCCGCTGTGGAATGCGATGTTGCGCGATACGATCGCGCCAACGGTGCTCTCGGCGGGCGTAGCTAACAACGTGATTCCCGCGGAGGCGCGCGCGAATCTGAACGTGCGGCTCTTGCCGGGAGATTCGATCGGCACGGTTGTGAATGATCTGAACAAACTGGTGAATGATCCGGCGGTAAGGCTGGAGGTGCAGCCAAACGCAGGACTGGCGGCCCCGCAGTCTTCGCTGGAATCGGATTTTTACAACTTGATTTGCCGGGTAGCCTCGAAGGAATTTGATGGCGCGCCTGCGTTGCCATTTCAGTCGACGTGGTTAACGGACTCCGCGCAGTTGCGGCTGCACAATGTGCAGGCCTACGGGCTTGTGCCGTTTCCCCTGACTCAGGAAGATTTGAGGCGCATGCACGGCGATGACGAGCGGATTCCCTTGGTGGCTTTCGATAAGGGAGTAGGTGTGCTGACAAAAATTGTGACGGAGTTTGCGGTCACGCGTTACTAACCAAGCGGCCGCTAAGAGAAATTCAAAAGGAAAATCGCACGGACAAAGCTTCCGTTGAATAATAGAAAGCCAGAAAGTTCAATCCGCCCTCGGAAGAAGGCATGAATTTTCGTCACTCGAAGATTGTGTGCACCATCGGACCGGCAACCTGTTCGCCGCGGATGATTGACCGCCTATTCGCGGCGGGAATGGACGTGTCGCGGCTGAATTTTTCGCATGGGACGCATGAAGAGCATGCTCGGAACTTCGCGTTGATACGCGGCGCCTCCGGCGAGCACGAGAAGCCGGTGGCGATTCTGGCCGACCTCCAGGTCCGGTGATGCTGCGCACCGGGCAGCGGTTCATCATCACCACTGCCAAAGTGTTGGGCGATTCCACGCGCGTCAGCACCACGTTCACGGCACTACCCCGGGAGGTGCACCGTGGTGACCGCATCCTGCTCTCGGACGGATTAATCGAGCTGCGGGTCGAGCAGGTGCGTAGCCGGGAGGTGATTTGCGAGATCGTGAATGGCGGAGCGCTCGGCCAGCATAAAGGCATCAATCTGCCTGGTTTGAAGCTGCGCGTGCCGGCGTTGACGTCAAAAGACCGCGCGGACCTAGCGTTTGCGCTGAAGCATGGCGCGAATTACATTGCGGTGAGCTTTGTGCGGCGGCCCGAAGACGTGCTGCTGGCGAAACAACTAATTCGACGCGCTGGAAAAGACACACCGGTAATTGCCAAGCTCGAAAAACCGCAGGCCATCGAGAATCTGGATGCCATCCTGCGCGCAGCCGACGGGGTGATGGTGGCGCGCGGCGACCTGGGCGTGGAAATGAGCCCGGAACGCGTGCCGGTGGTGCAGAAAATGATTATCGCAAGGGCGAGGGAACTCCGGCGGCCGGTAATCACCGCGACGCAAATGCTGGAATCCATGACGGAAAATCCGCGGCCCACGCGAGCGGAGGCTTCCGACGTGGCCAATGCCATTTTCGACGGATCCGACGCGGTGATGCTTTCCGCCGAAACGGCCACGGGAAAATATCCCATCGAGGCTGTGAGCATGATGGCGCGCATCGTCGAAGAGGCGGAAGGGAGCGTCCGGGAATTTCCGCGACCCGCACATCAGGAGCAACTCAAAATACCGGGAACTGTGGCCGAGTTGGTGTGCCACGCTTCACGCGAATTGGACATGAAAGTGATCGCCGTGTTCACGCACAGCGGATTCACGGCCCGGCTGATCTCGCGTTACCGTCCCTTAATTCCGATCGTGGCGTTTTCTCCCGAACAGGAGACGCGGCGACGCCTGGCCATGATCTGGGGTGTGTACCCAAGGAATATTCAGGATGTGCGAAAGATAGACGGGCTGGCAGCAGTGGCCGAGAAACGTCTGCTGGAAGAACGGCTGGTGCGCAAAGGCGACGTCATTGGAATCGTTGCGGGAACGCCAATGGGGATCCGCGGCACGACGAACTTCATGAAGTTTCACTTGATCGGTGGGCCGGCGTAAATTGAACCGCCCTTAATTGACCCAATTGTCGGGGCGCGAGGGTGGTTCCTTGCGGTGCTTGCCCATGTAAACTTCAAAGCGCCGGCGATTGCGGCGGTTTTGCCAATCGGAAACGCTGTTGCGCAAACTGTAAAGAAAAGACCCGCGGCGCAGATAAACGTAGCCCACCAACAGTCCGCCCAGATGACAGAGATGGCTTACTCGGTCAGCTCCCAACCCAAACGTCCCGAGAAAGGTGATGACGGTCATAACGATGACGACCGTACGCATGCTCATGGCCACCGGGAAGGGAAGGAGATAGACGCGGCGATCGGGAAAGAGAATGGCGCAAGCAACGAGAATTCCGAAAATAGCGCCGGAAGCGCCGATCGTTGGCACATAGGAGAATCCCTGATGGAACAGGACGGGCACCGTTTTCACAATGACGTTGATGACCCCAGCACCCACTCCCGTAAGCAAGTAATAGCGCAGGAAGCGATTTCTTCCCCAGACGAGCTCAAGCTCTCGGCCAAACATCCAGAGCATGAACATGTTCATGAGGATGTGCCAGATGCTGTTGAGGTCATGCAGAAACAAGTAGGTGAAGGGCTGCCAGATGTGCAGCAGAGGAATGACGCCGGCAGGGACAAGGCCGAACCACTTCAACAGCTCTATGTACGCGGACGGCCCGGAAAAGCGGTAGAGGAGAGCTTCGAAAATGAATACCGCAAAGTTGGCGATAAGAAGAAGCTTGACTCCCGGAGTGACGTAGAAGTCAAAACTGACCCTATAGTTCTTGATCCCGGACCGAGAATGCATTAACAAAGTTTACGGCGCGGGGACGGTTCCGTCAAAGCAGTGACGGGCAGGATCCGCCACCTCCGTGTCGCTTACTTGGAGGGACCTTCGAGCGTCGGCACCTCTTTTAGTTTCAATCGAGCTTCTTGCGCGCAAAATAAAATAACGACGCCGCCAGGGCCACGAACATGATCAGGCCGAAGAGATTGCTGGTTGCCAGTCGGCCCATCATCTCTGGCCCGAACGCGAAAAGGTCTGCACGCCACGGCAGGCGCAAAACAGCAGTGACCCAGTGCGGCACGTGATTGGAAATTTCCGCGTCCTGCAGCAAGTTGATGACAATCCCCAACAAACCGAACACGCCTCCGGCGGCAATCAACCCGCTGGAATAGAGCGCGCCAGGGCTGGCTTCGCTTTCGTCCTTTTTCTTGGTGGTTGCTTCCACGAGTACGCGGACTAACCCTCCCGCAAACATCGCCGCCGTCGTTCCGAGAAAAAGATACGAGCCAACGGCAAAGGCCAGCGACCGTATCCCGAGAATCTCCACGGCAATCACCAGCGCCACGCCCATCAGGACCAGACGCCACGGCAAGCGCTGGCTCAGGATGCCGTTGATTACTGTAGCCATTAATCGTGCCTGGGGGGCGGGTGCTTTGTCGCTGCCAATTCCCTGCGCCCACTGGAGTTCAATCCTTTTGGAGCTGGGGTCGTAGAGATACTCGCCATCGGGGACCTGGCTGGAGCCAAGCGCATTGATCAGGACGTAGTTTTTTCCCAGATGTTCGAATGTGTCCTTTTCCACTTTAACGCCTGTAGGCAAGGCTTGCAGATTGATCGGAATTTCGGTCGGAATATACTTCTCAAGGCCCTTATTCATCAGGCCGAGCGTGATGCCAATGGCAAAGGTGGAAACCGTCACGCCGACCAGCAGGCCCCACTGCTGGCGTACGGGCGTGGCGCCAACAAGATAGCCGGTCTTCAAATCCTGCGAAGTCGCGCCCGCGATCGCCGCGGCGATGCACACCGATCCGCCAATGGTAAGGGCCAAAACGCCGTAGCTCGGCGCAGTCCAGCCAGCAAGAAGAAAAATCGCGCACGTCGCCATGAGCGTGCCGATGCTCATGCCGCTCACCGGATTGGACGAATTACCGAGCAAGCCGCTGATGCGCGAAGCTACAGTGACAAAGAGAAATCCGAAGATCACCACGAGGATGCCTGCAAGAAGGTTCTGATACCACGCGGTGTTTGCGCCTTTGACGGGAGCAACAGTCAGCAGCAGGAACAGCAGGATGATAATCACCGCGGAACCGGCAACCACCCAGCTCATGGGCATGTCGCGTTCAATGCGGCTAGCGGCATTGGACGTAGTGCCGCCTCCTTCTGCGCGGACATCTTTGAGGCCCGCGCGCAAGGCGGAAATAATGGTTGGCATCGTTCGAATCAGGGTAATCAATCCCGCCGCTGCCACGGCTCCCGCCGCCATCGGCCGGATATACTGCCGCCACATATCATCAGGCGTCATCTGCGGGATGGGGATCGTCGAAGGATAGATGGGCGTATTTCCTGCGAGCTGCCCGAAAAACTGAATCGCCGGCATCACCAGCAACCAGGAGATAACGCCGCCCGCAAAAAGAATCCCGGCCACCTTTGGGCCGATGATGTAACCCACGCCTAGGTATTCCGAGGTGATGGTGGCGCGGAAAGAAGCTCCCGGAAACCAGCCGGGGCGTGCCTCCGGCTGGCCAGTCCACGCTTGCACCGTATTCATCAGGAAAGTGTAAACACCACCTAGACCCAGCCCCCAAAACACGCGTCCGGCAAACGAGCCGCCGCGTTCGCCGGCCACCAGAACGTCGGCGCAGGCTGTGCCTTCGGGAAAACTCAGGTTGCCGTGCTCCTTGACGATGAGCTGCCGGCGCAGCGGAATCATGAACAAGACCCCCAACCAGCCCCCCAGCAGCGCCAGCGGGAAAATACGCCAGAAGGTGAATTCCGAGCCGAAGCCCAGAAAAATGAGCGCAGGCAGCGTGAACATCACGCCGGCGGCGAGCGACTCCCCGGCGGAGCCGGTGGTTTGCACGATATTGTTTTCAAGGATGGTCGCGCGGCCGAACGCTCTCAGGATGCTGATGGAAAGTACGGCAATCGGGATGGAAGCAGAAACCGTGAGCCCGGCGCGCAATCCGACGTACACGCTAACCGCGCCAAAGAGCAGGCCAAACAGCGCTCCCAGGACCACCGCGCGCACGGTGAATTCCATCAGGCTTTCTTCCGTGGAGATATAGGTGCGAAACTCGCCAGCAGGCGCCGTGGAACTCCATGGCCGATCGCGAACCGCCTTTTGTTCGCCCACTGAATCCTCCCTCGTGCCAAAGTCCAAATTGGCCGCAACCGCGCGGGTGGATTATGCCCCACCCGGGCAGGACGGGAAAGAGTGAATCCTTGAGCGACGGGAGGCGGGCGTTTCTGGGCCCTCCCGCCTATTGACTACTGTGCAAGCTCGCTGTATCGTGCACCGGATATTTTGCTCAGGTCGGTTGCACAGACCATGGGACGGGACCCTTCCATACCGTGGACGGCCGCGGATCATTCTGCCGGCCACCATTCGGGCTGTTCTCTTCTGCCTAAGGGACTTCTTCTGTGTTTTCTCAGCCTTGAACAACGGAGGTTCATCGTGTTATCCCGCCGTCTTTCCTTGTTGGCAGCAATCGTTTTCGTCGGGGCCGCTGTTGGCTTTAGCCTCCCGGTTAGTGCCGGCGACGAATGGCTACCCATTACTCCGGAAGAGCTGAAGGTGACCAGCGATCCAAAAGCCCCGGGGGCGCCCGCCATCACTCTTTACCGCCAGGTGGATCGGGACGACAGTGATCCGATGAGGCCCCACGAGTACAACTATGTCCGCAAGAAGATTTTCACCGAGGAAGGCCGCAAGAATGCCGACGTGGAGATCCCCGTGTTGAAGGGGCAGTGGAATGCTCATAGCATTAAGGCACGCACGATTCGGCCTGACGGATCGATCGTCAATTTTGACGGCAAGGTCTACGAAAAGGAAATTGTGAAGGCTCGCGGCCTAAAGTTTTTGGCGAAGACCTTCACCCTGTCCGATGTCCAGCCCGGAAGCATCATTGAGTATCACTATATGCTCGATTTTGCCGAAGGATACGTTTTCAACTCGCATTGGGTTCTCAGCGATGATCTCTTTACCAAAGCCGCCAAATTTACGCTCAATCCCTATGGCCAGTGGGCGTTGAGGTGGAGCTGGCCCAACGGTCTCCCGGAGGGGGCCAAGCCTCCGGTCCAGGAACACTCGTCAATTCATATGGAAGCTCAAGACATCCCGGCATTCCAGGTGGAAGACGATATGCCGCCGGAAGGGGCCATGACGTTTTTGGTGGATTTCATTTACAGCGAGGACACGTTCGAGAAAGAAGCGGATAAGTTCTGGAAGAAGCAAGGAAAGAAAATGGATGATGCCGCCGAGGGCTTTGTCAACAAGCGCAAGGCCATGGAGCAAGCGGTCGCGCAGATCGTCTCAACCGGCGATTCGCCGGAAGTGAAGCTGCAGAAGATTTACGCGAAGACCCAGAGCATCCGCAATACCAGCTACGAAGTGGAAAAGACTGAGCAGGAACAGAAACGGGCAAAAGAAAAGGAAGTTAACAACGTGGAAGACGTTTGGAAGCGCGGCTATGGCGATGGAATTCAAGTTACCTGGCTTTTCCTGGGGCTTGCGCGCGCGGCAGGATTCGACGCTTCTCCGGTACGGATCTCCACGCGGGATGACCATTTTTTCAAAAACAATCTCATGAATGCCAGGGATCTCAACACCAATGTCGTGTCCGTTAAACTCGACGGCAAGGACATGTATTTCGATCCCGGCTCAGCGTTCACGCCGTTTGGCATGTTGCCCTGGTCGGAAACGGGCACGCCTGGGTTGAAGCTCGACAAGGATGGCGGCACTTGGGTGACCACGCCGAATCTCGACAGTTCCGCTTCGCAAATTATTCGCAAGGCGGATTTGAGTTTGACTTCCGAAGGCTCGCTGGAGGGCAAGCTTACGGTCACCTTTTCGGGGCTGGAAGCCGTCTGGCGCCGGGTCGAAGAACGCAACGAAGATGAGGCTCATCGCAAGAAACTGCTGGAAGATTATGTGAAGGAAATTGTTCCGGTCGGAATCGATGTTGAGTTGACAAACAAGCCGGACTGGACCAGTTCGGCGCCAACGCTCGTCGCGGAATATTCGCTGAAAGTTCCGGGATGGGTCTCCGGTGCAGGGAAGCGAGCGCTGATGCCCGTGGGTTTGTTCAGCGGCCCGGAAAAACACATGTACGAGCATTCCATTCGCGTTCACCCCCTCTATTTTCATTATATGTACGAGAAATCCGATGACGTCCGCATCGAACTCCCGCTAGGCTGGCAGGTAAGCAGCCTGCCCCAGCCCGTTACCAACGATGCGAAATTGCTCCTCTATACAATGAAAGCCGAAAATGAAAAAGGCGCGCTTCGCCTGGAACGTCATCTCAAGTGCAGTCTTACGATACTGGAGCAGAAGTATTACAACGCATTGCGGAGTTTCTATCAGTCGGTGAGGAGCGCAGATGAACAGCAAATTGTCCTGCAGCCGCTCGGCGTTTCTTCGGGTAATTGATCGTCTCGGGTTTGGTCCAGTTTTGGCCGTACTAGCCGTTTCACTGCTTAGCTTGCCGGCGCCTGCTCGCGCTGGCGACGCGCCGCAATGGATGCACGCTCTCGTGAATGTACCTCTTCCCGAGCATGACGAAAAAACAAATGCGGTTTTGTTGCTCGCCGAGGATACCTTCACAGTTCAAGGCAACGGCAAAATGAAGCGCATCGAGCGGCGCGTCTACAGGATTCTGAGGCCCGATGGCCGGGCGTACGGAACCATTTACGCAAACTTCGATGCCGGGACCAAGATCAACAGCATTCATGGCTGGTGCATCCCGGCACAGGGGAAAGATTATGAAGTGAAGGATAAAGAAGCCATTGAGACAGCGCTGTTCGGCGTGCCCGATGGCATTTTGATGAGCGACGTGAAAACAAAAGTTCTTACTATCCCCGCTGCGGATCCCGGGAACATCGTCGGTTATGAAATGGAACAGGAAGTTCACCCCTACGTTATGCAGGACGTGTGGAGATTTCAGCACATAGGAGTGCCGGTTCGGGAGGCGCATTATTCTCTGCAATTACCGGCCGGGTGGGAGCATAAAGAAGTGTGGCTGAACCATTCAGAGACGGCTCCAGCTTCGTCCGGGTCGGGCCAATGGCAGTGGGCATTAACAAATGTTCCTGCCGTCAAACCGGAAAGCAATATGCCACCGTTAAGCGGAGTGGCGGGAAGAATGGTCGTTTCCTTATTTTCTTCCGGCGGCAGCG
>Ga0209472_1002235_pt1 | contig 10927 bp, 7 predicted proteins | sample GraSoiAngelo_130_FD_185887 | JGI IMG/M metagenome (GOLD analysis project Ga0209472, IMG submission 185887) | Grasslands soil microbial communities from the Angelo Coastal Reserve, California, USA - 14_0929_02_20cm (SPAdes) (version 2) | ecosystem: Environmental > Terrestrial > Soil > Grasslands ...
AGATATCAGGATCCAACTGCATCGCCTGCTGATACGCGGCGACCGCCTTTTCCAGTTCTTTCTTTGAAAAATAGGCCGCTCCCAGATTGCTGTAATACGAAGCTGCGTCCTGCCGCAACTTGATCGCCTTTTCGTATTGCTTGATCGCCTTCCCGTGCTTCTTCTCGAGGTAATAGATTACGCCCAAGTTGTTATATGCGTCGGCGTACTCGCGGTCGCTCTTGATGGCACGCTCGAAGCTCTTGCTGGCGTCGTGAAAGCGTTGTAGTTCCAGTTGTGTAATGCCGATCTTGTTCAGCAAGGAAGAGCTGGGCTGCTTCTTAAGCGCGGAACCGTAATAATCAAGCGCATCCAGGTACGACTTTCGCCCACGGAGTTCATCGCCGCGTTGCTCCAGTTCCTGGGGAGTGGCACCCGCCAGCGGCGCTTGCGCGTGCCGCAGCGGCGGACCGACTTGAATTTGTTCGGAAGGAATAGCCTGGGCTAACAGTGTGACGCTCGCGGCTACGAGCATTGTGAGAGCGCAAAGCAAAGCTTGCCGACGCATAAGCCAACCTCCTGCCTGGCGTCTGGCTCCGCTGTCGTTTGCCAGCCTGATTATTGAGGTTTGGTGCCGTTGTCGGCTGGTTTGGGCGGCGGGTTGTTAGACGATTTGTCCTCCTTAAAGATACCCGCAATTTTGCCAAAAAAACCTTTTTTCTTTTTAGGGTCCTCGCCCGAGGTGTTTACGACCGTTCCGGGCTGCGCTCCGGGAGGCGGCGGTGGAAGCGCCTTCTCCCCGCCCAGACCAAATATCCGGGAGAAGAACCCGCGCACCCCAGTCCCCTGATCGCAGGTCTGGTTTGGCTCCGTTCCAGCGATGAATGCCGAGCTATAAGTCTCGGGGCAAGAAGGGGTTGCCAGCAGATTGGTCTGCTTATCTAGCTGAACATCGACCACTCCGGCGGGCTGGGCAAACGGCTTCACATCCGAGTACTGCGGAAGCGCGACCGCCTTCTTCATGAACTCTGTCCAGATTGGCGCCGCAGTTTGCGCTCCGCTCAAGCGGAGATCGCTATAGTCGTCATATCCCACCCAGACAATACATAGCAGATTGCTCGTATAGCCTGCGAACCAACCATCATGCGAGCTTCCTGTTTTGCCGGCGGCAGGAGCCGAAAAGCCTCGTCCGCGAACTGCTCCCACGGCAAGGCCATTGTTAATCACGCTCTCCATTAGATTGGTGGTCACGAACGCAACCCGCGGATCGAGCACCTGCCGCTTCTCCGAGTTGAAATCCATGACCACATCGCCCCTGGTGTTGCGCACCGAATTCACCAGAACTGGTGAAAGATGCACGCCACCATTGGCAAAGACCGTGTACGCCGACGTCATGTCCAGTGGCGTTGCTTCGTATGCGCCGAGAGCCATCGCAGGGGTTGCTTTCACTGATGTGATACCGGCCGCTTTGGCGAGGTCCGCTACCTTGTCATAGCCCACTTGTTCGGCGAGCTTCACGGTAGCGTTATTCAGCGACATCGCCAGCGCATAGCGCATGGTCACTTCGCCGTGGTATTCCTCTTTGTAATTGCGCGGCTCGTAAATCTGATCTCCGTAAGCGAACGTGCTCGGCTGATCTTCTACCATCGAAGCCGGAGTCAGAACCGGATTGCTTCCATCCAGTCCGGTATTAACCGCCGCCGCATATACGAATGGCTTAAAAATCGATCCGGTCGGCCGCTTTGCCAGCACATGGTTCAGTTGGCTGAAGCCATAGTTTCTTCCACCCACTAGAGCCAGGACTTCGCCGGTGTGCGGATCCATCGCCACCAGCGCAACCTGAGCTTCAGGTCCTTCTTGAACTTTGGTTTCGTATTTGTTCTTTCCGATCTTGATGCGTTTCGTCCGCAGCTTCTTTACTTGCTCATCAACCAGCTTCATGCCCGCTTCCACCGCTTGCGCTGCAGACCTCTGAAGCTCCGGATCAAGCGTCGTATAAATCCGGTACGACTGGTCGTTCATCTGCCGCTCATCGAGCTTGCTGATTAATGTTTCGCGGACCAGGTCAACGAAGTACGGCGCATCGCTGGCCTCAACGTTCGGCGGCGCCAGCTTCAAAGGGGTAGCTTTAGCCTTCTCTGCATCAGCCTTGGTGATAGCGTGCGTCTCGACCATGCTGTCGAGCACTAGGTTGCGCCGTTCCAGCGCCCGCTCGGGATGGCGATATGGCGACAAATAACTAGGCGCCTGAATCAGCCCAGCGATCAACGCCGCTTCCGCCACCGAAATATCTTTCAAGTCCTTGTTGAAGTACGCTCGCGAAGCCTCAGCAAACCCGCTGATTGTGAAAGAGCCGCGCTGTCCCAGATCAACCCGGTTGGCGTAAAACTCGAAGATCTGCTGCTTGGAGAATTTCTGCTCCATCTCCATCGCGATCAGCATTTCCGACAATTTCCGCTTCACCGTTTTTTGCGGCGTCAGGAAAAATGCCCGCGACAGCTGCATCGTGATGGTGGAGCCACCCTGCTCGTGGCGCTGATGGGTTAGATCAACCCACGTGGCCTCCGCCAGGCGAATAAAGTTCACCCCGCCATGCTGGAAGAACCGCCGGTCCTCGATCGCCAATACCGCGTTAACCAGAATTTTGGGAATATCATCGTACTTGACCAGTTGCCGTTTTGATCGCTGCTCCGCGTCGAACAATGACGTGATCATCTGTGGCTCTAGCTCGTAGGCTTCCAGATCGCCCGTTTTGCTGCTGATCGCCTCAACCCTTCCTTCGCGAATGCGGATGGTGGCCGGCTCGGGGCTGTGATACGAATCTGGGCCTGGCCTGATCTCGATGCCGCCCTCGAGCAGCCGGTAGCTGCCCATGAGCGACTGACCGTCTTTGTCGGTATATCCCGCGTGGCGGAGCTCAGCAGCGACCTCTTTGGGACCAATCTTTTCGCCCACATGGACCGCGTGTGGAATGGCGTAAATCTTCGCAGAATTGCTGAATACCTGGCCTTTAAACCGCTGGTCAATAATGCGATCAAATTGAATGTAGTAGTAAGTGAAGACGCTCGCGGAGACCGTCGCGAGCAGCACGAAAACCAGCAGGGCGCTTCTGAGCACAGGGTCCCGGCCAAAAAAATGACTTCTACCTCTCGTATTGCTCTTCGGTATTCTGAGCTTAATTGCCACAGTCAGGAAATAGAGCTACATGGATTTAGATGCCGGCCATTCAGACGATGGGGCGCATTTTTCGGGATCAAAGCTCTCCGCCGATATGTCAATACCCATTTTTCGCGCGTTCGGCAGCGCGCTAATCCGCTATATCTATTCTAAACCACAGGCAGACGAGCACAGGCGCTGGCAGTCCACATCTGGATTCCTCAGCTCGTCGCCGAAATTTCGACTGCAACCGCACTATTGCACGTTGGCGATTACCAAATTACTGGCGGTAAAGAACTGCGCCTGAACTGAAGGCGGTGTCAAGGCGCCACTCGTGGCATCGATTGAATAAACATTGATCGAGTTGCCGATCTGGACATAGAGCTGCGGTCCTGCCGGATTGGGTACCAGATCCGAAGCCGAAGACCCGGGAAACGGTGAGCCATTTATCAGCGTTAACGCTCCCGTCGTCCCGTCAACCGTGAATCCTGGGATGCCGTTGTTCCCCGTGTCGGAAACATACAAGAAGGTCCCGGTCGCATCCAACGCCAGCATAAAAGGCGCAACTTGCAAAGAAGAAGTGTTGAACGGCGATCCCGGGGCATAGCTCAAAGCTCCGGTACTTGCATCAATGACATAAGCAGCCACGCTGCCCCGGTTTGCGGTAAACAGAAATTGCCCATTCGGGTGCGCTTCGATAAAGAGAGGGGCGTCCGTACCGGGGACCGGTCCTGTGGGAATAGCGAACGGGGTCTTCAGCGTCATATTCCCAGCACTGTCGATGCTGAAGATGTTGATAAGTGCGTTTTGAGAATCTGGTACATACACGAAGCTTCCTGAAGGTTCGACTGCGAGATGAATGGGCGAACTTGCGTGAACCGGCGAACTCGGAGCGACTGTCAGGGCGCCGGTGGTCTGATCAACCTGAAACACGTCGATCTGACCGGCGGCGAAGTTAGTGATGAACACGAAACGACCCAACGGATCGGCTTCAATTCGCGGGAAATTCGTACTGCCGCTGAACGTGTCCGAGATGGTGAACGGTGATCCTGGAATCGCGGTCAGGGCTCCGCTGTTGCCATGAGCGATGGAGAAGCCCGCAATCGTGGCAGACGTCGAATCAAAGGCGTACAAGAACTTGTTGCCGATGAGGGCCAGTTGGCCGATGTTTGCCGACGCGTTGCCGCACATGAGAGTTAACGCGCCATTGCTGCCGATCGCGAACGGCAAGATATTGGCGACAGTGCTGGTGGTATCAGTCGGAATATCGAATGAGTAAAGCACTTCAGTTGGGCTCAACTTTCCACTGCATTGTCCGTTGATCCCGCTGCCGCTTCCGTTTCCGTTTGATGTGCCACAGACATTGCTGCTGGTCTTAGTGCCGCCCGACCCACCGGACGAACTGGTCCCGGTCCGGCTTAAGGTGGGACAGCCTCCACCGCCGCATCCCATCAGGATCAGCAAGAACTCGAAGATCAGCACCATTGAACAAAAGACACTGCGCTGCACTTTCATGTACATCCTCCACCGGTGTCACTCGTTGCTGACGCGACAGAATGCGGGTCCACAGCAAGCCGCAAACAACTGCCGATCGGCCTGTGCAGGTTGAGTTTTTCCCGATGTTAGGTGGTTACCGTAATGGGAACAAGGTTACTTACGTAAGTTGGATTTACTTGATAGGTTCGCGTTTCCGCCAGCCCTCCAGTTACTTGCCAGGGACTGTTAGAAAACACCCTTATTGCGGCTGGATGGAGCAAAGTGAAGGTCCAGCGGATATCCCGGCAAGTCCACGTGCACGCTGTAATCAGCCTCGATGCTTACTGTGCCGCTTCCCTGTCCGCTGCCTGTGCGTTGCACTTTGATCTGTTCCCGAGTCAAAGGAATCTCGAGATCTTGCGCCTTTTTGAAAACTGCATCGCGAATCGCATCCTCAGTCTTGGTGCCGTATGTGCTGTGGAGGGCTTCCTCTTTGATCGAGTCTTCGAACTCGTAATTGGAGAAATACGGAGGAATTACCTCCGCGCCACCATATATGACGGCGACAATTACGCCCAATCCGAACAGGAGTTTGATTTTGCCCATAAATCGCTCCGCTTCGCCTGCTCCGGATATCTCCGCCGGCCGCAGGCATGCACCACTCGAGATTGTGCCGATGCTAGCACCGAGCAATGTTGGAATCGAGCGAAGAAAGAATGCCGAAGTACCTTAGGTAACTGTTTGTTCTGGTTCTTGCCAGCAGGACTGTCCTTGTGGTCATGCGCGGCCAGGTTGACTCCTGTCCGTTCGAACATGTCGCTTGGTAACTAGAACCATGTTTCACAAATCTCTCGGTTGAATCGCTACATCATCTCCGTTCCCCACAAATCATGCAGGTGAACGATGCCTTCCAATTTGCCCCTGCTGTCAACGACTATCAATGACGTGATTTTCTTCTCTTCCATCATGGCCAGCGCTGCCGCGGCAAACTCCTGCCGCGAAATCGTCCGTGGATTTCGCGTCATGCACTCGCCGGCAGTTGAATCAAGCACGTCTTTGCCGCGCTTCTCCAGTAGCCGCCGCAGATCGCCATCGCTGATAACGCCGACCAGTTTTTGGTCTTCTACAACGGTTGTCACGCCCAGCTTCTTGCGCGACATTTCGTAGATGACGTCGGGCATCCTGGTCTGCGGCGTGACACGCGGAACGGCGTCGCCCGTGTGCATGAGAGCTTCTACTCGGGCCAATCGCTTCCCAAGCTTTCCCCCGGGATGCAAATTGGCGAAGTCCTCTTCCTTAAATCCGCGTTTTTCGGCCAATGTCATCGCCAGCGCGTCACCTAGCGCGAGCATGGTTGTTGTAGAAGCTGTCGGCGCCAGGCCAAGGCCGCATGCTTCACGGGCCACAGAACAGTCGAGCGCAATATCAGCAGCGCCAGCGAGCGTAGAAGCGTCTCGTTCCGCGGAAGACGACTCCCGTGCCGCTTTCGTAGCAATTTCATCGCATGTCATTGCGATAAGTGGAACCTGCAACCGTTTGAGCGTCGCCAGCAGCCGCAGAATTTCTTCTGTCTCGCCGCTTGCCGAGAGCGCCAGCACCACGTCTCCGCGCACTACCATGCCAAGATCGCCGTGGACCGCTTCTACTGGGTGCATAAACAATGCCGGCGTTCCCGTCGAACTTAAAGTGGCGGCAATCTTCCGGGCGACGATTCCGCTCTTGCCCATGCCAGTCACGACCACGCGCCCGGCGCAGCCGTAGATCATTTCCACCGCGCGATTGAACGCCTGAGCCATTGGCCCGGCAATACGATCAGCCAGAGCGCGCAGTGCTTCCGCCTCAATGCGCACCACGTTTTCACCAATGTGATTCATGAAAGGAGCGATGTTAGCACGCAGGAAGCACGTCAGACTTGAGGCGTGTGCATGGACACGGCCTCTGCTGAATGTTGAATCAAAAATGCTCGTCCATCCGCTGCGCCCGCCCCAGCCCCCGTGCCTGAATTAGCCGGTCCCACGGCCCGCCCTGCCAGTTATCTTTCTTCTTTTCGGGGTGAATCCATGGTGGCAATGTGATGAATAACCTGCGCGCCAGCGCAATCGCGTACGGCTCGTATAGCGAGCGCAGGTGACCCAGTTTTTCTTCAGCTTCAATGCCATCCTTCAGGCGCAGGTCTTGTTCGCCCAGAGCAGCCCGCAGCCGCTTCAACTCCGCTGCCGGTAGACGATCCGTTGTATGCGCATCGTACTGCGCACGCATCACCTGTGCCAGGTCCACGACGGCATGCCGGGCCATGGCAAATGTCAACCGGGCCTGCTCATCCCGAATTCCATCTACGCCTGCCATTACCAGCGCGCTCGCATCCAGAATCGTAGTGAGCGCTCCCAGCCACGATTGGTTGTTGTGCTGCGAACGAAAAAAACTAAGCACCGGATAGGACAGATGACTTTCCAGCACCTGTGCCGCCCAGTGCTCCCAGTCGCGCAGAATCTCGTCTAGCACGGTTTGCTGCGGGCAATTTCCGAAGCGCGTCAGCAATTCTGCCGCCGTCGGTGGCGATCCGGCACGAGCATCCAGCAGCGAGATCTCAATCTCCCGTCGCGAGAACGCTGAGTAAATCGTCGGCAAGTACCCGATCACAACACCCAGAAACGCGAATCCCATTCCCGCTTCGAGAACCGCAAGCGCGCGGGCCAGCGGCGAAACAGGCGTGATGTCCCCGTATCCGAGAGTGAAGAATGTCTCACCGCTGTGGTACATCAGAGCGCCGAAGCTGACCCGCTCATTGCTCAACTGCAGGTGCTCGCCGGCCCCGTATTGCAGAAGGGCAAACCCGAAGATCAGGCCGAAGGCCCAAAGCACAAGCAACAGGATCAGCGACGACGGACCAAAGTATCCCAGAACTGCTTCACGCCGCGCCGGTGATTTAATCCTTCTTGCGCCCCGCGCCCATGGAACCCACGTGTTCCGGTAAAACCAGGAAGTCAGGCGGAAGGTTCGCGTTATTCGCCGCGGCAGGACTATGGTCTCAAACGCATCCAGCAGAATCCCCGCAACGATAGCGATGCCGGCGATGACCGCGAAAATGTGCATGTTCTGAATGCCAGACCAGACGGTCGCGGCCTACGCTCCGAGCTGCGTCGGAGTTAGGCGCGCGAAGTCCGAAGCTTAAAATTTCGAACTCCTACTTTACTTCTACTTTTTGCATCCATTGTGCGATCTGAACGTTCCAGCCCAGTTCTTTGCTCATGGTATCGCGCAGCTGCGACGCGGCAGCCGGTTCGCCGTGAACCAGATAGGTTGCGACCGGCTTCTGCGGGAACGTGCGCAGCCATTGCAGCAGTTCGGGCGGATCGGCGTGGTCGCTGAACTGCTCGAAGGCGGCGACTTGCGCGCGAATCGGCACCATGTCTCCATAAATTTTTACTTCGGGCGCGCCGCTCTTGATCGTGAAACCGCGCGTGCCCGGGGCCTGGAAGCCGATAAAGATCACGGTGTTCTTGGGGTCAGGCAACCGCTGCACAAGGTGGTGCTGAATGCGGCCCCCGGTCACCATGCCGCTTGAGGAAATAATGATGCAAGGAAAACGGCTGTCGTTGATTTTCTTCGATTCTTCGGAGGTCGAGGCAAAGGTGAATCCCGGCCATGCGAGCGGAGACCCATATTGGCTCACTAGGCGGCGGGTCTCATCGCTGTATTCTTCTGTGTGTTTCAGGAAAATTTCCACGGCCTTAATGGCCATGGGACTGTCGCAGTAGACGGGTATTCGCGGAATCTGGCCAGATTCGATCAACTCCTTAACCATGAAAATAAATTTCTGTGTCCGTTCAACTGCAAACGCCGGAATCACGATGCTTCCGCCCCGCTCGACCGTTTTGCGAATCAATGCTGCGAGCGCGGGGCGAGGATCGTCGGTCGGGTGCTGGCGATTCCCGTAGGTAGATTCCATCACCAGAACATCTGCGGTCTCGCCCTCCGCGGGTCCGGAATGGACCACTTTGCCGGGCGCAATTTCCCGGTCACGCACGCGGCCGATGTCGCCGGTAAAGAGCAAATGGCGCACTTGGCCATTCATTTTTAACGAAATTTCCGCCATCGAAGACCCCAGGATGTGCGCAGCGCGAACAAAGCGAAACGAAATTTCATCCGATAATTGCTTGATAGTTTCGGTTTGTAGCGGACGAAAATACCGCAGGCAGTTCTGCGCTTCTTCCTCTGTGTAGAGCGGCAGCGCGGGATCGTGTTTCGACTTCTTATGTCTGTTGTAGAACTCCGCGTCTTCTTCTTGCAGATGGCCTGAGTCGGGCAGGATTATGCCGCAAAGATCTATGGTCGCGGGCGTGGCGTAGATCTGGCCACGGAAGCCTTCTTTCACCAGGCGGGGAATCCAGCCGCAGTGGTCGAGATGAGCGTGGGTAAGAATGACTGCATCAATGTCACGCGCGGGAACCGGCGTATCCTGCCAATTACGCTCGCGCCACTCCTTCGGGCCCTGAAACAGTCCGCAATCAACAAGGACTTGAAAACCATCTTTGCCGTTCAAATCTGAACTAGTATTGATCAGGTGCTTGGATCCGGTTACGGTCCCTGCCGCGCCAAGGAATTGAATGTAGGGCAAGCGCTTCTCCTCTTTTATCGAACTGCTCTCCCAGCGCCGATTGACGATTTCAGAATGAAACTTAAATCGACAACCGCCAACTAGTCTACTTCTGAATTGTGAACCTGTTGTTGCTCGTATTGCTTTCCGGCACGCTGCCATCGTTCACGATAACCTCTTGCGGCGCAGAAGGGGCCTCGATGCGAACCGTGCCGGTGGAATTCGCCCGGACCTGAACGCGTTTTGTGACCTCCCCGCCTTCCATTCGCAATGTGACCGGCACTTCGGCGCCCGCATTTCCAAGATTCTCAACCGTGATGGCGACAACGAAACCGCCCCCGACAATCGGGCGAGGGTATGCCGATTGCACACGAAAATCGGGCAAGCCGCGATCACGGTAAACCCAATCATCGAAAAACCACTCCAGATCGCGCTTAGCTTGGGCTTCGATCAGGTGCTGCATGTAGGAAGGTTCCTTGTCCTGCTCGGGATGATACGCCGCGAGCGCTTTCTTCAAAGCCGGTTCGCCAACCATGTCACGCAACATCCACCAGACGTACATCGCCTTGCTGCGATAGAACTCTTCCCTGCTGGTGTTGATGAGCGATTCGTCGGCCGCCGCGTTCTGACTATGCTCCGCGGCAAGCGCCGTTTCCGCGTCCGCCACTGCCGTGCGATGCAGCCCCATGAAGTCGAGCGCGGCCTGCCGCCCGTTGTCCTGTTCCTTGTAAGCCGCTTGCATAAAGTGCGCTACGCCCTCATAAATCCAGGGCCGAGGCGAGTAGAACGCCGCATGCGTAAGCTGGTGGACGGCCGTAAGGCGAGCGAGGGCTGAATCAGGCTTGCCCAGCGGCGTCAGCACCATGCTGCCGCTCTCAAAGGGAGCTGCATCGCGATCTGCGAGTTCCAGAAGTTGAACTTTTTCACGCGGCTGACCGAACCATTCCTTGACAAACGGAAGGGCCAGATCGGCGGCAAGGGCGTAATTCTCGGCTGCATCCCTGTGGTCTGGCAAGTAGTAGACCTGTGCAGTGGGCCGGTCCAACAAATCGTAATCGCCAATCACAAAAGTGGGTACAGCAAAATTGATCGGGACAAAAGTGCATTCGGCAGCGGGAGATTTTGGGATGCTGTCTCGAGTCAGGGCATGCGCACTCTGTCCGCCACACAGGATTGTCGGCGCGGTATCTTGTTTCTCAAGCGTGGGAGTTTCCAGGCGGATTCTCATGCTGGACGCAGCTTCGCGCCTCTTCCACCTGCCGGTCGCCGAGAAGACGCTGTTCCCTTCAGAGAGATTCGCAGCCTCAACTGCGATCGGATACCACGCCACGTAACCAATTCCTCGCACTGCAGTAAAAGATCTGCCGATCTGGTCCCAGTCGCTGTGCTTTGCGAGCTCCTCCGGGACGCCAATTCGTGTCAGCCGGGTTGCATCGAGTGGAATGGTCCCTTCATATCCGATGTCTAATTCGATTGTGCCTTTCGGCGGGACTGCCTGCGGCAGAGTCACAATTGCTTCAGAAAGCGCGCCCGTGTGGTCGATATCCGAGGTGTAGGGCTGGGTGACGAATTGCACCGGTTTCCCGCTGACTTGAATTGACCGCCAGTCTAGAGTCGAGGAAACCTGTAGGGATATATTTTTCTGCGCGCTGGCTGAGTCGTTGCGAAGTGTCAGTTTGCCACGCACGGCAAGCCGCTGCTGCTCCGGCTCAACGCGGA
>Ga0209472_1002236_pt1 | contig 10923 bp, 14 predicted proteins | sample GraSoiAngelo_130_FD_185887 | JGI IMG/M metagenome (GOLD analysis project Ga0209472, IMG submission 185887) | Grasslands soil microbial communities from the Angelo Coastal Reserve, California, USA - 14_0929_02_20cm (SPAdes) (version 2) | ecosystem: Environmental > Terrestrial > Soil > Grasslands ...
CGAGCGCGGGCCATTTCTGCGTCAGCGCCGCCGGGACCGCAAGCTCGGAGAGCTCGCTTCGCCCATGCGCTCCCGCGACGGTCAAGGGAACGATTTCGGGGTATGCGGCGTCCGCGGTAATCCGGAGCGTTCCGTCGGTTCCGTTGATTTCCCACAGGAACCCGGTTCCGCCGGCCACGGCCTCCCGGACATGAACGCTGGCGGTCGCCCCGGACGTCAGGGTGCCGATCACCGCGATCTGGTCGGCCGCCGTTTTCACGATCCGCTCCCCGGTCTCTTCGATGGTAATGAGCGGCCGGCGGAGATTCGAGACGGCCGACAGGTCGGTGAACTCGCCCAGGACGTAGTTGAGGAGGTCCAGGCTGTGGCCGACGGCAATCGTGAGCACGTTGGCCCCGTTTGTCTTGTCGAGCATGTACGCGTTGGGCTGGCCGACGACGTCGCCCGGAATCGACAGTCCCACCATGGTCGTTGACAGAACCTCGCCGATGTATCCGTCGCGGAGCAGCTCTTGAACGAACTCGATCGCCGGCGCCTGGCGGGCCTGCAACCCGACGACCGTGCGCACCCCCCGCTTGGCGGCGAGGGCGGCCATCCCTCGCGCCTCGTCGACGTTGCGGCCGAGAGGCCACTCGCAGTAGACGGCCTTGCCGGCGGCCAGCGCGGCAGAGACGAGCTCTCGATGGTGCGGGACCTTGACGGTAACCGCGACCACATCGATCTCGGGTTGGCTCACCAGCTGCTCAGGGTCCGAGAACGCCGCCCGGACCCCGAAAAGTTCGCCTGCCGCGCGCGTGGATTCCGCGCTGTGCCCGCTGAGTGCTCGGATCTCGTAGTTTGGCAGCGCGCGCAGCGCTGGGATGTGGGCGGTGGCGGCCCAGCCTCGGACGGGGCTGACCCCGATGATGCCGACACCGAGCCTCGATCCGATTTGCGTGGCCAAGGTGCATTCCTCCATCTGCTTGCGCTAGAAGCCTAGGACTTCGTCAACGAAGACGACGGTGATGCGGCCGGACACGAGCTCGCGGTTGATGATGAGGACCTTGTTCACGCCGCTGTGCACGCCGTACGCCGCCTGGGCGCGGGCATCCTCGAGCGGGAACACGTACTCGTTGATGCGGCGGAGACCCTCCTCGAGGTCGGACACGATCTTCTGCGTCCCCACGACGAGGATCAGCCGCCCCGCACCGGACACGTAGGGGCCGAGCTGGCTGCCACTGAACGAGGCCGTGAGCAGCGATCCACCCTCAGTAACCGCATGCACGCTGCCGAGCATGACATCGGGCGCGGAGGTGAGGCGGCGGATCTCGTCGGCCTGCGTCTCGCGATCCATGTTCCGGATTCGCGGCCGGAGCGGCTCGTAGCGGCCGGATTTCTCGATCTCCTCGGCGAGGCCCGACTTCTCGAGCGACTGCGAGCCGCCGTGATGCACCTGGGATCCATCGGGGATGAGACCCAGCACGATCCGTTTGGCTTCTGCGACGTCCGCCGCCCGGAGGACGCTAATTCCGTTTGCTTCGAGGGCGGCCAAGGTGCGCCTCACGCGGGCGTCGTCCGCCAGAGTCCCGAACCGACGTCTGATCGACCGATCCAGGCCCGTGTACAGTTCGGTGGTCATTCGCTCCCTTCCCCGTTGTTCTGATGGAATAACTTGCAAGTGCAAGTACCTTATATCCTTGAGTTGTGTATAACGTTGCGGATGCAAGTAAGATCCAAGCCGGACGTCAAGGCCGTCTTCGATCGGCTCACGGCGAAGGAGCTGCCGGGCCGTCGCGGATTGGAAGCGTGGCGCTCACTCCTGCGGGCGCACGCCACGCTCATGCGCCAACTCGATACGGATCTCGAAAAGAAGACCGGATTGGCCTTGGCCGATTTCGATGTGCTCGCACAGCTGGCCCTCGCGGGCGGCGAGCTGCGCATGACCGACCTCGCGGCCCGGGCGCTCATCTCGCGGTCGGGCATGACTCGCCGCGTCGCGCGGCTGGTTGACGAAGGCCTGGTTCGTCGAGCCGATACCGATGCAGACGGACGGGGTGTCGTGGTCATGTTGACCAATGCGGGCGTGGCCCGCTTTACCGATGCGACGCCGGTCCACCTGCGCGCGGTCTCCGATCTCTTTGTCGCGCGGCTCAGTCAAAGAGAGCTGGCTGCTCTCAAGAGCGTCATGGACAAGGTCACCGTCGATTGCACGTTTGGGTGAGAGCCAGATTCGCTCTATACCTGTGAAACCCCGGTTTCGGCCTGCATCTGCTTGGAACCGAGGAGGATGGATTCTTAAAGCTAAACTGAAGGATATGCTCATAGATATCTCTCATCAATGGTGCAAGCAGATCTAGAGGGGGCGAGACTGCAGCAATCGACGCTACGCCGATCGAAGCGGGTGTTCGGCGCGTCCTTCTTAGTCGGCTGCTCGACCATTCTCGGCTTCTTGCTCTTCCTCCGAGCTCCACTCGATCTCGTCGTCATCGTCGGCATAGGCATGGCCTCGACCGCTTTCGCGGTCCTTCGACGCTGGCCCCCACGTCCTCCACATCCGCGGGTGAGCGAAAAGGGAACGCGCCGGGCGGTCGTCCTTGTCCTTTTGGGAATCGTCGCGCTTTCGACCCTTTTGTCGTACGACTGGCGAGGAACCCCTCCAGGATTTCGCGAGGACGCGGTCCCCGTTATCCTCTCAGGATTTGCGGTGGGGTTCATCATTGTCGTCGCCTCCTGGAGCGCGTCTCGGCCATGGCAAGCCTGCCCAGCCTGCGGCGGACGCTTGCCGGGTAGGATTCAGATCAAGAAGTGTCCGTATTGTGGACACCTCTTCCCTTAGAGATCGCTCAATCGCTCGCGCGGCATCGTTCTTGTCGACGATCACAGCATCGGGGAGGTGACGCGCAGTCAATCGTGCCGCAATCACCTGATTTTGGCACGAGAGGACAGTTCCTCGGAATCGTCACAACCGCTCGCGCTGGCGGATGACGGCCAGCGGCACGGCGGCGACGCACAGGCCGAAGAAGCCGGCGATGATGATGTCTCGCTCGCCCTGGGTGACGTTTGGCGCCATGATGAGCGGGAACAACAGTAAGAGCGCCGCCATGTAAACGAGAGGCGCGAAAAGGAGCACCATCGTGCCGGCACGGGAGTACGGAATCTTTCCCGTGCTGCGATTGTGCCAGTAAACCTCGGCGAGCCCCAGAATGAGTACGGCGAAGACAACCGCTCCAAGAATCCCGTAATCGCGTGCGGAAAGACTGACCGCGAAATCGATTACCAGCCCCGTAAGAAAAAGCCCGACCAGGAAAATCAAAATGTGGAAGAGAACCGGGTGTCTCGTCCCAAATCGGTCGAACCAATTCATGCCGAAACCTCTCGGGAATGGCAGTCTTTGTCTAGAGCAACGTTCATCCCTGGAAAAGGTCTTCTGTACTGCACCTGAGCGAATCATCCATGGAAAGCGGTCCGGCGCCGTCACGGGCAACGCCTCCGAGACGGTTTGGTCCGCGAGACTTGGCCCGGTTCACGCGCGCTCGGCTCCCAGGCACAGCCCGCCGCAACGTCTCTTTGTTCTTCGGCTCCGTGGCGGGGACGGCCGTCTTCGTTGCGGTCGGTACACTCGTCAACGAGGACCTCGTCCATCTGCTCGCGTTCGCGGGAATCATGGGGATCGGCACGTTGTTCGGCGCGTTGACGATGAGCGTCAAGGCTGGGTTCGCAGCGGCCCTCATAGAGGCATGGGCGGCTGGTGGCTCGGGTACTTCGTTAGCGCGCTGGTGAAGGCCGCCACGACCCCGGACCTCGGCTTGTTGGGGTGGGGTGGTGCCGTGCTATTCGCCATCATCGGGGGGTTTGCGTCAGGCTTCATCGTTGGAATCGTCGTGGGAGCTGCGGGCGCCGGTGGGGCGAAGGCGAAGCTCATGATGCGGGGGATTCGGCCCCTCCGGCAGATCGTCTCGTGACTTCATTTCATCAGACTGCACGTGGGGAGGATGCTCTGTCCGATGAACCCGTCGATTCGCGACGGCCGAGAATGCCAGTTGGGCTAGAGAGACGCCAAAGATCACTCCGAGGAAACCGAAGTGGACCGTTCGGATCGCCTTCTCGAGGAAGATGAGGTTCCCATCTCGATTGATCGAGTCTTCGAGACCCGTAGATCCACCCAGCTCAGCCGATATGCTTCGAACGCTTCGGACGCGGCGAGGGCTTGGCCCCGGAGCGTGCAGGGCGGGTCGGGGTCCATTTCAATTCCATGTGGATTTCCAGTTCGTCCTCTTCCTTGGCGTAGAGGAGCTTGAACGTCACCGGCTCGGTGGGCTGAACTTGGATCTTCTTCTGTCCCGGCAGGACCCTGGAGAGGTCGACCGAGCGCCCGCTCAATCCTTCTCCTAAAGCCACAAGGGACTTCGAGAGATCCTTCTTGCTGAGCCGGTCCTTATACCGGAAGATTGACTCATGGACCTCTCGGTAGTTCTCCAAGACTTCCATCATCTTGGTCCAATGGGTCATGGTCTGGGAAAGCTCGGTCCGTCCCTTTTCCGTGAGGGCGTAGTGCTTCCGGTCGAGCCCTTCATCCCGGAACTCGATTCGACTGGTCACGAGACCCCCCTCCTCGAGCTTCTCGAAGGCCGGGTATATCGTCCCAGTCTTGGGCCTCCAGTATCCGGAGAACCGCTTCTCCAGTTCCCGGATCACTTCGTACCCGTACATCGGCTTTTCCGACAAGAGCAGGAGCAGCCAAAGGGAGACGGCTCCGATTTTCATGCCTCGCGGTGCGGTCGTCGCCATCGGCTCACCCGTGCCGGGGCCAAGCGCGTTCGGACTTATATGCGTAGATATGCTACTCAATGGCAACGCGGACCGGCTCGTCGGACAGGTTTAATATACATAGATGCTCTACCTGCGTAGAGACTCTACTCAAGGAGGGCTTCGATGAAATGGGTAACTCGAGAGAAAGCGAAGGTGGACCGGATCGCGTGCCCCGGCTCGTGACTAAATTCGTGGATCCGAAGGCGGAGTTCCTGTTCGTGCCCCGGGAAAGGGTCCTGGACGTCGCGAAGGAACAGGGCGCAATCCCGTACGACAGCCCCGGCGCCGAGCTGTTTCATTACAAGGAGGGTGGCGACGAGCGATGCAGCTTTGACGCGATCATCAAGAAGTACAAGCTCACGGACCCGGCGCTCCTCGACATGGCCGAAATCGTGCGCTCGGCAGACGCGGCGCCTCGAACGCCGCGGTCCGAGGGTGCCGGCCTCGAGGCGATGGCGCTGGGATTCCGAGCGAACGCGAAAGACGATTTCGAAAACATGCGGCTTCAGTTCCCTGCGTACGACGCGCTGTACGCATACTGTCGTCTCAAAGTTGAGGGCAAGGCCAAGCTGGAGCACCCGACTCGATGAGCCTTCGCCTTCGGAGCCACATCGAGCTTCCCGCGCACGCAAGCGATGGTGGCTTCGATCACGCGGCGGTCCATCACGAATCCTCGCGTCTCTACGTCGCCCATACGTCTAACGATGATGTCGACGTCATCGACTCCGCCTCCAATCGGTTCCTTCGGTCCATTCATGGACTGAAGGGTGTCGCGGGCGTTCTCGTCTCGGATGAACGCGGTTTTCTCTTTACCGCAAATCGCGCCGAGAACACGATCAGTATTTTCGCAGCGGGCACGGAAAAGGAATTGGCGAGACTCTCTGCTGGAATCCGTCCCAACGGCCTCGCCTTCGAGCCGTCGCGAGGGCTCTTGCTCGTTGCAAACGTGGGCGACCCCGAAATCGGCAATTCGTCGACCGTTTCGATGATTGACGTCGGCGAGAAGACGGTGATCGCAACCGTGGTGCTTCCGGGGCGCCCTCGGTGGGCCGTGTACGACGAGAGGACGGCCGCTTTCTACGTGAACATCGCGGATCCTCCCCTCATCGTGGAAATCGAGGCGAAGACTCCCTCGACGATCCGGGAGAGATACAAGGTGCCCGCCAAAGGACCGCATGGCCTCGATCTCGATCCGAGAGGGAGACAGCTCTTCTGCGCTTGTGACGGACAGGAGCTGGTCGCGGTTCACCTGGACTCGGGAGAGGTTCAGTTGGTCGGGGAACTGAGCGGCCCGCCGGACGTTGTCTTCTTCAACCCGGGGATGGGCCATGTCTATGTCGCCGTCGGCAACCCCGGAGTGATTGACGTCTTCGACGCGAGGCGCTTGGAGCTCCTCGAAACCGTGCCAACGGAGAAGGGATCCCACACGTTGGCGGTCGACCAAAGGAAAAACAGGGTGTACGCCTTTCTTCCTGCCAGCCACCGGGCGGCGGTGTATCAGGACGTGTAACATCGGGAGTTGTGACGGATGGACCAGCACGAGATGTTCACCGAAGTCGTAGCGAACGTTGCGAAGATGTGCGCCGTCAGCGCGATGACCGCTCCAAAGAGCGGAGGGCAGCTCTTCCTCAAGGGATCCAAGCCCTTCATTGAGACCGCCATCGTCCAGGACAAAGAAACCCTCCATCGCCTCGCGGAATGGCTCCGGGCGCGGGGGACGAAACTCAAGAACCCCATCTTCTTCCGTGACGCCGACACGACCGAGAAGGTGGATCTCATCCTGTTCATCGGACTCGAGAAGTGGTATCCGCCGATGTACGACTGCGGGGCGTGCGGCTACGGCACCTGTAACGAATTTCTGCGCGAGGCTCCCGCCCATCACACGGAGGAGTCTCAGGATTGGGAGTTCCTCGGACCGATCTGCCAACTCCGGTGCATCGACCTCGGCATTGCGGTGGGCTCCGCCGCGAAACTCGCGAGCATGAACAACGTGGACACCCGTTGTCAGACCCGGGTCGCTGCCGCCGCGAGGCACCTCGGAATCATTCACTCGGACCTAGCCGTCGCGCTTTCGATGAGCGTGTCCCACAAGAGCATTTTCTTCGACAAGAAGATTCCTCAAATCGACTTCGAAGCTGTGTCGACATCATGAATACCGGACCTCGCTGGCCTCCTTTCGGCAACTTCTACCGGGCCATCGCCCGGGGTGAAATCTCGCAGGGCGAGTATTTCCGGATCAAGTCAGACTTGATTGACGGCGAGGGGAAGCCAGCATGAGCCGGGCCGATTCGGACGAGGAGCACCGCGCGCTCACACACCGCCAATACGGCTCACAGGCCGAATCGGTAACGCTACGGCTTCCGTGCCGAGACCACGACGCTCTCCGCCCCGAACGTCTTCGTTATGCGCTTCGTGCTCTCGGAAGAGGACCTCGCGAAGTAGTCGATGCGTTTTAAGACGCGGACGTCCTGGAACCCCGCTGCCCGGATCGTCTCCATGTACGCCGGCTCGACGGCTGCGCCACCGATGCAGTCCGCCCAGAGTTGCGGGTTCAGCCCGCAGACGGCGCCCACGTCCACCTGCACCACGATGTCGGCGAGTTGGAGGCGCCCGCCGGGCTTCAGGACCCGGAAAATCTCCCGGAACGCGGCGGCCTTGTCCGGCACGAGGTTCAGCACTCCATTGCTCGTGACCACGTCGGCGCTCGCATCGGGGAGTGGGATCCGCGTTGCGTCGCCCTCGAGGATCCGCACGTTCTTCCCGCCCATCCGCGCGATGTTCGCACGTGCCTTCGTGATCATCGCGGGGGTGATGTCGAGCCCGTAGACCTTCCCCGATCGCCCGGTCTTGAGGGACGCAAACAGCACGTCCGTCCCGGAGCCGGACCCGATGTCGAGGACTGTGTCGCCCGGCCTGATCGCGTTCGCGGCGTGCGGGAAGCCCACGCCGGCAAAGGATTCCGTCGCCGTTGGCGGTAGCTTCTGCAGGTCCTCGTCCGGGTAGCCCAGGTACCGCAGCGCCTCGAGTCCGAGCGGGAAATGGTACGCCTTGTCCGGCCGCGTCGCGACCTCCGTATACAGGGACTGGACCGCTTTCGTGATGATGGGCGTGAGGTCCGACACCGCCTCGACTTGAACTTCCGGCGGCACGTGCGAGACCTTCACGATCTCAAGAGGCAGCTTCTCCACCCGTGTTCCCTTCCACTGCCATGTTTCGATTCCGTCGAAGCGGTGACGCGTCAGGAGTCTCGCTCGCTCCAACGCGGAGAGCCGCATTTCGGCGTCTTTGCTCGGAATTCGGAAGACAGATGCGATCTCGTGGGCGGGCGTCAAGTCATGGTGATGCTCCAGGTACTCCAAGATGTCCGCGGGGCTCCTCTTCGGAAGTCCTGGCGCGAGCCGGTCGACGATCTCTTCGAACGGTCTCGCAGCGAACGTCGCGCCTTTCATTTCCGTGTGTCCTTCACGATTGCGGACGAGGAGGGCGTCGAAGTTCGCATGCTGCCGCAGCATCTCCTCGCGATCCCGCTCGAACGCCTCCTCCACCTCGGGCGAATGCATTTCCTTTCGAAGACGGTCTTTGTCGAGGCCAACCTCCGCGCCCAATTTCACGAGGGTATCCTCCGTAGCGGGGAGACATTCGAGCCCGAACGCTTCCATCATCCGACGGAAGTATTTCGTCGCCTCGTCCCTGGATTGCAACTTCGCCGCCGTGAACGCCTTGCATGCGGGGAACGAGCTCTCCACCTTGCATCGGAAGTAGTAATCGGGCTGCACAGGCATGTGCGTCAGCGCGACGGATTCGAGAATCCAGTCGATCGTGCCCCGTTCGTCGACTCCGTTTTCCTCCATCCATGCCTTCAGGGTCTCGAACTCGCCACCCATCTTGTAGGTGACTTGTACGTTGTCACCGTAGACCTCTCGCAGACGCTGAAGGACCGGCTCCAAACCCCAGGACCACCAGCACCAAGGATCCGCGAAGTGGACGATCTCGATCGGTGGGTCCCCACCTGGCGGTCCCATCGTTTTCATTGATCTGGGACGTGACATCAGGAAACCCTCATGACCAACAGTAGCAAGGGGAATTTGAATAGGGTGAGATGTTCCCGCGCGGCATTATCCCCGGGGGCTAAAAGGGTTCTGCGGCGACTGCGAACATCCGGGTATTCGAGTTGGTGGACCCGAGAGAGAAAGCATCTTGACGCCGCCCGGCCATTCGCGCCAAGAGCGCGATGCCCGAACCGCAATGGAAGTTGAAGGTCGAACAACTCATGGCGTGCAACTGCAACTGGGGATGCCCCTGCTCCTTCAACGCACCTCCCACCTACGGCAAGTGCGAGACCGCGCTCGCATACCGCATCGCGAAGGGCAGCTACGGCGGGGTCACGCTCGACGGATTGAAATTCATCCTCGTCGCGGCGTGGCCGAAGGCGATCCACCTGGGACACGGCCGCGGGGTCCTATTCCTTGATGCCCAAGCGACGGGACCGAAGCGGGAGGCACTCGAGGCGATCGCCACCGCGAAGGCCGGAGGACCGATGAACATCTACATGTCCATGATGACGGAGCCGCCCGAGGTCCGGACGGCGCGCATCGAATTCCGGTTCATCGGCAAACGGAGCCGGTTCCGCATCGGGAACCGGGTCCGCGTGGAATTCGAACCGATGCGAAACCCCGTGACCGGCGAGGACCACTTCCTGATCGGCCAGCTCCCGACGGGATTGTTCACGAAGAGCGAGGAGTTCTTCTCGGCCAAGAATTTCCGCGTCGCGGTGAACGGGTTCGAATTCAACTATCCAGGACGAAACGCGATCCTCGCCGCCTCGACGTGGCGGGGCCCCACGCCCGCGAAGCCACACGCCTGAGGCCGGTCGCGACAGCGAGGGATTCCGGTTTCGAACTATCGACCCGACTCCATTGCACGCACGTAATCGTCCCACTCCCGCGAGGTCTTCCGGACGATGAACCCTCTCGCGAACGGGGCGAACAACCGGTAGGGGCCCGTCAGGTGGACGTCGAACGTCATTTCGAGCCGAGTGCCTTCCGTTTCGGAGAACAACCGATACGTGTTGTGCGTGTGCCCCATGTTCGAGCGGGCATCGGCATCCCAACCGTCGGGCGGCCGTAAGTGTACAAGAAACCGCGCGACGAAGGGGAATGCCATGATTCCGGTCTCTTCCATTTCGATCAGGTCTCCTTCCCGGCGGATCACCTTGCGCGTGCGCAGCCGGACTCGACTCAAATCGGGGTCACTGTCCCGAAATTCCGTGCACCATGCGTAGACATCCGGCAGAGAGGCTCGAAACCGCTTCGTCACTCGGAAGAGCACGCACGCCGAATTCGCCGCTGGCACAAAAAGGCCTCGGCGTCGCCTCGAAAGCGGCTCAAGCCATGGGAGAAGTCGAGTGGATCTGGTCCCTCGAGAGCAGAATGTGGTAGACCCGCTGATCAGAGAGTTGGACGCCCACATCAAAGGGTTCCGTCATGGGCGGACCGTGCACGAAATCAGCGACCGCCGCCTGGAACGGCTTGGTCGACTTCCGGAGTCGGTGCATGAAGGGAAACCAGCGCGGCCCCTCGGCCCGGCGCGAATGGGAGACGAGGGCTTAAGCGACATAATCCGAACAGAAGGGGGCCTAAGGCGTTCTTGAATCTGCAAGGTAAAGGGCCAGGCCGAAAGGGCCCGGTGTGAGGGGACAGGTGCCACGGAACGTCGCCTCCCTTGAGGGCCGTTGTGTGCCAAAAACGTCCCCGTCCTATGGGTGGAGCGCCGTCGTGCGGAGCTCTATACCTGCGAAATCCGCGTCAATGGACAGGTAGTTTGCCAAATCTCAAGTCCGACGCCTACCGATGTCCTGTCCCATCACGAGGGCCGGTTGAACCGGTCCTCCCCTTACCCTCCTTCGCGGATCCGGTTCGAGATAGACTGGACCGGATCGAACAGTCACGGCACACCAGGATGTGTCTCTGTTCGATTCCAATTCAGGGTCCGCCTTCGATCTGGTGGCGATCGGACAGCCGACTGTCCACGGGGCATCGGGGTCGAAGCTTCATTCGCCCGCTGAGTGCACTTTATGCAAATTGTCTCTGCGCAGCCGCCCGACGAATGAGAGCCGGCGACGCGTTCGCCTAGGGG
>Ga0209472_1002239_pt1 | contig 10914 bp, 10 predicted proteins | sample GraSoiAngelo_130_FD_185887 | JGI IMG/M metagenome (GOLD analysis project Ga0209472, IMG submission 185887) | Grasslands soil microbial communities from the Angelo Coastal Reserve, California, USA - 14_0929_02_20cm (SPAdes) (version 2) | ecosystem: Environmental > Terrestrial > Soil > Grasslands ...
TATCGGCTTAAAAGCATTGCCGCCAACGTTCCGGCGTCTGCTTCTCGGTGTAGGCGTCTTCGGCGCCGGAGATTTCTCCCACTCTCTTCTGATTCTCTACGCCACCCGCGCGCTGACGCCCGCTCACGGCCTCGCCCGCGCCGCCAGCCTCGCCGTCGGCCTTTACACGCTCCACAACGTTTTCTATGCCTGCTCCGCTTACGCGAGTGGCTGGCTCAGCGATCACGTTCCGCACCGTAAGGCTGTGCTCGCCGCTGGTTATGCCCTCGCCGGTGTCACGGCGATTCTCCTTTGCACCGGAACGAATTCTCTTTCGCTGCTCGCGGTCATTTTCATTCTTGCGGGGCTCTACATCGGCACGGAAGAAGCCCTCGAAGACTCCCTCTCCGCCGAGATTGTCCCCAAGGAACAACACGGCATGGCCTTCGGCACGCTCGCCGCCGTCAACGCCGTCGGTGATTTTCTCTCCAGCCTCCTGGTCGGATTCCTCTGGAGCGCCTTCAACGTCCAGACCGCCTTCACTGCCTCCGCCATCCTCTTTTTCGCCGGTGCCCTTCTCATTCTTCGCCTTCGAACCTAGGGCGAGCGGACCGTTCCGCTTAGTCAAACAAAGGGGTTTTCAATCGCGATACCAAAATATTCCTGGCCCGCATTCAAGTCTTCCGACCAGATTTTCTGACAGCCGCCGCGCTCGGCGGCGGCAACGATCATTCCGTCGTAAAAGTGCACACCGTATTGAGCACGGACCTGCACGGCACGGAGCACGACATCTCCATCGATCGGTACGAGCTTGATCGGCCCAAGCGTGTCTACAAGGGCCATCACATCTTCGGGCTTTGCCGCCGGCTTCAGCTTGTGGAGGAGCGTAGCTGCGAATTCGCCAAGTACTTGACTGGAAGCCCCAATCTCTCCCGCCACCGCTCTGCGGACCAGGTTCCGCGCTATCTGTTGCTTTCGGGGATCGCTGGGGTCGTAGGCGTAAACCAGAACGTTTGTGTCCAAGAACTCAAGCGCGCTCATGGAGGTCTTCGCGCTTCCAGGTCCTATTTCCAACTCTGAATTGAAACTGCTCGAAGCTGCGCTCCAAGGCTTGGCGTTCCCGACGTTGCCGGCCTGCCGCGGCTTCCTGCCTTGCGAGTTCTTTCAGATACTCGCGAACAAGGCCAGTCAACGTCGTGTCGCGATCTACCGCAATTTTGCGAACGCGTTTCACCAGCTCCTCTGGCAAGGAAAGTGTGATATTCATATACCCATAATACGTGGCTCCCTTATTCCGTGCAACCAACTCTTGATCGCGCTAGGGAAAACGAAATCGGTCGCCTGCTTCTGCGGTGTCTGTGACTCTGTGTTAAATCCGGCATTTTCCATGTTGCGCAGCAAAACGCCCCGTGCTAGCGTTTAGCGAACAAAAGGCGAATAACAGAAGGGGCTATCCATGCTGGAATCGCTGGCAGTTCGCAGGGCAGAAACGTCGACCGCGATCACTCGCGTCCACGAAGTGCTGGACGCCTTTGCCGCCCGCGACCACAACGGAGATATGCTCACTGCTGTCCGCCATTTTCCCTCCCGCGAAGCTCAGTGGGCGGATTTCCCCGCCTGGGTGACCGCCGATCTCACTGCCGCCTACGCCGCCAAAGGCATTTGCCGGCTTTACACGCACCAGGCCGAAGCGGCCGAAGCCGTTCACGCTGGAAAAAATGTCGTCATCGTAACGCCGACGGCTTCCGGAAAGACGCTCTGCTACAACTTGCCGGTTTTGAACGCGACGCTTGAAAATTCCGACAGCCGCGCGCTATATCTTTTCCCGACGAAAGCTCTTGCGCAAGATCAGCTCGCCGAACTTCACGACCTCAACCAGCGTTTGGAGAATCGCTTCGGCGTTTTCACTTACGACGGTGATACTCCGGCCGACGCGCGCCGTTCCATTCGTGAAAAAGGCCACATTATCTTGACCAATCCGGACATGCTGCACACAGGAATCTTGCCGCACCACACGCGCTGGACGCGGCTCTTCGAAAACCTTCGCTACATTGTTCTCGATGAATTGCACACGTACCGCGGCGTCTTCGGGAGCCACTTATGCAACGTGCTGCGGAGACTTCGCCGCATCGCACGATTTTACGGGCGCGATCCGCTGTTTATTTGTTGCTCTGCGACGATCTCCAATCCCGGGGAGCTCGCTTCACGCCTTCTCGAAACCGAAGTCGAAGTTCTCAACTCGAACGGCGCTCCCGCAGCCGAAAAAACTTTTGTCTTTTACAATCCGCCGGTCGTGAATCGCGCGCTGGGCATTCGCCGCAGCTACATCAATGAATCCTCGCGTGTCGCTCAGGAATTTCTGAAGCGCGATTTGCAGACCATCGTCTTTTCCAATTCGCGGCTGCAAACGGAGATTCTTCTCACCTATTTGCAACAGGCTAATCCGCAGTTCCCAGGAAAACAGGAAACGATTCGCGGCTATCGCGGCGGCTACTTGCCGAACGAGCGTCGCGAAATCGAGCGCGGCCTGCGCGACGGACAAATTCGCGGCGTGGTTTCTACCAGCGCTCTCGAACTTGGCATCGATGTCGGGTCGCTCGATACCGTCGTCATGGCCGGATATCCCGGCACGATCGCCGCCACCTGGCAGCGCGCCGGCCGCGCCGGGCGGCGCAGCGGAAGTTCCTGCGCCGTGCTGGTGGCGTCTTCGTCGCCGCTCGATCAATTCATCGTGCACCATCCGGATTATTTCTTCGGCAACACGCCGGAGCACGCTTTTATTCAGCCGGACAACCTGGAAATTTTGGTAAATCATCTGAAATGCGCCGCGTTCGAATTGCCAATATCTCCGAACGACAAATTCGGCGATGTCGATCTTCTGGACTTGTGCGCGCGGCTCGCGGCGGCCGGATTTCTTCATCTCGCCGGAGAAAATTATCACTGGACGCAGGAAGCCTATCCGGCTGATACCATCAGCCTGCGCTCGGTCTCCAGCGACAATTTCGTAATCATCGATGTCACCGGCGCGCCGACCGTTATTGGCGAAGTAGATTTCCCTAGCGCACTTGTTTTCCTGCACGAAAAAGCCATTTACATTCACGGCGGCCAGCAGCACCACGTTGAACACCTCGACTTCAAGGAACGCAAAGCTTACGTGAAACGCGTCGACGTCAACTACTACACCGACGCCGTCCGGTATACGCAAGTTCGCGTCCTGGAAATTGCCGCGACTGAACAGCGGGCTGGCAAGGAGGCTTCCGCGCATCTTCATTCGCACGGCGATGTCCTGGTGCGCTCGCAAGTCGTGGGCTTCAAGAAAATCAAATTCTTCACGCACGAAAATGTCGGCGACGGGAAGCTTGAACTCCCTGAAAACGAAATGCACACGACCGCTTACTGGATTACGCTGGAACGCCCACTGCTCGAATCGCTTCCTTTCACCGTAAGCGAACGGCAAAGCGGAATGTTCGGCCTGCTGCATGCGCTTGAATCTGTGGCCACGCTTCTCTTGATGTGCGACCGCCGCGACCTTGGAACAGCCATCGGCGAACGTCCTCCCGCTGCCGATTCCGAATGTGCGTCTGACGTTGAGGCGGCGCAGCGTGCTGCGCCCCTGCAAGGCACAACGGAGAATTTCGATGCGTCCCCCTTGGAAGACGCAACCTCTACCAACGTCAGGGAATTTTTCGAACCAAACCTGTACCTGTACGACGCTTATCCCGGCGGCATCGGCTTTTCCGAACCGCTGTTTCGAACGCATGATCTCCTAGTGCAAAAAACGCGCGAACTCATCGCCGCGTGCCCCTGCGAACAGGGTTGTCCCTCCTGCGTGGGTCCCGCGGGCGATCTCGCACCGCGCGCAAAGGAAGCTGCATTGGCCATCCTCGACAGGTTGTGCGCGTAGATGGCTGCCGTTGCCGACAAATTCGCAAGACTTGCTGCGCTGAAACCCGCGCAACCCATGCCAGCGCGGCCGGCGGCGATTCGAACGCCCGGTGAAGATGACACGCTCGGCCGGCTCCTCGGAGCAGGCATCGCTACGAATCATTTCGGCGAACACCTGGCGATTCGAAACTGGTTCTCCACTCCGGAATTTGCGGAACCCGCTTGCACGACACTTGAACTGCTTTCGCGCACGCGCGACGAATCCGTTTCCTGCAAAACGCGCGCCGCGCTCGAAGATCCGGAGAAATGGCTTTTTCTGGATACGGAAACCACTGGCCTCGCGGGAGGCACGGGCACGTACGCTTTTCTGATTGGTCTCGCGTGGTGGGATGCGGGCGGGCTGCAGGTCGAGCAATTCTTTATGCGCGACTTTGCGGAAGAACATTCCCTGCTGCAGGAATTATCCCGGCGGATCAAGGAGCGGCCGGTTCTCGTTACGTTCAATGGAAAATCATTTGACTGGCCGCTACTCGAAAACCGTTTCACGATGACGCGGTCCATCGCCGTACCGAAACTGGCGGCGCATCTGGATTTGCTGCATCCCGCGCGCGCGTTATGGAAGCTGCGCCTTGGTTCGGTGCGGCTGGTGGAACTCGAACGCCATGTCCTCGACGCGCCGCGCCTCGGCTGGCAACGTGACAACGATGTTTCTTCCGCGCTCATCCCGCAATTTTATTTTGACTACTTGCGCGGCGGACCCGTCGAGCCTCTTGCGGCGGTAGTCCGTCACAATCAGATGGATTTGCGGGGCCTCGCAGCTCTTTTCGGAAAAATCAACGCATTACTTTCTCAGCAAACAGACGCCGCTGTGGAAATCGAAAGCCTCGATCTTTTCGGGCTATCGCGATTTTTCCAGCGCCGTGGAGAGAACGATCGCGCGCACTCCGCCTGCACGCAGGCGCTGGAAATTGGACTGCCGGCAGAATTCCGCCCGAGGGCATGCCGCGCCCTGGCGCAGATGGCCAAGCGGCACGGCGAGCACGCGCGCGCGGCGGAGATCTGGCTCGAGATCGTTGCCGATGCGAACGACGGCATTCATGCGTGCGAACAATTGGCAATCTATTACGAACATCACTATAGAGATTTCTACCGTGCCGCGGAATTCGCGCAATTGGCGCTGGCGAAACTCCGGCGCCAGCGCAATTCCTCACGCGACCCCAATTTCACCGCGAGATGTATCCGGCTGGAACAAAAATTCCTGCACCGCCTGGCACGCCTGCAGCATCAAATGAAAACGCTTGGCGGCTTGGCGGGATCGCTTGCTCTTTCACGCTCCGGCGGCGAATCATAGGCGGAGAGCCGATACGCCCGGCGTCAAAGTAGCTCTCCCGTTCCTCAATTCAAAGGAGGAAATCGGATGGAAAGTTCAGCTGCAAAACAGCAATCTATGGCAGGAGCTAATGTGATCACTGCCGAACAAAAATATTTGCGCACCGAACTGGAACAGCGCCGCACGCGTCTCCACGAGGCTTTGCATTCGCCTGGCGCTGACGCTACTCTTTCCGAATTGTTGACGGCTGTGGACACCGCGCTGAGCCGTATCGACCAAGGGACATTCGGGCTCTGCGAGACGTGCCACGACACCATTGAAGCGGAGCGCCTGCTGGCCGATCCGCTGGTACGTTTCTGTCTGGACCATCTTACAAGCGCCGAACAACGCGCCTTGGAGAGCGATCTTTCCATGGCTGCGAACATCCAGCGCGCTCTCTTGCCAAAACCGGGCCTGACGCCGGTTGGGTGGGACGTGCGCTACCACTATCAACCCGCAGGCATGGTGAGCGGCGACTATTGCGATCTCTTTGAAACCGACCGTGGCCTGCTCTTTATGCTGGGGGATGTTTCCGGCAAGGGCGTCGCGGCGTCGATGCTCATGAGCCACCTGCATGCAACGTTTCGCAGCCTCGCCGAAACCGGTCTGGAACTCGATCGCATGGTGGCAGACGCCAACCGCATTTTCTGCGAGAGCACTCTCGCCGGACAATTCGCGACTCTCGTTGTGGGACGGGCGACCCATGATGGTTCGGTGGAGTTTGTCAGCGCGGGGCACCTTCCCGTGCTTCACATCGAACGTGACGGAGCAACGCCAAAGGATTCCACGGGAGTGCCTCTGGGAATGTTCTGCAACACGCGCTTCCCCGTTCATCAGCTTACATTGGCTCACGGTGACACGCTGCTCCTATATACCGATGGATTAACGGAAGCGCGGAATCGCGCAGGCACAGAGTATGGTCTCCACCGAATCCAGACGCTGGCGGCTCGTCACACAGGGATAGAGCCTGCGGGATTGATCTCCAAATGCCTAGAAGATCTGCAGAGTTTTGCGGAGGGTGTGAAGCAACCGGACGATTTGACGCTTCTAGCAGTTCGACGCGCGGAGTAGAAGCGTCTCGAATCGCAAGGAGGCTGTTAGCTTAGACCTGCAAACGTCGCCGCAACGATGTTTTCCCCAGACGCCGGGATCATCGCGGTCTTAGCGGGAACGGACCCTGGTTTTTCCGGCGGTTGAGGCGCCAACGGCCAATCCAGAGATTTGATGAAGGCGTCGAATTTGTCTCGCGTCGTGCCTTCGAGAGTGACGCACTCAAGTCCCAGACAATCCAGGAACACGCCGCCATCAGGCGTGTCAAACGAAAAAAAGTTTGGGCGGCGAAGCAAGTTCGAGCGCTCCGCATATTTTTTCTCGAGCGCTTCCGAATACTGGCCGAAGAATCGCGCCGCGTGCACTTCGCTGTCGAGATGCAGGCGCGCTACCAGAATAAGCTTCTTCGTTTGTTTGTGTTCGAAGACGGCGTAGCGATCGCCCTCCCAAGCGGCCGCCAAATTCTTCGCGCGTTCGCTGTCCAGGAATTGCTTCAGGACTTCCTTCCAGCCGAACTCACCCATGATATTTTCATCGAGCTTCGACCAGTTGTTGCCGAGCACTTTCTCAAGCTGTGGAAGAGCGACATTTGCGGGTGTCTTGGCGGACCGATAGAGTGCCGGATGGAGAATTTGCTGCGTGGAAACCGGCGGCTTCTCGAACACTCCCGACAGAGCAGACCATCCAACGTTTCTCATGACGGCGGCCGAAAAATTCAGTCCGCCAATATAGGGAAAGATCAACGCGTCCTTGAGGAACGGCGGCGCCTTTTCCAGCGTCGGTGTGCTGCCTAGATCGCCGATCAGCATGCTGGGATCGAAATCCGGCAGATCCTTCAAAGAGCGCCCTGTCCCAAGCATCAGGTAGTCGACCATGGCGGCCATCGCGCTGCCCTCGAGCACGGCGTCGCGCGCCAGCTCGGCATCTTCATTGGGGCGGGCCGCCCTTAACCACGCCTCGATCTGGAAGTGCTGGTCTTCGAGTGCGTGTGTCAATTCATGGGCCATCACCATGCGCTGGTCGGCCAGCGGGCTCCAGTCAGCGATGTAAAATTCGCGGGTCTTGGGATCGTAAAGCCCCTCGATCTGCTCGGTGAGCACATTGACCATGAAGGAATCCAGGTCGAAGCCCTTGGGGAGAAGTCCAAAGGCTTCCGCGCTGCGCTGGTCGGCGTAGCGTTCGGCGGCATTCTTTTCTTCGTTCATCTGCGTGATGACGTAGGCCCGGATTTCCTCCCGCGAACGCAGCGATTTTTTCAGTGGGGTAACGAGTCTTAGGCCGGTGATTTGGCTCATCTGGCCAAGGACTTCATCGGCAGCGGCAATGAAGTCGGCATCCGTTGCAGGCTTGGAATCGGCAGGGGGAGGAGTGACGGACGCTTCCTGCGCAGGGACGGCGACACCAAGCAGCAAGGCAAGACTCAAGAAAAGAGTGCGCACGCCGAAACAAGCGTGTTTCTGGTGAGAGGTCATATCATTTTCAGGATAGCAGAATCGCGACGGTAACGTTTGTGCGGCCAGCTTTGCGCCCACCGCTATCCCGGCTCTCCCCAGGACATGAAGAGCCGGCCATACAGCTTAGAGAGACGTGGTGTAGAATTTGCGCCGAGAATCTCGCTGGAGGAAAGGAAAAAGAACCATGCGATACATCAATAAAAAAAGACGAGTCTCGATTTGGGGCGCGTCCGTGCTTGGCGTTTTCTTGGTGGCCGCAAATCTTGCGGAGGCGCAAACGCCTTCTCCAGCATTGCTAGTCCTGGAAAAGAGCGACAACATGCTGGCGATTGTGGATCCGGCGAACTTGCAGATCGTGGCGCGCGTTCCCGCGGGCCCGGATCCGCATGAGATTGTGGCATCACCGGATGGCAAGCTTGCCTACATTTCGAACTACGGCGGTTCCGACAGTACGCTGAACACCATTTCCGTAGTCGATGTGGCTGCACGGAAGGCGTTGGCTCCGATCAATCTCGGGCCGCTACGTTCCGTGCATGGATTGGCGTTCGCGGGCGGCAAGCTGTATTTCACAGCGGAGACGAACAAGATCGTCGGCCGTTACGATCCTGCAACGCAAAGCGTGGATTTGGTTCTCGGCACGGGGCAGGACAGGACGCACATGGTAGCGGTCAACGAAAGTCTCGACCGAATCGTGACTTCGAATGTTAGCTCCGGAACGATCAGCATCATCGAGCAAGTTTCTTTGCCAACTGGCCCCCCGCGCAAAACATGGCGTGTAATCAACGTCGCAGCCGGGCGGGGAGCGGAAGGCTTTGATGTGTCGCCCGACGGCAAGGAGATTTGGACGGCCAATGCGCAGGACGCCACCGTGACCATCATTCATGTGGCCAGCAAACGCGTCGCACAAACGGTTCCCATTCCAGTGAAAGGAGCCAACCGCCTGAAATTCACGCCGGATGGCAAGCGCGTGCTGTCATCGGGCCTGGGTGCAGGAGCGGGGGCCAATCTTGTGGTTTTGGACGCGGCTACTCGGAAAGAACTAAAGAGTTTGGATCTGGGAGGCGGTGCGGCGGGGATCTTAATTGTTCCCGATGGTTCCCGTGCGTACGTAGCCGTCAGTGCGAAGGACAAAGTCGCTGTCGTAGATTTGAAAAGTTTGGAGGTCACTGGATACGTATCCACGGGGAGGCAACCTGACGGTCTGGCGTGGGTGCAATAGGAATGAGTGTCGCGAGCCGAGTCAGTCCTTGTCAGGAAATGGACAGTTCCAAATTGAAACAACTGCAAATTTGTTCTGAAAACTTAACAATGTGGTAATTCTGTTGTACTCTGCTTACAGGGATTCACTCAGCCCCCGAGGGATTGATGCTTCCCGGTTTTCGTCTGCGGCAGGCCCGCGAGCGACTCGGATTAACCTATCGAGATGTGGAGCGCGCCAGTTACGAATTGGCCGCGCGCCGCGGACGTCCCGACTTCATCGTCCACATCAGCAGGCTGGCGGACATTGAAAACCGCAGCGTAGTGCCGGGCCTGCACAAATTATATTCGCTGGCAGCCATTTACCGGCTGAACCCAGTGGAAATTTTCCGCTGGTACGACGTGCCCATCGAAGAGTGCTTTCATGATGGCGCGGCGTTCGCGGTGCCGCAAACACATCTGATGGCGGCGCCGACCTCGTTGCGGATACCGATGAAATTTGATCCGGCGTTCGATCCCCAGCGAACGGAATTCCTGTCGCGAATGGTGGAGAAATGGGGGAACTTTGAAGGCGTGCTCACGAACGGCCACAGCCATTACTTCTATGGCTATATCGGAACGTCGGACCGGCGAATGATGCCGTTGCTGCGCCCCGGAAGCATCGTGCTGGTGGATGGTTCGGTAAACAAAATCGATGATGGCAATTGGACTACGGAGCATGACCGGCCGATGTACTTTGTCGACGTGCGGGATGGATACCGCTGCGGATGGTTTCACCAGGAAGGCTCGCGGCTGGTGATGCAACCGCATCCGCTGTCGCATTGTTTACCGGAAACGTGGCGCGTGCCGGACGAAGCAGAGATCGTGGGACGCGTGACGGGAGTGGTTACGCGCCTGAACGGGCCGGAGAGCGTTCCTCATCGAGAATTTCCAGAATAGTTCGGAGATTTGAGCAGAAAAGGTCCTTGAGATAATCCGGGGCCTGTTCCGGCGCAAGCACGCGATAGGCTTCGTTGCGGCGCCAGTGAGAAACGGCCACAGACATCCCACCTTCCATGGCCGCTAAGCAAGCTCGCAAATCTTCCTCCTGGACGGCGAGTGGCTCTTCCAATATCCGCTCGAAAATCTGTTCATGGCAAAGCTGTAAAGCCTGCTGGATAGATGCGTCTGGATAAAGCGCGGCAAGCCCGGCATGTTCATACCTGCCGCTGGAAAGATCCCGCAAGGAAGCGAGGTAGGTTAGCCGGGCAAATTGCCCGGGAATGCCCGCAAGAGTTGTCAGCGTGAAGTCCTGAATGACTTTACGGTTTTGCTGGAACTGAGTAAGCGTTCTCATGCCGCCCTGTGTTCCGCAATCGGAACATCTTCCACAAAAGCTCTTCACCAAGAGCGTCCCTCCTCACCCTGCATGTCAGGAGGGATACAACCTTGAAAAAAATAGCAATGATGGTGGCAGTCTCTGCTTTGGCCGTATTGATGGTACTGCCCGTCGTGCGGTCCGTCAACCTGTCAGCCGGTAAACCGACGACAATCGATCGCACATTAACCGCTGACGGCTGGCCTCTACCCCCGGGACCGCCCAATTCGAATGCAACGCTCGTAGCTGATGGCTGGCCACTTCCCCCAGGACCACCGAGAACGGATGCGACTCTCGTAGCCGATGGTTGGCCACTTCCCCCAGGACCACCGAGAACGGATGCGACTCTCGTAGCCGACGGCTGGCCGCTTCAGCCAGGACCTCCTTCGTTGAACCAGCCACAAGCTTGTATGAGAATTCTCTAATCGTGAGGCTGGGCTGAATCACCGGATTCAGCCCAGTACTCTTGAACTATCGCACAGGGCCACTTCGCCTATTGTCAACGCAAAGTAGAAATGTCCGGTTTTCCGCCAGATAGAAATGTCCGCTTCCAAGGTCTTCTCCAAGGGTGATCTGCAGGCACATGGTATTTGGGTTTGATTTGGTTTTGGGGTTTCTGTGTT
>Ga0209472_1002241_pt1 | contig 10908 bp, 21 predicted proteins | sample GraSoiAngelo_130_FD_185887 | JGI IMG/M metagenome (GOLD analysis project Ga0209472, IMG submission 185887) | Grasslands soil microbial communities from the Angelo Coastal Reserve, California, USA - 14_0929_02_20cm (SPAdes) (version 2) | ecosystem: Environmental > Terrestrial > Soil > Grasslands ...
CGCTTGAAGCTGACGGGCCCTTATCGTTCTAATGGAAACGGAGTGTTGTGCCCCTGGCGGGGCACGGACTGTCGTCCACTTCACCTTGCGCCTCTGGGCGAGTCGCCCGCAGCTTAAGCGCGATCCGTTAGGCAGCGCGCAATACGCCGCCAGTTCGGAAACCTGGCCGCTCACGGCAAGGAGGCAAGATGCGGTACATCGTTCGGTTTCATATCCCGGTCGAATCTGGCAATGCGGCCATACGGGATCCGAAGTTTGGTGACAAAATGCGCGATCTCTTGTCGGAGCTTCACGCCGAGACGGCGTACTTCACCGCGGTGGACGGCCAACGTGGCGGCTATATCGTCGTGAACTTCGATGACGCTTCAAAAATCCCGGCGGTAGCCGAGCCTCTCTTCCTTTGGCTCAAGGCAGACTTGGAGTTCATACCGGTGATGCTCGCGGACGATCTCGGCCGCGCGGGTTCGGCCATTTCGGCCGCCGTCAAGAAATGGGGCTGAAGCTGGCGGGCGAGTCGCCCCGCAGCTTAGCCGCGATCCCTTAGGCCGCTGGCCAACACAGTGCTGGCTCAAGCGCCTACTCTTTCTTTAGTCCCCTTCCGATGCGGAACACATGGCCGTCAGGGTGTCGCACGTGCATTTCCCGCACGTTCCAAGGCATGTCCGTCGGCCGCCAGGTCACCTCGATGCCCTGCTTAACGCACTCTTCATAGACGGCATCCACGTCCTCGACCCACCAACTCATCCAGCAGCCTTTGTCGTGCGTCTCGTCCTCGAAACTCGCGAAGGTGCTCGTGTTCTTCCCTTTCCCGCGTCCCCCTTGGCCGCCGCGGCACATAAAGATCTCGCACGGACCGGAGCCCACGGCGCCGAATCCCGTCGGATCGCCCCAGCGCCACAACTCCTTCCAGCCCAGTTTGGCGAACCAAGCAAAACTTGCGTCCATGTCCGAGACATTGAGAATCGGGGTCACGCCGTGAACGATCATTGTGCCGCTCCTAAATAATCGAGAAGTGCCGCGTCGCGAATCTAGGACGCCGACCGGCTTTGCCCAGCGGCCTACCAAGCGCTTGAAGCTGGCGGGGCCGGCTTTTCAGAGGAAGCGGACGTTTGTGCCCCGGCGAACTGGTACCCCCAGGCGGGGCGCTTGCGCCCGCCGGCGTTCGCCCCGCAGCTTAAGCGCGATCTGTTAGGCCGCTGCTCCACGCTCTCGAGGAAAACATGGACGAACGACGCCTAGAGGTCTTTTTCTATGGGCTCTTCATGGATCAGCAGTTGCTGGACGGCAAAGGCGTCCACCCCACTGATGTTCGTCCCGCTGTCGTTCCTGGTTTCGAGCTCCGTATCGGAGCGCGAGCGGCGCTCGTTCCGACTCCGGCAGGGCAAGTGCACGGCCTCCTAATGAAGCTCTCACATGGTGATATCGAGAACCTTTACTCTGAGCCCGGCGTACGGGCGTATCGGCCGGAGCCGGTCCTCCGCCGTTGTTCGCAACGGCGCCACCGTCGCAGCGCTGTGCTACAACCTCCCGGAGCCACCTTCGGCAGATGAGCGCAACGTGGAATACGCCTCCAAGTTGCGTTCCCTAGCGCAGCGCGTTGGCCTACCCAGCAACCATGTCGCATCCATCCAGTGAACCTGAGGCAGCGGGCGTTGCCTCGCCGGCCGGCTCGATCAGCGGCTCCGCCTCCTTGCGCCCGCAGTCACTGCGCCCGCAGCTTAAGCGCGATCCCTTAGGCGGCGGCAGCCGACATATCGCGCACGCCGTCCACGTAGTTCCGATCCCAACTCAATCCGTCCTACGCAAATGGCAAAAGGCTACTGGATTACGTTCTATCATGCGGTGCGGGATCCGGCCCGCCTGGCAGAGTACGGCGCCCTAGCCGTGCCAGCGATCGAAGCTGGAGGCGGCCGCTTCCTATCCCGGGGACCCGCGGCTAGGACCTTCGAGGGCGTGGAGAAACAGCGTACAGTGTTGGTCGAGTTCGACAGTGTTACACGCGCCGTGCAGACGTATCAGAGCCCGCAGTACCAGGCGGCGCTGGTACTCCTAAAGGGCGCTGTGGAGCGCGACGTGCGCATTGTTGAGGGGGTTGGCTGAGCATGTGCCGCCGCCTAACATGCGCTTGAAGCTGGCGGCACCCGGGGGTCGGGGTAGAATCGCTTTCGTGATCGACCGCCTTGTGCGCCGCAGCGTAAGCGCGATCCGTTAGGCGGCCTCACCACCAATGATGTCAGGTCATGAAGCGCTCGTGCGATTGCGAGAGGGCAATCGGCGGTTTGTCGCGAGCATGGCAGACACCGCTCCCCCTCCCAGCCAGACCCGTCGCTTCGCTCTCGCCGAAGGACAGCAGCCCTTCGCCATTGTCCTCGGATGCTCAGACTCCCGCGTTCCCGCCGAGCTCGTCTTCGGGCAGGGATTTGGCGACCTATTCGTCATTCGGGTAGCTGGGAATATCGTGGCGCCGTCTCAGGTCGGCAGCGTAGAATTTGCGGCCGCACGCTTCGGCACGAGGTTTGTCGTCGTGCTCGGGCACACGGAATGTGGCGCGATCACGGCCACCATAGAGGAGCTACGCCAACCCACGCTTCATCAGTCGGCTGGTCTGCGGGCGATTGTCGATCGCATCCGGCCCGCCGTGGAGCCCTTGCTGGCCACGCCGCTCCGCGAGCAAGCGGAGGCCCTCGTCGCACACGCCGTGCGTGCGAACATTCGGGCTGCGGCGGACCATCTGCGCCACGGGTCGGCCATTCTCGAGCGCCTCGTTGAACGCGATGGACTGCTGATCGTCGGTGCCGAGTACTGTTTGCGGACGGGCGTTGTGGACTTTTTCGATGGCGCACCGGAGGCCGCCTAACAAGCGCGTGAAGCTGTCAGCGCACGTAAGGGTACTTGATTCTTCACCAATGCGCCGCAGCTTAAGCGCGATCCGTTAGACTGCTCCAAACTCTCTGCCCAAGGAGGCACCTTGAAGGCCCACGCTGGCCCCGTTGCGCCGGATCCATGGCTGGTAGCCGGCCACATGGCTTCCCGCGCTTGGACCTTGCTTCCGCTCGCCACGGGCACCCTTGCGACCGGCATGGCGATCTACCATTGGGTCGAGCAGCTACCGTGGCCCGACGCGTTTCTCAACGCCGCCATGCTCCTGGGCGGCATGGGTCCGGTTGATCGCCTCCACACGACGGCAGGCAAGTGGCTCGCCGGGGGTTACGCACTTTTTGCGGGCCTGGTATTCATCGTTCTTGCTGGCGTCATGCTCGGGCCCGTGATCCATGCCGTGTTACACCGCTTCCATCTCGAGGTCGGGGCGGGCGAGTCGCCCGCAGCGTAAGCGCGATCCGTTAGGCGCACGCCAAACACCTACAAGTCATGTCTTGTGCCAGTCAGCTCGAGCTTCCGAACCTTCGTCATCGACCAGTTGAGCCGCGTGATCCCCCGTGTCCGCGCCCGGAGCATGTTCGGCGGTGTCGGCATCTACGCGAGCGATCGCTTCTTCGCCCTGATCGCCGATGACACGCTCTACTTGAAGGTGGATGAGTCTAATCGTCCCGACTTCGAGGCGCGCGGCATGGGCCCATTCCGGCCGTACGCCGAGCATGGGGAGGTCATGCAGTATTACGAGGTGCCCGCCGACCTCCTCGACGACCCGGAGGCGCTGCGCCCGTGGGCTGAAAAGGCGATCGCGGTGGCGGGGCGCAAGAAGGTCAAGCGTTAAGCGCGATCCGTTAGGCAGCCGCTCAAAGACCCCATTGCATGACAGCAAGGCCATGAAGGCATTCGTCGTCGATCGTTATAAAAGCAAGAGCGCGGTACGTCTCGGCGAAATGCCGGAACCGGAAGTCCGGGACGATGATGTACTGGTCCAAGTCCACGCAGCCAGTTTAAACCATCTGGACTCCAAGATTCGGGACGGCGAGTTCAAACTCATTGTGCCCTATCGCTTGCCGCTGATTCTAGGCAACGACGTGGCCGGGGTCGTAGTCCGTGTCGGGTCCAACGTGCGCCGGTTCAAGCCGGGCGACGAGGTGTATGCGCGGCCGCATCAGGACCGGATCGGGACGTTCGCGGAATTCATCGCCATGAATGAAGCTGACGTGGCGTTGAAGCCCAAGAATCTCACCATGGAAGAGGCGGCGTCCATCCCTCTGGTGGGTCTGACAGCTTGGCAGGTATTGATTGAACGCGCCCACCTGAAGAAGGGCCAAAAAGTCCTGATCCACGCGGGTTCCGGTGGCGTAGGCACATTCGCCATTCAACTGGCAAAGCACATCGGCGCAACGGTGGCGACTACGACGAGCACAGCGAATGTCGATCTGGTCAAAAGTCTCGGCGCGGATGTCGTCATCGACTACAAGAAAGAAGATTTCGAGAAGGTCCTGAGCGGCTACGACGTCGTCCTGAACAGTCTGGGCAAGGACACGCTCGAAAAGTCCCTCAAGGTGCTGAAGCCCGGTGGAAAGCTCATTTCCATCTCCGGTCCGCCGGATGTAGCGTTCGCCAAGGAGAACGGGTCGAACTGGTTCTTGCAACAAGGCATGCGCCTGTTGAGCTCCGGTATCCGGAAGAAGGCCAAGCACCACGGCGTTAGCTACTCGTTTGTTTTCATGCGAGCGAACGGCGAGCAGTTGAGCAAGATCACATCTCTCATTGAATCTGGCATCATCCGGCCGGTCATGGATCGGATCTTCCCGTTCGCAGCCACCAAAGAGGCTTGGGCGTACCTCGAAACGGGGCGTGCAAGAGGCAAGGTCGTCATCAAGGTGATTTAGGATCGCGGGCCGCACCTCACGTGAACCATCGCTCACCATTCCTCGTTACCGCCTGGGTGCTCTGGCCGCTTCTGTCCGCAGCACAAGTCGATAGCGCGCCCATCCGACAAGTCCTTGCTACCGAGGATCAGCGGTTCGCGGCCATGGTGCATGCCGATACCGGTACGCTGGCCCACCTGCTCGGCCCTGATCTCACGTATACCCATACCGACGGTGCCGAGAACACCAGGGCGGAGTTCCTCCGGCTTCTGGCTAGCGGCGCCCTGCGGTACGTGTCGATTGCTCCCGAAGCACGCGAGGTCCGGGTCTTCGGCTCAAGCGCGGTCGTCACGGGCCGCTCGGCGATGCGAGTCGAGGCTGAAGGCCAAGCCCACGCGTTCCGTATTCGGTATCTGGCGGTGTACCGCCGCGACACTCGCGGCTGGGAATTGATCGCCTGGCAGTCTACACGCCTGACGCCTCCCTAATCCCTTAGGACTTCGCTTGCTTCGAAGGTTGGCTTCCGCCTGACTTTTTCATGTTCTCATCTCCCCAAACTGCTTTGCGTACTCGGCGTTCAGTCGCTGCCAGCCGCCGAACTTCATGGCCTCGCCAGCAACGATGCGGCCGATGGGAGTTCCGCTGAGAAGGTGATCCAGAACATCGAAACAAATGTGCCACCCGGCAGCACCCATTGCGATGAAGCGGCGATCGATGTTGGTCCACAGCGTCAGGCGCGTGCCGCCACCAACGGCTTCGAGTTCCCACCGCATATCGAAGCCACCCCAGTTGTACTCAAGCACCTTGGGAGCGTCGGCTCGCGTCACTGTTGTTTCGGTAACGTGCGGCGTGGGCGCTCCCACCGTGGTGAGCTTCACCGTGGTTCCAACCGTACCCAGGCTCCCATCGGCGTCGAAGGGCGCCCACTCGCGCAGCTGCGCCGGGTCGGTCAGCGCCTGCCAGACCTTTTCCGGCGAGTGGCGCAGGTCTCTGACGAGAATGAGCGTCCACTTCTCTCCGTCTTTTCGGACCTGCGCTCCTCTGGCCGGACCCGGTGTGTACTGTGCGCGATCGGTCATCTCAGCCCAGCGGCTTGAGCGCGTACCGCCCGTAGGCCACGAAGGCCGCCAGCAGCCCCATCACGACGGCCCAGACCATCGGGTTGGTAGCGGCCACTTTGAGCGAATACCGCGCGTAGAGACCGGCGAGCGCCAGGGTTTCCAGCGCGAGCGCGGCCGCGGCGAGCGGGGTCAGGACCGGCATCCAATTCGCTGCGGCCGGGACGATCAGCAGGACCGCGCCCAACATCTCGAGCAAGCCGAGCGCGCGCCATCCGCCACGCGAGAGCGCGCGCAAGGAGTTCGCGAGCTCGTCGAACTTGAACACCTTGTATGCCCCCCCCGCGAGGTAGAGCAGGGCGAGCGCGACCTGGAGGACCCACAAGAGGACGTTCATCGGTGTCTTCTCCTCGTCTTCCTTTTCGTCGGTGTCGCCTGATCCATGCGGTCGAGGTGGCGTTCAAGAGCATCCACGTGAGCGGACCAGAGCTGGCGGAACGGAGCCAGCCAGGCCTCCACCTCCAGAAGTGGTTCTGGCTTCAGCCGGTAGAGACGGCGCTGCGCGTCCACCGTGGATTCCACGAAACCGGCCTCGCGCAGCACTCGCAGGTGCTTGGACACGGTCGGCTGCGGCATACGAAGCCGACGCTCGATCTCTCCCACCGACTGTCGTGACGAGACCAGGAGGCCCAATATCGCCCGGCGGTTCGGCTCCGCAATGATTGCGAACACAGATTCCACGCTCTTGATATACTCCACAGAGCATATGCGTGTCAAGGTATATAATGGCCTACATCCCTGGCGGGGTACCGATACCCCGGTACATTCGTGCGCAGGTTACTTCTACCAACGCGGGAGGTCGTATGCGCCGTCGGGGCTCTTCCCTCGGACTCGTCGTGGTCACCTCGTTCCTCGTCGGATGTTCGGACCGTGAGTTGACGGCACCTCCGAATGTCTCCGACTTGGCTGCCTCGGCTGAGCAGCTTGCAGCACCAACGGCCTGCGAGCACGTCAGCGGCGCGTTTGTCTTCACAAGGTTCCAGTTCACGAGCCAGACCACGGCCGTCGGCGAAGGCACGATGCAGGGAGACCTCTCCGGGGGATTCAGCGCGCAGTACTTCGACATCGAACAGCGGGGCAACGGCGTAATCGCGATGCGGGCTCATCACACGATTACTCGGAGTATCGGGACGATCAGGACGTCCGACGAGATCCTTCTTCTCCCGGATCAGGATCCGGCCGTGGCTCTACCCAATTCGCGACTGGACGTGATCGGCGGAACGGACGCATATGACGGAGCGACAGGCCTGCTCCATACACACGGTCAACTGAACCTCGCAACTCTGGCTGGATCTATCCAGTACAAAGGGCAGGTTTGTGTCCCGTGAGCCACTGGGGCGTCACCGCTTAGCAGCGCAGATAGCAAGTCCTCCGAATTCCGCGCCTCTGCCTTCGTCGGCTCACCCGCGGGATGGTAGCGCCGCCTAACAAGCGCTTGAAGCTGGCGGGCGGCGGGCGACTCCTTAGTTTTCCACCAACATTCTTGTCGCGACGAGCATCCGATGAAACTCGACATCTATGTCAACTACGCCGGGAAGTGCGAGGAGGCGTTCCGCTTTTACGAACAGCACGTCGGCGGCAAAATCACCATGATGATGACGCACGAGCAACAGCCGAATCAGGCAAACGTGCCGGCGAACCGGAAGAAGGCCATCCTCCACGCTCGCATCGAGATTGGCAAGACGGTGCTCATGGGCGCCGACATTCCGGGGGCCGAGCCCATGCGCAGCGCCTATCTGACCCTCACGGTCGACCGCGCCGAGGAAGCGGAACGTCTCTACGCACTTCTTTCCGACGGCGGTCAGATCTTCATGAAGATGGAGGAGACCTTTTTCGCGTCTCGCTTTGCCATGCTCCGGGACAAGTTCGGCACGTCCTGGATGCTGCTCCACGAACGATCTTCCTCCGCAACGTCGGCCCGATTACCTGAGCAACCAAGGCTGTAGCGCATGTCCAAGCTCCTCGCTTTCCTCGGTGCGACCGTGGGTGGCGCGATCGGCTGGTGGCTCGGTGCCCGCGTCGGAACGATGACGGCCTTCATCGTCAGCACCGTTGGAACTGGTCTCGGCGTGTACGCCGGGCGCCGCATTGCGGCGTCTGTGTTTGACTGAGAAGCTTGAGCGCGATCTCGTAGAGGGCAGTCATACCGGTACGTGCTCATGGCGATCACCCGGATAAACGAGTTCCAGGCCAAGCCGGACAGGGCCGCGGCGCTGCGCGACTTTCTTCGCTCGGTCATTGCCCGCATCATTGACGCGCCAGGCTGCCGTTCGTGCGAGCTGCTGGTCCAGCACGACGACCCAACCCGGCTGGCGATCATCGAGGTATGGGACAGCGTGGAAGCGCATCAAGCATCCGTGTCCCGGATTCCCCCCGGGCTGCTGCAGCAAGCGCAGACTCTGTTCGCGGTACCTGCGCGGGGCGCCTACTACGATCCGGTGCCCGAGAGCGACCGTTGATCAGATCTTTCGCGAGCATCGGCTGCTGAGGAAGTAGCAAGACCAAGCTGTTAGAGTAGGGGGGCGCCGTGCGCCGAAATCGTCTGCTGCTAGTCCTCGCATTAGGCCTGGTTGGTGGGTTTCTCCTCCTGCTCCGACCGCGGACGCCCAGGTCCACAAGTGCCGTGCAGCGTCTGCCACCACCGGTTTCGAAGCAGCCCCAGCCGCCGCTTCAAGCAGACGCCGCAGGGTCCTATGTGCCGGGCTATCCTTTTACGGTGAACGGTTTCCGCTTCACCGGTTTCAGCCTCCATCCAGAGGCTCTCGTCACCTTTGCCCAGACGACCGTGGCCTGCGTTGAGGCGCAAATCAGTGCACAAAACGTCCACCTTCGCTGTGACGATCCGCAGGTGGGCACGGTCACAATCGACGGCAGGTTCCTCACGCGATTGGCAAGCAACCGGCTCGACGCCGCGGTCTTGTCTGCGGTCGTGACGGTTCGTGCCGGCAGCGGAGAGGTCTTGTACAGCGCGCGGGACTCATTCAGATGGCAGCCGGTCGATTAGGGCAGGGCAGCGGCCTTGCGCCCCCGCGCATTTCGCTCGCAGCTTAGTCCGTCAGGCCGCACCCTCACACCAGGGAGGAGCGATGCGTTCCATCGTCGCAGCAGGTGCCATTCTATTCGCCGCCAGCGCTTCCTCCGCACAGACCCGCTCGGCAGACGAAGCGGCGATCCACGCACAAACCGCGGCGTACGAGAGTGCTCTCAACAAGCGCGATCCCGCGGCCGTGGCGGCCTTGTTCGTCCCCGACGGTGACCTGGTGTTCTTCGACAGTCCCCGCGTGAGCGGCCGCGACGCCCTCATCCAGAATACGAAGGACGCCGTCGCGACCTGGCCGGCCACCATGCGGTTCACGCTCTCGATCACCGCGATCCGGTTTCTCACGCCCGATGTTGCGATCGTCGACACCGAGGCCCATTTCAGCGAAGGTGACATGCGGGCCAATCGTGGCACGTCAGTGGTTGTTCGGCAAAAGGGGAAGTGGCTCATCGCCGCGTTACGAGTCTTCCCGGCCCAGCGTCTGTAGTACTCGGCGTCTCGGAGGACGGCGCATGGACCTTACCCCACTCATACCAGTGGTGGCGATCATTGCTTTCGCGGCGGTCAAGATCGCTCGTATGCGCGTCCCTCGTCCCGAATCACCGTCGGCGGACGTCAGGGCGCGGCTCGAGGCTCTTGAACGGAGTGTCCAGGGCCTCCGGCAGGAGCTGGCAGAAACACAGGAACGGCTCGATTTCGCAGAGCGTCTGCTGAGCAAGGCGCGCGACGAGCGGCGCATTGGCAGCTAGAGACTATGATTCTCGCTGCCGTGGCATATGTGGTCATCGGCATCCTGTTCAGTGTGCTCTCCAGGTCGGCGGGCGGCGATCATGTGCGCCTGTGGCGGCTGGCCGCATGGGTGGCGAGCGCCGCCGTGGCCGCGGCGCACATCGGGTACGAACACTATCGACGGAGCAGTTCGCCTCGTGCGACGGCGCTCCATGCGGCCGGGGCGGTGGCCCTGGGGGCCTTCGGCCTTGCGCTCGTCGCAAACGTGCATTGGGTGCTCGCCGAAACACACGGCCAACGGCCGCCTCTCCTCGCACTGCCCGTGTGGCCCGTCATCACGGCCATTCCAGCGTTTCTTGGGGCACTCGCCGTGGCGGCCGTGCTGACTCGCTTTTCGCGGCGTGTCAGCAAATGAACGCTCGCGAGGGGCGGTGATCATGACCTTCAAGTCCGCGGTGTGGTACCCGATCGCCATCGTGCTGAGCGTCATCAACCTGGTCGGAGCCGGGTTCGCCGTCGGGCAGGCCGAGACATCGCATGCTACGATTCACGCGGTGCTCGCGCTGGCGTTCGGGTTGTGGGCGCAGCGCCTGCGTCCCGGCGGGACCGAGCGCCCCGCCCAGCTCGAAGGCCTCGAAGCGCTCGAAGGGCTCGAAGCCGAGGTGAGCAAGCTGCGGCAGGAGCTGACCGAGACACAGGAGCGCCTCGACTTCGTGGAACGGCTGCTGGCGCGGGGACCGGAAACGGGCCGGGTGGGCCCGGAGCGCTAGGCGACGCCGGGTAAGGAGAATTGCGTTGCCTCGTCTGACGGGTGTGCTGGCGCTTGCGTGTCTATCGCTGGCGGCCTGCCGTGGACCGTATGGGTCCGAGTCCGAAGGCGAACGGCTAGCTCGCACTTACTGTGCGGCCTGCCACGGCTTTCCGGAACCCGCGTTATTGGACAAGAAGACCTGGCAATCAGGCGTCTTACCGGCCATGGCCCCACGACTGGGCGTCAGCACGACGACATCCTTCAGCGAAGCGCTCCGGAATCCGTATATGACGGTCCTGAGCAAGGCCGTGTCGGCAGAAGACTGGGACAAAATTGTGCGGTATTATCGCGAGCGCAGCCCCGACACATTGCCTTACCAGTCCCTGCCGGCTCAGCCTCGCACTGATCCCGAATTTTTCAAGGTAGGTCCTCTCGTTCCGCGAATGCAGAGCAGCGGGATCATCACCCTCCTGAAGACTGATCAGGCCCATGAACGAATATTTGTCGGTGAGGCCGGCAGTA